>Ga0209591_10005800_pt1 | contig 13787 bp, 8 predicted proteins | sample MAT01_FD_187207 | JGI IMG/M metagenome (GOLD analysis project Ga0209591, IMG submission 187207) | Freshwater microbial communities from Lake Fryxell liftoff mats and glacier meltwater in Antarctica - MAT-01 (SPAdes) (version 2) | ecosystem: Environmental > Aquatic > Freshwater > Ice > Liftoff...
CCTCCTGCGCCGCACGAATATCAACGACCAGAATGGCTCCGGGATCGCCCTCGACAAAAAAACGGTTTTTCATTTGTTCGCGATTGCGTTTGGTCGCCTCCAGGATATGACGGTCAATCAGTTCCACCGCATAGGGCAGGTGCGGAAGCGCTAGCAAGACAGCCCGAAGGGCCTGGTCAACATCCTTGAAATGGGCGCAAAGCAGCCCGCTCCGGGGCGGAGGAAGGGGGTTGCAATTGAGCTCGAACTCCACTCCGAAAAAGAGTGTTCCTTCGGAACCGGCGATCAACTTGCAGAGATTAAAAGGTTTGTCCGAGGAGGGGTCAAAAACCTCCGCATCCATCAGAAGGTCCAGAGCATAACCGGTGTTGCGGCGGGGAATGGAGGCTTTCGGGAAATGACGTCGAATGAGTTCACGATTCTCATCCTGGGCCAGCAAATCCCGGCAGGTCCGGTAGATGCGGGCCTCCAATGAATGCTCCGGCCCCCGGCACTTGGCTTCGAATTCTTCGCGTGTCAGTGCCTTGAACAACGCTTCGCTGCCGTCACTGAGAAAACCCCGGCAGGAAACCAGATGTTCCCGCGTTGATCCGTAGACAAGGGAATTGGAGCCGCAGGAATTGTTGCCGACCATGCCGCCGATCATGGCGCGGTTGGCAGTGGAGGTCTCCGGCCCGAAAAGTATTCCATGGGGTTGGAGGAAATGGTTGAGTTCATTTCGAACCACGCCGGGCTGGACACGGACCCGGCCTGCGGCGGCATCCAGGGAGAGGATGCGGTTGAGGTGGCGACCTGCATCCACCACGATGCCGTTGCCCACCACCTGCCCCGCCAGAGAAGTCCCGGCCGTGCGCGGAATCAGGCCTATCCCCCGGTCTGAGGCAAAGCGGATGATTTCGGCAATATCCGACTCGCTTTCAGGAAATGCCACGGCAAGGGGAAATTCCTGATACTCCGAAGCATCGGTGGCGTATAGTTTGCGGATGACCGAACCGGTTTCCACTTTTCCCTGCAACCTGGGAACGAGTTGGTCAAAGATTGAATCATCGACAGGCATCAAGGCGGATGAAGGTGTCATAGTTGTGCAGGGTGAGAAAAGGGCCTTTGGCATTGGCTACAGCATTTGCATTACGTTCGTTGATTTAATATAGCTGGAAATGATGTTTTAACTTCTCATACCCTCTCCAGCGTTTCCGGCTCTTCCCTTCCGTCTTTGCCAAAGGCTTTCCCGGGATTATCTATGAAACGCATACCAACGAAGTTGAAGTTGATCCGGGCATCAGCAAGAAAAAAACGGGGATTTGTATGGCGAAAGAAAGAGTGCTTTAGTTGGAAGGCAAGCACGGCCACATACAACGCCTGTTTGTCTTTCGCCCGTGAAAGAAGCTGGCCTTTCATACCGGATTTCCTCTATCTTCATCCCTTTCCCCCGAAAGCAAGCGGGGGACTAAGCCAACTTTTACTTATGAATGCCTGGATACTCAAAGGACGAACACCCGAAAAAGCCTCCCTCTTCCGCCGGATCGTGGGAATCGCGAAAACCAAACAGTGGGGAGAGATCCTGAAAGAGGAAAACTTCAAAACATCCAGGGGCGATGTCAAGGTCGCCACCTGCCTCCTGGCCTTGACTTGGGGTGAAGATCCCCGTTTTGAAAGCACGGCTACGGGTCCGGGAGTTCCGATCGATCTTATTCACAAGCCATTCGAGACCAAATCCTACAAGGAAGCCCTCAGCCAACATGACAGGCTTGTCCTGAATCTTAAAACCCGCGTCTGAGCCAGAACCCGGAACCGCGCCGCCTTCCCCCTCACTTGATCCTTGAAATCCGCTTGTTTTTGATCAGGTCCATGATTCCTGCCGGAGTCTGCTGCGTTTGGGAAAGCAGAGCCGGAATATGCTTTCCAATAAGACTTGCCATAAGAGGGAATCGCTCTGAAATAAGTAAATGAAGTTGAGCTATGCTGCCTTTGAGTTGGCGGTGGATCGGCTGCTTTCGAGCGGTTGTGTTCGGAACGCCCGCTCCGTTTTTGACCTGCCCCAACGGGATTTGCTCAAAGCCTACAACGAAGGCCTGAGCCCGGAAATTTTCACCGAATCCCTACAGCAAACAACCTCCTCCAAGCCCCATGAAGAGGAGTCGTCCGGACAATCCTCCCTCTTTTAAACCCAAACCCCAAATCTCGTCTTCCATGCAACTTCCCCATCCTCTGCCCTCCCATCCCAGGTTGCTCGCAGATCCAGGAGATTGGGAACGCCTGAAGCAGCAGATCCTAACAGATCCTGCTTCCGCCAGAATTTTTAAGTCACTTGAAAAAAAAGCCGCGACTTTCCTGATTGAACCTTTCCTGGAAAGAGAAATCATTGGTCGCCGCCTTCTTTATACCTCCCGCAAAGCCATCGAGAGAATCGCCACACTCTCCATGGTTGCACGTGTCAGGGGTGACGACCGTTATGCACGCAGGGCCATTGATGAAATGATCAGCCTGGCCAGATTTAGCGACTGGAATCCCTCCCATTACCTCGACGTTGCAGAAATGACCCTGGCCATGGCCTTGGGATATGATTGGCTGCATCACCATCTTTCCGCTGAAGAGCAGGATGCCATTGCCGATGCCCTCCTGGAAAAAGGAATCAAACCGTCTTTCGCCGAACCCGAACCATGGTTTATTCGCAGCACCAACAACTGGAACCAGGTATGTCATGCGGGCATGGTGGCATCAGCCATTGTCCTGGCAGATCGCGAACCGGATATTTCTCTTACTGTTATAAAAAGAGCGGTGGATAACCTGCCCATGGCAGCCCAGACCTATGCGCCGGACGGGGCTTATCCGGAAGGGCCTATGTATTGGAATTACGGCACCAGCTTCCACGTCATTCTCGCCGCCGCTCTGCAACGCTTTACCGGGTCCACCCAGGGCACCGATGCCTATCCAGGCTTCAAGGAGAGCGCAGACTATGTGGCCCAGATGACGCGTCCCGACGGCAACTTTTACTGCTACTCGGACTGCCGCAATGGACGACACTTGTTGATCCCGCTTTTTTGGTTCGCCCGCCATTTCCAGAGACCTGACTGGATGGGGGCCGACCTTGCCGACCTTGAAAAATACATGGGATTCTACGACTCGCTGGCCTACGAGGACAGCAACTACCGTCTCCTTTCGCTTGCATTGCTTTGGCATCAGCCAGTCCTTCAGGAACGTCCCTCTCAAAAGCCTTCGCTCCATTGGTCCGGCGATGGCATTGTCCCCATCTCCGTTCACCGTTCCTCCTTCGATGACACCCAGGCACTTTATGCTGCGATCAAGGGGGGAAGCCCTTCCGCCAGCCACGGGCACATGGACAGCGGCTCTTTTTTCCTGCAGTCCGACGGCGTAGTCTGGGCCCTTGACCTCGGAATGCAGGACTATGAAAGCCTGGAAAGCCTCAAGATAAATCTCTGGGACGGCAGCAAAAACGGTGAACGCTGGAAGATCTTCCGTCTCGGCCCCGAAAGCCACAATATTTTACGCTTCAATGGCGCCAATCAGGTGTTGGAGGGAAAGGGGACCATTGTTGATTTCAAGAAAGACGGGCCGAATCCCTACACGGTTGTCGACCTGGGTTCCATCTACAGCGGACAGGTAGCAGCCGCTCGACGCGGGTTGATGTTTGTTGAAAACCGGGCTGTCCTGATCCAGGACGAATGGATGACTGGAGATACGGCTGTTGACGTCACCTGGCAAATGCTGACCGCTTCCGAAATCGCTATAGAATCCGGAATAATCCATTTGCGACAGGAGGGGAAAGGCCTTGATCTTAAACTCGTAGAGGCACGGGATGCCCTCGTCGAAGTCACCGATGTTTCCCTTCTGCAAAAACCTTTCGACGCCCCCAATCCGGGAGTCAGGCGCCTGACAATCCGCATGCGGACAGAGGCAGGACAGAAAGGGAAAATTCGCATCCTGGCCCTGCCACAGGTCGGGGAAAACAACCCAGGCTTACCTGCACCGGACACCTCAAAACTTCATCTGCCTTCCTTCAATCTTTACAGTCATGGCAAAAACGGTTTGCGGCATTGAAGGCTTAGACCTCCCCCACAATTCAACATTCCCCGTCCCGGCCCGGGCCGGGAAGAAAAATGGACACTTGTCGCCCCGAACCCTCACAGACGAATCTGAAACCTGTCGTCCTGTCCTTCCTTAAAAAACATCTGGGTGAAACCGCAGCCACCCAACGGGTTCAATGCAAGGCATGATCCGCTGGCAGATCTGCCCCCGCCCACAATTTTTTCGAAGTCCAATCCCGACTTTCCCCGGCCCAGAAAGGATCATCCGGAGAAAGCCCCAAAGGCAGCAGCGAACAGGCACAAAGATAAAGGCTGCCGGTGGAAATATAGCCTTCCGCCAGGGATGGCTGATTCCCGGACAACCCGATGGTCAACCAACCATTGTCATCGAAAGTTCCCGGCACATCCAGAGTTCGCTTCATCACCGCCGTTAATGCCTCACGCACCTGCTCAGGTGCAACTCCCTCCGGCAATTCCTTCCTCATGGCCATCAGGGCCAAGTGCTGGAAAGCTCCGGAGCGATACGTCAGGGAGCGGCCCAGCGGAGGAAAAGTACCGTCCGGGGCGATCAGGCGTTCCTGCACCCCGGCGTAACGAACCGCCCGCTTGTGCACGGGCCCGTATAAATCTTTCCAGTTTTTTTCCTCAAATCCCGTGCTATCCAGAATTTCCAACAACATCGGCTGGATGACATAGCTGTTGTAATAATCCCAATGGAATTCCGGGCCATCACCGTAGGCCCCGTCCCCCAGATACCATTGCTCATGCTGGCGTAGCGCATAATCCACCCGCATCCTGTCCCATTCCTCACCCACCCGGCAGAAAAACGCTTCGATCATGGCGGAAAAAAGCAGCCAGTTGTTAAAACCTGGCTTGAAGACGCGGGTCTGTTTGAGTGAGTTGAGGATATTTTTTTTGACCCGCCCGTCCAGGCACTGCCAGATGGTTTTTTCAGATCGCAAGAGGCCATGGGCCAAAAACGCCGCATCGACCAGGCATTGGTGTCCCTGCGAAAAAGAAGTAAAGTCGGGCGACGAGGGATTGGTGGCCTGATCCAGGGATGCCCTAACCAAGCCCGCCATCAGATCCTGCCGCTTCTTTTCCTGAGCGCCCAGGTTTTCTGTCTGTAGCCAGGGCCCGATACCGGCGAGGGAGCGGGCCAGGGCCTCCAACGGCGCGAAAGGAATTCTGGAAAGATCCTGCCCCTTTGCCACAGGAAGAACCTTCTTGAGATTTCCTTCTGCCAGATTCGTGTAAACAGGAAGACAGATGCGTTCAAGGCACTGCAACCAATAGTCCCGCTGCTGAAGACCTGTAGCCATTGTTTTTAACTTTTACAAAAATTAGGGCCTTTAAGCGAATAAAAAGGGGTGCTGCTGTTATCGGGCACCCTTCCAACCAAGGTCCTAAGGGGGAGTCTGCCCGGCGCAGCCCGGAAGGGTTACCCAAAAACGATCCATTTTCCAACCTTTGATAATTGCATTTTTCACCTTAGGAAAGTGAACCCTGCTGCGGGCGGGATTCGGAAGCCTCCACCCGGAAAGATTGCCAATCCGTCCAGACAGCCGCATTCAGTTTGTTGATGCTGGCTTTGCTTTGCTTATGGAAACTTGGCAGGATTTTGATTGAAGCGTGCTGGCGGCCTTGTTCCGTCTCATTTTCGAAGAAGCTGACAATACAGACCTTCTTGAACCTACGTATCGCAGACCACTTTCCGGGCTTACGACCTTCGAAATCAAAAGGATAAAAATTTCACCGGACATGCTCGCCAAACGTTTGAAATTCGATAAAGATTGATTTCCGTTTATGACAAACTCTTCCTGTATTAACCTGCTCCAACTCGGCGCCACCAAAACCTGGATCTCGCCTGAAACCCTCTCCCTCAACCGCCTCCCGATGCGATCCACCCTTTACCCTTTTCCCGATCCCGCCATGGGAAAAAGCCTGGATCGGGAAAAATCACCCTGGTTCCAGTTGTTGAACGGCGACTGGTATTTTAAAATGGCTCCGCAACCCGAGGCCGTACGGCAATCAGATGTCGAAGATGCCACCGACCGCTCCTCATGGGATAAAGTCGCGGTGCCTGGCAACTGGACCATGCAGGGCTATGGCCACCCTCATTACACGAACATCCAAATGCCTTTCCCCGATCATCCCCCTTTTGTTCCCGGCGACAACCCAACGGGCATCTACTCCCGTGAAGTCACAATCCCCTCCTCCTGGAAAGACCGCCGCGTGGTCATTCATTTCGGCGGTGCGGAAAGTGTTCTCTATGTTTATGTCAATGGACAGCCGGTGGGACTTGGTAAGGATTGCCGCCTTCCCTCAGAATTCGATATCACCCCGTTCATCCGTGTCGGCCAAACCAATACGATCGTGGCCATCGTGGTCAAATGGTCGGACGCCACCTTCATCGAAGATCAGGACCAGTGGTGGATGGGTGGTCTGCACCGGGAAGTTTATCTTTACACCACCGGGCCGGTTCACATTGCCGATGTTTTTGCCCGGGGAGACCTTATCAACAACTATCGTGACGGACACCTGCATGTCAGGGTCAAGGCCGGATTCCCCCGCCAGCCGGAAGAAGGCTGGACCGTTGAGGCTCAACTCTTCGACCCCAAAGGCAAGGCTGTCTTCAAAAAAAATCCATCCGCGCCGGTCAAAACAGATCCCTCGGCCAAAGGCTACAGTCTGCACGCCCATTTCGACCAGGAGATCAAAAAACCCTATTTCTGGTCGGCAGAACTTCCCCATCTTTACACTCTGGCCATCACCCTGAAAAATCCGCAGGGCCGCAGCGTCGAATCCACGGCAACCCGCATCGGCTTCCGTTCCATCGAAGTCCGCGACCGCATGTTACTGGTCAACGGGAAACGTGTGCTGATTCATGGGGTTAACCGCCACGACCACCACGACACCAAAGGCAAAGGCCTCGATCGCGAAACCATGCTACTGGATGCCCTGACCATGAAGCGTTACAACTTCAATGCCGTCCGCTGTTCCCACTATCCCAACGATCCCCACTGGCTCGACCTTTGTGACGAACTCGGCCTCTACGTTATCGACGAGGCCAATCTCGAAGCCCATGCCTACTATCATCTGCTGGGACATGAACCTGTCTGGGCTTCCGCTTTCTTGGATCGCGCCGTGCGTATGGTCGAGCGGGACAAAAACCATGCTTCGGTCATACTCTGGTCACTTGGAAACGAAACCGGTTACGGAGCCAACCAGGACGCCATGGCCGGATGGGTCCGGGGACGCGATCCCAGCCGCCCTCTGCACTACGAGCCAGGCTCATGGATTCAAGGACTCAACGACAAGGATCAACCGACCAACTTCCGCTACAACATGGGGGATCGTGTCACCGACATCGTCTGCCCGATGTATCCACGGCTGGAACATCTTCTCGAATGGGCCGACCCCGAACACCCGGACCGGCGCCGTCCCCTCATCATGTGTGAATACTCCCATGCCATGGGCAATAGCAACGGCGGTCTCGCGGATTATTATAAACTTTTTGAAACCATCCCCGGACTCCAGGGCGGATTCATCTGGGAATGGATCGACCACGGTATCAAACAAACCACTGCGGACGGACGTGACTACTGGGTTTACGGGGGAGACTTCGGCGACACCCCGAATGATGCCAACTTTGTCTGCGACGGCATGGTCTGGCCCGACCGCACACCACATCCGGGTATTTTTGAATTCAAAAAACTGGCCCAACCTGTCGGCATCAAACTAAAAACAGGCAAAAGGCTCCAATTGGAAATCACCAACAAAAATGATTTCCGGAGCTTGGAGTGGCTGACAGGTGAATGGGAACTTTTGGTCGATGGGCTTTCTTCCGGGAAAGGAAAATTTTCCGTTCCTGCCATCAAACCCCACGATAAGAAAACCATCCCCTGGCAAGCCCCCAAGAAAAAGCTCTCCGGCCGCAAAGCCTCTCTTCTTGTCCGGTTCTTCAGCAAAACCAGACAATCCTGGTGTGAAGCCGGGCACCTCGTGGCCTGGCAGCAACTCGAACTGCCCAGGGGCCTTCTTGAAAAGAAGAAAGCCGAGAAACCGGCGGCCAAAACCGCAATCGCAACCACAATCCTCTCCGAATCCAAGGAGCAATCGGTCATCCGCTCGGGGGATCTGGAATTGTCTTTCGACTCAAGCCGTGGTGGTTTGTGCGGCTTGAAAAAGGACGGGCAGGACATTCTGACCGCCTCACCACTACTTAATGTCTGGCGGGCACCGACCGATAATGACGGCATCAAGCTCTGGACCGGTCAGGGAGGCAAACCCCTCGGAGGTTATCGCGATCAGGGTCTCGACAAAGTCCAATCGCAGCTTCTTTCCTCATCGTTCAAGAAAGGCAAATCCGGCCCTGTCTGGACCTACAACTTTGAAGCAACCGGACGCGGTCGGTGGAAAGATTTTCTCTGGAGCTATCAGGTCACACTGCCGAGCGCCGGAAAAGTCCACATCCGGGCCGACTTTGCCACGGGCAAGGGCATCGTCGATCTGCCCCGCATAGGGCTGCTTTTTCAACTTGCCCCGGGCTTCGAGGACCTGAGCTGGTTGGGCCTCGGACCTTATGAAAACTATCCCGACCGCAAAGCCTGTGTCTGGCAGGCCGTCCACACCAGTACTGTCACGGAGCAATATGTTCCCTATGTCATGCCACAGGAGCATGGCCTAAAATGCGATACGGAATGGATCTGCCTCGGAAACGGCAAGAGCACGGTCACAATCAAGAGTGCCAAACCCCTGGCCTTTTCCGCCAGCCACTTCCACTCCCATGATCTGACCGAAGCCAAACACACCATCGACCTGCAACCACGGAAGGAAACACTTCTCACTCTCGACGCCGCCCACCGAGGCGTCGGCACCGCCAGTTGCGGTCCGGACACTTACCCTCAATACAAGGTGAACGGCAACCGTTTCTTCCTCGACTTGGAGTGGACGCTCTAAAGCGGCCCAGAACTTATTCAATCCCCTGAAACCTGAACTCCTCGGGGGACATCCCGGCGTTGCGCCGGAACCATCGACACAGATGGGATGAATCGGAAAAATCGAACTGTGCTGCTAATTCTTTCAAACTAAAACACCCTGTCACGAGTTCACGTTTCAAGGCCGCCAGAAGAAACCGATTACTAAAATCTTTGGGAGAAGAACCCAGCTCCGCACGGAACAGCCGGTCAATTTGCACGCGGCTTAACCCAAGCATCTGCTTCCAATGCGCGAAGGGCAGAGGGCGGACGGATGGTTTCAGACGCATCCCGGATATCAACGGGGCCAAGCGCGGATGATAGGCCTCAGACAACATGAGTTTTCCTCCATGAGCCAGAACCAAGGACGTCAGGCTCTCCAAAAATGAAAAGAGACGGCTCTGTAAACGCGCGATTCCGGCCGCGTCCAGGCTTCTTTCTTGCACAGGAACGTTACGGTCTTTGACGATAAAAGTACTCAGCACATTTCCGGCCTTTGCGATCAAACTGCTCTGTGATCCTGCCCGGCCTGTGATTGGCGCATCAAACTCCATCCAAGGAATTTGCCCAGACCAAGAGGCCTCAAAACCCAAAGACAAAATACGCGTTTTTTCCTCGAAATCCTGACGTTTGGAAAGAAAGGGCGGGAAAAAAATCCAGTCTCCTTTCTTTAATCTGATTTTCCCAAACTTTCCGGAAAGCTCAACAGCACCACTTTCAATCAGCCAAAAAGAATAAAAACTGTTGATAGCCAGGGCATGACGGTGCACAGGTGGGGGTTCAGACCGGTAGGCGATGGTCGGACGTATCCTCAAAGTCGGCCACTCGCCCAAACGGTCCGGCAATACCTGCTTCATGTTCAGCATGATCAAAATATACCGTAAAGGATCATTTAATTCAAACCTTTCCCATGGACACAATCAAAGACAGGTTCTTGAATTATTTATGGCCAACACTCCAGCCCCCCGACCAACCATCCCCTGTATCGCAGAAGTCGACGTTCTTGTTATTGGATCCACCGCCGCAGCTGTATCGGCAGCTCTCAGCTCGGAAAAGAAGGGCGCAAAAGTTTATCTGGTGTCCGATCGTTCATACGTCGGTGAAGAACTGACCGCATGGCTTGGGGAGTTTCCAGCACAGCCTGACCTCGGCTCCGTATTGTCATACGTTTTTCAGGAAGCAGGAACGGATCCGACCCCTCTTTCCATCAAACGTCTCCTTGAACAATCCCTGATGAAAAAGGAAATTCCTTTTCTTTTCAACTGCCGCCCCATCGCACTGCTCAACAATGCGGAAGGAACCGTTAGCGGTGTCGCCTTCGCCGCGCGCAGTGCCTGGTTTGTAATTCGAGCCAGGCATGTGGTTGATGCCTCCCTGAATGCTTTGGCTGCACGACTGGGGCCGTGGAAGTCCACCCGTCGGCAATCGTTGCAGGCCGGCTTTTCCAGCCTCGTCCATGCCAGTAAGGGAGGTCGGAAAGTTATCCTGCGAGAAGAAGGAAAAGAACCCGCTGTTTTTGAAGTCAACACTTCCGTTTCAGACTTCAAATGCGGAAAAGTCACGGTTTCAGATTTGGCCGCCGCAGAGCAAAAAATTCGGGAGGCTACTTTTTCTCCACACAGAGTCAAAAGCTCGGATTCTCTCTGCCTGGTGGCACCCTGGCATTTTGAGGAAATACCCGCTTCTTCCGGTATCTCGATTGCAGGAACAGCCGCATTGGATGATATTACATTCAATTTCAGAGATGTTTTTGCATTGGCCGAGTTTTGCGGCACCGCTTCAGCCGGATTGGCGGCCGGCCGGGCTCAGGCGATAACCGTCAACTGGGCAAAACCCTCAACAGAAAATATAAGCCAGGGGCCAACGCCCCTGCGTTGGAAGAACTCCTGCCCGACTATACCCCTCATTCCACCATCTTTTGAAATTCTGGATGAAGTCGATGTTCTGGTTGTAGGCGGGGGAACCGCAGGCGCTTCTGCCGCGATCGGTGCCGCCCGTTCAGGTGCCCGCACTCTTTTGATCGAAACACTTCCCGGACTCGGAGGTGTCGGAACCATGGGCCTGATCGGCAGATACTGGTTCGGAAACCGCGTCGGCTTCACGGCTGAAATCGACCAGGGAGCCGCTGGCATGGGTCCTGCTGAAATGGCAGCCAAGTTCACTGGCGGCTGGAATCCCGAATGGAAAATGGCATGGTATCTCAAGGAACTCGGCAAGGCAGGCGGAACCGTCTGGTTCGGCAGTTCCGCTTTCGGCGTTACTTTGGACAACAATCGCGTGACAGGCGTTCTTGTCACCACGCCTTTCGGCTGCGGATTGGTCAAAACCAAGACCGTCATTGATGCCACGGGGAATGCCGACATCCCCGCCGCCGCTGGAGCACCTTGTCGCACTATAGGGGCCGACCACGTCGCTGTCCAGGGAACCGGCCTTCCTCCAAGAAAGCCCGACACGGGTTACCGCAACACCGATTATACCTTCGTGGACGAAAATGACCCGGTTAACATCACGCAGAGCTTTGTCACTGCCCGGGAAAAATTCCGTAACGAATTCGACCTGGCTCAGATTATTGATACACGTGAGCGCCGCCAGATCATTGGTGAAATCGAATTATCGCCACTGGACTTCCTGGCGGACAGAAAGTTTCCCGACACGATTGTTATCGCCAGGAGTAATTTTGACACACACGGCTTCACGACGCATCCGGTCTTCATGACCTTTCCGCCGGACAAAAAGCCATTGCATGCACGTGTTCCCTTTCGCTGTCTTCTGCCCAAAAAAGTGGAAGGCGTACTGGTGACGGGGCTGGGGGTCAGTGCTCATCGTGATGCCATCCCAGTCATCCGCATGCAAGCCGACGTGCAGAATCAGGGTTATGCCGCAGGCATCGCGGCGGCCACAGCAGCCGCAAAAAAATGCGGATTTCTTGACATTCCCATGCGCGAACTCCAGCAACAGTGGGTGAAGTGCGGAATCCTGCCCGAATCCGAACTGGACGCAGAAGATTCCTTTCCCCTGGACGACAACGCCATCCTTGAGGCAGTCCGCTCCGGCATAAAAGATCATACCAGTGCCGCTGTGATTCTGGGGAATCCTCAACGCAGCATTCCTCTTCTGACAAAGGCCCTGGACGATGCACCGGAGCAGGTGACGCGCGAAACCGCTGCCATCCTTCTGGGACTGATGGGAGAGACAGCCGGCGCTGAGTTGCTCATGGAATGGATCAAGGCCGAATCCTGGGATAAGGGATGGAATTATACCGGCATGGGTCAATTCGGAATGAGCCAAAGTCGCCTTGACACCATGATCATCGCACTGGCCCGCACCGGGGATCTTCGAGCCGTGCCGCTCTTGAACGATAAAATCAAACTCTTGAATTCCGGCAGTGAATTCTCCCACTGCCGTGCCGTTGCCCTGGCTGCCTGTTGTCTGCGCAGTCCGCTTTTGGCGGAATCCCTGGCAAATCTTATTGGCCAACCGGGCATGTCCGGCCACGCCAGAACCACCTTGTCTGATCTTGTCCTGAACACCCCAACAGACCCGGAGGAAACCGCCTCACGTAATCTTTCCCTGCGTGAACTAACCTTGGCTCGTGGACTCCGGGCCTGCGGTGATGCAAATAGCTTGGGCCAAAGTATTCTCAATGACTACAGCCATGACATACGCGGGCATTACGTCAACCATGCCATGGCTCTGTTGCAGGAACCTGTCGAAACCACCGGAATTGCGCCATTGGGAAAACGCCTGGAAATGGCCTAGAGCTTATTCGAGATAAAAGACTTACCACGCATCCCGTGCCAGGGTTCTTGCGTCCGGATTCGAAGGCAGGAAGTCATCCCTGCCTCTTCCACCAACGGCGGAAAACATCGGCGCATGCGACAGACCTCAGCCTTTCCTTACCTCTCTCTTTCGTGCAGGTAAAAAGCTGGAGGGTTTTTGGATTCAGAATAATGGAGGAGAATACTCCATCCTGCATGGTCGTCCAATGAAACGGATTGCCCTGCCCATCGCGGACTCGATATTTCCTATCAAACCATTTGGAGTTCCTAGTAGGCAGCCGGGTGGGCTATTAAAAGTAAATCCATGTAAATGCCCTTTCACCGGAAATGTTTTTCGCGCCGTAATCCTGATAAGCTCCAGGCTCAACATGAATCCCTAAACCGCCCAATTCCAAATTTGTCATCCTGAGTCCAACGAAGAATCGGGACATGGGGTCCTGATCCCGGATTTATTGCAGCGCGTGCGGGTATAACACCAAGGCGCACACCGAACCGCCTTACACCTCAGGAATATAATCGGACTTCGAAAATTCGTGCATTGGCAATCCCATTGGTCGTTAAAACTTCGATTTCAACTTTGCTTCCTTGCCTAATGTTCTCCAAACGATGCACACGTTTACGCAGGAAATTATCCTTCACTTCTGTGACCACGGTGCCGTCGATTTTAACCCGGTAATGTTTGACCGTTTCTGGCTGCGGACCGCGGATGTGTTTTTTGGTGATATGGTCACTGGGGGTCAGCATCACTTCCCGTTCGAACCCGCTGTCAAAAGTCAGATGGATTTCTTTGAGGGTTAGTTCTGAAGGAAGGGTCAGTGTCAGATTAGCCGGAAGACCAGTCGATTCCCAGTAATGCACGCAATCGGAAGACCATGTTCCGAAATTAGCCTTGAGATTGCGGCTGATGCCATCGATGACATTGACTGCCGGCGCTTCCGGATTGGAGGAGCAGGCGGTAACGGCAGCCTTTCGTGCCAGGTCCG
>Ga0209591_10005804_pt1 | contig 13781 bp, 12 predicted proteins | sample MAT01_FD_187207 | JGI IMG/M metagenome (GOLD analysis project Ga0209591, IMG submission 187207) | Freshwater microbial communities from Lake Fryxell liftoff mats and glacier meltwater in Antarctica - MAT-01 (SPAdes) (version 2) | ecosystem: Environmental > Aquatic > Freshwater > Ice > Liftoff...
TGTTGTTCAGGGATTGGAATTTCAAGCCGGATGTACTCTGACGTGACGAGTCGGTCAAGCAAGCTAATCATGCTTTCGCCACGCAGCGCCGCAAGAACTTTAAGTTTGTGGGCTGTACTTTTCCAGACACGGAGTAGTGAGTAGTTGTTATCCATGTATGTATTGTATAGCATAGCGCTATATAATGCAAGAGCGCCTTATATCCCCATACCTAAAGGTAGGGGCTTTACGGCGTTTTTTGGTAATGCGTTTTTAGTAACTGATGTTACGTACTTAACCTGAGTTTCGGATAACGTTTTCATTCTATCCCCACCCCTAAATCCCCTCCCCACTTCGTAGAGAGGGGACTTAAAGCACCATTGTGAAGCGCTTTTCTCCCCTTCGCCATGCAATGGAGAAGGGGTCGGGGGATGAGGACATCATAAGAGTTAATCAAAGTATGCTATCCAAAACTGAGGTTACTTAACAGAAGTTTTCGGTAAGGGCGACGCACGCATCGCCCCTACAAAATCAACTAGAAATCAGCGCAGCGGTGTGAACTGGCTGGCATCCAACGAATAATCAACCGCATTCGGTAAACTGCTCGACGGCTGCACATTGATGCTGTAATTCAGATAGGCACACTCAGAAACATCATCGTCATAGTCGGGATTAAACACCATCAGATAGACATTTTCATAGGCGGAGGCATTAAACGCGCCAGCGCGACCAAGCGGGATAACATCGCCTTTTGTCCCGTTGATGCCGATGGCGAACAATTGCAGATTGCCGCCTTCATCTCCGCTTAGGCTGGCGGTATACACGCCGTCGGACAGCGCTACTTCAAAATAATTCGCGCCCAATTCCTGAATACCCTGTCCGCTGACCGTCCAATCGCCTGCGTCTTCGATGACATTTTCCTGCCAGACCTGAAATTCGGAGAATTCGGAGGTCAGGCCATAATCACGCATCAGGTTCTTGGCATGATACCGCGCCAGCGCATCCGGGATGGTATCACCATACGCGGCGAGGGTTTGCGCCAATGGCTCCCAGCCGTCGGTATTGGCAATATTTTGCCACAGCAGGATCGGCGCTTCGGGGCCATACCAATCTTGCATGGCTTGGATGAACAGCCACGAGCCATATTTCAATAGGCCGCCAGCCGGGTCGGCTTCACCTTGCACGCCAAAGCAGATTTCGGGATAGTTAAAGACTTCGCTCACATAGCCTGTCGCGTCCTGTTCATCAGGAAAGGTGATCGTCTCCATCCAAGAGGCCGTCGCCTCGTAATACCAGAAATGCGGCTCATTGGCCTCGTAACCAAATTGGACGGCATGATGATGCTCATGGGCGGCTGTGGCACGCATCAGCGAAATTGCATTACCGCCTTCGCTGGTCTCGGCATAATCATCGTCCATCGTCATATAACTGGCGGAAGCACCGGTTTCGACCTCGCTGGTGGCGGGATTATCACCGATAGGGAATTCTGGCGAAGCGCTGCCGAGTTCGCCGCGATCCGGGTTATCCAACAGTTCGATCAAATAAATATCAAAGCGTGTATCCCCGCCTACAATGCCATCCGTCATCGGGGATGCCCAGCCAAGTTGATCGATCTGAATCGTCCGAACCTCTTCCATCGTCTCCCCAACTTGACGCGCAAAATCTTCGGTGGTCGCGTCCGTTCCTTCGGTTGTGTAATGGATGCGGAAGTTTTCGGTGTCATAGATCAAAATCGGGCCGCTGAGTTGTTCGCGTCCGGCATCCAACAGCGCCAGCGCTTCATCATTGCTCACATACTGCACCGTCAGTTGATAGTTGCCTTGTGTGCCGCGATAATTGCCCATGACGATAGTATAGGTTCCAGTAGTCTGCGCCACATACACCAGCGTGGAATTAAGATCATCCGAACTGCGATCATCATTGAGCGCCACTTCGTCGCCATTTTCATCCAACAGCGTCACCAATGTATCCAGATTAACATCCGTCGCGTCGGCCTTAACGACCACGCCTTGCCCTGCTTCTAATGTGATTTCGTAGGTTTGCGGAGTCGCATCATCCACATATCCTGTATATACTTCGTCCGCTTCGGCGGTAGTGGGCGGCGCGGTGGTATTGGTGCTGGTGTTGCCAGAAGGCGCGGCTTCCCCTGGCGCTAAAATCGTAATTGTGAGCAGATAATCGCCGCCTGTCTTGCCATAATTGGACATGATGACCGTATACGTGCCGTTTGCCGGGGCGGTATATTCCACATAAGAATTTAAATCGCCCTGTTCTCGATCATCATTCTGCGCGACAACATCGCCATTTTCATCCTCAACCCCGACGACAGGATCAAGATCGCCGCTAGTCGCTTCGGCGGAGACAATCAAGGTCTGTCCAGCGACCAAATCCACTGGATATTGGTCATCCGGGACCTCATACGACATAAAGCCAGTATATTCGGTTGCATCGCCCACCGGGGCAGTTTGGGACTGCTGCGTCTGTGTTGAGGTCTGTCCGCCGCTGCCAGTAATGTCCACAGTCAGCGTATAATCGCCGCTGGTTTCCCGGATATTGGACATGGTAAGGGTGTACGTCCCGCTGACCTCGGCGGTAAAGGTGATTTCGGAGTTGAGCGTTCCGTCGCCCCGATCATCGTTTTCCATCAAACGATTACCCGCGTCGTCTTCCAGCCATAATACCGGGTCAAGATTGCCGCTGGTCGCAATCGAAACGGCGGTTAGTGTGTCTCCTTCTTGCAGATCAAAATCATACTCGTTATTCGGTACATCATCGCCCATATACCCTGTAAATTCCTGACTCTGTGCGATCACCCCCCCCACGCCGATCAACAGCATGGCGGCACAAAAGTTCACTATCAAAATATACTTTATGTGTTTGCCCACAATCTTTACTCCATCTGAAATCCAGACATAAACGTCTTTGAATCATAGCAAACTTTTGCGACTTGTGCTGTGCCTGTAACCAAATTTTATTTATGATCTGGCGATAGAAGGCTAGATACGTCACAATAAGGACACTATGCGCTCACCGAGAATAAAAGGGTAAAACCGATGCCAGAAGTAACCGTAAATGTAACCCGTCCCGATTTGGATATTCAAGAAGACATCCACCGCCTGATGACCGATTATCCGCCCTTGAGCCACGATAAGCATCGCGTCCATATCACTGTGGATAACGGCCTTGTGACGATTTCCGGCTATACCAAAGCGCCGCCGACTCGCAATTATCTGGTGCGGTCTGTCTCGCAAGTGGAAGGTGTAAAATCTGTTGACAGCGCAGACCTCTATGATGACGAAACAATTCGCCTTGATGTGGCACGGGTCGCGCCGATGGGCGTGTTCGTGAATGTGGAATATGGTGCGCTGATTTTGGCGGGTGGTGTACCAGAGGGAACCACTGTCGAAGAATTGGTGCGGCAGGTCGGGCGTGTGCCGGGCGTTCACCGCGTCGTCACGACCTTTAATTGAGTTGTCACGCTCGATTTTGACCAGATTTTAAGATACGCATCAAAAATTCGAGAGGCAAAATGCACTACCATAATTTTGGGCGTATGTGGGTAGTGAAGGAATTCGGCTTAAATCGTTTTGTTTCTGAACAACCTGCTTATAACTTGTTAGATCGCCGTTTAGAATGTGAGTTTATCCCAATGGCGCAGACCTACGGCATTGCGATTATGCCTTGTTCGCCTACTGCGGGTGGCTTTTTAACCGGGAAATATCGTCGCGGCGTATTAGAAGTTCAACTCACCGCAGAAGACCATACGCGGTTAAATGCCGTTGCGCCGCCGGGGGGATAAAACAGTCGCCTATTACGGCTATGATGGGTTCGCTTGGACGACGTGGGGCCGCATCAGTATCGCTGGTGATGGCTCATTTTCCATGACCAGCCGAAATAGGGTGGCCTATGCCTCAACCGCGTAAGCCGCTTCCCGCCGCATGAGGGGATTCAGGACATGATGGCGGCGGCGGATGTCCCACACGCGGGTCGCCGCTTCCAGCGCGATTCGCCAGTGCATTTTGGACTCTCCTCGCTTGCGATCAGGAAAGTGAATCGGGATTTCCACCACTTTATAACCCAGTCGCACCGCCACATACGCCATCTCGACCTGAAAAACATACCCGTTGGATTGAATGCGGTCTAAATCCATGCCGATGAGCGTCTCGTGCCGCCACAGCCGATAGCCGCCCGTCGCATCATAAACCGGAATATGCAAAATCGTCGGCACATACAGCCGATCCGCGAACCAGCTTAACAACTTGCGATGAAATCCCCAACTCTCGTCGGTGCTGCCGCCCTTAATAAAGCGCGAGGCCAAGACCATATCCGCGCCGCGTTCCAGTGTGGCGATCATATCCGGGATATATTTGGGCTGATGAGAAAAATCCGCATCCATTTGTAGGACGTAATCTGCGCCGAGCTGGATGGCGTGTTTTAATCCCGCGATATACGCTGGCCCCAAACCTTGTTTTTCTTTGCGATGCAGCACATGAATCTGCCCCGGATGCTGCCCCGCCAGATCATCCGCCATCTGTCCGGTGCCATCGGGCGAGTTATCGTCCACCACCAGAATTTGCAGATCGCGCACGGACAGCGCCAAGAGCGCGTCAATCATCAGCGGCAAATTTTCAGCTTCATTATAGGTTGGCAAGACGATGATGGTTCTCGGCATGGTCATTTTTCCTAGCTGCGCCACAGTTTACATAGATGATATATCTTTAAATATAAGGCTAATTAGTCTAATAGAACGTTTAGAGTGCTGCAAGGCCGCAGATCATTGACTACTCTCGCATCCATCATAGGCGTTTACAAGTTAAACAACATACTTTTGTCTTGAAAATGTATTTCAATTACAATTATTATAACTTGCATATTTAGTATGATGTTAAATTTTAATCAGTAAAAAGTTTATTTGTTCTAAAACCATAATAGATATGCGTTACAAAAACAAAGAATCACAAACCAAACTAAGGCTAATTTTGGTTCTACAACCAGTATAGCAAATCCCAATACGCTAAGTAAATTACGGAACTTATTATATATTAATTGTCCAGTAAGTCTTGAAAATTTCGGCATTCGAGGCAAATATGCTATTTCTATTTGCGTATGCCCGTTAGTTCTATGAAAACTAGGTTCGGAAATTCGTTGCTCGTTTACGTATTTGCGATCATCAATATAGTAGCAATAACTAATAAAATAAGAATTTGATCGGCCTCCTTTATCTACTCGATGATTGATTACGTCCGCTTCCTGTACTTTCCCAAATCTACTTATTTGAAATGTTATACTCCATTCCCAAGCAGATCGGATAAAAATATAGATTAAAAACGATCCAAGAATAGTTATCAAAAGTGCTATAAATAAATTCCCAAACATATCTCACTCACTTTCAATGAGTTCTAACTTTCTATAGTATGCTGTTGTTATGCTTCTCTCTCTGCGACGAGACGCGCACCGCCACTGTCTCCGCCTGAACGCACACCACATCGCCAGCGGAACGTTCCCGCCACAGGCTAAAGCCGTATGGCTGCCAAAGTGCCAAGCGCACTCAAGGCGCTCGTTCCTAGCCTCTTGAGTAGGCTTGGCTTCTCGGCAGTCGGACGTTTCAACGTCTGGCGGCGTAACTCAAAAGTGCAATTAGCCCATCGTCGCCCGCGAAGCCACACGCACTGCGACTGTTTCCGCCTGAACGCACACCTCATCACCAGCGGAAAGTACACACGTCACAATCGCTTTTTTCAGCGTGATTTCTTTCACCCGCGTCCGCAGCACCAATTCGCTATCAATCGGGGTCGGCTTCAGGTAGCTGATATTGAGGTTCGCCGTCACGCAGGTGATTTCCGGTGCTGTCCCCGGCGCACGATCTTCCGCCTGATACATGGCAGCGATGGCGGTGCCGATGCTGTGGCAGTCGATCAGGCTGGCGATGAGGCCGCCATAGACGACACCCGGAAACGCCGTGTGATACGGTTCGGGCGTAAAACGCGCCACACCTTCCTCGCCGTCCCAAAAAGTCTGGATGTGCAGACCGTGTGCGTTGTTCCGTCCGCAGCCGTAGCAAACAGCCGTTTCGGGATTATAAAAGTGCTGAATAGGCGTATCAGACATTGCGTAACCTTCGGTAAATAATTGGAAATGTTTTGAGAGCGATAGGAGAAGTTTAACCGCGAAGGTGCAAAGAACGCCAAGAATCGCAACGTGTTTTCAGAACAGACACCAAAAGGGTGATATTGTCATCCCTTATTTTATGCCTGATCGCACAAGCTCAAAATCAGCTTTTTGATCGCCGCATTGACGGGGAAGTGTTCATCAAGGAAGGTTAAGATCGCCCGCGCTGAGTCACGGTTGCTTGCATAGCCTTGCATAAATTGGGCGAAATGTGCGGCTGTCTGTGGGAAGCGCTGTTCAAAACGGCGCTCTCTGGCGAATGGATCGACAAATGCGGGTTTCTCACTTTCGATCTGGCTGGCAAGCTGAAGGACATTTTCCAGCGCGTAGACTTGAATAAAGCGAAACGCCGATAATTTTTCGCCGCGATGATGCCGCGCCAATCCAACGTATAAGTTCGTCAGCGCTTCGCCCAACAGCCATTCCGTTGAAGAAGGTTGAGCAGGGGCGTGAGCCTGTTTCGGCGCGGCAAGCGATGGATCGAATTCCGGCGCACTCCACACAATCCGCCCAGCAGCAAATGGAATCGTGGCGAGTTCTTCCGGCTCGAAAATCGCCATCTCGCAAAAGATTTCATCCTCAAAGAGCAGCTTATGCCCGTCAATTGTATTTTGAAAAACATACGCAATCGGCTGAATCGTACTCAGCCAGTCGAGATTGTGCAGAAACGCCGCTTTATAGCCCGGCTTCACGATCACAAAAAAATCCAAATCCGAATAGGCATCGAGTCGGTCAAGCTCCAGCCCAACCGATCCTAAGCCCAACAGCGCGAGGGCGTTCCCCGTCGCTGCTAAGGATTGACCAATCGCATCCAGCCGTTGTAAGAGGTGTGTTTCCCGATTCATTTGGTGGTTCAAAATATTCAAATTACTTTCGAGATTCCAAAAAAGTAGCTTCTATAAAGTAATCTGAAATCAGTAGGGGCGAAGCACGCTTCGCCCTTAAAATGCCCTTATAAAAACATACACGGAAATTCTTTAGATTTCGCTTAAACCGGACTCGCCGCCGTGTGCAGCATCGCTTGGCGCAGCGTGTCCACGTCCATCGTAAAGCGCCAGCCGACTTTTTCCGCCGCTTCTGCTGCGTCTTCACCCAGATAAAAGTAAGTCCTATTGCCTTCATCGAAACATTCTAACTGATATGGCGGTTGTTCGCTGGTAAAACGCCAGATTTTGCCATCGGCGATTCGGTTGATAATCACACGATCAAGAAACAGGCCATTTTCGCCATAATCCGCCGTCGTCGCGGCACGATAGGCCACATCATCGACAGGCAAATCGACGAAAGTAAAGCAATCGGCGCGGGGATGGCGGTCACGCTTGATCAGATAGTGATGGACATCTATCGGGGTCGCAGTATAAGTATGAAATTCACTGGTGCGCTCGGTCTTTTGCGTGGGATGAATGGGTAGCGGGATACCGATTGGCATCCCCACATCGACTAAATAGCGCACGTCGTCCAGATAGATCACCATCGCAGTATGGCAACCTACCGTTTCGCCCATATTGTTGATGGTTAAATAGCCGTCATAACCCAAAAATCGCAGCAGACTAAAAAAAGCGTAATTACTTTCAAAGCATGTTCCGCCTGTGCCTAAGCGCATGGCATCGCTCCAAAACTCGGCAGGCCAGCGTGGACGGTCAAGCAGCAGCGGCGAAGCGGCTTTTTTGACGATGCGCGACGCGCTTTCCCAAGGGACACGGCGCGTATAAGCGCTTACGAGTGCATCCAGCGCAGCAAGTGAAGGTGGGGCGGCCTCTACAGACAGATAATTCAAAATTTTTTGCGCCAGAGCCGGGCCGAGTGGGGGCGTGGTCGTCGGAATTTGTAGGTCAAGGGTCGTCAGCAGGATCATAGGATTGCCTCCGGGTTAATCATTTTTGCAGGGCGTGTTACTTATACGAAATATGAACAAAATTCGGTTCAAAAAATGTTTCTAGGCAGGCAGCGGATCGTCTCCAACACCTTCGACCAACGCGCCTGTGGTGATAACCGCGCCAATTGCATCTGGTAAAGTCGCACTCGCCGGGACTGCCGCCGGAGTCGCGTCGTGATCGGGAATCAGACTTTCGGCGTTGCGTATCGCCGGGACGAGATACCCACACAATGAGAGGAGTGCGCTGATAAAGCTGGTAAAGATCATAATCAACGCCATGCCTGTCCCCGGCCCTGTTCCGACGAGGCCACCAAAAGTATTTGCTAGATTGCCGCCTGCTCGCATCCCCGGCTCAAACACTTGATCCGCCAGCGGTCCCGCGATCAGCATCGCAATCGGCGCGGTCACTTGGGCAATCATGCGCCGTACAGAAAATACCCGCCCCTGCACATCCGGCGCGACTTTCGCCTGCCAGATCGCCTGATTCGAGGCGTTCAAAATCTGCACAAAGATCGATGAGCAGAAGGCCGCCACCACCCAAACGACCACTATCTGCCCCAGACCGAGGATGACGGTAGAGATACCGCTGAAAAACATGCCGAGTAACACGCCATGCACTTTCTGTTTGGGGCCGCCCCATGTACTAATCAGCAGGCCGCCCACGAGACCACCCACAGCAAAGGCTGTCTGAACAGTAGCGAGCAGGTCTTTATTGGTATTGGTCTGCGCCAGAATCATCGGCGCGATCAAAATCGCCGACAGAGTACCGAATAAGTTCACCTGGAAGAACATCATTTGTAGGCCGAGCAAGCTGGGGCGCTTTAAGATATAGCGGAAGCCATACAGCGATTCTTGTAACAGGCTGCCTGCGCCTTCGCGTCCGGCTTCGCTGCGTTCTGGCTGTGGGATGGTGATAATCAATACGGCGCTGACGGCAAAAACAAATGTGATGATGTCGATCAGCAATACGCCCTGAATCCCGATAACGGTCAAAAATAGCGCTGCTAGGGCGGGGGCAAAAAGGCCAGATGCTGATTCCGCCATGCCCATCATGCCCTGTGCGCGGGCATACTGTTCTTTGGGCAGCATCATCGTCACGGCAGCGGAATAGGCAGGCCATTGAAAGGTCTGGAAGATGCCTGCAAATGCACCCGCAACATACAAATGCCAGATTTCTAGGTTGCCCGTGCTGTAGAGGATGAAGACGGCAACGGTGGACATCCCCGCCCCCAGATCGCTTATCATCATGACCAGCTTACGATTCCACCGATCTACCAAAGCGCCAGCGACAGGGCTGAGGATGATGGTCGGCGCAAAGCTGAAGAAGCCGACCAAGGCCAGCGCGGTGGCCTTACCTGTTAGCTCATACGCCCAAATCGTGAGCGCGAATTGACTGAGCGCGGTTCCAAATAATGAAACCACTTGCCCAACCCAGACAATCGTGAATCCACGCATCCCGCTACGTTGGGTGTTTGCGACAGATTGCGCCATAAAAATGCCTTTCTTAAATAAGCACCGCGTATGGTGTGGCAAGGGCATAGCGCTCTATGCCTCTACACAAAATATTTTTAAAGATTAAGTAAAGTGCCGACGCGTCTTTACCTTTTACTCAACAGATGTACTTGAGGTTCAAAACCCATTTTACCCGTTTAACCGCATAAACCCATAATACACATCATTTCCGATTTTGTAAAGATAGTTGGGTTCACAAAAGGTCATGACGACTTTTATTCTATCATAAACGTCCCCATCTGTTGACGATAAATCCAACCTGCGTTTTAAGACGAAATGTGTTTAAGGGCAATGATGAGCATGGCCTCGCTAATCTGTGTACTCCATGAGAAAACGTTTACAGGGATAAAAAATCGTCATACAATGAAGTCAATATTCATAACTTTCAAGAACTTGTGAATGTTATGGGCAGTGTATTGGTTGCGTGGTTGGGTGGTGGCAATTCCCCCTGTATTGTTACCTCTTCCCCGATGTGAGCGTGTGTTGTATGTAGACTTCACCGCCACCCCTTACCAACGCCGAGTAGATGTGGTTTGACTTAGCAGAGTTCATGCTCTGCTGCTCAGACAAGGTAGATGACCCCCTCCTTTGCGATAGCGCCGGATTGTGTTAAGCAGTCCGGCGCTGTTGCGTCTGGCGACCAAGCGCTTTTCAGCGATAAAATGCAAAACACAAGAAGAGAAGATTATCGCCAAGAGCCAAACCCATGCCCTATATCCACACGCGCAGTTTTCGGTGTCGTCATTATGAATGTGATGCCTATGGGCGGCTGAGTCCGGCGGCCTATTTGGGCTATATGCAAGAAACCGCCTTTGATGCCTCTGCTGCCGTCGGTTATGGCGCGGCGCGGTATGCCGAAATCGGCTATCAATGGCTGGCGTACGAAACCGATATTACGTATCTGCGTCCGCTGCATTATGGCGACACCGTAGAGATTAAAACCTGGGTGGTGGACTTCCGGCGGGTACGCTCGCTGCGGAATTATGAATTTTATCGAGATGGGAAATTAGTCGCCCATGCGACAACCGATTGGGTACTAATCGATACCCGCGCCATGTACCCTGCCGCCATCCCGCCGGAGATCATCGCCGCGTATTCTCAAGGCGAGGCGGTCATCCCTGCACCGCCGCGTCCGCCCTTTCCGCTTACGCCACCCGTACCATCCAACGCATTTACGCTGACACGGCGGGTAGAATGGCGCGATATTGACCCCGCTATTCACGTCAACAATGCCGTCTATCTGCATTACGCCGCCGATGCCGAACTGCAAGCATTGCGAACATTCGGCTGGACGAGCGCCAATTTGCGCGACTCGGATGCGGCGATTTTGGCGCAGCGCTATCAGATCGAATATAAATTTGCCGCCACGTTGGATGATGAAATTATCCTGACGACATGGGTGTCGCAGGTCGAGGCGGCAGGTGGGCTGCGGCATACGCTGGTGCATCGGGCGGCTGACCGTAAGCTGCTGGCGAAAGTGCGCTCGGAGTGGCGCTGGGGCAGCGCCGCGAGTGGGGATGCGATGCCACTTCCTGACACACTCGCAGCACAATTGTTAGAGCGCTAATCCATTAAGAAAACTTCAGCGCCGTGTTTTTAAGCGGGATGAGCGCCAGAATCACGGCATGGACGTAATAGCTTTGGCGATCAATGACATCATCCGTCAAGATTCCCACCGCGCCATTTTGCTGCTTGGAATTAGCGCGTCCGAAGACTTGATCGTCAGCTTTACCGAGTTCCAGACCTTCGCGCACAAGCGATGCGATTTCGTCCGGCAGCGTAAACGTCCCGGTGCGGCTGGCTCCGCTGCGATCAGGCGAAAGGACGATCACCCACGCGAAAACCTCAAATTGACCGTTAGCGGTGGTGTCGATTCCGCCCTCGATTCCAATCCAGTAATTGGCTTCGGGCATGGCTTCCCGCGCATTCAGCGCACGGGTCGTCGCGCCCTGCCGTGTTTCCACATCCGTCATCGGCTGATCGGGTACGCCGGACGGCACATTGATGCTTTTAACCTCAAACGTCTCTGATGGGAACATCTGCTGGAAGCCGGATAAAGCCGCGCCAATTTTGACCGGATTGGTCGAAGCAACAATGATTGTTTGGGTCATTTTGGTATCTCCATACCTAAAATCTCTTGTAAAACTTCGGCGGTATGCTGGCCTAAGAGGGGCGGCGGAAGTCTGACTTGTAATGGGGTTAAAGAAAATCCGATAGGCGACCCGACATAACGCCATGTTTCGCCGTTAGATAAAACACCTTCCTGCACCAATCCTCGCGCAGCGATATGCGGGTCATTTAAAATGGTCGGGAGGGAATTTATCGGCGCGGTTGGGATTCCCGCCGCGAGAATCACTTCGACCCATGCATTCACCGTCCGCGTGAGGAATATGGTTGAAAGTTCAGCGATTAAAGCGGCGCGATTCGCTAATCGGGCGGGATTAGTGGCGTAGCGCGGATCAACGGCTAAATCTGCCCGATTCATCAGGCCACACAAGGCGGCGAACTGCGAATCATTCCCCACTGCCACGACAAAATCCCCATCAGCGGCGCGGAAAACCTGATATGGCACAATATTCGGGTGCTGATTGCCGTAGCGAAGTGGCGCTTGACCGGAAACCAGCGCATTGCTGGCGACATTGACCAGCGCGGCGAGGGTGGAATCCAGCAGGGCTATATCGAGATGCTGGCCTTGTCCGGTGGATTCAGCAAAACGCAGCGCGGCGAGGATGCTGGAAAGCGCGAACAATCCCGTCACGACATCGGCAATCGCCACACCGACTTTATGCGGTTCGCCTTCCGCCGATCCGGTGATCGACATTAAGCCGCTCATAGCCTGAATCGTATGATCGTAACCGGGGCGGTCACTGTAAGGGCCATCCTGCCCGAATCCGGTAATGCTGGCATAAACCAGCGCGGGATTTTCACTTTTGAGATCATCATAGCTCAGCCCAAAACGCGCCATCCCGCCCGGTTTCAGGTTCTCAATGACGATCTGGCTTTTCGCGGCGAGTTGACGGGCAATTGTGCGGCCTTCATCCGATTTAAGATCGAGGATGATGCCCCGTTTGTTGCGATTCGCGCTCAGGTAATAAGCGCTCATGCCGTCGTCTGGATCGCCGAGATAAGGCGGCCCCCAGCGGCGCGTATCGTCGCCCTGCGGACTTTCGACCTTAATCACATCCGCGCCCATATCACCAAGCAGCATGGTACACAGCGGCCCAGCAAGGACGCGGGTAAAATCCAGCACACGAATTCCATCAAGCGGTGTTTGCGCCATAGATGACCTGTAGTGACATACTCCCCACGCCTAAAGGCGGGGGCTTCTGCCGTGAACGCCGGATGCCATGCTTGACGCAGGGACTTCCACCGACTGAGACAGTATGAGGCGATGCCCCGCCTCAAGAATGTTGATCGCCGCGTTGTGATCTCGATCTAATACTAGACTGCAACGCTCACAGCAAAAGGTGCGGTCTTGCAGTTCTAGCTTTTGACAATGACCACAGCTTGAACATTTCTGCGTTGTCCGTTCCCAACGGTCAATGATGATGACCCGCTTGCCGCGCTTTATCGCTACCCACTGCACGATCTTGAAGAACTGTGCGAAACTCAGATCGCTGATTTTTTTACCCCACAACCGCTTCATGCCGTCCATGTTGAGGTCTTCAAACACCACAACAGCGTAGTGGTCAAACAGGTCATGAGCAAGTTGGAAATGGAAATCGCGCCGCTTGTCGGCAATGCGGATGTGACGGCGAGCGATGTGCTTTTTGCCGTTGTGCTTATTCGTGCTGCCATCCGCTTTCTTAGACACTTGCCTTTGGATTTTCCGCAGGCGTGGCAAGTCTTGGCTGAAAAACTGCGGCGATTGAATGGAAAATCCTTCGTCGGTAGTCAAGAATGTTTTGAGTCCGAAGTCGAAACCGCCGATTTTACCCGTGCTGATTTCGTCTTCGATGACCATCTGCTCCATCACCGAGAAACATATCCACAACCGCCCCGCCGCGTCACGCTTCACTGTGACGGTTTTGACCTCGCCCTGCATCGGACGATGCTTCACAAATTTGTACTCACAGCCCAAAATGTGGATATGTCCCGTCCACTTGGGATGCTTCTTGCTCCCACGTTGGTGCGTGTCCTCGCCCAATTTCCACCCCGCTTGCTTAAGGGTGAAGGAGGTATATTTCTTTACCTTCTTAAAACGGGGTAGTCCGCCCTTTCCAGCAAAGAAACGCTCACAGGCTTT
>Ga0209591_10005813_pt1 | contig 13765 bp, 8 predicted proteins | sample MAT01_FD_187207 | JGI IMG/M metagenome (GOLD analysis project Ga0209591, IMG submission 187207) | Freshwater microbial communities from Lake Fryxell liftoff mats and glacier meltwater in Antarctica - MAT-01 (SPAdes) (version 2) | ecosystem: Environmental > Aquatic > Freshwater > Ice > Liftoff...
TCCAGTTCCAGTGCCTCAGCTTCCCTTTTGGTAGCGGCTATGCGTTCGCTGTCTTCGATCCGTGCAGTGACCTGGACCAATTCGGAGCGTATCTCTGCTTTGCGTGCGCTGTTCTTCTCGGCGGCAAAGGCTTGTTCCAATTCGGCCTTTTGATTCTCCAGCAGGAACTGATCGAGCTCTGCTCCAGAGGACAGCCCACCGGGTGGAACATCTCCGTCCGCGTTCGCAGCTGGTGCACTGGTCAAGGCTGGTGCAGCAGAACTGTTCTGTTCTTGTGCTGGCTCTGCACCACCCTCTACGCCCTCCTTATTCCCGGACCCAATAGCGACTTGCGGTGCAGTGGTTTCCGTAGGCGTGCGCTGGGCGATGTTGGCTTCCACCTCCTTCGTGACCGGCTCGGCAGCAGGAGGCTTCGACCCGTTGGTGCTTGTTGTGCTTTGTGCAGAGGTTTGCGGTACCGGCCGGGCCGTGTTGCCGTTGGCACCATCGGCCACGTTCACACTTCCCTTGACCCCAGCCTCATCCGTGGAATTCTTCGCAGCTTCCTGGGCGGATGCTGGTGTTGTTCTGCCCTCCTCTTCCCCCCCATCGGAATTGACCGGTTCGCCCACCGCGCCTCCTACACTAGCCAGATCGCCGGTTTTACCATCGGGCGAGATATCTCCCACGGTGGCTGTACGCACCTCGCCTTGTGCCAGCGCATTCGATGGCGCCGCAACGGTGCGGCTATCCGCTGGGCGAGCATCCTTGGAAGGATCGCGCTCAAGGACCAGGGTCTGTTGACGGCCCGCACTGGATGCCGATCCATCAGCGGCCAGTTCCCAATTAAAGGTTCGGGTCCCGGCTTCATCTACGAAGGCTGCAAGCTGTGCATCGTAACGCTCGTCGATCGGTATGTTCTCGATGCGTGAACCGTTGCCTGCAATGCGCACACCCAAGCTACCGAGCTGATCCTTGGAAACCTCTGTACCAGCAAGGGATGCGCCGGTAGCTGTCAAATGACGTGTCAAGGCATATTGTCCGCGCAACGTGGCTGTCAGCCGTTCCTGCTCTTTGGCCTTGGCGAATGCGCCTTGCACTTCGTCGCTCAAATAGGCCAGTTGTTGTTCGCTTTGGGTGATCTCGCGACTGAGTTCATCCTTGCGCCCTTTGCTTCGCGCATCTTCGCGCTCGCGTTTCACGCGTTCAATGCGATCGATGAATTCGTTCTCTTCGGCGCGCTTGGCGTTGGCCATGCTCAGGCTTCGGGCAGCTTCCTTCTCTTGTTCGGCCAACGTTCGGCGGGCCTGCTCTTCAGCGGTGAGATCGCCATTGGGTCCGGATCTGGTGTCGAGGCGTTCTTTGAGTTGCTTCAGCGCGGCCAAGGTCGGGGCCTCCTGCCTGGCTGCCAAGGTCTGCTCCAGATCCATGGCCAATTTGGAAGCTTGCGCAGCGCGCGTGGCTCTAGCCATGCGGTCCGCATCAAGGTCCTGGCCGGTGTGGAATGCTGCACGCGCCCGGTGATTGGCCTCGCGCGACAGTTGACGAGCCTGCGCAGCTTGCAGCATCTTGGCGTTGCGTGTCTCCTCCACCGTTCCCGTGGCTGCATCGCTCACCAATGCTTCCGCCTCGCGTGCAGTTCGCTCCGCATCGGCCAAGCTTTGCACAGCCAGCGAGAAGGCTGCCTTGCTTTGATCCCCCGCGAGTGTTGCGGAGCGCTCCAACTCCAGCGCATCTTCTTTAGCGAGGGACAAGGCCTTGGCTTCGGTCACATCGCCCGCAAAACCCGCTTGGGTCAATGGATCACCTTTGGGTGCTTCCTCACTTGCGGGGGAGGCTGCCACAACGGGTGCATCGGTGGTCACATCCAACCGGGCACGTCGCTGGATCTCCTCCATCATCAACGCGATCATGTCCTCTTCCAGCGACTCGTCGAAGTAGTTGCGGATCACGAGTTCCTCCAGATCACCGCGGCGTATCAGCTCCAACTCTTGGCGGTATGCGCGCGCCGATGTGGATCGAGGTATGTCCACCATGCCTTGATGTGTCTTACCAGCAGGACCACATTCCACCGCAAAACGGAACTGCCCACTGCGAGGCACGGATAGCACATAGGACCCGTTGATATCGGTGCGCACATCGGCTATTCGCTCACGCGTAACAGCATCCTCCACTACAATGTGCGCCTTGCGATCGTCGGCATTGAAGGCATTGGCGAAGGTGCCCTTGAGCACGGTGAGCACCACGGGGACCTGCGCGGTGGAAACGCGGTAGACATGCAACTTACCTTGCTCACTATCGCGACCGCTGGCGAAACAGGCCTCCTTGCTTTCGGCATCGACCATGTAGAAGATATCGTCATCCGGCGTATTGACCGCGAAGTCCAGGTTCTCTGGGGGACCGAACGTGTCCAACCCTTTATCGTAGGCCGAGCGGAAGACATCGTACCCACCCATGCTGTTGTGGCCCTTGCTGCTGAAGTAGAAGCTTCGGCCATCGGGATGCAGGAAGGCGAAGTCCTCGTCCTGATCGGTATTCACATAGCCGGCAAGCTTGATCGGTTGTGCGAATTCGCCGCTGGTGAGGAGTTCCGTCCGATAGATATCCCTGCCGGTCTTGCCATCCTTGCCGTAGCTCCCGTAATAGATGGCGCCACCTTTTTCGGGCAAGTAGACGAGCGTCCGTTGTTTGCTCTTCTTGTCCAGGGAGGTCTTCAACTCCTCTGGCAACACCACGATCTTGCCACCTATGTCATCGAGTTCGTAGAAACGGAAGAACTCGGTGTCTTCCACTTCCACTTTGTTGCGCACGGTGATCTCCTTGAGGTTGCTCAGCAACTGTTGACCATTGCGGCACTGCTTGTCGAGGGAAGCCACGGAAAATCCTTCGAGTTCCTTCTTACTACCAGTACCTTGATAACGCTGGTAGGCCGCCTGTGCATCTTTGAACAAATAGCCCAGGTGGTAAGCCCGGCCAAGCCAGTACCATGCATCGGGTGGGATGCCTGGATCCTCTACTGCGTACTTCAGGTGACCGATCGCTTTCCCCTTTTCCTCTCCACCGAACAAGAGGCATGCGCCCAAGCGATAGTTGAGCGAACGGTCTGCCGGGGTCAGACTTACCAGCTGGCTGTAAAGCGGGAGGGCGTCGAGGAAGTTCTTCTGCTCGAAAAAACCATCGGCTTTGGCACGTAACTGCTGGTCCCCACCTTGTGCAATGGCACATACAGTGAAGAACAAGCCGAAGAATATGCCCGAGGTCCGGGTCATTGCCTGAGAGTGGGCGCTTGTACCCCGAAATGGTGCTCGGAGTTTCATGTTCCTTTATCACTTCTGCCAGCCAGTGACATTCGGTTCTCTTCGCCTCGCCATAAACGACCGATGTTCTCGCGGTGGGTGAAGAAGACCAAAACGCACAGCGCTATGGCGAATCCGAGCTTAACGGGACTGGTTTCTTGGAAGACCAGACTAACGGCAAACGGAAAGGCGATGGCCGCACAAAGCGAACCTAATGAGACGTATCGGGAGACCAAAAACACCAGCACGAACACGCCAATGCAGATCCCCGCCGCACCCGGATGCACGGCAAGCACCCCACCGAGCGAGGTAGCCACTCCCTTACCACCCCTGAAACCCGCAAAGACCGGATACAAATGGCCGATGACGGTAGCAGATACGAGTGCTACCCGGAACCACATCCAAGGTGCAGTGTCGGCCTCCAACGCAGTGAGATTGGGCAGTATCCGCACCGGCAGGAAACCTTTGAGGATATCGATGAGCAGCACCGGTACACCAGCGCGTGGACCCAACACCCGAAAGGTGTTCGTCGCACCGGCATTGCGGCTTCCGTACTCGCGCACATCCAACCCAAAAAAGGTCTTGCCCCACCAAACGCTGGTGGGTATGCTCCCGATCAGGTAAGCGATCACCATTGAGACTATGCCGTACACCCAGGGGAAGTCCATGGTTCAGAGTCCGAATCGTTCACGGAAATCGTCCACCTTCCGCCTGGTGGTAATGATGTATTGGTAGGCCGCCTCATCCTTACCACCGCCCAATTGGCGCTTGTCATCCTTCACTTCGCTCAACATGGTATTGAAGGTGGCATCACTGCTGTAGGCATAAAGGTAATTACGCGCGTATTGGAAGAAGTAATAGGTCTGGTCGTCCAGTGCCAGGTAAATGGTCATGATGTCGCCACTGCGCTTTCGCTCCAAGTGTACCTTCCCATTCAGATAGCGATAGATCGGCTTCTTCAATATGCTGGCGATCCCGATGGGGCCGTCGCTCAACCAGCTTTGCTCCGGGCCATCCCAACGCATCTTCACGTCGGCCAGCACGAGCGGCTTCACGATCTCATCGGGCAATTTCTTGATCTCTCCTTTGATACTGAGCTCACTGATCAGTTTATCGGATCGTTCCAGACCAAGCACCTCGCGCAACATGCGCTCGTAGTAGGTCTTGGTGATGTCCACCTGTTTCTGATCGGGATAGGCCAGGATCTCCGTGGCCATGCGTTCCAAAGCGCTTTCCAGGAAATGGAAGTCGGCGATCATCACTTCGCTGGCTGTCAGCTTATCGCCTTCATCCTCGAAACGCAATGCGCCTACATTGGTGAATTTCACACGACCTAGATCGACACCGTGGGAGATACGACCATCCCCTGTGATCACGCAATTGTCCACGCCCAAACTGACCAGGTCGCCGGGCAATTCCCGTTTGCGGATCTTGTCCTTGTTGGAGATCATGTACTCTTTCCGCTCTTTGTCGAAGAAGAGCAGGCCCTTGGCCCTGATGATGGCTTTATCCTTGCGATCAGCCGTCCGGCTAAGGAAGGTGCCGTAGGTCTTGAAAGGATCTTCATCGGTGAGGTAGACCCCGGCTCCGATCAGTGCGCCTTCATCATCGAACAAGGTATCGGCAACGGGTATGAAGACCTCCCCAGGATCAATGGCGCCTTTGAAGCGCATCCAGTTCTTTGCAAGACCCGCACATCCATGCTGTATGCGCGTGCTTCCCGAAAAGGTGAGTTCCTTAAGGCTCGCGGTGAGCAGCACATCGCCGAAAAAGTCGAAAGCCGGGCTCAATTGGAAGTCCTGGTCCTGGCCGATGCGCCCGCGTGCAAAGGTTTGATAGGCGGTATCCACAGCAATATCCTGCAAGCTGATCTTGAAGGCTTTCTTGTTCTCATCCACATAATCGATATCGCCCTTGGCGGTATAGCTGCGTTTGGCCTTGATATCGACCGTAGCGTTGTAGACGCGGTGGAACTTGGTGACGAAATTGGCCGTGATCACCGCATCGGTCAGCGGGTCCAATACCGCGTTCTTCCGGATCCGTACGCGCATGCTATCCGGGGTCACCAACGCATCTGCGACCTGGATGTACTGGACCTCGTTGGCGGTGATCAGGTGCTTCTTCAGGTCGTACCGTGCTTTGGGTGCCATGAAACTGAGCGAATCCTGGTCCGGTCTGGTACTGATGAAGTTGGAACCGGATAGTTGGAGGTCTTCGTTGCCCACCGCAGCTGTGCGATCGCTTTCCAATTCGAGGTCACCCTGGTCCATGAACCACTTGAAGCGATCCATGTAGCACATGTATTGGTTGACCGGGAATTCAACCTTGGTCTCTGTGCCGTTGCTGACGAATTCGCCTATGCGTTCGTCGAGTTTCACCGTGGCGTTCACGTTGTCGGTCTTGAAGGCAATGCTCGCTGTGTCCCCTTCCGTCAATCGGAAATCGGAGGTGTCCGCATGGATCTTCATGGTCTCGAAACTGAAGAGTTTGGAGGCCAGCGTAGCGTTCTTGAAATCGACCAGACCAGCGCCGGTCATGCCAGTTGGCACCAGATCGGTGGAGCCATATAGGAAGGCTTGGCTGCCGTACATGGTCATCGGCTTCTTCAGCATTTCGGTCCGTAGTACATCTTTCGCTGGCTCGAGCCGTACGAATAGATCGGACCCTTTGACATCGGGCACTTTACTTGGTGATGTACTGGACCGATTCACCAAGGTATCCGCCCTACCCAGGGTGCTATCGGGACAAAAGACCAACGACTTGGACGAAAGCGTGGTGGTGAGGTACTTGAGCTCGCCTTTGCCTTGTAGACCGCGACCGTTGAGGATGATATCGCTGGTGAACGTGGCTTTCTTACCATAAAGAGCCAATCCCGCATCCCCCGTGTTGCGCACAAAACCCAAGGCATAATCCGGCTGTAGACCCAAGCGCTCTTTGATGTCCGGAAAGATGCCACCCGACACCAAAGTTCCTGTGAAATTGAGGCCTTGGTTGGTGAAATTGTCCAAGCTATCGATCTGGAAGGGATCGCTGCGGAAGTAGAACTTATCCCGCACGTACACACCTCGTTGGATGTTGCGCTTGTCGTAGAAAACGAAACTTTCCTTGCTGCTGTTGAACTTGGGGTATTCGGGGTATTTGCTCCGCATTTTCCCATCGTCCGCTTTCACTTGCTGTATCCCGCTCTTGTTGCTCGCCGCATCGATCTCCAGTGTGCCAGACACCTGCTCCAAGACGTTCTTCACGCGCACGAGGCTGTTCTCGCCTTGGTCGTTCTTCTCGAAACTATCCGCCATGAAACTCACCGAATCCACGTTGAGCAGATCGATCACGAAGGGCGCGTAATGGAAGTAGTACTCCTTGCCATAATATTGGAGTTTCCCAGCCTGCACACTCCCGCCAAAGGTGAAATCACGATCCTTCTTGACCGTGATCAGTTTGCCGCTGGGATAGATCTTGACATCCTGTGAATCGCTTACGATGATGCGAGCAACGCCGGTGATAGCAAGGTCGAAATTCAACAGGTTCAGGGTGGCATTCACGCTGTCGCTGTTGCTATTGATCTGCACTACATCATAGTCCTGCTTCCCAGCGCTGTTCAGGATGTGCTGCCGCAGGCGCGGTGTTGTTCGCACCCATTCGGTCTCGGGGTCGTAAGTGAGGTAGCCCTTGTTGGCCATGTCGATGATCAGGGGTATCACAGCATCCTTCTGCATCTTGCTGTACAAGGCGAATTCCTGGGCATAAAAGCGGCCATCGTTCTGCTTGCTGAAATCGTTCAACCGCACCAAGGGATGAATGGCATCTATACCCATCATGCCCAGATACCGCTTCTCTTTGAAGTAGTTGAAGCTCTCGAAGCTGGACCGCGTTTGCGTGCTTCCCTGCAAATTACCCATCTGCACCAAGGGGTCACCCTGCTTCCACGTGATGGTCTCGATGTACATGTCCAGCGCATGGTAGGTGTCGTAGAAGGGTGCCTTACCCAATCCTTCATCCTTTTTGATCAACGTAAGGTGCTTCTTGTTCTTCAGGAACCGCAAGCTCACGCTGGGGTGGTAGAGCGAATCCTTGTCGATCACCAACTTGACACCCACATCATCGCTGGTGATGCGCTCGGGATCGATACTGAAGAGCAAACCGCTGGTGATGATGAAGGGGCGTTTGTCCCGGTAGAAGGTGAGATAGGCTGGTTCCTCCTTGGTACCATACCCTTGCAATCGTGCGCCTTGCATGGTGAAACCACCTTCGAAGTCGATGCCCTCGGAGATGTCCCGGATCTTCATCCGGCGGTCGTAGCTCTCGAATCGTGGATAGGTGGCGTTCTCAGCATCCACGTTGGCCAGTACCTTATCCATGATCCTTCCGAACAAGGTGCGCTCGAAGTACGGATCATTGAACTCCACCGAATCCACTTCGAAGCCCGCGCTTTTCATCTTGATCTCATACCCATGGCTCCATTCAGCGAAGGTGGCCGTTGGTTTCCGTCCGGCACGTTCCCACGTGACCTTGCCGCCCTCGCCCTTCCATAGTTCCAATGTGGGGAGGTAGGTCCCGGATGTCGCTCTGATGACCGCGCTATCTCCTTTCGCTGTGCAGATCAGATCCGCTCTTGGGAAGATCACCTTGGGCACGCTATCGAAAACGAAGGTGAATTGACTGCTGCTGCTTCGCCATGTGGTGCTGGCGCTGGTGAACATCGTGTTGTTCTTGAACAGGTTCGCACACATGCCGATGAATGCCACTACGTTCTGTTTGCGACCACTTTGGATCAGCTTGTCCATGCCCTGCATCCACGCATCGAATTCCGCACCACTGCGCCCCCCGGTCGGGAAAGCCGCGATAGCTCCAAGATAATCGCGGAAATGCGGAAAGGCCTCGAACCGTTTCTTCATCATGAAATTGGCCACCTCCACGATGCGTGTGCGCTGTGCAGCCGTGTAGTATGGACCATTCCACACCGGTGTGAAAACCTGTTCCATGAAAGGCCGGCCTTCTTTCTTATCGGCTTCGACAAGGAAGCTGGTCATCTCTTGAAGGAAGAGCGCTTGGTCGGTGGAGAAGGTCTGGGATTGGGCGCTGGCGGTCAGGTTGGTAAGAACGATCAGGCCGATAACGGCGGCAATTGCGGGTTGCATCAACCTACCCACGAAGATCCAGTAGCGTCGATCCCAACGGAGCGACCTAGGGGAAGATCGAAAGGGGGTAGCGAAGGAGGTACGAATGCGTTCGACGATCTGCCTCAGGGGACGATGAAGGCGCAAGTGGGGCGATGGATATGCCGGATCCGCGCAGCAGTTGCGTGGGGCGATAGGCGCGTTCGTAATGCTGCGTTCCATGTTCATGGTTTTCGGCAACCCAGGAGTGACCACATTCCTTCTTCAAGGTGTTCAGCAAGAACGAGGCCATGGGAGGTGGCACTTGCGGCCATCAGTTCACGATCAGCCCCAATGAAACCACTCAGCAGGAGAGCGCCTCGCGGGCGTAGCGCTGCTGCCATGATGGGCATGGCATCCAGCAGTGTGTTGCGTTCGATGTTCGCCAAAATACAGTCGTATGATCCGCCTTTGAGCGCCGTTGCCACACCCTTTTCCACAGTGACAAGATGACGATCGTTGCGCTCGATATTCTGCCGTGCGTTGAGCACGGCTTGCTCGTCGATATCGATGGCCCTTATTGCTTTTGCGCCCATGCGTTCGGCGAGAATGGCGAGCACGGCCGTGCCACAACCCAGGTCGCATACCTGCTTACCATGAAGATCCAGGCCCAACATGGCCTGCACCATCATGCGCGTGGTGGCGTGGTGGCCGGTGCCAAAGGCCATACGGGGGGTGATCACCAGATCGTGGGTGAAGCCGGGCATGGCCGGATGATGCTCGGCGCGGATGCGAACGTCGTGCCCTATTTCCACCGGCTGGAAGCTCCCCTCCCATTCCGCGTTCCAGTTGCGTTCTTCGAGTTGTGAGACCGACCAACTCACTGTTACATGCGGGTCGCGCAAGGTCAGGAGTGCGGCCAACGCACCTCGGTCGAATGCGCCGGTATCGATGTAGGCATCCAACCCACCAGTGACCTCTTCGAAGCTATCGTAGCCCAGATCCTGTAACTCGACCAACAGGATATCGCGCCAGGGATCGATGGGTGCGATGAGGAAGGAAACACGGGTGTACGGCACGATCGGAGCTGGTTGTGTGAACGTGAGAGCGAACGGATCATATCCAGCGTTAAGCGGAACCTGCTGAACGTACCAATGCAGCGAATTGACCGGCGTCCAGGGAGGCTCCTCCAATGAGTCCTCCATCAACGTCGGCGTTCGCGAAGAGTTCTTCCGCGTTATCCGGCTTGCAACTTCCGCCATAGAGGATCCTTACCGCATCGGCTGCATCGCCCACCTGGGTGCGCACGAGTTGGCGGATATGCGCATGCATATCCTGAGCCTGTTGGGCTGTGGCCGTTAGCCCAGTGCCAATGGCCCAAACCGGCTCGTAGGCTATGACCACTTGTCGCAAGGCTTGTCCGTCCGCCCACCCAAGTGCAACCTGTATCTGCTTGGCGACCACCTCGAACTGCCGATCCTCGATGCGCTCTTCTTTGCGCTCTCCACAGCAGTAGATCGGGATCAACCCATGTTGGAGTAGTGTCTTGATCTTCTCCGCCACGATCGCATCGCTCTCGCCAAAGTACTGACGACGTTCGCTATGGCCAATGATGCACGCTCCAACACCAAGGCTCCGTAACATGGTCGCGCTCACTTCACCAGTGAAGGCGCCATGTTCCTTTTCGTGGCAGTTCTGCGCTGCAACGGTGATCGAGGTCCCCTTCAACTCTTCCACAGCTATGGCCAGGAAGGGGAACGGCGGGGCCACCATCACGTCCACCTGAGAGGGAATGCTCATCTCTTTCATCGCACCGAGCAACGCCTTTGCCTCGGTGTGGTCCTTGTGCATTTTCCAATTGCCGGCTACGATCATGCGCATGAACACAAAGATGGCCTTTGGCGCGCGCAGCCTGATCAGGGCCCACCGCGCGATATCAACAACCCATCGGGTGCAGCCCGGTCCAGGGAACTACTTGCCGGTTCCCGCCACCTTCAACGCGCGTTTGAACCGATGCATGTACCGCTCGGTGTAGGCTTGGTCCCATTGGAATTCGTGCATGGCGGGTGCCCATTTGGCTTTACCTATGGGTGTATCCAACAGATCATCTGCCAGGGCGGCGCCTGCGGTGACCAGTGACACATCGATCCGCATGTTCCATTCCCGTGAACGGTCTGCGGTCTCCATTTCTCCGTTCAGGTCCACCTCCACCACCTTGCGATGATGACCGTCCAATGAATAGACCAAGTGCTGCAACCCGTGAAGCGGCTGGAAGGTCTGGTACTTCCCTGCGGCATCGGTGAATACGGAATCGCCCGGAACAGAATCGGTATACACCCGGATGCAGACGTTCTGCAAGGCCTTTCCTGTGCGCAGGTCATCGACGATGCCGAAGAACATCATGTTATTCGCCTTTTCTGGTACCTGCGCATGAAGAACGATCGCCGAAAGCATGAGCACTGGCATGGTGAGCCAAGTCCTGAACATCCCTTGCACGTTTCGTGGGCGCATGAACATGGCTATTCCTTCAGGGTGGCAGCTGCTTCAGCGAAGTTCGGTGTATCGTTACAATGCCACAGGCCACGCACGGTGCCCTGCTGTATCACCATCAAGCCCGGATTGCTGCGTATAGCGGTCTTGATGGTCTTCTCATCACACTGGGTCATCTCGAAGGGCAATTGTTCCGTGTGGCGGAATTCTTCGCTTTTATCGAATGGACTTGCTGTTACCCCAAAGACATACCATTGGTTCTTGTAGGCTTCATCGGCCAATGCCTTGATCGATGGCATGCAGCTGCGATCGGTCTTGTCCACATCGTAGATCATCACCAACAACACAGGGACCGTTTCCTCCAGGATACCGATAGTAAGGTCGTTGCCTTCCACATCAACAAGATGGAAGTCCTGCACTTGCGAGGCTATTCCGGGTTCGATCTCCACCACACGGGTGCTATTCGGAACGTTCTCGAAATTCTCATCATCCCATGGGTAAGGGCCGCTGCTGTCGTACTCCTTCACTTCTCCGCTGGTCTTGTTCCGATAGCTCACGTAGGTCTTGTTCACTGGTGGTTTGGCTGTGCGCATCTGCTCACTAATGCTCTTACCAACGGCATACGGCCTGTAGTCGCGCATGGGCAAGTGGGCGTAGTTCATCCAAATGAAAACCACGCTGATCAACGCGACCCAACCTGCCGATGCCCACTCCGCCTTGGCGCTTTGCATGAACCGTTTGATGAGCAAGTAGCCAGCGAACCCGATCAAGGTGAACCAAACCGGCCCCCACCAGGTGAAGATCCAACTCCAGATGGCCACCATGACAAGAGAGATGGGCAACAGGATCAGGTCGTCCTGCTGTGTATTCCAGTTGATGCGTTTCCGCCAGAAGAAAAGGGGAATGATGAAAACCAGCAGCACCATATCCTTGCTGAAACTCTCCCACGGCGTGAGGCTTCGGCCTATGGAACCTTTCATGGCATCGCCGAAACAGCCGCAATCGGTAACGCAGGTAACGCCACGTTCCTGAGCCTGACCTTCCACCATGATCGTGTACACCCCTTGTGGGTCGCAGGTGGCTGTGTAGATGGTAAGCCAACCAAAGAAGAGCGTTAGCAGCAACAGCGCCCAGGTGGCCAGTTTCATTCGCCCACCGAACAGGACGGCGAAGCCCAACACCACTTCAGCCAGGCACGCGAGAATGGCCAGGCTTAAAGAGAAGGGTTCAAGGAACGGAAGGTTCAACGCGCTTTCGGCGAAATACTCTTCCAATTTGTACGAAAACCCAAGTGGGTCATTGGCCTTGATGAGACCACTCACAATGAACAGTGAGCCAACGAACAGACGGGAGAAGATGATCAGGATGCGCATGTTGATCGTTCCGAGCTTGGCAGTATCGATTTGACGTAGAGTTGCAGGCGAAGGTAGTGCCGCCCCCAAGGGCCAACCGGTACCTTAACACCCTGTTAGCAAATGGCGATCGTGGATATCCGGATCAGTCGTGGATCAGGATGTTGCGCATACTCGCCAAGTGGTGGTCGTCATGCTCCGCCACGTAGAGTATCGTATCCACGATCGTCATGCGCACTCCACGGCATCGGTTCAGGGCCTGATGCCTGAGCGCACCTGGATCCATGTCCTGGATGCGCCGGACGAAGTAATCGCGCTTCAACCGGAACTCTTCGATCAGGTCGCCCAACTCCTGCCGACGATGCAGATCCAATATGGATGCTTGATCTGAAAGGTCTATCTGACACAATTCGTTGCGGCGCGATACAAAATCATCCACGTGTTCCTCCGATCGATCTTGCAAATAGATCAAATGCCCGATATGATCCACCACACTCCACTGTCCATAGGGTCGCAAAAGAAGACGTTCACGGGGTACATGCGAGGTCAGGTTCCTCAAGCGCGCTGTCGTTCCCTTCACGCGCTCCAGCATGACCGGCAACTCCTCCAAGCCCTTGCCAAAGGATAGCTGACGCTCGGCCCATGGTGTAATTCGCATGGTGCAAAATGAATACCTGTTGCCATGGCAAACAAGTGGCGACAAGCAATTGACACAACCGTGACAGCGTTGCTAGAAGGAGGTCAGTGACGCTCGACCAAGGAGACCGGTCGACCGGCGCTTGCGTTGCGCACCACTTCCTTTCGCAGGCGCACCTCGGCCATCAGCCGGTCCACTTCAGGACGTATGTGATCCTCGTAACCCTTATCCCATTTCAAATAGCCAGTTGTGGGGCAAAAGCGCGCGAGGCCCATCGGCATATCGAAGAACGAAAGATCCAGGCTGGGAATTTGTTCGAAGAGGGTCATCTCCACATCCACTGGAACCTCTCGCCGATCGCCCTGCCATTCGCTGCCATGCGTATCCACCGCATAGCATTTGGTGATGAGCCCTGGCAAGCTGAACCGGATGATGTAGTCGCCTCCGCGTTCCAGGTCCACAGAATAACTACCGCTTTGTCCGGTGTAAAATGCCTGTTCCTTGACCCCATTGCGATAGACCCTCACAAGCACGTCATTGAGCGGGGTGCGCGAGTCGATATCCGTGACCGCTCCTCGCAAGCGGAGGTCCACTGCACCAGCGGGCAAGGACGCGACAAGAAGTATGGTAAAAAGTAGGGTGCGCATGGAACGAAGGGGTAAGCCTACGTGTCTTTGGGACGGCGAAACTACCCGGTTGCGACGCGGAGATCACGTGGTGGATGACGCACAAACCCATGAGTTCCCAACAGCCGATCGTTCATAGCTGTATGCCCCGCCTATCTTGGGTCTACCAGCAACAACCACAAGCGCGTCGCTTTGCTTTTTGCCTTGATCACGAGTTTACCCGGCCGGGAGCGATCACCAGAACACCTTCCCAAACCCGCCTTCTTACCATGGGCGAACGCGACTCCGC
>Ga0209591_10005816_pt1 | contig 13757 bp, 10 predicted proteins | sample MAT01_FD_187207 | JGI IMG/M metagenome (GOLD analysis project Ga0209591, IMG submission 187207) | Freshwater microbial communities from Lake Fryxell liftoff mats and glacier meltwater in Antarctica - MAT-01 (SPAdes) (version 2) | ecosystem: Environmental > Aquatic > Freshwater > Ice > Liftoff...
AGCAGTATAGCCTGAGACGTCGCGGTCAGACAGGCGGTCAGACAGGCCCAGGCCAAGCAGTCAGGCCGATAAAAGCTCGCGTATCGACAACAGTTCAGCGCGAAGCTGGCTGGTGGCCAAGGCGGGGCGCAGGGTAGCAAGGGGATGATCGTCGGCATGGCCGTCGGCGAGTTCGTTACCGTGCCCATTGGCGTGTCTGCTAACGAAACCAAGGTGCGCTGCACCGCTATCTGCTGAGTCATCTTGCCCAACCGCTGCCGCTGGCATCGGTGGCAGCGCATCGGACAGACGGTTGCGCGCGCCGCTGATCGTGAAGCCCTGGTCGTAGAGCAGATCGCGGATGCGGCGGATGAGCAGCACTTCGTGGTGCTGGTAGTAACGCCGGTTGCCCCGACGCTTCATCGGCCTGAGTTGCGTGAACTCTTGCTCCCAATACCGCAGCACATACGGCTTGACCTCGCACAACTCACTCACCTCACCGATGGTGAAGTAGCGTTTGGCTGGAATCGAGGGTAGAGCTTTCTCCATTGAAATCAATGGCATCAGTGCGCAAATTCAGACTCTACTCGAAGTCTCCTTCGACAGGCGTGTCGCCTTGCACGACCGATTTCAGCTTGTGACTGGCGTGGAAGGTGACGACGTTGCGCGCCTTGATGGGAATGCTCTCGCCCGTGCGCGGATTGCGACCCGGGCGCGGCGCCTTGCGCCGGATGTTGAAGTTGCCGTAGCCGGAGAGCTTCACGTCCTGGCCCTCGACGAGCGTGCCGTGCACGATCTCGAAGAAGGCCTCGACCATGTCCTTGCTCTCGCGCTTGTTCAGGCCGAGACGGTCGAACAGCAGTTCGGCCAGTTCGGCCTTGGTCAGCGTAGGTGTCTCCAGCGACGACAGGATGACGGGGGCGCGCGCGCTGCTTTCTTCGGTGGCCATGGTGTGGGTTTCCTCCATCAACCGCGCAAACGCGCGCCGAATGCGTGGGCTGCGCGCGCCACAGCGGCCGTCACCGCGGCGTCGATGCGAGCGTCGGTCAGCGTCGCAGAGTCGTCGCGCAGCTCCAGCCGTACCGCCAGGCTTCGTTCACCGGCCTGCATGCCAGACATCGCGGCTGTGGGCTTGTAGATGTCGAAGAGCGTGGCGCTGCGCAACAGGCCCTCGGGGTCAGCCTGCAGTTGCGCCATCAACGCATCGTGCGGCACCTCGTCGCGCAACACCAAGGCCAGATCGCGTTGCACGGCCTGCTGCCGCGGAACGGGCGTGAACTCGGGCAACGGTTGGTCCAGCACCGCTTCCAGGTCGAGTTCGAACAACACCGGCGCTTGTGGCAGCTCATACGCCTGGCGCCACTTCGGATGCATTTCACCCACGTGACCGACGACACAGCCGCCCAAACTGATGCTGGCGCAGCGGCCCGGATGCAATGCCGGGTGCGCGGCTGGCGTAAACAACGGGCGCTGTGGCGCGAGCAAGGCCTCGATGTCACCTTTGACGTCGAAGAAATCGACGCCCTGATCTTCGGCGCCCCACTGCACCGGCAGCGCAGAGCCGAAAGCCAGGCCGCCGACGCGTTGCGGCTGATGCACGCCGGCCACGCTCAGCGGGCCGTCGATGGCTGCAGCGTCGCGAAAGAACACACGACCCAGCTCGAAAACGCGCACGCGCGTTGCCTTGCGCGCCAGGTTGTGACGCAGCACCTGCACGAGGCTGCCCATCAAGCTGGAACGCATCACCGCCAGCGGCGACGCGATCGGGTTCAGCACGCGGATCGGGTCGTCATTGCCGCCCAGCTCGCGTTCCCAGCGTTCTTCGACAAAGCTGAAGCCGATGGTCTCCTGATAGTCCAGCGCAGCCAGCGCACGGCGCACGGCATGGCTGCTACGGCGTGCCTCGCGGCGAACGTGCGCGGTGACGGGCGCCACCGGTGGTGTGTTCGGCAACGCGTTGAAGCCGATCACGCGCACCACCTCCTCGATGAGGTCCTCTTCGATCTGAAGGTCAAACCGCCAGCTCGGTGGCGTAACCGTCAGGCGGCCCTCGGTTTCAATGAAGGCCAAGCCCAAGCGCCGAAAGACATCAGCGCACTGCGACTGGCTCAGCGGCATGCCGGCCACTTGAGCCGCACGCGCCACACGAAGCGTCACCGGCTTGGCCTCGGGCAGGCGCAGCACGTGGTCATCGATGGGCCCGCAGACCGTGCCTTCTCCGCCGCAGATATCGAAGATGAGCCGGGTGATGCGCTCGACATGCTCCACCGTGCCCTGCGGGTCCACGCCGCGTTCGAAACGGTGGCCGGCGTCGGTGTTGAAGTTGTAGCGGCGCGAGCGCCCCGCCACCGCTTCTGGCCACCAGAAGGCGGCCTCGACATAGACATTCCTTGTGTCGTCGCTGACGGCCGTCGCGTCGCCGCCCATGATGCCGGCCAACGATTCCACGACCTGCCGACCCTGGTGTTCATCAGCGATGACGCCCACCTGCGCGTCTAGCGCAACGGTGTTGCCGTTGAGCAGCTTCAGCGCTTCACCTTCACGGCCCCAGCGCACCACCAGCTTGCCGTGAATCTTGTCGAGGTCGAAGATATGCGTGGGCTGGCCGAACTCGAACATGGCGTAATTCGAGATATCCACCAGCGCCGACACGCTGCGCTGACCACAACGCGCCAAGCGCTCGACCATCCAGGCCGGCGTCTGGGCCTGCGTGTTCACACCGCGCACCACACGGCCCGAGAAGCGGCCACACAGGTCAGGCGCTTGCACGTCCACAGGCAGGTGCTGCGAATGCGCCGCTTCAACCAGCTTGGTAGCAGGACGCTTCAGCGGCGCGCCGGTCAACGCGGCCACTTCACGCGCAATGCCGAAGACGCTGAGGCAGTGGCCCAGATTCGGCGTGAGCTTCAGCGTGAAGACGCTGTCGTCGAGCCGCAGCCACTGGCGGATGTCGGTGCCCACCGGCGCATCGGGGCTGAGTTCCAACAGGCCGCCCTGCTCTTCGGCGATTTTCAGTTCACGGGCCGAGCACAGCATGCCGAGGCTCTCGACGCCGCGCAGCTTGCCAACACCGATTTTGAAGGGCTTGCCATCTTCATCGGGCGGCAGTTCGGCGCCCACCGTGGCCAGAGGCACCTTGAGGCCGACACGTGCATTCGGCGCGCCGCAGACGATCTGCAACGGGCCGTTCTTGCTGAACGCACCGGCATCTACCGTGCACACACGCAGCCGGTCGGCTTGCGGGTGCTGCTCGGCAGTCAGGATCTCTGCCACCACCACACCGTGGAAAGGCGGCGCCACCGTGCGCACCTCTTCCACTTCCATGCCGGACATGGTGAGCAACTCGCTCAATTGCTGGGTGTTCAGCGGCGGGTCACAGAACTCGCGCAGCCAGGATTCGGGGAATTGCATGATCAGTTGAACTGCTTGAGAAACCGAAGGTCGCCGTCGAACATCAGGCGCAGGTCGTCGATGCAATACCGGAGCATGGCAAAGCGGTCAGCGCCGATGCCGAAGGCGAAGCCGATGTGCTGCTCGGGGTCGAGCCCGAAGTTGCGCACGACGTTCGGGTGCACCTGTCCCGAGCCCGCCACTTCGAGCCACTTGCCGGCCAGCGGGCCGCTGCCGAATCGGATGTCGATCTCGGCGCTGGGCTCGGTGAACGGAAAGAAGCTCGGGCGGAAGCGCACGTCGAAATCATCGGTCTCGAAGTATTCGCGTACCAGGCCGGCAAAAACAACTTTCAAGTCCTTGAAGCTGATATTCGCGCCCAGCCACAAGCCTTCGATCTGGTGGAACATCGGCGAGTGCGTGGCGTCGCTGTCCACGCGGTAGGCGCGGCCCGGCGCGATGACGCGGATCTCGGGCATCGGCAAACCCTGTGCTGCCAGCGCAGCATGCTTCTTCGCATGCGCCTGGGCATACCGCACCTGCATCGGGCTGGTGTGCGGGCGCAGGCACAGCCAGCGGCCTTCAGCGTCCTTCACATCGACATAGAAAGTGTCCTGCATCGAACGCGCCGGGTGGTTTTCCGGGTTGTTCAGCGCCGTGAAGCTCATCCAGTCGGTTTCGATCTCAGGGCCTTCGGCGACGTCGAAACCCATGCTGCCGAAGATGGCCTCGATGCGCTCGATGGTGCGGCTCACCGGGTGCAGCCCACCGGTGCCCCGGCCACGGCCGGGCAGCGTGACGTCCAGCGCCTCGGCGCGCAGCTGTGTCTCGAGCTCGGCTTCGGCCAGCGCTTCGCGGCGCGCCTGCAGCGCTGCCTCAATGGCAGCCTTGGCCTGGTTGATCTCGGCGCCGCGGATCTTCTTCTGCTCGGGTGGCAAGGCGCCCAGGCCCTTCAGCAGCTCGGTGACACGGCCGCTCTTGCCCAGGAAACGCGCCTTGGCATCTTCCAGCGCCGCGCCTTGCATCGCGGCCGCAAAGTCGGCCTGCGCCGACAGCACCAGGGTGTCGAGATCGTTCATCGCTACAAGAACCGGGGAAAGAAACGGAGGAAAAAAAAGGCCGCCACTGGGTGACGGCCTTCGGATGCTTGAAGGGCCGCCGGTGCTTTCGCACCGGCAACGAAAATCAAGCCAGCTGAGCCTTCACCTTCTCGACGATGCTGCCAAAAGCAGCCGGGTCGTGAATGGCCATGTCCGACAGCACCTTGCGGTCGATGTCGATGCCGGCCTTCTTCAGGCCAGCCATGAACCTGCTGTAGGTGATTCCCAGACCCCGGCTCGCCGCGTTGATACGGGCGATCCAGAGCTGTCGGAACACGCGCTTGCGCGTGCGCCGGTCACGGTAGGCATATTGACCCGCCTTCATCACCGCCTGCTTGGCGATGCGGAAGACGTTCTTGCGACGGCCGCGGAAGCCCTTGGCGAGCTTCAGGATCTTCTTGTGGCGGGCGTGTGCGGTGACACCACGTTTGACGCGAGGCATTCAGTTCTCCTTGTGCGTTGAAGTGGGTCAAAGACCAGCCATCGGCAGCATCTTGGCGATGCTGCCCAGGTCGGCCTTGTGCACGTTGGTCGGGCCGCGCAGGTCGCGCTTGCGGCTGGTGCTCTTCTTCGTGAGGATGTGGCGCTTGAACGCCTGACCGCGCTTGACGGTACCCCCTGGACGCACGCGGAACCGCTTCTTGGCGCCGCTCTTGGTCTTCATCTTGGGCATGACTGCTCCTTCTTCGTTTGCTGCGGCAGGCGACCCCGGGAGACCCGTGGTGCTTGTTGGCCTGCCACCGCTTCTATTCGCCGCTGCAGCGACCTGACTGCAGCAGCGACATTCTTCAAAAACTGTCTACTTCCGCTTCGGCGCCAACACCATGATCATCTGGCGACCTTCCAGCTTGGGCATGTTTTCCACCACCGCCACATCGGCGAGTTCGTCGCGGATACGTTCCAGCATGCGCATGCCGATGTCCTGGTGGGTGATCTCGCGGCCGCGGTAGCGCAGCGTGACCTTGCCCTTGTCGCCGTCTTCGGCGATGAAGCGCCGCAGGTTGCGCATCTTGATGGCGTAGTCGCCATCGTCGGTGCCCGGGCGGAACTTCACTTCCTTGATCTCGATGACCTTCTGCTTGCTCTTGGCTTCAGCTGCCTTCTTCTGCTCTTGGTACTTGAACTTGCCGTAGTCCATGAGCCGACACACCGGGGGGTCCGCAGTCGCCGCGATCTCGACCAGATCGACGTCCAACTCCCCTGCCATGCGCAACGCTTCCATCGTGGTGACGATGCCGAGAGGTTCGTTCTCGACCCCGTTCAAGCGCACCTGCGGCGCCATGATTTCCCGGTTCAGACGGTGTTTGCGCTCCGCGTTCGGTACGCGGCGGTCCATGAAAGTAGCGATGGTTCCAGCTCCTGTGGCAGCCCGAAGGCAAGCGGGCCACTAAAAAATCTTACGCGCGACTGGGTTACTACACCTTCATGGCGATGTCGCTGGTGATCTTCTGGAGGAAGTCTGCCAGCGGCATCACACCAAGGTCTTGATTGCCCCGGGCGCGCACGGCAACAGCCCCGTTTGCCTTCTCCTTGTCGCCAACGACCAGGATGAACGGGACCTTTTGCATTGAATGCTCGCGAATTTTATAGTTTATTTTCTCGTTGCGCAAATCAGGGGAGGCTCTAACTCCTTGTTTTTGCAGCGATTTCACCACGGAGGCCGCATATTCGGCCTGATGTTCGGTGATCGAGGCGACCACCACCTGCACCGGGGACAGCCAGGCAGGCAGCGCGCCGGCGTGCTGCTCGATCAGGATGCCGATGAAACGCTCCAGACTGCCGACGATAGCCCGGTGCAGCATCACGGGGTGCTTGCGGCTGCTGTCTTCGGCCACGTACACGGCGTCCAGCCGCTCGGCCATGCTGAAGTCGACCTGCATCGTGCCGCACTGCCACTGGCGGCCGATGGCGTCCTTCAGCGTGTATTCGATCTTCGGGCCGTAGAAGGCGCCGTCGCCAGGTGCGATCTCGAAACTGCAGCCGCTCTGACGCAAGCTCTCCATCAGCGCGTGCTCGGCCTTGTCCCAGCTCTCGTCGCTGCCGATGCGTGCTGCCGGGCGCGTGGCCACCTTGTAGATGATGTCCGTGAAGCCGAAGTCCTTGTAAACCTGCTGCAGCAGCGCCGTGTAGGCCAAGCACTCGGGCAGGACCATGTCTTCGGTGCAGAAGATATGGCCGTCGTCCTGCGTGAAGCCGCGCACGCGCATGATGCCGTGCAGCCCGCCCGTCGGTTCGTTGCGGTGGCAGTTGCCGAACTCGCCGTAGCGCAGCGGCAGGTCGCGGTAGCTCTTGATGCCCTGCTTGAAGATCAGGATGTGCCCTGGGCAGTTCATCGGCTTGATCGCGTAGTCGCGCTTCTCCGACTCGGTCGTGAACATCGCGTCGCGGTACTTCTCCCAGTGACCCGACTTCTCCCACAGCGTGCGGTCGATGATCTGCGGGCCCTTCACTTCCTGGTAGCCGTTGTCCTGGTACACGCGGCGCATGTACTGCTCAACCTGCTGCCACAGCGTCCAGCCCTTGGGGTGCCAGAACACCATGCCGGGGCTGTACTCGTCGATATGGAAGAGGTCGAGCTCACGGCCGAGCTTGCGGTGGTCGCGCTTCTCGGCTTCTTCCAGCATCGTCAGGTAGGTGGCCAGTGCTTCCTTGGTGGGCCAGGCCGTGCCGTAAATACGCTGCAACTGTTCGTTGGCCTGGTCACCGCGCCAATAGGCACCCGCCACCTTCATCAGCTTGAAGTGCTTCAGCCGCCCGGTGCTGGGCACGTGCGGGCCACGACAGAGGTCTTCGAAGCCGCCTTCGCGGTAGAGGCTGACGTCCTGGCCTTCAGGAATGCTGCCGATGATCTCGGCCTTGTAGTGCTCACCCATGCCCTTGAAGTGCGCCACGGCTTCGTCACGCGGCAGCACGCGGCGCTGCACCGGCTCGTTCTCGGCCGCCAGCTCAGCCATCTTCTTCTCGAGCGCCAGCAGGTCGTCGGGCGTGAAGGGGCGCTTGTAGGCGAAGTCGTAATAGAAGCCGTTTTCGATCACCGGGCCGATGGTCACCTGGGCCTCCGGGAAAAGCTCCTTCACCGCATGCGCGAGCAGGTGGGCCGTGCTGTGGCGGATGATCTCCAGGCCTTCGGCGTCCTTGTCGGTGACGATGGAAAGCTGGGCATCGGCATCGATACGGTGGCTGGTGTCGACCAGCTGTCCGTCCACCTTGCCGGCCAGCGCAGCCTTGGCCAGGCCGGCGCCGATGCTGGCAGCCACCTCGGCCACCGTCAGGGCTTGCGGGTACTCACGGCGTGAACCATCAGGCAGCGTGATCGTGATCATTTTTCAAGCTCCAGAAACGAAAAAAGCGCGGTAGGCGCCGCGCTTGTCTTCAAAGGAAATGTCGGACGTGACAGCGCAGCTGGCTTAAGCCTCGGTAGAAAACCGGGTAGTCCGCGGTGTCATAACCATGATGCCTTCCTCTGCCCTTATTAGGTGGTGAAGCGCGCCAGTGTAGCCGAGCTAGAGCAAGCGTTCCGCCTCGACGGGCCGACCATCACGCACCAGTTCGGCGAACTCGTCTGCCAGGCGCTGGCTTTCGGCCAGCGCACCGCGCCACAGCCGCTGGCGGCTGGCGTGGTCGTCGCCGAAACGCTTGAAATCGTTGCGGTCGGGCAGCTTGCCGCCAGGTAGGCTGCGTACCCATTCGGGCCGCGGCGATAGCAGCACCATGTTGTCCAGCGCGGGGCTGGCGCGGTGGCGGTGTTTCCACGCTTTGTCCAGCCAGCCCGCCACGACCTGGGCGCCGAAGTGGGGATAGAGCACGAGGCCGTGCGCCATGGCGGCATAGGGCAGGTGCAGGTGGTAGTCGATGATGCCGCCGTCGAAGTAGGTGCCGGCGGGGCCGCCGGGCACGTCCTGCACGGCTTCGAGCCAGAAAGGGATGGTGCAACTGGCCAGCACTGCGCTGCTGAGGTTGCCTGCGGTCAATGGCACCTGTTGCGTGGGAAAGTCGGTCAGCGGCAGGGGCAGGGCTTCGCGCGGGTCGCTGAAGACGACGCGCTCCATCCAGCCGCCCAGGGCGCTGCGTGAAGCTGCGTTGGCAGCAAATGCCGCCATCCAGCCCAGCGGCATCTTGAGCCGGCCGGGCCGGTGCAGCAGGCGGCGCCCGCGACTGGTGAAGACGTGCAGACGAAACCGGGGATGGGCCAACAGCGTGGCGGCCTGCGTGCCCAGGCGCTCGTCCAGCGTGGCGCGAAAGACCTGCGTCACGACGCGCGGCGTCGGCGACTTGCCCGGGGCGCTGGGGTAGCTCTGGGTAATGTAGTCCTCGGCCAGCTGGGCCAGGGCCGCATCGGGGTTGGCAGCACAGGCCGCTGCCATGCGCCACGCGCCGATGGACGCGCCCAGCAGGTGCACGCTTTGCGGCGTCTCGCGCAGCCAATGGGCGAAGAGAAATCGATCCAGCGGCACCAGCGCCAGCCCCTTCGCGCCGCCCGCCGCAGCCGGCACCACGCGCACATCGGCCGGCCGCAAGCCGTGCTGGAGCAGGTGCTCGCGGGCGCGCGGGCCTGCATGCACGACGAGTGCCTTCATGCCGGCCACTTCAGAAACGCAGAACCGCGTTGGCGGTGATCTGGGTGACAGTGTTGCGGCGCGTGGCGTTGCCGGCGGTGAAGCCATCAAGATCAGCAACGCTGCTTGAATTCCGCGTGTCGGCTGGAAACAGATTCACGGCAGCCAGGCGGAACTGCAGTTGTGCATCCACACGCCAGGCCATGTAAGCATCGACGCGCCGCACCGCGCCGCGCCAGATGCGCTGGCGATCGGTCTGCTGCGTCGAGAAGCCAGGTGTCAAGCTCACGTTCGCACCGTACGACAGGCGGCCCAGCGCCACCCGATCGTCAAAGCCCAGCGTGGCCTGCCAGGGCGGCTGGCCTTCCAGGCGGGCGTCGGGGTCGTCGATCTGCTCCACTGCCGAGCGGTAGACCGAGAGCGAGCCGCGCAGTTGCAGTGCCGAATCTGCCGCCGCCCAGGCGGCAAGCAACTCGCGTGCGCGGCCCTTCAGCTCCAGCTCGAGCCCGGTGCTGCGAGCGCGGCCCATGTTCGCGGGCCGCGACACCCAGCGCGGCACGGGCGCTTCGGCCACGGTTTCCAGCGTGATGCGTCGGCGCGTCAGGCCATCGATGTGGCGGTGGAAGACACCCACGCTGGCGACCCCGCTGCCGGCCACCCGGGTCTCGAAGGCCAATTCCAGCGCGGTGGCACGTTCGGGCTTCAGCAGTGGGTTGCCGGCGTTGTCAGGCGCCAGCGGGGTGTTGGGCTGGTTGCGTTCGTAGGCGCCGTTGAAGGCGTAACGCGGCAGCAGCAGGCCGGGGTCGGGCGCCTTCAGGCTTTGTGAGAGGCTGGCGCGCAGCACCCGCCGGCCAGCGTCGTCAAAGGCGCGTCGCAGATGCAGCAGCGGCAGCAGCCTGTCGTGGGTGGTCACCACGGCCTGACGCTCGCCCCACTGGCTGCCGCGCACGCTGCTGCGCACATGCTCGGCGCGAACGCCCGCCACGACCGACCACCGCAGGTCGGGCAGCCACTCGTCCTGCACGAAAGCCGTGGCGCGGCGCGTGTCGGCGACAAAGGGCTGGCCCAGGCTGCCATCCAGGCGCTCGACGGGGCCCAGGCCCGCACCCGCCAGGTCTTCGATCAAGCGGCGCAGTTCGCGGCGGTGGCGGGTTTCGAGGTCCCAACCGGCGAGCAGCGTATGCGTCTGGGCCAGGGGTTGCCGCAGGCGGCCGGCCTGCGTGTAGCGGCGTTCGCGCTGGCTGCTGAGGTTGCTGCGCACTGCGGTCGTGGCCCCGGCTGCATCACGGCCGAACCAGCTGCCGGCTGAACGAGACAGCGTGCCCTGGGCGCTGCTCTTGATCTCCAAACGCCGGCCATCGACGGCCTTGTGCACCCATTGCGCCTGCAGGCGCTGCATCTGCCAATTGCCGCGTGTGGCTGCGTCTTCGTCCACCGTCTTCACTGGCGGGCCAGCCCGCACCTCGGTAGCGCGGTGAGTCTGATTGCGTGACTCGTTGCGTTGCACGAACAGCTGGGCGCTCAGTGTGTCGGTGTCACTGGCCTTCCAGTCCACGCGCGGTGTGTAGTTCAGGCCGCCACCTCGCCATTCGTCGTGCGAAACCACGCGGTCTTCACGGCGTTCAGCACCTGCAGGCCGCGACACTCGTTCTACCGTGGCTTGCCCCGCGTTTGCCCAGGTGTAGGCAGTCAGCGGCAGTTGGAAACCCAGGCTGCCCACGCGGTCGCCCCAACTGAAGCTGGCATTGCCTTGCGGCGACAGCGCGCGGTAGCCCAAGGCCGTGCGCAGCTCACGCGTGCGCAGGCGCGGCGCACTGCGCAGGATGACGTTGATGCTGCCGGCCACACCGCCCTGTTCGATGCTGGCCCCCTTGATGATCTCGATGCGTTCGATCTCGGCCGGCGCCAGATGGTCGAGGCTGAAGCCTGGCGGCGCCGGTTCGCCGTTCAACAAGATCAGCGTGTAGCCGCCACCCAGGCCGCGCATGCGCGGCTGGTCGCCGTCCAGCGTGATGCCGGGCAGGCGCTGCAGCACGTCGAGCAGGCTGGTGTCGCCCTGGCGGTCGAGCTCGTCACGGCCCACCACGGTCATGCCGAGGGTGCTGTCGCGGCGCAACTCGGCATCACCCTGCGCGCGGCCTTCGATGACGATCTGCTGCGGTGACGTTGACGTTGACGTTGACGTTGACGTTGACGTTGACGTTGACGTTGACGTTGACGTTGACGGTGCCGATGCCGGTGCGGCTGCGGCCTTGGCAGCAGAGGCTGGGTGCGCAGGCGCCTGCGCCCCGGCTCCGCCAGCCACCAGAAGGCTCGCGGCGGTCACGCCGCGAACGCCAAGCCATCTCAACGCCGGCCTTGCAGCTTGGAAAAAGCCGTGGCCATCGCACTCTGGCCGGTGGCCGCAGGCGCGCTGCCACGCGCTTGTTCACCGCGTGCGGCGGGGCGAAACTTGTTGTCGGCGCCTGCCGGGTTGCGCGCTGCGCCGGCTGGCGCGTCCAGCTTCATCGTCAGGCTCACGCGTTTGCGCACCAGGTCCACTTCCAGCACGCGCACCTTCACCACCTGGCCGGTTTTCACCACTTCGCGCGCGTCGTTGACGAACTTGTGTGCCATCTGGCTGACGTGCACGAGGCCGTCCTGGTGCACGCCCAGGTCGACAAACGCACCGAACTGCGCCACGTTGCTGACCGTGCCTTCCAGCACCATGCCGGGCTGCAGGTCCTTGAGGTCGGACACGCCGTCGTTGAAGCGCGCCACCACGAAGTCCGGGCGCGGGTCGCGGCCCGGCTTCTCCAGCTCAGTCAGGATGTCCTTGACGGTGATGGCGCCGAACCTGTCGTCGGCAAAGATTTCGGGCTTCAGCGTGCGCAGCACTTCGGCACGGCCCACCAGGTCTTTCACTTCGCGGCCAATGCTGGCCAGCATCTTTTGCACCACGGGGTAGGTCTCGGGATGCACGCCGGTCATGTCGAGCGGGTTGTCGCCGTCGCGGATGCGCAGGAAGCCCGCTGCCTGCTCATAAGTCTTGGGGCCGAGGCCGGTCACGTCCAGCAGTTGCTTGCGGTTGCTGAAGGCGCCATGCGCATCACGCCAGCGCACGATGCTGGCCGCCACCGTCGCACTCAGGCCCGAAACGCGTGCCAGCAGCGGCGCACTGGCGGTGTTCAGGTCCACGCCCACGGCATTCACGCAGTCTTCCACCACCGCGTCCAGGCTCTTGGCCAGGCCGCTCTGGTTCACATCGTGCTGGTACTGGCCGACGCCGATGCTCTTGGGGTCGATCTTCACGAGCTCAGCCAAAGGGTCTTGCAGCCGCCGCGCGATGCTTACCGCGCCGCGCAGGCTCACGTCGAGCTCGGGCAGTTCCTTGCTTGCAAATTCACTGGCGCTGTAGACGCTGGCACCGGCCTCGCTGACCACCACCTTGTCCAGCTTCACGTCGGGCGCCAGGCCCGCAATGCGCTTGATGAGGTCGGCGGCCAGCTTGTCGGTCTCGCGGCTGGCGGTGCCGTTGCCGATGGCGATCAGGTTCACGCCGTGCGCGGCCACCAGGCGGCCCAGGGCGTGCAGCGAACCTTCCCAGTCCAGCCGCGGCTCGTGCGGGTAGACGGTGTGCGTACCCAGCACCTTGCCGGTGTCGCTGACCACGGCCACCTTCACGCCGGTGCGTATGCCGGGGTCCAGGCCCATCACCACACGCTTGCCGGCGGGGGCGGCCAACAGCAGGTCGCGCAGGTTGTCGGCGAAGACCTTGATGGCCACGGTTTCGGCTTCTTCGCGTAGCCGGCTGAAGAGGTCGCGCTCCAGGCTCAGGCTGAGCTTGACCTTCCAGGTCCAGGCTATCGACTTGCGCATCAGTTCATCGCCGGCGCGCTTGCCGTGGCGCCAGCCCAGGTGGTGGGCGATGCGGCCTTCGGCCAAGCTCGGCTGACCAGGCACCACTTCCTCGTCGAGCACCAACTTGGCGTCCAGCCATTCCTGCGTGCGACCGCGAAACACGGCCAGGGCGCGGTGGCTGGGCACCGTGCGCAAGGGTTCGGCGTAGTCGAAGTAGTCACGGAACTTGGCAGCGTCGGTGTTGTTGCCGTCCTTGCCGTCGACCAGCTTGCTCTGCAGTCGTCCCTCGGACCACAGCCATTCCCGCAAGCCGCGCACGAGCACCGCGTCTTCGGCCCAGCGTTCGCTCAGCACGTCGCGCACGCCGTCCAGCACGGCGTAGGCATCGGCGAAACCGCCTTCAGCGTTGATGAAGGCCGGCGCTTCGGCCATGGGATCGAGCGTGGGGTCGGCAAAAAGCTTGTCGGCCAGAGGTTCCAGCCCGGCCTCGCGCGCGATCATTCCCTTCGTGCGCCGTTTCTGCTTGAACGGCAAATAGAGGTCTTCCAGCTCCTGCTTGGTGGGCGCGGCCAACACGGCGGCGCGCAAGTCGGGCGTGAGCTTGCCTTGTTCGTCGATGCTCTTCAGCACCGCCGCACGGCGCTCTTCCAGCTCGCGCAGGTAGGCCAGGCGGGTTTCCAGTTCCCGCAGCTGGATGTCGTCGAGGCCGTCCGTCGCCTCCTTGCGGTAGCGGGCGATGAAGGGCACCGTGGCGCCGCCGTCGAGCAGGTCGACAGCGGTCTGGACCTGGGCGGGCCGGGCCTTCAGCTCGGCGGCAATCTGCAGAAGGATCTTGTCCAAGAAACAAAGGGGCGACGCCTGCGCGTGGCCCTCAAAAAAGCAGGGATCGGCA
>Ga0209591_10005817_pt1 | contig 13756 bp, 12 predicted proteins | sample MAT01_FD_187207 | JGI IMG/M metagenome (GOLD analysis project Ga0209591, IMG submission 187207) | Freshwater microbial communities from Lake Fryxell liftoff mats and glacier meltwater in Antarctica - MAT-01 (SPAdes) (version 2) | ecosystem: Environmental > Aquatic > Freshwater > Ice > Liftoff...
AAGCTTGTCGAGGCTATACTGCGGAAAACCTAGCCGTTATTCGTCATATCGGGTTAAATTTATTGTCAAGAGACAAAAAAAGTAAGGTCGGTGTCAAGACCAAACGACTCAAGGCTGGATGGAATAATAACTATCTTAAGGCTATCCTTGAGGCTTTAAACATAGTCACTGTTTAGTTTTGAGTGATTATTAAGAAATATGTATTACTTTATTAAGAAACGTGTGCAGTTGCCCTATTAATCACCCAGTTTTAGTGGCATGACAAAGGCTTGGTACTTTTTCGATCGAATACTGAAAAAGCTGAATAACTTGTGACCCAACCCTTATAGACGTGGAAATGAGCGTGATCACGGCAAAGAATTAAAAAACTTAACATTTCAAGACGTTTGCAGAAGTGTCTAAGGTGACATCCTGACTTGTAAACTAGGAGGTGCGTGCTTTTTATGGTCGCACTATATCTAGCTCAAGTTATTGATAACAAACATAGGAACCACAGATGGATAACACAATTAGCCTCGAAATTATTGAGGTAGTTGAACAAGCGGCGATCGCCTCAGCACGATGGATGGGTAAAGGCGACAAAAATACGGCTGACGAAGTTGCAGTCGAAGCCATGCGGGAACGCATGAACAAAATCCACATGCGCGGCAGAATTGTGATCGGGGAAGGCGAACGTGATGATGCCCCCATGCTTTACATCGGCGAAGAAGTCGGGATCTGCACCCAACCCAATGCCGCAGACTTTTGTACGATCGACGAACTACAAGAAATTGACATTGCAGTTGACCCCTGCGAAGGTACAAACCTCGTAGCTTACGGCCAAAACGGCTCGATGGCAGTGTTAGCAATCTCCGAAAAAGGTGGACTGTTCGCCGCCCCCGACTTTTACATGAACAAACTTGCCGCCCCCGCCGCCGCCGCAGGACATGTCGATATCCGCAAAACCCCAACTGAGAACTTGCGTATTTTGTCAGATTGCTTAGACCGTGCGGTCGAAGAACTGGTAATCGTGATCATGGATCGCGAACGCCACGTCGATCTAATCGCCGAAGTCCGTGCTGCTGGCGCAAGAGTGCGTCTGATCAGTGATGGTGACGTTTCTGCTGCAATTTCCTGTGCATTTGAAGGGACAAATATTCATGCTTTGATGGGTATTGGTGCTGCACCTGAAGGTGTAATTTCCGCCGCCGCGTTACGTTGCTTGGGTGGACACTTCCAAGGACAATTGATCTATGACCCTGCAATTGCCAAAACTGGCTTAATCGGTGAAAGCAAAGAGAGCAACATTGCCCGACTCCAGTCAATGAACATTAATGACCCAGACAAAATCTATAATGCTAATGAGCTAGCTTCTGGCGCAAATGTCTTGTTTGCGGCTTGTGGTATTACCACAGGGACTTTGATGGAAGGTGTACGCTATTTTGCTGGCGGCGCTCGTACCGAGTCACTGATTATCTCCAGCCAGTCTAAAACCGTGAGATTTGTCGATACGATCCATATCAATGAGCATACTCAAAGGTTAAGTTTGAACTAGTCGATCGAGTTTTGAGTTTTGAGTTTTGAATTTTGAGTTAGTTTTTATTTCATCATTCATAACTCTTGACTCATCACTTCTAGAAAGATTTAGACAAAATTTTAAAATCAATTTCCCAACTCATTCTTATCAGAACACTATTTTAATTATGAATATTGCTGTTGTCGGCTTGAGTCATAAAACGGCGACCGTTGAAGTACGTGAGAAGTTAAGCATTCCCGAAGCGAGAGTGGAAGCAGCGATCGCGCAACTAAGCAACTACCCCAATATTGAAGAAGCGGCAATTTTAAGCACCTGTAACCGCATGGAACTATACGTTGTCACCCGCGAAACAGAGGGCGGCATCCGCGAACTGATCCAGTTCCTGTCAGAATTTAGTCAGCTCCCACTCCAATTTTTGCGACGACACCTGTTTATTTTGTTACGTCAAGATGCGGTTATGCACCTGATGCGGGTTTCGGCTGGGCTGGATAGTTTAGTCCTTGGCGAAGGTCAAATTTTAGCGCAGGTCAAGCATACTCACCGCTTAGCTCAGCAATACAACGGCGCAGGACGGATTCTCAACCAACTATTTAAGCAAGCCCTTTCGGCTGGTAAGCGTGTCCGCACCGAAACAGATATCGGTACTGGTGCAGTTTCAATTAGCTCGGCAGCAGTAGAGTTAGCCCAGATCAAACTCCAAAATTTAGAAGATAAGCGGATTATGATCTTGGGGGCGGGTAAAATGTCCCGCTTGTTAGTGCAGCATCTAATCTCGAAAGGCGGCAAAAAAATTACGATTGTCAATCGATCGATCGATAAAGCCGAAGAAATGATCGGTCATTTTGTCAGTGGGGCCCCAGACGTAGACTTTCAGATTCAGCCATTAGAAAACCTGTGTTCATGTACGGCGGTATCGGATCTAGTGTTTACCAGTACCGCTTCGACCGAGGTATTGATCAGCCGCAGCAATTTAGAACCATTCATTACCGACCATCCACGGCTGATGCTGATCGATATTGCCGTTCCGCGCAACGTTCATGCTGATGTCAACGATCTGCCGAATGTCCATACTTTTAACGTTGATGACCTTAAAGCTGTCGTCGCAGGCAATCAAGAAAGTCGCCGCCAGATGGCATTACAAGCTGAAGGAATTTTAGAAGAATGCATTGATGAGTTTGACCTGTGGTGGAGATCGCTCGAAACCGTACCCACGATTAATAAGCTGCGCCAAAAGATGGAAGTGATCCGCGAACAGGAGATGGAAAAAGCTCTATCGCGCTTGGGCAGTGAGTTTGCCGAAAAACATCAAGAAGTAATCGAGAATCTGACTCGCGGCATTATCAACAAAATTTTGCACGATCCGATGGTTCAACTGCGTGCCCAGCAGGACATCGAAACCCGTCGCCGCGCCATGCACACCCTGCAAATGCTGTTCGATCTCGATCCTCAGTTTAATAAAGAAGGCGGTTTCGGCGGCTAAGGATCAAAACAAATCTTCTCTTAGCACTCTTCGCAACGTCTTCTCTAACGGCTTGCGCTGATTCTGCATATGAATTTAAAGAATTGCAAGGAATTGGTAAGATCAAATACCTAGATAGTTTTTGTGAATCTCTTATGCGTACTCATATGGAGGCTAAAGGATGAGCCAGTTGTCTCGCATCGTCATCCAAGGTTTCAAATCGATACAAGAATGCGATCTTAGACTCAAAGAAATCAACATATTGATCGGTGCAAATGGATCTGGTAAATCAAATTTTATCAGCTTTTTCCAGATGATCCAGCAGATTTTAGCGAGCAATCTGCAACTTTACGTCAGTAAACAAGGTGGTCCAGATGCACTACTGCATTTCGGCAGAAAGAGAACTGGAAAACTTAGCGCAGAACTTTACTTTGGCTTTAATGGCTATAAATTCTCTTTGGAGGCGACCCAAGATAATCGCATGGTATTTGCGGATGAGAAATTTTGGTGGAACCTTCGTGGTGATTGGGATATTGGAGCAGGGTATTTTGAAACTAGAGTGGAGCACACTAAACCTGTGCCCGGACGATGGGGGGGAACTACTGAAATTTACAACTACACCGTACCAGTTATGAAAAGCTGGCGACTTTATCACTTTCATGACACTGGTGAAAGTGCTTTAGTAAAGCAGAGGCAAGCAATTAATGACAATATTTATCTACGATCGGATGCTCAAAATCTGGCGGCATACCTCTATTTACTTAAGGAGCAGTATGAGACCTATTACCAAAGGATTGTTAAAACTATCCAACTAGTTGCTCCATTTTTTGGTGACTTCTATTTGCGCCCCCAACCAAACAATTCAGACCAGATCGAACTAGAGTGGATTGAAAAAGGTGAGGATATTCCGTTCAAAGCATATCAATTATCGGATGGCACTTTGCGGTTCATTTGCCTCGCCACGGTGCTGATGCAACCTGAGGATCTTCAACCTGATATGATTCTAATCGATGAACCAGAATTGGGTCTTCACCCTTATGCGATCAATGTTTTAGCTTCCTTGCTACGGGCTGCTTCTGAATCGAAGCAGATTATTGTCTCTACACAGTCGGTGGAACTCCTCAACGAATTTGAGGCAAAAGATGTAATTGTTGCCGATCGCAATGAAGGATGGACACACCTGCATCGACTTAAGCAAAATGATTTGGCAAGTTGGCTGGAAGAATACTCACTCGGCGAATTGTGGAAAAAAAATATCTTGGGTGGGAGACCATCCCGATGATTAGAGTCCATATTTTCTGTGAAGGTCAAACGGAAGAAACTTTTGTACGTGAAGTCCTATACGAACATTTTCGGCGGATGGATATCTGGGTGAATCCAATTATTTTACGAACGAGTAAACATGGCAAAGGTGGCATCACCTCTTACATGAAGGTCAAACCACAGATTGAAATTAAATGTAAAGAAGATCCCAAAGCTTGGGTCACAACACTATTAGATTTTTACGGATTATCAGATTTTCCAGGAATGTCATCAGGTATTGGTTCTTCATCAATCGAGCGGGCAAAGATAGTTGAACAAGCATTTCAGATCGATATCGCACAACCTAATTTTGTTGCTCATATTGTGATTCATGAGTTTGAAGGACTTTTATTCAGCGCCCCAGAGGCATTCACAAACTGGTTTGCTCCAGAATCAACAAGTGAGTTAATCGGTATTCGGAACAGTTTTGATTCACCCGAGCATATCAATGCTGGACTGAAAACAGCCCCTTCCAAGCGAATTCTCGGTATATGCAGCAACTATGAGAAAGTGCTCCATGGCTCCCTAATTGCTATAGATATGGGCTTAGACATAATTCGACGAGAGTGTGCATATTTTAATGGTTGGGTAGAACGCATTGAAGCACTCGCCAAAATTGGTCTTTGATTGTGAAAATATTGATCGCAAGTAAAAGTGACGATCGATTAATAGCAAGGAATTGGTAAGATTTAATGCCTAGATAGTTTTTGTATTTAAGTTTCCTATGCGTACTCATTACTGTGGCGATCTCAACGCCGAACATATTGGCAAAACAGTTAGCATCTGTGGTTGGGTCGATCGTAGGCGGGATCATGGTGGCGTGATTTTTCTGGATTTACGCGATCGAACTGGAATTGTCCAGATTGTCAGCGATCCTGTGCGTACACCCGACTCGTATCAGATTGCGGGGGAGATGCGGAATGAGTATGTCGTGCAGATTACGGGGAAAGTGACGGCACGCCCAACCGATTCTCTGAATCCGAAACTGGCGACAGGTGAAGTCGAAATTTATGCCGAGTCGGTTGTCTTGCTTAACGCCGTGCATAAGTCTTTGCCTTTTCTGGTGTCAGATACCGATGATGTGCGTGAAGAGTTGCGATTAAAATTTCGTTATCTCGATATTCGTAGCGATCGACTCCAAGCAAATTTACGCCTACGTGCAGCCGTCGTCAAAACCATGCGGCGATATTTAGAAGACGAGTGCGGTTTTATGGAAGTGGAAACACCGATGCTGTGCCGCTCTACGCCTGAAGGTGCGAGAGATTTCCTCGTTCCCAGTCGGGTTAATCCTGGTCAATGGTTTGCGTTGCCGCAGTCGCCGCAGTTATTTAAGCAATTGTTGATGGTGGGTGGTTTCGATCGATACTATCAAATCGCTCGTTGTTTCCGCGATGAAGATTTACGCGCCGATCGACAGCCTGAGTTTACGCAGCTCGACATGGAAATGAGCTTCATGTCCCAAGAAGAAATTCTTACCCTGAATGAGAACTTGTTGCGGCAGATTTTTCGTGAAATCAAGGGGATTGAACTTCCTGCTTTCCCGCGCATGACTTACGCTGAAGCCATGGATCGCTATGGCTGCGATCGACCCGATACCAGATTTGGTTTGGAGTTGGTGAATGTCTCCGATCTATTTGCGAACTCTGGGTTTAAGGTATTTGCCAATTCGATCGCTCAAGGCGGGATCGTCAAGGCTCTGCCAATTCCGAATGGAGACAGTGCGATTTCCAATACACGAATCAAGCCAGGTGGGGATTTGGCGAATTTGGCGGCGCAGTATGGTGCGAAGGGATTGGCTTACATTCGGGTGCGTGAAGGTGGAATCGATACAATTGGAGCACTCAAAGATAGCCTCTCCGAAGCCCAGATCGCGACTTTATTAGAACGCACAGGTGCACAGCCTGGGACTTTGATTTTGTTTGGTGCAGGTGATAAATCGATCGTGAATGAATCGCTGAATCGGGTGCGTTTGGCTCTGGGACAAGAACTCAACTTAATTGCTCCCAATCAGGTGAATCTGCTTTGGGTGACTGACTTCCCAATGTTTGGGTGGAATGCAGGTGAGCAGCGATTGGATGCGATTCATCATCCTTTCACGGCACCGAATCCAGAGGATATGCAGTCTGACTCTGAGCAACCGTTCACGACTGAGACTCGCGCTCTGGCTTACGATATTGTGTTTAACGGGATTGAGATTGGTGGCGGTTCGCTGCGGATCTACAAGCGGGAAGTGCAAGAAAAAGTATTCGCGGCGATCGGGCTATCCCCAGAGCAGGCGCGTGAGAAGTTTGGATTCTTATTGGAAGCCTTTGAGTACGGCACACCTCCTCATGGTGGGATTGCCTTTGGTTTAGACCGATTGGTGATGCTTTTGGTGGGAGCCAATTCGATCCGCGATGTAATTGCTTTCCCAAAAACCCAGCAGGCTAGGGATCTTCTCACCGAGGCTCCTTCGAGTGTAGATGACATCCAACTCAAGGAACTCTATGTCAAGTCTGTGCCACCTGAGAAGAGCAAGTAATAAGCTCTGATCTTGTCCCACGATGCCTGATTTATGAATAATGACTTGGTTAATGGAAAACCAATAGTTAATTTAGGAGTTTTAGCAATGAAAGCTAGTGAGATTTCGAGACGAGGCTACCAAGCTCTGATTCAAGAATTAGGCTATGCAGGTGCTGCCAGATTTTTACTGAGGTTTGAATCTGGTTCTAGTGACTATACAAAAGATCGTCATCAGTGGTTAGAGCAGTTGACAATAGAAGATTTTCGATCTTTTGTGCGTCAGAAGCAAGAAAAAAATAATGCGTCAACATGAACGAAATGGCTTGAGTTTCGTCAAACCTGATCTGGCTCAATTCCTAACTCTATTAGTTTTGCGGTGAGCCGATCGATCTCTTTTTGGGCAGATTGTTGGGATTGCTTTGCTTGCTTTGCTAACTCTTCGGAAGTGGAGATGCGACTTCCAGATCGATCGAACCAATACAGCCATTCTCGTTCCCAACCCACAAAAGAACCAAAATTTCTGCCAATTCCCAATCCAATTTCAGGTAGCCAAAACGGTTCACCTGATTGCAGTAGATAATTTCGACCAACTAAGCGGTATACCTCAAAAGGTTCGTGTTTATCTCTTCGCCAATGATCGGGATTGTAGATCGCGTAATACAGGACTCCCAGATTGGCGTACTTTTCCATCTTTTCGTCATATTCATTCCCATAGGTTTGAGATACAGCTTCTAAGACCAAAATTGGAGCAATATACTCCTCTTCCCACATCACATAGCTCGATCGACCTCTCGAACTTTTGTGCCGCTCTACACCCAAGCTGAGAAAGCCATCTGGGATAATTGGGATTCTGGGATTAGCTCCAGTCGTATGATAAATTCCCATATCCACACCAAAGAACCAATCTTGGCGATCTTGCCATACTAGTCCTAGAATTGCTCTGAGTAAATTAGGGACATCATTTTGAAGTTCGTTATCCACAGGGGTATCGTCTGAGTCAGGAAGTTCTATGGAAGACGGAAGATTTAGAAGTGGGTGGTAGTTTAGCATTATGGCTCTCACCAGTAAGAGTAAATGAGCTAGGAAGTTATCAGTCTATTCGCTGAATCGGGTCGAGTTTGGGGTCGATGATTTTTTTGCCCATGCCAGAGAAACTAATCGCTAAGAACATCTTATCACCTGTGCCTAGGAGGTTAGCGATTGTGCCTTCGCCATGATTTCTGTGTATTACTCGATCGCCCACTTCCCAATTCTCTCGTTTGCCTGGTTCCTCTGCCAGCTTTACGCCCTTCTTAGACAAGCTTTGAGTCGTATTGACTTCACCAATCCGTTTATAGGTTGGCAGTTTGGCGATATTTCCTGCGAGAAATTTCTTGGGCAGTTCAGAGAGGAATTGGGAGGGCGAGGCGGGTTCGCGGTTACCGTAGAGTCGTCGTTCCTTTGCGTGACTGATAAATAGTTGCTCTTGGGCGCGGGTAATCCCAACATACATGAGGCGACGTTCTTCTTCCAATGACATCGGATCGTTAAGGGAGCGGTAACTGGGAAATAGTCCTTGCTCTAATCCCACCAAGAATACTACGGGGAATTCCAATCCTTTGGCAGCGTGTAGAGTCATCAGCGTGATCTTTTGAACATCATCAGGTGATTCGTCCAAGCTAGAAGCCAGAGCCGCATTAGCTAAGAAGGCATCGAGCGAGTTGTTTTCGTTCTCTTCAGCAAATTGTACGGCGGCGTTGAAAAGTTCGTTGAGGTTGGCGATTCGATCGCTAGCTTCATCTGTGCCCTGAGTTTGAAGCTCGGTGACATAGCCTGATTCTTTGAGGATATATTGGATCATCTCTGGAGCAGTGAGATGATCGACTCGATCGAGCGATCTCTTAATTAAATCAGTAAAAGCCAACACCGCATTAGCTGAACGACCTGCGAGGGTTTTAACTGAAGTATCATCACTCAATAATTCCCACATCGGCACTTGGAGTTCTTGGGCAGCCTGCATGATTCGATCGACCGTAGCATTGCCAATTCCACGCCGAGGTGTGTTGATAACTCTCAGCAAACTCACGGTATCAGAGGGGTTTGAGAGTAATCGCAGATATCCCAGCATATCTTTAATTTCTTTTCGATCGTAAAATCTCAACCCACCTACAACTTTATATAGGATATTCCATCGCACCAGCATTTCTTCAAATGGGCGAGATTGAGCATTAGTGCGATAGAGAATGGCGAAGTGTCCGAGATGACTAGACGGGATTTTTACCTGAACATCGCGGATTCGATCGACCACATACTGGGATTCATCATTCTCATCTCTAGCTCTATAGATTTGGATCGGATCGCCATCATGCCGAGTCGCCCGTAAAATCTTATCAATCCGTTGCGTGTTGTGATCGATTAAATGATTCGCAACTTCGAGAATGTTTGCCACCGATCGATAGTTCTCTTCTAGCTTGATCATGGTGCTAGTGAGGTGATCTGGTAATCGATCGCCAAAGGTATCTTGAAACTCCATCAAAATCGTGAAATCCGCTAGGCGAAAGCTGTAGATCGACTGGTCAGCATCACCTACAACAAACACAGATCGATCGATCCATTCATCCACTTTTTTGTCATTCGTTACCAATAAGCGAATCAAGTCGTATTGGGTGCGATTTGTATCTTGGTATTCATCCACCAAAACGTGTTTAAACCTTTGATGCCAGTAGTTCAGCACGTCGGGATTTTGCTGAAATAGCTGTACGGGCATGAAGATCAGGTCATCGAAGTCCAAAGCATTATTCGCGGCAAGTTGGGCTTGATACATCTCATAGACATTAGCGATCGTCCGACTACGGAATCCTGGCTCGTTAATCTCTAATTGAGCAGGAGTCCAGCCGCGATTTTTGGCATTACTAATCGCAAACCTGACTGATTTCGGATCGAATTTCTTCTCATCCAAATTCAATCTTTTGACCACAATATCCTTGACCAAAGATTGGGCATCAGACTCATCAAAAATTGAGAAGTTCTTATGCCACTTATAACCTTGAGGCGAAGTGAATTTATCGATGTCATAGCGCAAAATTCGCGCACAGATATTGTGAAACGTGCCAATCCATAAACCATCCGCTTCACCTGCTCTAGCATAGGCTTTGGTGTATTTGCGGTAAATCCTCGATCGTAATTTCTTTTGCTCGGATTCTGTTAGCTCGGTAAACACCTTGCCATAGTCTTCGATCGATATTTCCTGAGCCAATAAGTTAAAGATGCGTTCGCCCATCTCTTTGGCAGCTTTATTCGTAAAAGTCACCGCCATAATCTCATCAGGCTCAACCGCATGATTTAACAGCAAGTTCACAATCCGATAGGTGAGTGTGCGGGTTTTGCCTGAACCTGCCCCTGCGACAACTAGTAACGGGCCTTTAGTATGGCTGGCAGCCTTTTGTTGTGAAGGGTTGAGATGATTGAGGAATTTAGAACTCATAATTTATCGATCGAATGTCAATCTGCAAGGTAGTTCGATCGTACCATTTCCGACAATCTGCTTAAGTCTAGTTCTTAACCACACGCTAACCGTAATAACATAAGATACAAAAAGTAATAATTCACAAATACCTCTTACAGGCAACTATTGAATGTCACCCGAACTCATATCGCTTGAAACCATCCAGACCTTGGCGCATCAGTATGGCTATCTGGTAATTTTCTTTGGCATCATGCTGGAAAATGCTGGCATCCCTCTTCCTGGAGAAACTATTACTCTGGTGGGTGGTTTTTTGGCTGGTAGCGGTGAGTTGAGTTATGCGCTAGTCCTACTCAGTGCGGTTTCTGGTGCAATTATCGGCGATAGCTGCGGCTACTGGGTGGGTCGATGGGGCGGCATGGCGGTGTTAGAAAATGTCGGTAAGTTTTTTCGCCTCCCTCCCGATGAAATCGTCAAAGCTAGGGATAAGTTTAGTGGCAATGCCGATCGAGCTGTGTTTTTTGGTCGTTTTATCGCCCTATTGCGAGTGTTTGCGGGGCCGATGGCGGGGTTAACTGGGATGCCATATCCCCGCTTTCTATTTTTTAATGCCATGGGCGCGATTGCTTGGGGCACAATTATGACCAGCCTCGCCTATTTTGCTGGCAGTTTTATCCCTTTAGACAAACTTGTAGAGTATGTCCTGCAATTCGGCATCTTCGCGCTGGTCGCTGTTGTCGGTTGGTTTGCAATCCCAGTCTTAGTCAAGTCGATCAAAGCCAAATTCGCCAAAGACGTTAAGGAAAGCTAACCATCTAAATCAAGCTCCAAGAAAGATCTTTTCTCGATAGATCACAGTTATGGTGGATCACGGATACAACCCAGAATATTTAGCGAACGAGCTAGAGAAAATTTATCCCCAGATTATGACAAAGATTCGGTTTAAGGTGGCACCGAAACATTCCAAAGAGGTAAAGAAAGCGCAAGGCAAATCTGGTTTTGTTGTGATTCCGATGTGCTGGATTGTGGAAAGAAGTAATGCCTAGGTAGAAAGATGTAAAAGCCTTGTCAAGAATTTTGACAGAACTCTGGCGAATGCAAATGCACGCCTCACGCTATGCTTTATCAGGCTTACGCTTAAGCGCGTTGCCGATGCTTCTTGAGATGCCAAATGTGTTCTATAACAATTATCTAGGGTAATCGTAAATTGGGAATTTGATTGTGGCTAAAACTGCAATAGTCTGCGATTTTATCCCAAACAATTTACATCGAACTATAATGTCTTAAACCATAACTTTAGATCCACACATGGCAAACGCTACTATGTCTGCTCCCAGCCTTTTTGACAAAGAGGAAGAATTAACTTTCTTTGAAGAAAAAGAAGATTTAGATAATATCTCCCCAATCAACTCTAAAAAAATCCTCAAAGAAATTGAGGAAATTCTTGTTGCTGGTACTGACTGGACAACAGCAACTTTACTTGACCAACTTGTACGTGGCAATATTCAACTCAATCCAAAATTCCAAAGACGTGATGCTTGGAACGTAGTCAGAAAAAGTAGATTTATTGAATCTATTATTCTTGGATTTCCAGTTCCACATATTGTTTTAGCTTCTATTGAGAAAGAGAGAGGGAAATTTATAGTTCTTGATGGGAAGCAAAGGCTACTTGCAATTCTTCAATTCTATGGAAAAAGTGATAGTTCAAACAATGGCTTTCGATTAAAAGGCTGCGAATTTAGACAAGAGCTAAATGGTTTATCATATAGAGACTTGGAGAGCAATCTAGACTATACTTCTATAATTGACTCCCTTGATAATCAGACCATACGAACTACTTTAATACGCAATTGGCAAAGTGAAGATCTTCTTTATAAGGTCTTTTTGCGCCTTAATGTAGAAAGTACTCCTTTATCTCCTCAAGAACTCAGGCAGGCTCTTCACCCTGGTGATTTTGTAACTTTCTTAGATGATCAGGCTGTAAAAAGTAAGGCTTTAAGAAGACTGTTTAAATCTAAATATCCTGATTTTAGAATGCGTGACAATGAATTACTTATGAGGTATATGGGATTTCACTATTTCTTACCTGAATATCGTGGCGATCTTAAAGCATTTTTGGATATGACTTGCAAATCCCTCAATAAAGATTGGGAAAGTCGTGCAGATGATATTCAGGAGGTATCAAAAGAATTTGAGTTTGCTATTGATACAGCCATCTCAATATTTGGAGAGAAGAATTTCTCTCGTATGTGGTTAAGCGGCTTAAATCCTCAAAAATATCGAAGTCAATTTAATAGAGCAATTTTAGATGTAATGGTTTTCTATTTTTCTGATGCTAGCATTAGAGAAGCAGCAAAAGGTAAATATGAGTTAATAGAGGATGCCTTTAAGAAATTATGTTCAACACCTGAGAATAGATTTAGAGAATCTGTTGAAGGCAACACAAAAAATATTAATGAAACTTTCACTCGTCTTCATCTATGGGGTAAAGCACTTAGTGTGATATTAGATATAAAGTTTAATATTCCTGAGTTACTAGCAGAAGAGAATCGTATATTTTTTAATGGTTTACACTAGACAATTGCTCTCCATGTCAAATTCTGCTAGGTCCCGTGATTTAAAAAGAGAATTAATTCGATTGAGAAAACAGTTTCTTCCAAAAATAATTAGTCCGACTGGTGACTATTCCGACAGAAAAATAGCTTTAACTATTGCTTATAGAGTTTTAGCTCATGCTGAAATAGAGAGTTACATTGAAGATAGAGTTTGGGAAATCGCTCTTAATGCCAAGAGGAAGTGGGATAATGAAAGAAAAGTTAACCGTACACTAATTAGCTTAATAGCATTCTCTGGTCAAATGATGGTATTGCCACCTGATACTCTGAATCCTGTGAGACCATCCAGAGAAACCCCTTCAAACAAAATAAAAATTGATGAAAAAATCAAATCGGCTGTTAATGCTTTTCATGACGTAATTAAAAATAACCACGGTTTAAAAGAAGCCAATCTTTTAGCATTACTATTACCAATAGGGATCGACACTGATGATTTAGATTCCGTAATGCTCGCTACCATGAATACTTTTGGAGAACAAAGAGGTCTTGTAGCTCATTCATCGCGAACCTCTTACAGAGTAACCCAACTTCTTGATCCATATAATGAATTGAGTAGGATAGAACAAATAACTCAACAAATGATGGAATTAGATAGCTTAATAAGCAATTTAATGTAATCAATACTTCGGATAGTTTTTGAGGCGGAGGCTGAAACCCTTACTGTAGCGTTAGCATTTAATCTTAGCGAAGTGTGGAAACCCGCATTCTAGGGTTGGCAATTTAAAAGTGTCCGAACCATTTCTAAACTTATGTTCACGCAGTAACATATGAACAGGTATTCAGGCATAAATAATTGGAAGATTATTTGCGAGTAATCTGCTATGGTTTACGTCAGTACGCTGAGTTTAGTAGAATATTAACGATTAGTGACAAAATGCTAACCTGAGACGCGACCTGTGTGGAGTGAGATTAACCATGAA
>Ga0209591_10005820_pt1 | contig 13751 bp, 19 predicted proteins | sample MAT01_FD_187207 | JGI IMG/M metagenome (GOLD analysis project Ga0209591, IMG submission 187207) | Freshwater microbial communities from Lake Fryxell liftoff mats and glacier meltwater in Antarctica - MAT-01 (SPAdes) (version 2) | ecosystem: Environmental > Aquatic > Freshwater > Ice > Liftoff...
TCATGGGGTCGGTCTCCAACCAGGGCATCTGCGACCTCGCGCAAAGGAGTGTCGCGATGCAGTGTAGAAGGAGTGTCACCCATGTTGCCGGACTACAGTGTTACCCATGTACCCGGGCTATACCACGGCACGCCTAACCCGCGTTGCTGCAGCCACTGCGGCCGAAGTGGTGTGAGCAGGAGTAACTTGAGAATGCCGTAGTGCAGCAGAACGCGTTTTCGTTAGCCTCCCGAAGATACCTTTAAAGGAATCGCATATGCCCCGACTCTTGTTGGTAGCACTGCTTGTTGTGTCCTCCAGTGCAAGCGCGATCGTCATTCGAGATGACGTTGATGACTCGAAGTATCGAGTCCCGGCGTCTGAGTTTCCTGCTTTAGTTGACATGCCTGGCGAGGGGCACGGCGTACTGATTGCTCCGCAATGGGTTATTACCGCCGCTCATGCGATCACTTGGCAATCTGAAATCAAGCAGGTAACTATTAATGGAATATCCAGGGACGTTAAACGTCTCGTGATACACCCCGGATACACAAAGCCGCCGCAAAAGCTACTTGAACAGGCGCTGGCCACTTGGGATTGGACGCTTTTCAGGGTACTGCTCGCCTCCTCAGATGACATCGCACTTCTCGAATTGGTACAACCGGTAACTGACGTCTCTCCTGTCGCAATCAACAAGAGCGATGACGAGTTCGGTCAAGTCATCAAGATCATGGGAAAAGGCGCTACGGGTAACGGAGCCACTGGCTACGAATTTAGCAGCTCCCACCGCACTGAGCTTCGCCGTGCGTACAACAAAGTCACCAGCGCCCATGGGCGCTGGTTTTGCTATAAGTTCGACAAGCCGTCGGACGCCCTGCCCCTTGAGGGCGGGTCAGGAAGTGGTGACAGCGGCGGGCCAATCCTTATCCAGACTGAGAAGGATTGGCTATTGGCCGGACTTACTTCATGGGCAGATCCTCAAAGCGCTATTAGGACGCCCGGGCTGTATGGTCAAATCAGTTGTAATGTCCGCCTAAGCCATTACAAAGATTGGATCGAAAGCGTTATCTCTGCACAGGCGTAAGCTGAGGCTAACAATTCGTTCAAGCCGAACTGGCTTCGCCAGTCGGCTTAACTCAGGCGGTAGCCACTCCAAGCGGTTGTCGGTGTATGTTCACCGGACGGGTAACCTTGGAGGCTTCCATGGGCGCAGTGCAGCTACCGATTCACCGGGATCCAGAGATCATGGGCGGTGCGGTCGTTTTCGTCGGCACACGTGTCCCGGCACAAACTCTCCTCGACTATCTTGAGGGCGGCGAGTCTATCGACACGTTCCTTGAGCACTTCCCGTCGGTGACACGGGAGCAGGCCGTCGCCATGCTCGACGCGGGTACCGCGCTCCTGATCGCTCAGACCGCGCACGCGGCATAGATGCGCGTGCTGCTCGACGAGTGCACACCGCGCCCTCTGGCGAGGGAGCTCGCCGATGTCAACGCCGTTCACGTACACGATTTAGGCTGGCACGGTCGTCGCAACGGCGCTCTGCTCGCCGCGATGCTGGCAGAGGGGTTCACGGCGCTCGTAACGGTCGATAGGAATTTATCCTATGAGCAGAATATTCCCGTCTCGGGTGTCGTGGTCATCGTGCTGCGTGCGGCGCGGAATTGGCTGAGCGATCTGCGTCCGCTGTTGCGGGAGGTGCGTAGGATTCTTGCGTCGGCGGTGCCCGGTGAAGGCTATCTCGTTGAACGGTCGGGTACACAAGTGACACTTTCGTCCGGCAACATGCTTTACACGTGGGCCAGCTCTGAATGATGTAATCGCGTTCGTCGAACGTGGCCAGCAGGACCGTGTGGAAGTAGATGGACCACACGCCGTCGTCAGTCTGTTCCATCCCGATGCGTTGGTTGGTCAAGGCATTGGCGAGGTACACGATCCGCTTGCCGGAGCGAAACGTGCCGGCGGTCGTGATGGTCTTCACGCGGAAATGCCCCGGGTACTCGGGGACTGGCAAGCGCGACGGGTACGGCCGCGGTGAGGTGGTGTAATGCGAAGCCGGTGTCGTCTGGCCCAGGGCTTCGTGCGGTCGCTCGTCGTTGTACACGCGCCGGAACGCATCGAAGTTGCGCTGCTGCGCGGCTCAGGTCTGGCGCACGGGTGTGATCGCCTGGCGTTTCTGTACCCGGCCTATACCGTCGCCCCTGGGCATTTCCCCTGCTATTGGTCAGCAGCGTTGCCGCAGTGCTCGTGACGTTCGCGATTGTCACGGCGGTTGCCGCTCACGCTCACCATGTAACGAACCAGCATCCCGCGAACTGATGGAGCGAACTCCGACGATTCTCCTGACAGGTGCGACGACCGGCATCGGGCGCGCCGCGGCCAGATGTCTCGTGGCCGCTGGAGCCACGCTGATTCTGCCCGTTCGGGACAGGGTCGAGGACGTGCCTTGATGCACGAGTTCGGGCATGACAGCGGAGCCCGCGTACATGTGGTGCCGTGTGATCTGGCGCGTCTTGATGACGTGCGCGCGCTGGCCGCCACGGGCTGACCGAACATCAAGGCGTCGACGTTCTGGTGCACAACGCTGGCGTTGTTTGTCGTCGAAGGGAAGTCACACCAGACGGCTTCGAACGCCAGTTCGCAGTCAATCGTCTGGCGCCGTTCCTTCTCGCGCATCTGTCGCGTGACCGGCTTGTCGCCAATGCGCCAGCGCGGGTGGTGATCGTGGCGTCGAAGGTCCACTTTGATGGCAGGATCGATTTTGACGATCTGCTCGCAGAGCAGTCGTACGATTCCGTCCGGGCCTCCAACCAGTCGAAGCTCGCGAACGTGTTGTTCACGATGTCGCTTGCACGCGCGCTTGCTGGCACCGGTGTCACGGTGAACTGCCTCCACCCTCGTGTCTATGCGACGGCGCTGCTTGGTGATTTACTGGCCATTCCGCGGCTGATGCGCCTCAGGATGGCGCGCAACTTTCCATCGCCAGAGGCGGGAGGCGACGCGATCGCCCGGCTCGCGACCGATCCCGCGCCTGGGAACGTCTCCGGCGCATACTTTGCCGTGCTCACGCGCACCCCACCCTCGCCGGCGGGGACCGACATGGCGCTCGCCGAGAGGTTATCGCGCGTGAGCGAGGTGCTGACTGGCGCGACTCACACGGGTGTCTGAGACGCGCGAAGCGCAATTCCGGACGCAGCAGGCTCGAAGGCTTTCGTCATCAATGCTACTGCAGGATCGATCTTTGCCTGCTGTCCGTTGAAGCGTGATCGAGGCAACGAGACCAGACGCGCCAGCCGCGCGGTGCGCTCGTTTCTGCACGCGACCGATGAACGCGATGATGCTGTCGCTCTGTGTTCGAGTGAGCGGTGGCACTTTCTTCGTTTGCGAGTTGACGAAACATGGCTCGGGTTCAATCTGGAAGCGCCCGATGAGCTCTGGCGACCGCGCCCACTGATCGCTCTCGAGTACAAGGCGGAACTCGAATTCGGGGCACCTCCGATCGTGCGATCGAGCATACCGTTCAGGGGTGGTGCCTGAAGGAGCTCTCGCAACGACCGATCGAAACACCGCGCTCCCTGTGCGTTTCGCTTCGCTGCCTGAAGTGGCGGCGCGACCGGGCGTCGGTCAGGTCAGTACGTACCAGCGGTGGCCGGAGGGCGAGGGCTCGAAGCCCATGCGCTCATAGACCGGTCGCCCCATCGGTGTAGAGTGTAGCCCGACCATGGGTTTACCGAGATCAAAAGCTGCGTTCGCGCACGCCGCCGTGCAGAGCGTACCCAGCCCGCGGCGAGCGAACTGTGGCTTCGTACCCACCCAGTAGATGCCGCCCATGCCGCCGGTCAGCAACACCATCGCTGTCGCGGCGGGTTCCCCGTCCACAGTTGCCAGGGCAAACCGTGTGACTGGCGAGAACACGCGCTTCGGATGCGCAAACAGCTGGTCCGTTTCCTCGCTCGGCATGCCCATGGGTCCGAATGATTCGGCGATGATCGAGTGGATGATCAGCAGATCCGCCGCCCCAGATGTGATGCAAACTTCCACGCCGTCCGGCGCTGCCGATGACAGCGGGCGCTTGGTCAGGAACATCCAGGGTGATTCGCTCCGCGATCGCAGGCCACGCTGCTGCAGATACGCTTCGATGTCGGCATCGACGTGCTCGCGCACCCAGACCGTGAAGCCGCGGCTCTGCGGCCGGAAGAACTCTTCGGCGCGCTCGATCACCTTGGCCGGATCGGTATCAGGGTCCGTACGCGCCACGCAATTCGAGAAGCCTACCGGAAACTCCGTGCCGCCTGAAACGAGCAGCACGCCATCTTCTTCGAGGATCAGCGTCCCATCCTGCCAGCGGGCAAACTCGCGGATTGCATCGAGCAGATTGCGGTCGAACAGGTCGTTCCAGCGGGCGGGCATCGGGCAGCCTCGTTCGTATGGCGGAGAGTGTTGGTCTTCAACGCTTTAGCCCGAGTATATGGTTGGCTGAGGAGTCGGCAACATCGTCGACACGATCTTTACACTGCATGGCGATTCCCGTCCGGCGTACTGGCGAACCGTGTATACCCGGTATATACTCCTCCAATGACCGAGGCAATCCACAGCCGGCTCGCGGCGGCGACTGGGTTCGAGTGGGATAGCGGCAATCGGCCCAAAATTCCGGCGCGGCACGGAGTCGACCCGGGCGAATGCGAGCAGGCGTTCTTCCAGGAGCCATTCCTTGCGTCGTCCGATGCGGCGCACGCTGCGGAGGAGCCTCGGTGGCGTGCCCTCGGGCGCACGGCTGCGGCCCGTCCACTGTTCGTCGTTTTCACCATGCGCGGCACGTTGATTCGCGTCCTCGCCGCGCGGCCGATGACCCGCAAGGAACGAGTGATCTATGCCCATGCCGAAGCGCAGCACGAAAAAAACGATCCCCCAGTTTAAGTCGGTGGCTGCCGAGCGCGCCTTCTGGAGCACGGCCGACTCCGCGGAATATGTCGATTGGGCGGGCGCGGTCCTGCTGCGGTTTCCGCAGCTGAAGCCGACATCCACCGCCATCTCCGTGCGCTTACCAGAGGCGCTCCTGATGGACCTCAAGGTGCTCGCCAATGAACGCGACGTCCCGTATCAGAGCTTACTGAAACTGTTTCTGGCGGAGCGCGTCGCGGTAGAGCGGCGACGAAAGCTTCCGCGCGCGAGCGCCTGAAGTCGACTTTGCGCTGCCACAATCATGTTGACGTGTCAGAAAGCTCCTCGGGGGTTCGCCCGTCGTGTCGCTTGCGCGGTCGGCGATTGAGTTTGTCCGCGATCCGATCGCAATCGGCCTGGGTGAGGTGCTCCATGCTCACCCCCTTGGGGAGGTACGGCCGAATGAGGCCGTTCATGTTCTCGTTCGACCCACGCTCCCAGGAATGGTGCGGCGTCGCGAAGTAGAACTTGAGTGGCAGGCGCGCCTCCAGAAGTTCGTAGCGATGGAACTCGGTGCCATTGTCTGCCGTGATGGTGCGGACCCGGTGCGGATGGCGACGGACGAGCCGTTCGAGGCGCGTGTTCAGATCGGCCGCGGCGCGACGCTTGAGTTTCCGAATGACGACGTGGCCAGTTTTTCGTTCGACCAGCGTCACGATGGCCGCGCCGCCGTGACTGGCGCTGAGCACCGTGTCAACCTCTCATTGCCCGATGCGTGATCGGTGGGTCGCGCCCGTCGCCCGGGTCGAGATGTGCCGTTTGCCGGCGAGTCGCCCTCGGCTGTCGTAGGCGCCGTAGCGCTTGCGAAAACGTGTGTTCGCGCGACGGAGGTGGACCTGCAGATTGCCGCCCGACTGCGTGACTTTCCAGATGTGCCGGTAGATCGTTTCATGGCTGATCTCGAGAAGATTGAACCGCACAAACCAGCCGACGACTTCGGCGACGATACACCAGATTCCTCCCGCAGCACCGACTCGACCAGCGCCCATTTCGCGGGGCTGAACTGCGAATTGCGGCGCGACCGGCGCCGGCCCTCATTGGTGCAGGACTGGGCCCGCGAGGGCACGTACCCGCGTCCGTTGCATCGCCACACTTTACGGCGCATCTCCCGGCTGATGGTACTCCGGTGGCGCCCCAGGGCTCGTGCGATCTCGGCCTGCGTGCACCCTTGCTTGCGCAGCACCGACAGGGCGTACCTTTCGTCAGCGGTAATCTGGGTGCACGGCGTCATTGTAACCTTTCTCCTGGCGGAGGATGGACGCCAAGCGTACCCCAGGTCGCCACCCTCGTCGCGTGCCGTGTTGCACTTAGTCTGTGAATCCGCCCAGAGGCGTTTGCGGAGTTGTCAACCAGCGTGCGGCGTGCGGACGCGATTCGTCGTGGCGAGCGTAGGCCGATCTCGATGTGACGGAGCGAATCGTCCGTGAAACGGATTGCCCGCCGCTCGGACTCGTGCTCTTTCGTGGTGTCTCCGAGACGCCGACGGCGACCGGTGAGGTGCGCGAATGGGGTGCTGCTGCGCGACGATCTCGAGCTCGAAGGACGTATCACGGTCATCAAACGCACGCAGGTGCGGCAGCGACCCGGCTGATCGAGGCGAACGGGGCACTCCGCATTCGAGCGTGGAGGAAGTCCCATGGCGGAACGGCGACTGAGTGACGAGGAAATTCTGCAGCAGAATTTCTGCCTGGGTCTCGCCGGAGACATGGCAGAGCGTGACCACGAAGGCGCATGATCAGCGACGACCACGGGTCGGAGTCAGCAGTACAGTGTCGCGGGCAGCAAACTCCCCTTGCGGCCTGCAAGATCGCGAGTCCTTGGCCGTGGTCTCCGCTGCGGCACGGAGATGCTGAATGACGACGGCCCCCTCACCGGAGTGCGGGGGCCGTCGTGGCGTGCGACGAGCAGCGCCTTGCTCGGAGCGGCGACGAACTGCGGCGATCCCACTGAGGAACAGCATGCTCGATGCCTCCGGGACCGTGGTGTCGACGCTGCGGGAGGTGATGATGTCTTCGCCAACTCAGTCTCACCGAAAAGCGTGGTTCACCTCGTGTCCGCCCTTCGTGCAGTCGAAGGGGACGATCACCGGCGCGGACGCGCGCCGCTGGGCGGAGCTGCGGCCGGCTTGGCCTTTCCCTTGCCAAGCCCGATGGCGACGCCGGCGCGAACGACCGCGTTCTGGCCCGTGCCGGACGTGCCGGTGAACGAGCCTGCCGGCTGACCGTTCACCGTGAGCGTGGCGTCGCCGAACCGGATCGCCCCGAGCGTCAGGCCGAGGTCGAGGTTCACGCGCGGCGTGAGCTTCACCAGCACGCCGCCGCCGATGTTGCCCTGGAATCCGCTGGCTGCGAGCAAGGCAGTGCCGGTGCCACCGGTCTGCTGGGTGATGTCGGCCGATTGCTCCAGATACGAGAAGCGGGCGGCCAGGTACGGCGCGTATTTCGCGCTCCCGACGTCGAACACCCGTCGTGGCTCGAAGAAGAGCCCCGTCAGCGACACCGTCTGCCCGGCGAGCGTGGTGAGGTCGTGGATCGAGCTCTGGACGCCGAGGCCGTACGACCAGAGGCTCGGTGTAAGGCGGACCTGCAGCTCGCCGCCGTACCCCGTGGCCAGGTCCTGGTACGCATTGCCGAACACGCCGACCGCGATGCCCGAGACCTGCACCGACCAGCGCTGGGCCGACTGTGCGGCGACGGGAGTCGAGACGGCGGCGAGTGTCACCAGTGCGGCGACGGTGGATCGGAGTGACATCGAGAGGTGCCTCGTGCGGGGGGAGACGAATCGGGGAAGTGCGTGACGCAGGGCCTCGCACTTAGGAACGCGCTGAACCCGCCGGGACCAGCTCATTCGACGGTCGAAGTCCCGTCGTGACGCCGATCCGCAGGGTACGGCGATCGGCCGATGAGCCGAATCCGGAGGATCGGACGCGTCTGGCGGTGAGCGGGTGCATTCGCCCGTTCGCGCTCACTGCCCGCTCCCACTTCGCACTCATGAGGACTGACTCCCATGCACACGCTGTTGCTCCGGCACCTGAAAGGCTCCAAGGCAGGAGAAACCGAGACATTCGCCCTCAGTGCCTATTCGGAGCTGATGATCGGGCGTGATCCCGCCTCGGCGGTGCGGTTCGATCCCGCGCAGGATGATCTCGTCGGCCGGCAGCATGCGCGCATCACGCGCGACGGTCCGGACGCCACCACGTTCACGCTGGCGGATCTCGACAGTCGCAACGGCACGTTCCTGAACAAGCAGCGGGTGAGCGGCACCGTGGCGATTCAGCCGGGCGACGTGGTGCAGCTGGGCGCCGGTGGTCCGGAGTTCGAGTTCGACCTGGATCCCCGACCGGCGCCGGTGGTCAAGGCCACACGGCTCGGCATGGTCGCCAGTCCATCGGTCGATGCGACGCGGATGGCGCCGATCGCGCCGATGGCTGGTGCCACTGCGCCAGCGGCGGCGCCGGTGGTGGCGCCAGTGGTGGCGGTGTCGGTCGCGAGTGGCATCGGCAAGGCCACCGTCGAGCGGATGATCACGGACACGAACAAGAAGTCACGCAGCATGAACTACATGCTGGCCGGGGCGCTCGGCCTCGCCATCTGCACCGGTGTGGTCTGGGCAGTGAGCCGCCCGGCGCCGATCGATCAGACCGCGGTCGTGAGCGACGCCGTGAAGGCGGCGCAGCTCGCGGCGGCGCGCGATGACAGCGTGCGCCGCGCCAGTGACAGCAAGTCGGCGCCGATGTCGGCGGCGGACATCGGTACGCGCTATGGGCCAGCGGTGGTGCAGGTCTACTTCAGCTGGAAGCTCGAGTACGACGGACAGCCGGTCTTTCATCGGTACGTGCCCAACAGCTACAAGACGAAGGCGGGGTTGGACACACAGATCTTGTCCGGTGGTCCGCGATTCATTCCCGCGTACGTCTCGGTCGGTGAGAATACGGTGGAGCCGGCGCTGACCTTGTCGCAGGGTGAGGGGAGTCCGATCGGTGTGGCCGGCACCGGGACAGGGTTCATCGTCACGACCGACGGCTTCCTGATCACGAACCGACACGTCGGGGCCAACTGGATGGCGCCGTATCGCTACCAGCAGGGTGACGCTGGCGTGGTCATCTCCAACGGCAGCATCCTGAAGGACGACGAGGGCGATCCTGTCCTCACACGTCCGCCCGAGAACTGGATCCCGTCCGAATCACGACAGGCTGGTCCGAAGGGCATCGTCGGGGGGTTCGCGGGGCGTCATGAATACCTGAAGATCGGTTTCCAGGGCAGCGTGAACTACATCGATGCGTCGACCGTGGCGACGTCGCCGCGCGCCGATGTCGCGATGTTGTCGGTGAAGGTGCCGCGTCCGCTGACCGCATTGTCGCTGAACGATAATTATACGTCCGTGAAGCAGGGCGAGCAGGTGACGGTGATGGGCTATCCCAGCGTCTCGGACGTGACGTACGCGGTGGTCAAGTCGAGGGACACCTTCAACCAGGAATCGCAGTCGAAGGTGGTACCCGAGCCGACCCTCACGACGGGCACGATCGCGAAGGTGACCAAGTCCAGTGATGCGAACGGCACCGGACCGATGGACATCTACACGCCCTCCGGCGACCGTTTCCAGCTCAACATCAACACCACCGGCGGCGGGAACAGTGGGGGGCCGATGTTCGATGCGCAGGGCCGCGTGATCGGCGTCTTCTTCGCCGGCCGAACGTCCGACGTCTCGGTGTCGTTCGCGGTGCCGATCAAGTATGCGCTCGAGCTGCTGAACGTCGGTCCCACCGTCCGCTGACGGAGTCTGCGCTCATGGCCGACGGCGTTCCGATGCCCACCGCCATCGGCCCCTACCGGATCCTCGGGTTCCTGGGCGCTGGCGGCATGGGGACGGTGTGGAAGGCGCAGCATCGGGCGCTGGGTCGCGACGTGGCGATCAAGCGGCTCTCCGATGCGGTCAGCGCCGGCGTGCCGTTCGAACGGTTCCGGAATGAGGCGCGCCTGCACGGCGCGCTGAACCACCCACGGATCGCGCAGCTCTACGATTTCCTCGATGACGGCGGCGTCCCGTGCATCGTGATGGAGTACATCGATGGGCCAACCATCGAGGCACTTCTGAAGAGCGGCCGGCTGCCGGTCGGTACCGTGCTCTCGATCATGACATCGCTCGCGGACACGGTGGGCTACCTGCACCGGCGTGGCATCCTGCACCGTGACATCAAGGCCTCCAACGTCAAGCTGCGCCCCGACGGGTCACCGGTGTTGCTCGACTTCGGGATTGCGCGTGCGGATGGTGATCCGCGGCTGACGCGCACGGGGATGATCATCGGGTCGCCGCAGGCGATTCCGCCGGAGCAGTTCGATGGGCTGGCGATGGACGCTCGCGGCGATGTCTGGGCGCTGGGGGTGTTGCTGTACGAGATGCTGACGGGCCGTCCGCCATTCGCCGGTGACTCGATCGCGGCGCTGGCGACGGCGGTCACGTTCGGGACGCCGCCGGCACCGAGTGCGCTGGTGCCGTCGGTGCCGGTGCGGCTCGATGCCGTTGTGGCACGGTGTCTGGAGCGTGAACGCGAGCGGCGCTATCCCTCCGCCGATGCGTTGCGAGAGGCGCTGCGCGCGGTACTCACCCGGGGCGCCGTGACGGGACACTTCTCGGAGGGTGTGGGCGCGAGCTGGCAACGGTGGCGGGTGGCTGGCGTGCACCGTGTGACCGCGCTCTCCGCGCTCGTCGTCGCGTCGGCGGTGCTGGGCGGCGCGGCGCTCTGGCACCAGTCGACGCCGGTGGTGTCGACGGTGCCGGGCGTGCCAGTCGTCCGGGCGCACGCCGCCAGCGACGCAGGCACGCTGTCGTCTGACGTGACACCGGCCGTTGCGCCGGCGACGGCGCCTCGTGCCGTCGTCACGCGCATCAGCATCGTCGAAGGGAGCGCCGATGTCCTCATCGATGGACGCGTGGTCGGCGCGACGCCGTATCGACATTTCGCGCCCGCCGGCACGTCGGTGTCGCTGACGCTGCGCCGCACGGGATTCCTCGATGAAGCGGTCACCTTCATCGTCAGTGACAATCAACGGGAGTACACACTGGTGCTGCAGCGCGATCCGTCCATCCCCGCTTCACCGGCACTGTTGGGGCTCGTCGCCTGGTGGCGTCGCCGCCGCACGCTGCCGGTCGCACCTAAGCGTCGCGCCGACGCTGACGTGACCGGCGAACGTGTCATCATCGAAGCACTGGAGTTTCGATCTGCGGCACTGACCGACGTCGGCTGCGTGCGCAGCGGCAACGAGGATGCGGTGCGGGTGGTCCACCTCCCCGACGGTGCCGTCGTCGCCGTGCTGTGCGACGGGATGGGCGGCCACGCCGCCGGTGAGGTCGCGGCCGATCTGGCCGTGACCACCATCGTCGAACGCGCCGCCACGCTCGAGACCAGCGCCGCGATGGTGGCCACCATCGACGCCGCCAACAGCCGTATCCGCACGGCGATGCACGCCGACGCCGCACTCACCGGTATGGGCACCACCTGCGTGGTGCTGCGACTGCACGGGCAACTGGCGCTCTGTGCGCACGTGGGTGACAGTCGAGCCTATCTGGTGCGCGAGGGCGCGATCTACCGCCTCACGGAGGACCACTCGCAGGTGCGCCATCTCGTCCGCGACGGTCAGCTCGCGGAGCAGGACGCGCGGCATCACCCCGACAAGAATGTGATCCTGCGCGCCCTTGGTCCGGCTCGCCGCGTGGAAGCCTCGACGTGGCCGACACCCCTCGGCCTGCGCGCCGGTGATCGCTTCCTCCTGTCGTCGGACGGGCTGCACGACCTGGCCGACGACGACGAGTTTCTCCCCGCGCTCATTGCGGCTGCACCGCAGCAGGCCTGCGCGGCGCTGGTGGCGCTGGCTCGCGAGCGCGGCGCGCCGGACAACGTCTCCGTCTGCATCGTGGATGTCGCGCGCCGGAGCGACGATCTGCGCGTCACCCGCACGGCAGGAGTGCCGGCATGATCGGGCAGGCGTTCGGAAACTACCGCGTGACGTCGCGTCTCGGCGAAGGAGGCATGGGGACCGTCTACCGCGCCACCGACACGATGCTCGATCGCGATGTGGCGCTGAAAGTGCTGCGCCCGGAGCTGGCACGGCAGGCCGCGCTGGTGGAACGGTTCCGGTCCGAGGCCGTGGCACTGGCACGGCTGCGGCACGAACACATCGCGGCGCTGTACGGGCTGGACCGCCAGGGCGACGAGCTGGTGATGGTGATGGAGTACGTGAGCGGTGAGACGCTCGAGTCGCGCCTCGCGCGCGATGGAACGATGCCGTGGCAGGAGGCCATTCCGGTGGTGCGCGCGGTGTTGGCTGCCCTCGGGCATGCCCATGTGCGGGGCGTCGTGCACCGCGACATCAAGCCGGCGAACGTGATGATCGACGCCGACGGCCTGGTGAAGGTGATGGACTTCGGCATCGCACGGCTGATCGGCGAGAATCGCCAGACGCGCGCGGGCGTGGCGGTGGGGACGCCGTCGTACATGGCGCCGGAACAGCTGCGCGGGGAGGATGTGGATGGGCGCACCGATCTGTATGCCGCGGGCGCGCTGCTGTTCGAGCTGCTCACGGGGCGCGTGGCGTTCCAGGCCGACAGCGACTACGCGCTGATGATGCAGCAGCTGCACGAGGCGCCGCCGGCGCCGAGCACGCTGCGGCCAGGCGTGCCGCGCAAGCTGGATGCGATGGTCGCGCGCGCGATGGCCAAGCTGCCGGCCCAGCGTTTCAGTTCTGCGACGGACTTCTCGCGTGCACTGGAGGCGATCGCACCAGAGGCGCCGCCGGCCGAGCCGATCCGCGAGGTTGCCGCATCCATGGTGGCACGGGCGCCGCGCGACTGGCGCGTGTATGCGATCGGTGTCTGTCTGGTGTCGGCGGTGTTGCTGGGCGCGGCGACGATGCAGCGCCGCCCCCTGGTGCCGCCGGACGGCACCGCGGTCGTCGCAGGCGAGCGCCAGCGCGCACCCGCCGAACCCGAGGTGGTCGCGACGCCGGCCGGGATGATCGCCGGCGCCGCGACTGGGAAGGCTGCCGGTGTCGGTGTCGGTGGCGGTGGCGTCGGCAGCGGTCCTGACACGCGCCCGGTCGTCACGGCGTCACGCAAGCCCGATCCGGCACCGGTCGCGCGGACCGAGCCGGTGCGAGCTCCGGACGCCGAGGCGCCGAGACGTCCAGCGGCGCGGCCGCCAGCGCGGTCAAAGGAGCCGACGCCCGCCGCGCAGCCCGTGCCACGGACGGGGACAGCGCCGGCCGAGGCGACACCCACCCGCGTCGTCGTCGCGCCGCCGGTGGTTCGCGAGCGCGACGACGCGGACGGTCCGGCGGCGGCTGGCGCGCGTGCGCAGGAGCTGATGCAACGCTGTGTGTCGGCCATCGCCGGCAACGATGGTGGCGCGGCCGGCCGTCTGCTGACCGGGCAGAGCGCCAGGCTGCTCGCGGCCGTCAGCGAGGGGCGCATCACATCGGCTTCGCTTGGCGCTGTGGACATGGTGCCTGGCGACGATCACGTCACGGCGCGTGGCGGTGTACGCATCACCTGGAAAACCGCCTTCGGTGGCAACAAGGCCGGCACAGCCGCGCTCTCGGCAGCGGTCACGCGTGCCGGTGGCGGCTGGCGTGGGTCAGGATGTTCGGTGGGCAGTGATGGCGGCGTGCGGTGAGCTGAGTGCCCGCGAACGCACCGCCAACCCGCGTTGTTGCAGCCACTGCGGCCGCTGGTCGGTGAGCAGGATCAAGAACGTGCAGCCGCAGTGCAGCAGAACGCATTTTCGTTAGCCAGAATTCCGACGATCACTGAAGTGCAGCGTTGCGCACTCGCCTTCC
>Ga0209591_10005822_pt1 | contig 13748 bp, 10 predicted proteins | sample MAT01_FD_187207 | JGI IMG/M metagenome (GOLD analysis project Ga0209591, IMG submission 187207) | Freshwater microbial communities from Lake Fryxell liftoff mats and glacier meltwater in Antarctica - MAT-01 (SPAdes) (version 2) | ecosystem: Environmental > Aquatic > Freshwater > Ice > Liftoff...
CCAGCTTGTCGTTAAAATTCGATGATGTCTGGGCCGTAACGCACTGAAGATAAAGAGGAAAAAAAGATAGAGACCCACCAACAGCCCAAGCCACGGGCCACGGCTTTGCGTCCAGAAGATGGCCAACAATTGAACCACAAGGATAAAAAGGTAAACCCCACCGGCGACCGCGGTGGGCAATTCCTGATTATCCGTATCGCGCTCGGTTGTGTCGGTAGAAAGATAGGCGAGGCTACTGTAGACGCGCTCTAGCGTAAAGAAAAATGCCATAATCAGATACGCGCCGAGAAAAATCGCATTACCGGCATTGCCAGCTACACGCACCGTTACATCGCCGCCCCATGGCAAAGGATCCCATTTGTAATGCTGAACGACGCCATAGAGCGCCACCGGCAGGCTGGTGATAATGATGACATGCTGCAAACGACGAAGTTGCTCGGGCCGCCGCAGATGCGCTGCCGTCAGCGCGGCGATGATCACATAGCTGAGAAATGAGTAGGTGCCTTGTAAACGCTGGTAAGAGCCAAACCAACTGACAAAACGCGCCACGCTAAAGGTGGTGCTGAGCAAGTAAGCCGCGATGAGCAGTAGCACCGGGATTACAAAGGGGTTGCGCCAGAAAGGTCGCTTGCTTTCGGTTACCGGAGTTGGCAAATGATTGGCCGCGTTTGGGCCACCTTCATAGGCTGGTAACCATAACAGACCACCATTGGCTAGCTTGATCAGCCAGGCCAGTAGCATCACCAACGCAATCGAGCGCACCAGACTAATCTTATCCGGTTCAAAAACACGACTGGAAAAGACATTAAAAAACATGGGGGCGACAATCAGTGCAGCTAGCCAGCCGGCTTCGATAATCGATTCGCACCAATGGTCGAGTTTTGTTTTTACCATCATAAGTGTCTTCTATCGTTCATCTCTAGTAAACTGTAAGATTTCTATAATCCACAAATTACACCCGCGTCCCTAGTGAAGCCGGACCGCGCGGCGGCATAGTGCAGGTGTTTAAGCTTTTCTCTAATTACATTGGTGTGCTATCTAGCGCAACATCCTCAGCGTAGCTATAGGTTTCGATGCCCAGTTCCTGCGCCACTTTCTGCGCACGCTTGTCGATCATCGGCGAGATGACAATGCGGCGTGTGGCTTGCCGCCCGTGGTGCTTCTGGTAGAACTGAACTTTGCGGTGAAAGGCGTATAGATCAGATTTGCTCATCGATGATTTGATTTCGCAGAGGATCAAGTCGCCATTTTTGATAATCAAATCGAGTTCGATCTGGTCTGGGTGACCAAACACTTCACCCGCTTCATCGTATTCGGTAATCGTAAATACTTCAATCCCAAAAGAGTCATCCAGAATGCCCTTTAACGCATTACGAAACGATTGTTCGCTATGTAGTCCCCAACGCGCGCCCAATGCGCCAATCGATCCCTCATGTTTACGGTTTAGGTCGCGAATGGAAAGTAACAATTGATCGGTGACCGCTTGATTTTTTTCCCACTTGTGATTGTGTTCTTCAATCGACTGCAACAATTGATTGGTAATGGAGCGATTTTCTTCCCACTTGCGATTCTGGTCTTCCCACTTGCGATTCTGATCTTCCCACTTGCGATTCTGATCCTCTCGCTCGCGACGCAATTCTTCTAAAATTTGCTCAAAGCGGCTACCAGTCTCGTCGTGAATCAGTTCAAGCACCTGTCCTCTGTTCATGGTTCATTTCCTCTTGGCATTCCGCAAATAGGTAAGGTCTAACAACCGTCTTTCGCGTACAAATAGCCAGGCACAGCCATCAAATCTACACGCCCGGATAGTATAGCACAATTTGTTTACTTTACCAGATAGAGCAGGCAAAAACCATTTTACAGTCTAACGATTAAGCAAGGATGTCAACAGTTTTTCCAATTGTTGCGCCTGTGCCTGGCGCGAATAATGTTCGGCTACAAAGCGCCGGCCATTCTCACCCATTTGCCGCACCTGTGCCGGATCATCGACCAGGCGCAAAATGGCCGCGCTCAATGCCTCGACATCTTCTGGCGCAACCCATACGCCGGCTGCGGCCTGTGCAAGCACTGCTTTGGCTTCCCCGCCAATCGTAACTAACGTGGGACAGGCACATGCCCAAGCGTCAAACATTTTGGATGGCAGCGCGCCCTCAAATAGATCCAGCTTGCGCAGCGGAACGACCGCGACCCGCGCCAACGAAAGAAAAGCAGGTACTCGTTCGCGCGCGACTTCGCCATAAAAAATTATATTCGACAACCCCATCTGCTGCGCCTGCGCCATGAGATCGGCTTTGACCGGTCCCTCGCCGACAAATAGAAAGCGAATCGATGTATTATTTTCTAGACGACGAGCGCACTGCAACAAAAGTTCCAGCCCCTGCGCAATGCCGTGAATGCCGGCATAGAGCACAACAAAGGCCTCGCCTAGCCCTAATTCCTGGCGCAACGCCTGGGCTGCCTCTGGTTGCGGCTGAAAGAGGTTGGTGTTGGCACCATTCGGAATAAAGGCTAATTTATCAGTGGGGATACCCCGTTCCACCAGACGCTGATAGATACCTTGGGTGACGACAATAATTTGGCGCGCCCGTGCATAACAACGCTCTTCCAGCCACGCCGCCAGACGAATGGCGCGGGGATTTTTTAACTCACCCAGCGCCACGGCCGATTCCGGCCAGAGGTCGCGCACCTCGAAAATCAAGGGGATACGGCGTAGAAAGCTAAGGATCAGCGCTGCTCCGCCGACAAAGAGGGGGGGAGAGGTCGCGTAGAGTGCATCAAACTTGCCGCGCGCCAGAAAAATTCCAGCCAGCGCTGCCATCACCATATAGCTCAGATAAAAGGCCATGCGGCTGCGAAAATCCTTCACCGGTGACGATTTTACCCACACCCGGATCACGTCGATGCCATCGAGCGTAGCGCGTTCATATAGCTTCCCACGGTACGCGGGCGGGATGATGCCATGTGGATGATTGGGCACTTCGGCGATCATTGTCACTTGATGGCCGGCCTGCACAAGCCCGCGCGCCATTTCGTGAGCGCGGGTTTGGGTGGCGCCCACTTCGGGCGGAAAGTATTGGGAGAGATAGAGAATGCGCATGGTGAATGGTTAATACTTAACAGTTATGATTGATGAAGGGCCGTCGGTGAATCTTTATTTTTCAAGTGCTGCCAGAAGTTGAGTATGGCGTGCTTCTAATGAAAACTCATCAATAATCCGCTGGCGACACTGCTGGCGGGTGGCTGGATCGGCCGCCAATGCCTGGCGTATGGCCTGGACGGTCGCTTCGATATCGCCATAAGGAACCACAAAGCCAGTTTCACCCACCACTTCTGGCAGTGCGCCGCGGTCGGTTACGACAGGGACGCAGCCACAAAGCATCGCTTCGGCTACAGCCATACCGAATGATTCGTAGGCCGACAATTGCGCATAAACCCCGGCAGATGCCATACAGTGGACCAAATCGTCGCCAAATAGACCTTGGACAAACGTTACATTGGTCGGCGCCATTGCGCGGAGTTCATCGATAGCATTATCGCGCCACGGCCCTACCAGGGTGAACGGGATGTCGGGCAGTTGTTTGGCGGTCTCAACAAAAAGCGCCAAGCCTTTGCGGCGCATACTCTCTTGATTGACCATAGCAACAGTTATCACACCTTGGCGTTTTATCGTGCTATCCAACAGTGCAAAGACGTTGGCGTCCAGGCCGTGATAGATGACCTGGAGTTTGTCTGGGGCAACGTGTGCATTTTTCAACGCCTCGCGAGCAGAAAAATTGGATACCGCCAAGACTTGATGCGCCCATTTGAAGGCAAGCAGGCCCATCCAGCGCCGAATGCCACCGCGCAGCCCCCCATAGTGCAGCCCTGGCTCGTTGGCTACATCGTAACCGCTAGCAATAATCACTCGCTTACGGCCCAACAGCAGCGCCGGCAAGAAGGCAAAAAAGGCATGATAACTACCAAACCAGGCGACAATCACATCGGCCCAGATCGCTCCGCGAACGGCCTGGCTAAAAGCGCGCACAAAATCCAACCCATGCATGCGCCGCCAATGTAATTCTTGCACGCGATGGGTTGTAGACAAAATAGCGCGGTCAATTTGTACGAACGTCGTTGGGCTGTTGTAAACGAGTAAAACGTTCAGGCGGCATTCTCCTGGTTATCCGTTGATAGCGGATAACCCCATTTGCTGCATACGAGATGGGGTGATAAAGAGATAATTTAGATTTTCATAGGTCGAATCGCCCTCGATCTGTTCTTTGCGAATCAAACCCGCTTCCGTAATTAAGAAGTATTGATAATCAGTTGGATCCAGCACCGCGTGTAATCTCTGCTCGGTTTGGCCGTGTAAAACCTCACAGATAATGGCTGGGCCGTGCGTGGTCAAAATTTTCTGGGCGCCCGCCAAGACCAAGGGTTCGGTCCCCTCGGTGTCAATTTTTATCAGATCGATGCTGGCTTCGCGGTGTTGAGCAAAATAGGCATCAAGCGTAACGGCCGGTCGATCCAATTCCAGCACCGCTTTGCGAAAACCAGACAGGGTAGAAGCGCTGGTCGGGAGCATGGCTGCATCTGGGATATAAAGCTTGATCGAGCCATCATAATTGGTTACGGCGCTCTCGTTAATCGTTACCTGGCTTAACCCATTCTGTTCAACATTGCGCCGCAAGTATTTGTTGATCGTCGGCACCGGCTCAAAGGCATGAATGTGGCGCGCTCGATCACTGCCACCAGCCACTACTGTATAAAATCCCGTATTGGCGCCAATATCCACAAAACAATGTGTCTTGGCGAGCAGCGTGCGGAACAGATTGTATGTGCTAGGCTCAAAGGCTGGTAACCCTTGCCAATACAAGCGCGTCGCAATTGTGTCCTCACCATCGGTGTAGAAATAGACACTCTGTCCATTCCAAAGTGGCAATTCAACGCGACCCACGACCGGGAAACGATTTAATTGCACGGGCGGAATCCGGGCCCGAATGCTGCCGATCGACAAGATTGCGCGCAAACCGCGATTGATCTGTGGCTGCGTCAAGATCGTTTTACTGATCCGCTTTAAAGCTGCGGGCATAAGGTTACCTTTTTTAGCCGATTGAATTAAAAATTTGAGTCAGTTTAATCTATTTACCAGATCCTGCTTCAAGTTGCGCCACCATTTGCAATAACGCAGCAGCACGATGTGACCACGAATGGGCGTTTTGAATCGCCTGATAGCCATTGTTGCCTAGCTGCTGCGCCAAGACTGAGTCTTCCAGCAAGCGCAGAATGCCATCGGCCAGGGCTGCTGTCTGATCCGCAACGACCAGACCAGATTGCATTTCTTGTACCAGGGCGGCCGTGTCGCGGCAGGCCGTCACGACCAGTGGCAGGCCAAACGCCATATAGTCGAAAAGTTTGACCGGCACAGCCAGATCGTTGTATTCGTTGATCCGCAATGGCACCACAGCCACGGTTGCAGCCCGCATGACCGTAGGCAGTTCGTGAAAAGCACGCCGCTCGACGGTTAGCCAGGAGGCGTGGCGTGCCGGGTGTTGGTCAAGATAGGTCGCGTCGCCGCTAATAAAGTGACACCGGGCCGTTGGACAGCGTGCCACGACCTGCTGCATGGCATCCAGCAACAGATCACTGCCATAGCGATAATTAGCGCCACCCACATAAACAACGGTGGGCGTATCCCAGTTCAGTGTGGCAGGTTCCAGACCAGCCGGTCCGCCGGGGGGCAGAATAGTCACCGGTTTGGGGGTAGGGAAATAGTTGGCCAACCCCCGCGACGGAAAGAGCAAACGATCCGCCACGCGCAAATAAGTCGCAATCGAGCGCCGCCAACCCCAGTCCAGCAAAGCTGTCTTGACCCCGACGCGCGGGTAGAGCGCGGGAAAATATTGGTAGGCATCTGGAATAAAAATAAGGATCGGAATGCCCACGGCGTGGGCCATTGCCAGAAAGCTCAAATCTAACTCAGTCGCCGTAGAGGTAGACGCCTCTACGTAGATTGCGCGCGTTTTGCCCAAACCGCCACCGGCCAGATAGCGCAGCAGCGCCTTACGCCGGGTCGGTCGGTCGCCATCAATCAGCCGGGTGGGTGCTTGGGCCAATAAGGCACGGTGTAAATTATAAATCCGTACCGCACGGGCGCGGTCGGGCCGTGAGGCGTCAAACATACCCAGGAGTACGAGTTCTTGCGCGACTTGCTTCATGCGGACAAATTCACCTGATAAAGCTCGATCCAGCGCATTGCGTTGAGCCAGCGCCAAATCTTGCGGTCGAAGGGACGCGCACCAGTGACTACCATCGCCCATTCTTTAGCCGCTGCCGTCGGATTGATGGCCGCGATCCCTAATTGGGCTGCTCCTTGCAGCGTCTCATCGACCCAAGGCTTTAATGTATTCAACCAGCGCTGCTCGGGTGTCGCAAAGCCGATCTTGTCTTTGCGATCCAGGATGGCATCCGGCACCAGGTTGCGCATTGCACGCCGTAAGACAGCTTTCGATGTGCCTTGCTCGCTGATCAAATACGCTTCTGGCAAGGAGAGCACAAATTGTACCAATGCTGGGGTTAGAAAAGGCACGCGGCTCTCGATCGAGTGCGACATCGAGTTGCGATCTTCATAACGCAAGAGCATGGGCAGGCTGCCGTGCACCAACGATTCATGCAATGCATAGCGCAAACCATGGCCTGTTGTACCGTTAGGCTGCGGCGGTTGTGCAAAAGAAACCGCATGGCTGCGAAACCAGGCTTGGTTCAGCCAATCTGGCATCAATTCTTTGCCCGCCATTTGGCGAAAAGGCGCTTGCCAACGGGGTGGTAAAATAGCGCGGGCAACGCCTTCCAGCAGGGATCGTTTGGTAGAGCCGGGCAGACGCGCCGTGTTATCAAAAAGCCGCTGGGCCGCCGTCCACTGACCGCGCCGGATCAACCCAGCAAGATGCACACTAACATACGGTCGATAGCCGGCCAACATCTCATCGGCGCCCTGACCGTCCAACATTACCTTGATGCCCGCCGTTCCCGCCAACTGGAAGACCCGCTGTTGCGCATAAATGCTGGTGCTGCCAAAGGGCTCTTCCTGAAGCGTGACCAGTTGATCCAGATCGGCGAGCAACTCTGCGGCGCTTGGCTGTATTTTGTGGACAACCGAGCCAGCGGCTTTAGCGACAATATCAACGTACTTTTCTTCGCCGATCACCGCATCGTCAAAGACGGCACTAAAGGTGTGTAGATCCAGTTCTGGCCCTTCCAAGTGACGCATTGCCATCACAATCGCCGATGAGTCGATGCCGCCGGAGAGACAAGCGCCAACCGGCACATCACTGCGCAAGTGTAAGCGCACATTTTCGAGGAAGAGTTCACGCAGTTGGGTCGTCGCTTCGTCGAGTGAAATATCCAGTTGCTTGGTAGGTGATAAACGCCAATATTGGTGCGGTTCATGTACAACGCCTGCATTTAGATTGACTTCTAGATAGTGGGCGGCCGGTAATTGGTGGATATCGGCAAACATCGTTTCGGCGCCGTGGTCCGTAAGCCCAAAACGTAGATAGTCGTAGAGCCGCTGCGGATTGGCCCGCCGGCAAACGTCGGGCAAGGCCAACAGCGCTTTGATCTCCGAGGCAAAAGCAAAATGGCCGCCGGTTTCTCTGTCGCCCAGCGTGTAATAGAGTGGTTTAATCCCAAAGAAATCGCGCGCCAGGAAGAGTTTCCGTTCTTGGCGATCCAGGATCGCAAAGGCAAACATGCCGACAAAGCGGTTGAGCATCGCCGCGCCCCACTGGGCGTAAGCAGCCAAGACTACCTCAGTATCGCTGCCGCTGCGAAACTGGTGTCCCAGCGCGCTCAATTCGCTGCGCAGTTCGATGTAATTATAGATCTCACCGTTGAAGACAGTCCAGTAGCGGCCGTCCGGTGTGCTCATCGGCTGATGGCCGGCCGGCGACAGATCCAAAATTGCCAGACGGCGGAAACCAAAGGCCAAGTCAAAGGCCTGGTTCTGCAAGGCATCCAACGGTGGCAGACTCAGTTCGTCTGCGGTTGCACGGCCGGCACAAGGGATCAGTTGTCCACTCTGCGTATTGAACAACAGATAGCCTTCGTCATCCGGTCCACGATGGCGGATGGTGTCGGTTGCCTGTTGTACAACTGATCCGTTGATCGGACGGTTGTCACGCTGCCACAAACCAAAGATGCCACACATTAGCGGCCTGTATCCTTCCGTTGTTTAGACGCCATGATCGCTTCGTATTCCGTTTTCATGCACGCGGCAATCTTCAGCGGATCGTGCCAGTTTTCCACATAACGACGGCTGCGCTGGCCGACCGTTGCTAACTCTGGCTGGCGCGTGGTCAACCATAATTTTAGGGTGGCATAGAGCGTGGCTGGCGTAGTATTAATGATCGGCAATTCGGTTCGCATGGGTTCGGGAATGAATTTTAGATCTTCTTCACGAATATAACACATCACTGGTTTCCCCAATGCCATCAATTCTACGGCCAGACCGCCATACCAACCGGCTAACACTTGGTCGATCAGCAAATCTGCTTGTGCATAGAGTTTGCGCGCCTCGGCGTGTGCCAGCCCTTCCACCAGGATAAATTCCAGATCAATGCCTTCTTGCTGCAAGCGCGCAATCGCTTCTAGCACAAAGCGTGTGCCCTTGGCGCCGCGATGGCTGGGTGCGTGGAGCACAACCGGTTTTTTAGCCGAAGTGGTGGCTGCGTGGACTGGCGTCCACTCGCGTAGATCAATATGCGAATAGGGCAAGAACTGCGCTTGTGGGGGCAAAACGTGGAGTAAATCTGGATTCAGGGCAAAGATACGATCCGCGTAGTCCGCAAAACGGGCAATCCGCCACCGCTTATGCTGATCCGAGGCTGCCGAATAATAACCATCCTCTACTTCATTGGCCATACTGATAGCAAAATTTGCCCGCGTAAAGTCACCTTGCCGCGCATCATCACCCTGATAGGTGACGACGATGCCTTTGCCCAACCGTTTCAACAAGGGCAGATCACGCAGTTCTAGCAGTTGTGTATAAGATTGGTATAACCAGCGGACTGGCGCGGGATAACGGCGCACCGCTTCCGCATCGGCGGCCACTTTGCCAGCCATGAACGACTGCCCAAAATTAAAATGAATGATGTCAAAGTCACGCAGGGCACGCGCCAACAGTTGCCAACGTTTGACGGTGACTGTTAGCGGATTAGCACCATTGGGCAGCAAGACTTCATCCGCTTTGTACTGGAAATAGTTCTGCTCAAAGATCACGGCTGTACTATCCAGGCCAAGCTCACGCTCCGCACAGGCCAGCCCTTGTGGATTACCACCCACACTGCGCGGAGAATGCAACACGCGCAGCGCATGGGCAGACTTTGTCCTGGGATTAGCCATACGTGGCCTCCACGTAAGTGCTGATCCCAGCTTCAAATTTCATTTGCGGGGCACCAAGCAGCCGCGTCATCTTGCTGATATCACCTACCAGATGGCGCGGTTGGGCTTCGAGTTGCATATCAAAAACTGGTTCTTTATTCACCACCTGGCCGATGATCTCGCCGACCTGGCGCAAACTGAGCACTTCGGGCCCGCCAATGTTGATCTTCTGACTGCTATCCAGACCCAGGGCATGGCGAATGGCGACCACGGCATCCGACACATGGGTGGGGTTGAGACGAAAACCATCCGGTCCTTGCAAAACGATTGGATTCCCGTCCATGACTGCCTGTACCAAACGTGGAATCAACATCGTGCGCCGCTGACGGGGACCGTAGACAAAAAAGAAGCGCAACATAATCATGTTCATGAGTGCGGTATAGTTTTCCGCCAGCACTTCGGAACAGAGCTTTGTGCCCAAGTAAAAACCGAGGTCGGCTTTTGCGGCGAGGTTGGCATCCTCCGCAAACTCTTGTTCCCCATGCCCATAGATGCCACCGGAAGAGGCGAGGACAAAGTGCTGCGCACCAGCTAGGCGCGCATAATCCAGCAGATGAACCGTACTCACCGTGTTGACTTGAAAGATTTCCTCGGCACGCGCCGGGAAGTCACGAAAATGCTCGGACTGCGCCAGGTGAATGACCGCATCAATGTGGGACGGCAACCGCGCAGGATCAAGCGGCTTGGTTAAGTCTTGTTGTACCCAGTGGAGCTGCGGATGTGTCCAGGCCCCAACCGACCTGGAGAGGGCGTAAATCTCGTGTTCGGTTTGCAAGGCAAGAACAAGATGGCTGCCGATCAGCCCTTGCGCTCCTGTAATTAAAATTTTCACGCGGTTCTCCTCGTCAGCCGTAGCTGTGCGCTGCGCCAAAATTCACCCACGCTCTGCCACTCGCGCTGATCGAAAACCCTCAAAATGAATAAGAGACCGATAAAGAGCAAACAATAGGCAAGTTTAAGCACAATTGTCAGCAGCAGATTACTTGTCGGTAGCCAGGGGGCGGCAATGGTAAAGAGCAAAATCAGCCCCGCGGCGCTGAAAACGCGCCGTTTCTCGTACACCACAGGCAGCAGGCGTTGCGAAGTGATCACATAGGCCACGGTAATAAAGACATACGAGAGCGCCGTAGACCAAGCCGCCGCCATCATCCCCCAACGCGGCACGAATAAGATGTTAAGACCCAAGTTGAGCAAGGCGGAAATCCACGAATAAAGCATCAAATAGCCTGTGCGTCCCGAAAGCGAGATGCCGAGTGCCGTGATGTGGGTCGTTGCATAGGCGACAAAACCCAGCGCCAAAGGACCAACAACCGGCGCCGCGGCATAAAAGGCCGGGCTGGCCACAATGATCAAGGCTTCGCGGGCAAAGGCTGTATAAAAAACACATAAAATGCCAAAGCCCACCAAGATATAGGTGAGAATTCGCCCGAAAAGCACGGGGGCCACTTCGGGTTGTTCTTCGCGCATCCGAATTGCGTGCGGCGACCAAGCCTGACCAATTGCACTGTGGACAAAAGCTAGCAAACTGGTCAGGTTATTCCCAATCGCATAGAGCCCAAGTTGCTCCAGCGTTGAGAGCCGCCCCAATACCAACCGATCCGAGCTGGCAAAGATCCAGTAGGCCAGGCCCACCGGAGCCAGCGGAATGCCGTAGGCCAGCAGCTTTTTCAACATTGGCCAGGAAAGCACTGGTCGTAACATGCCCCGTACTTTCCACAAGCGAACGGGCAACATGATCGCAGAACCAATCAGTGTGCCGACAAATAGACCTGTAATGCCCAGGTCAAAGACCAACGCGCCGACCAAACTCAGCGAGATGGTGAGTAAAGTGGTGATCACATTGAGCTGCGTAAAGGTGCGCGCCTGGAATTGATTGCGCAGCACTTGACCACACATCGTATTCGTCAGTGTGATCGGCGCGGTGAGTAAGGCACAGAAAAATAAGAGACCATACTGGGATGTATTAAATGATAATTGTGAGAAACGGTTGGCAAAGGGCAGCACCAATACCACAACGGTAAGACTCCATAAAGCGACGAAACCAAGCGCCGTGGAAGTAACTTTTTGTTTCTCTTCTTCAGTTTTGGCCTTAAAATAGTAGAGCGAATAAGCCGAATCACAGCCCAGGATCAAAAAGGTGCTCAATAGTCCCAGCGCCGTGATCACATAGCTCCAAACCCCATAATCTTCCGGCGTAAAGAGACGCGTATAGATCGGCGTCGTGATAAAGGTGGTCGCCCGCAGCAGGATGTCACCAAAACTATAGGTGGCAATGTCCTTTAACAGACCGCTCATGCGCGTACTCATGGTCGCTGTCCGTCCACTTTGGCCAATCGATCCGGATGCCACATCGTTAAATCGATCGCCTGATTTAGCCAGATTTTCTGATAGATTAATGTCCACATCTGGCCGACAGCCGTATACGAATGATATTTCAGCACATAGGCCCGGCCTGCTTCGCCCAGTTCGCGCCGCAAGGTAGGGTTCGTGATCAACATGCGCAAATTTTCTTTAATCCGATCAAGCGATGTGCTCACAATTGGACATTCATCCAACCCGGTATAGAGCCGATGCACCAGATAATAATGGTCGTCCGAAAGATTGGACATCACCGGTTTGCCCAGTGCCATCCCCTCCATCGCGCTCAACCCATAACCGATAATAAATTGCTCGGCCAAAATATCGGCCTCGGTGAGGATTCTTTTTACTTCGCTATTCGGAACGCGCTCCAATAGCCGTAAATTGATCTGCAAGCCCTCGGCTTGTAATGCCTGGCAGGCCGCCAACAAAAACTCGGTGCCTTTGGCGCCGCGATGATTGGGGGTGTGGACAATGGTCACACAACCATTTTTACCATCGGCTAGCGAGCGGGCTGCTAACGTTGGCTGCCAGGCATCCACATCAATCGGATAATAATGGGTGGTCAGCAAATCCCATCTGGGCAATGTTTCGGCATGAAACAGGCAACCCACCACAAAATCGGCGTGCCGTGAAAAATAGTGAATCTGTTGCAGTGTGCGCTCTTCATCCACACCAAGGTGCGGATAATTCATCATTAAACCTTGGCGGAAAACCATCGAGCGAATGTGGCTCGGCACGGCCACGTCCGACCCGTAAGGCATCACGATTACTTTTTTACCGGCCCAATGGAGTAGTTGCACTTCCCAGAAACGCAGCGGTGTACCGACGAGAAACCCACCATCAAAGAAAAAATGAAAGATGTCGAATCTGGGCAGCAGCCACCCAAAGATCAGATAGGGGCCAATATGTTGCTCGAACATATTTTTGAGGGCGCCACGCAAAAGCGGCGTTTTGAAAAAATCGGCCCGGCAATAGTCGTAATCGTTGCGACTATTGATGTGATAAACCGTGTTTACGCACGTCCGCGCTTCATAGCCCAGCGCTTGCATGGCTTGGCTCATATACTTGATGCTGATGATCGGGTGTGGACCATAGATCAGGCGCGGCAAGCTCGCTTGGCGTTGGCGACGCTGCGTCTCGCGCCGAGCCCAGATCGCACATAAGGCCAGCAGCGGTAACCCAATCAAGGCAATCAGCCATTTTAGGATGCGCGCCAGGATGATAAAAAGATTCATGGGCGGCTACGTTGCCTTACGCGCCCGCACGGTAAACCCGGCCTCTTGGGCATCAAAATGAGTAATGGTGAGATTGCTCTCTGCACACCAGCGGCGCACCTCTGCTTCGGTCTGGCGATGGGCATAGCGTGGGGCATACCAGTCAAAATTGACATGGTTGTTGGCCTCGAAAGAGAAAGTCTCGTTCCAAAAGAGCTTGGCAATGTGCCAATAAACCAAGCGCTGCACATCGTAGCGCCCAGCCTTGATGCCAAGATAGGGAATATCTTCTGGCACTTCCACTTCGGTATGCAGTTCCGCCAATGCTCGGCCCAACTTAGTTAGCGGGCGCATGACGGCCCAAGCTTCCTCCGGTGGCAAGTCTGCAATCGCCGCCCGAATGTGGTCATCGGTAAATTCACGAATCGGGCTTTTCTTGCGGTAGACATAAAACATCAATTCGCCACCCGGTTCAAGCAGCGGCACGAGCGATTTGAACGCACGTTCGGTCGAAGGCGTGTGGTGCAGTACGCCTTCGGAGAAGATGGTATCAAACGACTTGGCTGGAAAGGGCAACTGTAAAATGTCGGCCTGGACAAAATGGCGATCGGTGCCGCCCGCTAAGCGCTTTTGCGCCACATCAATCGCTACCGAAATATCGGCGCCCACCCATTGCGCACCTTGCCACTCAGTTGTCATCCACAACGAGGCGCTAAAGCCACTGCCACAGCCCGCATCCAGAATGCGCTTGCG
>Ga0209591_10005824_pt1 | contig 13747 bp, 13 predicted proteins | sample MAT01_FD_187207 | JGI IMG/M metagenome (GOLD analysis project Ga0209591, IMG submission 187207) | Freshwater microbial communities from Lake Fryxell liftoff mats and glacier meltwater in Antarctica - MAT-01 (SPAdes) (version 2) | ecosystem: Environmental > Aquatic > Freshwater > Ice > Liftoff...
TATTTATTGAAAGTTCCCCAAAAAGCAGCCACGCTCGTCTTTGCATTTGTTGGAATGAAAGCCATGGAAGTAAAAATTGGAACTCAAAACCGCATCGATGTTGCTTTGCAAGAAGATGTTTCTCAACTGAATGAAGTGGTGGTGACGGACTTCAGTCGGATAAAACGAAAATTGTTTGGCGGCAGGGAAGATACTAAAGGGGCGGCAGCGCCCGACCGCGAATATAAATCAATCTCAAATCATGCAGAGTACGAAACCCAGCCCGTCTTTAATACCGAAGAATACGATGGTATAAATGAGAACATTTTCCACGGGGCGCTGCAAAATCCCCTCTCCACTTTTTCGATCGATGTAGATGCAGCCTCGTACAGCAACGTGCGCAGGTTTATTCAACTGGGTCAACGCCCTCCAAAAGATGCGGTACGCATTGAAGAAATGATCAATTATTTTGACTACGACTATGCCCAACCTAAAGGAGAAGATCCCTTTTCTATCAACACAGAGATTTCTTCAGCTCCATGGAATTCAAAGCACAAACTAGTACATATAGGGTTGCAGGGTAAAAACATTCCGAAAGAAAATTTACCTCCAACTAACTTGGTTTTCTTGATCGATGTGTCTGGTTCGATGAGTGACGAGAATAAACTGCCGCTGTTGAAATCGTCTTTTAAACTTTTGGTCGAGCAGCTTCGCGAACAAGATCGAGTAGCCATTGTAGTCTATGCAGGTGCAGCTGGATTGGTGTTGCCAAGCACATCCGGTGCAGACAAGAAAAAAATCATTGAGTCGTTGGAAAATTTACAGGCAGGTGGCTCTACCGCTGGTGGAGCGGGTATTCAATTGGCGTACAAAATCGCTAAGGAGAATTTTAGAGATGGTGGCAATAACCGGGTGATTCTGGCCACTGATGGCGACTTTAATGTAGGCGAATCAAGCAACGGAGGAATGGAGCGGTTGATCGAAGAGAAAAGAAAAGACGGTATTTTCTTGACTGCCCTCGGATTTGGAATGGGCAACTACAAAGACTCCAAAATGGAAATATTGGCCGATAAAGGAAACGGAAACTATATGTACATCGATTCCATTTTGGAGGCCCAAAAGGCGTTGGTTACGGAATTTGGAGGAACTCTTTTTACCATCGCAAAAGACGTGAAACTGCAAATCGAATTTAACCCGACCAAAGTAAAAGCCTACCGGTTGATTGGGTACGAAAACCGGGTATTGAAAAATGAAGATTTTAATAACGATAAAAAAGATGCGGGCGAACTAGGCTCGGGCCATAGCGTTACGGCTCTTTACGAGATCATTCCGGTGGGAGTAGAAAGTGAGTTTTACAAAATCGATGCGCTGAAATACCAATCCACCAAAGTTAATCCGGTAGCAAGCAAAACTGACGAGATTATGACCGTAAAGTTTCGCTACAAAAAACCCGATGGCGAGGTGAGCAAATTGATTGTTCATCCTTTGTTAGATCGAAGCGTAGAATTGAGCGAAACATCAGAAAATTTCAGGTGGTCGGCAGCAGTAGCGGCTTACGGGATGCTATTGAGGGAATCTGAATACATCAAAAGCTTTTCTACAGAAGATATTCTTGCTCTAGCGAGAAATTCAAAAGGTATCGATAAAGAGGGGTACCGAATTGAATTGATTAACATGATCAGATCCACACCCGCACTGGCCATGAAATAACATCGGCATCAATAAAAACCAGGCGAGACTTTCTTGCCGGGTTTTTTATTGTTTTAAATAGAGGCAAATTTGCCATTTCAGTTATGGTAAATTCAAGTAAAGCTCTATCTATCTCCGTTGTTATTGCCACCTACAATGGTGAAAAGTACTTGCGCGAACAATTGGACAGTGTTTTTGCTCAAACTTACGCCATCCTGGAAATTATTGCCGTAGATGATTGTTCTTCCGATGCTACCTTCGCTATTCTTGAAGAATATGCCAAAAGATATCCACTGCTTAAAATCCATCGAAATGCAGAGAACCAAAAACATAACAAAACATTTGAGCGCGGTATAAAAATGGCTCAAGGCGACTGTGTTGCGCTCTGTGACCAGGATGACATTTGGGCCCCGGACAAGCTTAAGATTATGACGGACGCGTGGAGTCCCGACAGTTACTTAATTCATTGCGATTCTGAATTTATAGATGCTGATGGAAAAAGTTTAAACAAAAAAATCTCCGATATCAAAAACCTAGCGAGCTACGCGAGTCCGGTTCCCTTTATTATAGGCAACACCGTGGCTGGGCACGCATGCATTTTTCGCAAAGAACTTATCGGCTTTGTCTTACCATTTCCAACAACTATCATCCATGATTGGTGGTTAGCGTTTGTAGCCGCTACGATCGGCCCAGTTCAATATGTTGATCAACCTCTTGTGAGATACCGGCAACATGCTGACAATGTTATTGGGGCTATAAAAATCAAGGGCGGTAAAAAGCAAAAGGATAAACTTAATAGGTTGACCAACATCAGGAACAGAATTCTGCTTTTTCATAATGCTTCTCGCCAAAACTCAGAAGAAAAACGCATTCTAAAAAAATTAATATGCTCTTATGGGAAGTTTACCCTCGCTACTAATTTTGCTCGCATGTCAACCTTCCTTAAAAATAAAGAGTCGATGCTTGCTACCAAGAAAAGATCATCATTTAGAAAATGGGTATTCTGTTTGAAGATGTTCTTTACGATAATTTAGTTTTCTCGTGATTAAACAACCGAAAGGTGATTCAATTTTTTTTTTGCCCAAATGAGATTAAATTGCCCAAGCAAAATCGCTCCATGGTAAAGATTAGTGTAGTCATTATTACGTTCAATGAAGAGGAAAACATCAGCCGATGCATTGATTCGGTTAGTTCTATTGCGGATGAAATCCTAGTCGTAGATTCCTTCTCAAAAGACCAAACGAAAAAAATCTGTTTGGAAAAAGGCGTTCGTTTTTTAGAGCATCCTTTCGAGGGGCATATTCAGCAAAAAAATTACGCATTGAGACAAGCGAAATATGACCATGTCCTTTCCCTAGATGCAGACGAGTACTTGTCACCCAAACTAACTGAATCTATTCAATTCGCTAAAAAATTATGGCTCGCTCAGGCCTACGAAATGAACCGTTTGTCGAGTTACGGAGGTCGTTGGATGAAACTTAGCGCCTGGTATCCGGATCGAAAACTAAGGCTATGGGACCGAACCCTTGGCCACTGGGGCGGAGACAATCCTCATGACAAAGTAGTTTTAAAGAAGAGAACAACCATCATGCACCTAAATGGTGATCTGATGCATGAAGCATATGATAACGCGGCTGAATTTTTAAGCAAAGTTCAGAGCTATTCTGACATTTTTGCAAATGAAAAGAGATTTGTTGTTAGATGCACTTCGTTTAAAATTTTTTACAAAACGCTTTATACATTTTTATTCAATTATTTCATCAAGCTTGGAATCTTAGGTGGCTTTGAGGGAGCTATGATTTCGATGTCAAATATTAATTATACGTTCTATAAGTATTCAAAATTACACGAGGCAAATAGAAAGCTTAAGATTTCCCTGATCATTACAACTTACAATAGAAAAGACGCACTTGAACTTGTTCTCTTAAGCGTACTTCAACAAAGTCTGCTGCCAAATGAGGTAATCATTGCAGACGATGGATCGGGAGAGGATACGCGATCTCTGATTGAAGAATTTCAAAAAAAGTTTCCAGTTCCGCTAGTTCATTGTTGGCACGAGGATGATGGCTTTCGAGTATCGGCTATCCGTAACAAAGCAATCGCTGCCGCAAGGCATGAATACGTTATAATGATAGATGGCGACATAGTCTTGCATCCAAATTTTATCGAAGACCACAAAAGATACGCTTGGAAAGGACGCTTTCTGCAAGGATCGCGTGTGTTGCTATATGAAGAGGCGACAAAAAAAGCTTTAGCGGATAAACAAGTAAATATCTGGATCGGCACGAGTAATATCGGAAATAGTTTCAATACAATTAAAAATAATCTGCTATCCAAATTTTTTTCATATTACCGCCTAGGTCATATGAATGTGAGAGCTGCCAATCTATCTTGTTGGAGAGAGGATATAATTAAGACAAATGGTTTCAACGAAGACTTTATAGGCTGGGGGCGCGAAGATTCCGAATTGGCAGTACGAATGAACAACTTGGGGATTAAACGACTACATGTAAAATTTGCTGCGTTTGGATACCATTTACAGCATCCTGAAAGCTCCAGAAAACAGCTACCAAAAAATGACCTGATCCTTCGCGAATCAATACGCTTAAAATCTAAGCGCTGTGAAAATGGCATCACTAAGTCCAACGTTTCAAAAGCTGCATGACAGCTAACATTTCACCAATGCGCTAGAATCACAGTTAAACAATGAACTCTCCAAAGCTTTTCCACATTTTTGCAATAGCGAATAATTTAGTTCAATATGACCAGATGAAATCCTCTTTTCTGTCAGCTGGATTTACCTATGCTAATTCCAATTATACTTTGTTCGATAATTCCAATGAAAATACATTTGACCCTTACCAAATCATTAACACCGTCAAGCAGAATTCTAGCGAGGAATATATTTTATATTGCCATCAGGACATACTCCTTAATCAAGGGGACGGGTATGAACAATTAGTTGAATTATTGCAAGAACTAGACGAAATTGATCCTCGTTGGGCAATAGCGGGCAATGCTGGTTTAAATCAGAAATTCAGATACGCAATCAAAATCACAGATTTAAATAACGCTCTCAGTGAGGTAGGGCCTTTTCCTAAAAAAGTACATTCCTTAGATGAAAATTTTTTAATAGTCAAAACAAACTCTACTGTGTTTTGCTCTTCAGAGCTAAGTGGGTTTCATTTCTATGCCCACGATCTTTGTTTAAATGCAATCGCTCGTGGGTATTCCTGTTATGTGATAAAATTTCACCTAACTCATCTTAGCTTCACTAAGTTTACCCCATTATTTTGGGAAGGTAAGTCAAAATTCCATTCTCTTTGGTCAAAGAAATTTATTTTCTGTTATATAAAAACGGTAACAGGTTTCGTAATGTGTCTCAGTAAATATCCGGTGCTACGGTTTATGGGTTCCATCAAATGGGTTAGAAAGGTTCTTTTTTTATTCAATCACTTTTATCCATTTCTTTCACCTTATAACAAGAAGATATTATAAGGCAAATTTGACTAGTTTTGTCTTTGCATTCCATTCTGTTCAAAATTAAGCGACAAGCACATGCCAACTAATTTAATTAATAAAAAAGAAGACTATTACAAAGGTGTTCGCAAAGAAATGCTCAAGTATATTCCTGTAAACGCCAAGAAGATTTTAGAAATTGGATGTGGGGAAGGAAATTTTGGGGCGTTGCTAAGAAAAGAAAGGGGCGCAGAAGTGTGGGGTATAGAATTTCAAAAAGAACAAGCATCTGTTGCTGCTTCAAAATTAGACAAAGTGCTTTGTGGAGACGTTGATCTGCTTTTGCACGAAGTGCCTGCTGGCTATTTTGATGTTGTCATTTGCAATGATGTATTGGAGCATTTGCTGGACCCATACAAAGTTCTGGAGCATATCAAATCTAAATTAGCTCAAGACGGAAGGGTTGTTAGCTCCTTACCAAATATCCGGTATTTTAGGAGTTTCTTTGATCTACTTTTTAGAAAAAATTGGGACTATACTGAGCAAGGCATTATGGATTTTACCCATTTTAGATTCTTCACCGTAAAGAGCATTCGCAAAATGTATGAATCTTTGAATTATGAAGTCCTGCTCCACGAGGGTATCAATCCTACTAAATCGTTAAAACCCTGGCCCTTGATCTTGCTTTCCTTCGGCTACTTCTCCGACATGAGGTTTTTGCAATTTGCAACTGTGGCGCGGGTGAAACAATGAAAGTCAGTGGCTTTACCTTTGTACGAAATGCTCTCAAATATAATTATCCTGTAATCGAAGCAATTACTTCGGTACTTTCTATAGTTGATGAATTTATCGTGGCTGTAGGAAACTCCGAAGATGCTACACTCGAATTAATTAGAAGTATCCGTTCTGACAAAATAAGAATTATCGAAACCGTTTGGGACGATTCCCTCCGCGAAGGCGGCAAGGTGCTTGCTACAGAAACGGATAAAGCATTTCAAGCCATCTCGCCCACTTCTAATTGGGCTATCTATATTCAAGCAGACGAGGTAATCCATGAAAAATACCATGCGGAAATTCTTCGCCAAATGAAAGAACACCTTAGCAATCCATCTGTAGAAGGCCTTCTATTTCATTACAAACACTTTTACGGATCGTATAACTACGTAGGCGAATCTTGGAGTTGGTACAGAAGGGAAATTCGGATTGTCAGAAATCAAAAAGACATTTTTTCTTATCGCGATGCGCAAGGATTCCGAAAAAAGCCAAACAAAAAGTTGAACGTAAAATTGATTAATGCTTACATTTATCATTACGGTTGGGTGCGCGACCCACGTGCCATGCAACGAAAGCAACGAGCCTTCAGTAGTTTGTACCACGATGATAGCTGGGTGGATGAACACGTGGCCAAGGCCGATGAATTTGACTACAGTCGAGTAGATTCATTGGAGGTGTTTAAGGAAACACATCCAGCCGTTATGAAGCATCTTATCGAGCTTAAAAATTGGAGATTCGATTTCGATGTTTCAAAAAAAAACTACTCGTTGAAAGAAAGGCTAAAGCGACTAGTTGGAATCCGTATAGGTGAATACAAAAATTACAAAATCATTTAAGCTGCCTCCTCATTGAATCCCCTTTCTTTACTACTTTTACCGTTTCATGGAACTAGAAGAAACCCCCAAGCAACACTACTCAGACAAGGAGAAAAGTGAAATTTTCAATGGGGAGTTCATGCCGCACATTCACTCTATGTATAACTTTGGCTATCGCCTCACATTGGATCGCGATGACGCCAAAGACCTTGTTCAAGACACTTATCTCAAAGCCTATCGTTTTATAGAATCATTCCAAAAAGGAACTAATGCAAAGGCTTGGCTGTTCCGCATTTTGAAGAACAGTTTTATCAATGATTACCGGAAGAAAAGCAAGGAGCCAAACAAAGTAGACTACCAAGAAGTAGAAACGTATTACAATTCAGAAGATGTAGACAGGCAAATTACCCCCGACCTGCGCGTAGAGTCGCTAAAAGACATGATCGGGGATGAGATCTCAAATGCGTTGAACTCATTGGATGTAGATTTCAGAACTGTAATTATTTTGTGTGATTTGGAAGGTTTTAAATACGAAGAGATGGCGAAAATTTTGGATATCCCCATTGGGACAGTTCGCAGCCGTCTGCACCGCGCAAGAAATTTGCTAAAAGAAAAACTAAGTGAGTATGCCAAGTCAATGGGTTATAATAAAGCATAGCGTATGAACAATATTAATCCTTTTGTAAAGCCTGAGCTGTCCAAGCCCACCTGCATGGAAATGCTTCAAACCATTTTAGATGACGAGGCCACGGATGATCAAAAAAAATATTTCAAAGCGCATATGGATCAGTGCATGCCTTGCTACAAGTCATACGACCTAGACATGTCAATCAAACAATTGCTTCAGTCCAAGTGCTGCGGGGGAGATGCACCGCAAGATTTAGTTGAAAAAATAAAAGTTCAAATGGCACAAACGAAATTCATCTAATGGCGGGGAAAGCGCTTATTTTTTCCGCTCCCTCAGGATCTGGAAAAACAACCATTGTCCACCATCTCTTAAAGAATAATACCGACTTAGGTTTTTCAATTTCAGCCTCCACCCGAGATAAGCGAGGACGAAGGGAAGTTGACGGCAAAGACTATCATTTTTTAAGCCCAGAAGAATTCAAACAGAAAATTGATGCCAATGAATTCATTGAGTGGGAGGAAGTCTATGCGGGAAATTTTTATGGCACGTTGATATCAGAAATAGAACGCGTTTGGAGGGAAGGAAAAAATGTAATTTTTGACGTGGACGTAAAAGGCGGAATCAATCTAAAAAAATATTTTGGAGAAAAAGCATTAGCCGTTTTTGTAAAAGTGCCATCGCTTGAAACGCTCGCGGAAAGATTGAAAGAACGGGGCACTGAATCGGAAGAAAGTTTTTCCAGAAGATTATTTAAGGCAAAATTCGAAATGACCTTTCAAGATAAGTTTGATGAGGTGCTGGTTAACGAAGATCTTGCCACTTCATTAGCGGAAGCCCAGCGGTTGTACGACAATTTTTCGAAGCGACCTTGAATAGCTAATCTAAAATAGCTTACTTTACATATTAATTTATTTGACTCGGTATGAATGCGAAACTCACCTTGAGCTTGGACGAAAAGGTTATCGAAGCCGCTGAAAGATATTCTGTTGAAAAAGGCTTAAATCTTTCCAAAGTTATTGAAGAGTATCTTAAAAATTTAATCCCTTCACTTCCTACCCCGAAAAAATCCTCTATTATGGAACTCAAAGGAATACTTGGAAAAGTACCCAAAGACTTTGACTATAAAGAAGAGCGATACAAATACTTGATTGAAAAACATAAATGAAGGCAGTTCGGTTATTTATAGATACCAACGTTATTCTAGACCTTGCTCTTGATCGCACCGAATTTGTCAAAGATGCTGAATCACTATTTTCTCTTAAGGATCAAGAAAAAATTGATATTTATATTTCGTCTTTAACGCTATCAACAGTTGCTTATTTTGCAGATAAACAAAAGTTAGATTCGTTTTCAGTAGTAAGAAAGTTTCTTAACTGGGTGAATGTTATTGACCTTGAAACTATTTTTTTCAAGCAAGTTCTTGAGTCAGATTTTTTAGATTTTGAAGATGGGCTGCAATATTTTAGCGCTGCCAGAATAATCGGTATCCAAGCGATAATAACTAGAAATGAAAAGGATTTTAAACATTCTAAAATCCCGGTTATTTCCCCTCAAAATTTTTTAGCTCAATTCAAATTGTGAAAATCGGTCTTTTCTTTGGTTCCTTTAATCCCATTCACATAGGTCATCTGATCGTTGCCAATGTGATGGCAGAAAATACAGATTTGTCAAAAGTATGGCTGGTCGTTTCTCCGCAAAATCCTTTTAAGCCCAGCAAAGGATTGCTCCATGAATTCGATCGATTTGATTTGGTGAAAGCGGCCATTGCCGACCATTACAAACTAGAAGCATCAGATGTAGAATTTCACCTGCCCAAACCTAGCTACACCATCCATACGCTGGCACATCTCAAAGAAAAGTTTCCCGAGAAAGAATTTAAAGTGATTATCGGGGAAGACAATCTCGAATCTTTTGCCAATTGGAAAAACTATCAAGAAATTCTTGATCAGTTTGGGCTTTACGTTTATCCCCGCCTGAATGACTCACTCGGGCAGGCCCGCCAGCCCTCGGCATTCGGGCAGGCCCGCCTGAATGACTCACTCGGGCAGGCCCGACTCGATGTAACAAAATCCGAAATAAAGCGTCATCAGAACGCAGTCGGGCAGACACGACTCGATGTAACAAAATCCGAAATAAAGCGTCATGAGAACGTAAAGATGATAGAAGCTCCATTGTTGGATATTTCGGCCACGTACATTAGAAATTGCATCAAGAACAATAAATCAATTCGTTACCTCGTTCCAGAGTCTGTCGAAACAATGATCCGCGTCAAAAATTTCTATCGATAATTTTGGTATTGACTCAACTTTACCCTCACAATCTGCGTCTACCCATTAGATGAAAAAAAAACATTATTTCTTCTTTCTGCTATTTGTAGCCCCGTGTTTTGTGTTTGCGGGAGGAATTAAAGGAACAATCAAAGCCGATGATGGAAATGCACTAGCCTTTGCAAGTGTCTTTGTCAAACAAACTGCAGCTGGTGCCGCCACTGATTTAGACGGAAGATTTGAATTGTTGCTGCCCCCAGGTCAATACGATATCTTGTTTCAATATCTCGGTTATGAAACCCAACAAAGAAGAATAGAAATCGGCAATGATCTTGTTGAAGTTAATATCACCTTAAAAACTCAAGTAATCGTACTTCAAAATGTGGTGATCAAGGCCGGCAAAGAAGATCCTGCCTACACCATTATGCGCAAGGCCATTTCAAAAGCAAAATACCACACGCAACAATTAGATGGGTACACCGCGCGGGTTTATATCAAAGGCAAAGGACAGCTAAATGATTATCCTTGGTTTGCCAAAAAGGCTTTGGAAAAGGAAGGCATAACAAAAGATCGGCTTTTCATATCAGAATCCGTAAGTGATGTCAAATACACGCGGCCTAACAAGTTTGAAGAAAAAGTTATAGCCGTTTATACAAAAGGTAACAACCGCGATACTTCGCCAAACCAGTTTATAAACGGAAGTTTTTATGAGCCCGAAATTGCGGAGGTCGTCACACCTCTGTCACCCTCCGCTTTTTCCTATTATCGGTTTGAATACCTAGGCTCTTTTAAGGACAATCAATATGAAATCAGCAAAATAAAAGTGATCCCCCGATCCAAAGGAGATAACATTTTTCAGGGCATTCTTTTCATTGTGGAAGATTGGTGGAGTATTCATAGTTTGGATTTAAGCGTGATGAAATTGGGAATTAAAGCGCATGTAAAACAAATTTATAATCCAATTGATGATAAGGCTTGGCTACCGGTATCCATTCAATTCAAAGCCAATGGAAAAATATTCGGGTTCGACTTTGAAGGCAACTATATGGCCACCGTGAAAGATTACAAAATCAAATTGAATCCAGCATTGATTGTTCCAGAAATGAAAATGATTGATGAGAAAATTGAAAAAGAAGAAGCAAAAAAAATTGAAAAGAAATTCAGCAAAAAAGATCAGCAGATAAAAGAACGACTCGAATCCGGTAAAGAAGTTACCAATAAGGAACTCCGTCAAATGGTTAAAGAGTATGAAAAAGAAGAGCAAAAGAAAACCAAAGAACCCGAAGTAATTTCTGAAAATATCTTTAAGATTGATTCATTAGCTTACAAGAAAGACTCCACTTTTTGGTCAATGATCAGGCCGATGGCTCTTTCCAAGCAAGAGGAACGCGGGTATCGCGTTTCCGACAGTATGTCGGTAGTGGAAAAACAACGAGAAGAGGGCGATACGCTTCGCAATAAAAAGGGAAAAAAAGGATTTCAGCTAACGGATTTATTAGTGGGTGATACCTATAAGCTATCTAAAACTTCCGACTTCCGAATCCATTTTCCCTATGGGGGATTTAACACAGTGGAGGGATTTAATCTTGTTTACCGAACCAGCTACTACAAACGCTGGGTGGTCAAAGACAAAGCAGACAGCACCAAAAAACCACGGACATCGCGGCTGGAAATAAGCCCAATCGCTCGATATGCTTTTAGCCGTGAACTCCTTACCGGAAAATTGAGAATCGAATTCCGGAATTTTGACAAACGCATCACGTTAGAAGGTGGTCGATACATAGAACAATTCAACGCGGATCAGCCCATTCATTCATTTGTCAATACGCTCACCTCGTTAGTAAGTGGAGATAACTGGATGAAGCTTTATGAACAGGATTTTGTTAACTTGAAATATCGGCAGCGCATCAATGACAAATTCACAGTTCATTCCGGTTGGTCGCTTTCCCGCAGGTCTGAGTTATTTAATAATTCCGATTATACATTCTTCAAAGACAATCGGGAAAATTACAGACCCAATGCACCCGTTAGTATCGAAAATCCCTCAACTAGCTTTGTTAACAATACTGCCTTTACAGGAAATATTGGGCTAGAAGCGCGCCCTTGGCAAAAATATCGAATCCGAAATGGAGATAAATTCCGAATTCAAAACTCCTCACCCTTATTCACTTTAGATTACCGCAAAGGATTTGATGGAATACTTGGCAGCGATGTAAATTTTGATTTGATAGAGGCTGGTATTCGCCATCAAATTAAGTTTGGTATTCGTGGCACATTTGATTTTAACATCCGTGGCGGAAAATTCTTGAATGCAGATAAGTTACACTTTATGGACTATAAACATTTTTTGGGAAACAAAACACCGCTTATAACTACTGACCCGGTCAGCAGTTTCCGGCTCATGGACTATTACCTCTACTCCACCAAAGACCAATACTTTTTAGCGAGCGCGCACTATCATTTTCGAAAATTCCTGATCACTCGAATTCCCTTTATACGGATGATGGGAGTGCAGGAAAATTTCTTCGTGAGCTATTTAAACACCCCTTCTTCCAAAGGCTACACCGAGGTGGGTTACGGACTGGACGGAATCCTTCGATTGTTTCGGCTGGAAGGTGCTGTCTCTTTTTCCAACGGGCAATACCAGAACTATGGCTTCCGAATCGGGATTTCATCCATCCTCTCCGTTAACTTTAACGATTGAGTTAGGTTCTGCTATTGCTCGCAGATATTTACGATCTTTGAAAGATGTCTGTTTTGGTTGATGAGTTTTTGCTGCTGCGCCATTCGCTGCCTTTAATCGATGTCCGATCAGAAGGAGAGTTTGCCGAAGGCCATATTTTAGGGGCTGTAAATATTCCTTTGCTAAATAATCAAGAGCGTGTTATTGTTGGGACGGCTTACAAGCAAAAAGGTCAACGCGAAGCCATCTATGAAGGGTTTCGATTGGTTGGCCCCAGACTGAACGACATCATTGGTGAAACCGAAAAAACTGCGGCTGGCAAAGAGGTGTTAGTTCACTGTTGGCGAGGTGGCATGCGCTCGAATAACTTTGCCCAGTTTATTGACATGGCGAGAATAAAAAGCCAAACGCTAAAAGGTGGTTACAAAGCCTATCGACAGTTTGCCTTTGATTATTTTAGAAAGCCATTACAAATTATATTAATTGGTGGCTGCACAGGAAGTGGCAAAAGCGAGGTACTGCGATCTTTGGCCGCGCAAGGAGAACAAATTTTAGATTTGGAAATGCTTGCCCACCACAAAGGTTCTGCATTTGGCGCACTCATGCAATTACCACAACCAACTACTGAGCAATTTCATAACAATCTATTTGAAGCGCTCTACAAACTTGATTTATCAAAACGTATTTGGGTAGAAGACGAATCAATAACCATCGGCAATGTTTTTCTTCCTGCCGATTTTTGGACGGCTATGAAAGTTAGTCCACTCGTGCAGATGGATGTATCCAAAGAAGTACGGATTCAACGATTGGTAAACGAATACGGGCCGGCCGATAAATCCGCCTTCTTGGCCGCTATGGACAAAATCGTAAAACGTTTGGGCGGGCAGCACTATAAAACTGCGAAAGAAAGACTGTTGGAGGGGGACATGGCCAGCACGATTGATATTCTCCTGACTTATTATGACAAGTATTATTTGGGAAGTATTGAAAAAAAGAAAGAGCGGGTAAAATGGGTGTTGCCCTGGGACGGGAAGAATGCCGATTCTTGTGCAAAAGAAATAATTGAACAAACTAACTGATGAACGAAATTAAACTTACTCAATTCTCACATGGCGCTGGCTGCGGATGTAAAATTTCTCCGGCCGTGTTGGATAAAATACTTCACAGTGATTTGCCAAAAGCAAAATTTCCGCAATTGCTTGTAGGCAACGAATCGAAAGACGATGCAGCCGTTTTTGATTTGGGCGATGGCACATGCATTATCAGCACCACCGATTTTTTTATGCCGATTGTGGACGATCCCTTTACGTTTGGTGCGATCGCTTCGGTGAATGCGATTAGCGATGTATATGCGATGGGAGGCCAGCCGATTATGGCCATTGCTATCTTAGGTTGGCCCATCAATAAAATTGCTCCAGAGGTGGCAAAAGAGGTTTTGGAAGGAAGCAGAAAA
>Ga0209591_10005826_pt1 | contig 13746 bp, 10 predicted proteins | sample MAT01_FD_187207 | JGI IMG/M metagenome (GOLD analysis project Ga0209591, IMG submission 187207) | Freshwater microbial communities from Lake Fryxell liftoff mats and glacier meltwater in Antarctica - MAT-01 (SPAdes) (version 2) | ecosystem: Environmental > Aquatic > Freshwater > Ice > Liftoff...
CACATCGAATCGCATCCCGACTCGACGCTCCGCGATTTGCCCCATATTTCCCGCTTTTCGCGGGCATTTCGCCGAGTAAGAGCTGCATTGTGAAAGAATCGAGTAGAATTATGAGACATGGTAATATGAAGAAGTCTACATTGATATTGTGTTGAGTTCTACTTATTCGATGCAACCATTGGCAGGGCTCAAGCGATGATCGAAGTCCACGAAGTCCCGCGGTTGCCGCGGCGAGCGGCCGACTCGCACAAGGGCACTTTCGGCCGGGTGCTGGTCGTCGCGGGCAGCCGGACGATGCCGGGGGCCGCGGTGCTGTGCGGGTCCGCGGCGCTGCGGAGCGGAGCGGGGCTCGTTCAGGTCGCTACGCCCGCCGCGGCGTGGCCCGTCGTCGCGGCCGGGAACCCTTGCTACACCACGTTTTCGTGGGACGATGAAAGTGCGATCCCGTCCCTCGTTCGCCTCGCCGGGCTCGCGGATGTCGTCGCCGTCGGCCCCGGGCTCGGAAGCGAGGTCGGCTCCCTGGTGACCGACCTGTTGAAATCGCTCAACGACAAGCCGATGGTCCTCGATGCCGATGCGCTCAACGCGCTCGGCGTCGAGCCCGCGGAACTCGCAGCCCACGGCGGCTCGCTCGTGCTAACGCCGCATCCGGGCGAGTTCGCCCGGCTGATCGGCAAGTCGGCGACGGAGGTGCAAGCCCACCGCGAGGAGTTGGCCGTGGCGTTCGCGAAGCGCCATCGCGTCGTACTTCTGCTCAAAGGAAACGGCACCCTCGTGACCGACGGAGATCGCCTCTACAAGAACGCTACGGGGAACCCCGGCATGGCCACGGGCGGCGCGGGCGACGTACTCACCGGTGCGATCGCGGCGCTGATCGGTCAAGGCTTCAAGTCGTTCGATGCGGCGGTGCTCGGGTCATGGGTCCACGGCACGGCCGGCGACCTCGCTGCGGCGGACCTCGGGCAGACCGCATTGACCGCCGCGGACCTCCTGGATTACCTTCCGAAGGCCTTCCGTAAGCACGAAGACGCATGACCAAGCCGTTCGACACGACGCCGAAAGACCTCGTCGAGGCCGCGCCCGCGGACTGGGTCGCGTCGTTTGGACTTTCGATCGACCCCGCGAAGATCGCGGTGATCGATGCGGACGTCTCGGTCGTCACGGCCGAGGCGGATAAAGTCATCCGCGTGGACGACGATCAGCCGTGGATCCTCCACCTGGAGTTTCAAGCCAGCCACGAGACGGACTTGGCCCGGCGATTGTTGCGATACAATGCCCTTTTGCAGCGTCGGCACGGCTGCCCAGTAGCCACCGTGCTGTACTTGCTCCGCCAAGCGGCGAACGCCCCGGCCCTGACGGGCGAGTTCGAGGTGGTCGCCCCGATTGTCCCGGCCTGGACGTTCCGATATTCGGTGATCCGCGTCTGGGAAGTGCCTGTGGAATCCTGGTTGACGGGCGGATTGAGGCTGTTGCCGTTCGCACCTATTGCGAAGGTGGTTAAGGACGAGATCCCCGGGGTAATCGAACGCATCCGAGTGCGACTCGACGCCGAGGCTCCCGAGGTAGTAAAACGACACTTGTGGATGGCAACCGAACTGATGATGGGCCTGAAGTACGATGCCGACTTCATCGAACACCTTCTCGAAGGGATCGGGCACATGGAAGAGTCGACGATTTATCAGCGGATTCTGGAACGCGGAGAAAACCGCGGCCGCTCGAAGGAGATCCGCAAATTTATCGTCCTGTACGGGACGGAGAGGCTCGGTATGATGCCGGACGACCTCCGTACCGTACTGAATTCGATCGTGGACCCCGATCGACTCGAACACCTATTCGATCGAACCATGAAGGCAACTCTCTGGGCCGACGTTTTTTCCGGGCAGTCAACGGATGCGATCGATGGTTGATGGAATATCCCGCAGTCCAGACGACGTGGATTGGTTCACGGAGAAGATGCTCAGATTGGAGGAGTCCAGTGTCTATCAAGCGATTTTTCAACGCGGGTTCAGAATCGGTTTTGAGCGAGGATATGAGCGTGGACGCCGTCTCGAAGTGCATCTCCGATTTCTAAAACGGGTTGGAACTAGAAAGTTCGGCAACCCGACATCGGCAGTGATCGCGAGACTCGACTCGATGCAAGAACTGGAACGTCTAGAAGCTATCGAAGATCGCTTGTGGGACGTTTCGACCTGGGACGAACTCCTCTCGGGCCTGTAACCCTTGGAGCCTCCGTGATCCGGCAACTTTGCCCGCACTGCTTGAAGCTGATCGAACTGCCGGCCGCCGCGGCGGGCACGAGTGTGCCCTGCCCGCTGTGCGCGAAGTCGCTGCGCGTTCCCGGCACTTACACCCCGACCGTGGATCCCTCCGCCGGTTCGACCCGGCCCCCCGTGGAGAAGACGCCCGTGCCCGATCCGAGTTCGCTGGAAAAGCCCCCGCCCCCCGGCCTGGTGCCGCAATCGCCACCGGCCCCCGCGCCCGCCCCGCCGCCGGGATTGGTCCCGACGATGCCCCCGAGCGCCCCGACGACCACCTACGGCTGCAACTGCGGGTTCACCCTTTCGCCGAAGGTGATCGACTGGATCCCCGCGGCGTGCCTCACGATCGCGTTCTTGCTCACGTTTTTCAGTTGGGTGGGCACCTACCCCGGCGGCGTGCGGATGTTCACGCAGTCCCCCTGGGGAGCCCTCCTCGGCGAAATGTCCGTCAGTTCGCTGCCCGAAGAATTGCTCCGCGACGAAAAGGCCATCGACGACAAACTCAGCATGAACTGGCTGATGCTGCTCTACCTTCCGCTGTTGGTCGTCGCGATGGTGCTGGCGTGGATCGAGAAGTTCGCCCCCAGTCCCGCGTCGGGCAAGTGGCCGTCGGCGTTGAAAAAGGCGAGTCCCTTCTGGAATTACCGCACCGCGGCACTCGGAGCGATTGCCCTGGCATTGCTGGGCCTCGTCGGCATGCAGTGCCTCCGCGGCTTCGGGCTCGAAACGGCGGTCCGCTCTGTCGTGGCGGAGACGGCCAACCGAATTACCGCGGAAGAAGACGCTTCCAAGAAGAAGCTCGAACCCGAGGAGCGCAAGAAGTTCGTGGACGATGCGGTGAAGAACGGCCCCGTCTTGGACACGACGCCGAAGCGGCAGCGCTACGCCGTGACCCACGGCGGGATGCTGGCCGCGAGCGGATTGCAAACGACGATGTGGCTCGACCTCGCGATCCTCGCCCACGTCCTGGCCGTGCTCGGGTTCGCGCTGCGGTTCTGGCTGGACTACCGCGGGCCGAATAAGCCGCTTCCGCGGGTGTCGATGCAGGCTTGATCCGGATCGCAGGAGACTTATCGCGTGACCGATTCTGAGAGAAAGCTCCTTGCGAATCTCGATCCGGCGAACGGCGAGCCGCCCACGCTTTCGCCGTCACTGGCCGCGACGGCGACGCTGCCGGCCGAGCGAGCGGACCTCCGGCTTGCGGCGTCGTTCGATTTCCTCGCCCCGCCGGAAGCGCTGGGCGAACTCGGCCGGCTCGGCGGCTACCGAGTCGTGGGCGTGCTCGGCCAGGGGGGGATGGGCGCGGTCTTCGAGGCCGAAGATCCGCAGCTCGGCCGCCGCGTCGCGTTGAAGGTTATGCTGCCGCAGTACGCGGGGAATCCGGTCGCGAAGGCCCGCTTCCTTCGCGAAGCGCGGGCTCAGGCGGCGGTCGAACACGATCACATCGTCGCGATCCACCAAGTCGGCGAAGACCGCGGCACGCCGTTCATCGCCATGCCGCTGCTCCAGGGGCAATCGCTGGCGGACGCACTCCGCGGCCACCCGCGGCCACCCATCGCGGAACTCGTCCGCATCGGTCGGGAGATCGCCGAAGGGCTCGCCGCGGCCCACGAGGCGGGGCTCGTCCACCGCGACATCAAACCGGGCAACGTCTGGCTCGAAGGCAAGCGACGGCGGGTCAAAATTCTCGACTTCGGCCTGGCTCGCGCCGGAGCCACAACGCGGGAAGTGGCCGAGGGCTTCGATCCGATCACCGCATCCGGCGCGGTCGTCGGCACGCCTTCCTACATGAGCCCCGAACAGGCCGGGGGGCGAACCGTCGATGCCCGCACCGACCTCTTCAGCCTCGGCGTCGTGCTCTACCTCCTGGGCACCGGCAAGCTCCCCTTCCAGGGGAGCGACATGTTTTCCATCCTTACGGCCCTCGCGATCGAAGTGCCACCGGCACCCAGTTCGGTGAACCCGGGGCTGCCCGGTTCGTTGAACGATTTGATCGTTCGCCTGTTGTCGAAGGACCCCGCGGGCCGACCGCCCACCGCCGAAGCCGCAGCCCACGAACTCCACCGGATCGAGGAATCGCTCTCGCGAACGCTCGACGGCGGCAGCAACTCGGGAACTGGCGGCGACCCCTGGGCCGAAATCGAAACGCAGGCCACGGGCTCGGTCGTCGCTCCTGTTGCGAGCCTCCCGCCCGTTCGCAAGGGCGTTGCGGCACGCTTGTGGATTGCCATCGGCTTGGTCGTACTCCTCGGCGCTTCAGTGCTCGTTTGGCGCGGCATCGAAATCTTCACGCCCAAGGGCACGCTCGTCGTCGATTCGAGCGACTCGGACGCGGAAGTGATCGTCAAGAAAAGTGGAACGATCGTCGTCGAACGCACCAAAGGCCGCGAGTTCTCGCTGAAAGCGGGGGACGACTACACGATCGAACTCGCGGACCCGAACGGCAATTTGAAACTCAGCACCGAAAAGTTCGCGATCGAAAAGGACCGCAAGGAAGTCGTGAAGGTACGGGCGGAGAAGCCGAAGGCGGTGGCCAAGCCAAAAGAGTTGCCCGATCCGGATCGGAAAGCGGCGGAAGCGCTGGGCTCGTTTGCCGATTTGACAGTGAAACTCGCTTCGGGGGGTACGGTCGTACTCAAGAAAGGCATGCTGCTACCGCGAGAAAAGTTTGTGGTTACGGCGGTCGATGTTGATTCCGAAACTTGTCCATCCGATGTAACGGCCGACAAAATCGTTGACTCCGTCGCCCAGTTGGGAGAGTTGAACGAGTTCCGAATCCGCGGTTCGAAAATCGCGTGTACCGAATCGACCGTCGATCGTTTCAGTCGAACTCCGGCTGCGAATTCGCTGCAGAGCTTAAACGCCCGTTTCGAACTGTCCGATTTCGTCCTGGCAAGCTTGAAGCGATTTCCAAAACTAAAGTACCTCGGCTGTGCGGCATCGAGTATCGATGATGCGCTACTCGAACGATTGGTCGAGTTCGCGGCTAATTTCGACCAACTCGCACTCGATTATTTCGGCGCCGGCGGAAGGCTCACGAAAAAGGGCCTTGATGCGACAGGAAAGCTTAACGTCAAATTTCTCGCACTCGCGAGCTCGCCCCTGGTCGACCGGGATTTGATTCGCAGGCTTACGGCGAACATAGCATTGAATTACCTTAATGTGGTTAACACAAAGTTTGATGACGATTGCCTATCGGAATTCATCGACAAAGTCGATCTCAAGAGAATCGACCTCGACGGAACGAAAGTGACCGATCGAGGATTGGAAAGCCTAGCAAAATTCCCTCGACTAAGCCGCATCAATTTGAAAGGGTCGAAGGTTACCGAAGCGGGCGTAAAGAAACTCTCTGCTGCATTGCCCCTATGCCGCATCGAATGGGACGGGCCGACGTTTGAACCTGGTAATCCCGACCGACTCGCCGCCGAAAAACTCCTCGCCCACGTCGGTTCGCTGACCCTCCGAATGGCCGACGGCAGGTTCGAAAAGGTGACCCCGGTGGGGAAACTACCCGCGGAAGCCTTCACGCTCATCAAGATCGATTTCGAGAATTCCGTCAACTACCCGGACAAACATCCGGCGAAGTTCGTCGTAGAGACGTTCCTTCCCGCCCTCGCGGGTTGCGAGTCGATCGATACCATCACCGACATCCACACACGCACTATTTGGACGATCGATGATCTTAACACGCTCGGCCAACTTCCTTGCCGTCGCAGCTTGAAAGACCTCCAAGTTCGGAACTTGAAACTGAGTCCGGGGGCGATCCGCACGCTATCGCAATTTCCGTCGCTGACATCGCTGTTCGTCACGGCATTGCAAGCGAACGATGCAATGCTGATCCAGCTGGCAAAGGAACTACCGAATTTGAGCACGCTGGGAATGCAGGAGTTCACAGCCTCAACATCCGGTGAGTTGACATCCGCGGGAATCGAAGCCTTGGTCCGTCTGCCTCTGAACCGATTGATCTTGTCGGGCGGGAAAGTAACCGCCGAACCGGCAGTGGCCCAAGCGATCGCGAAACAAAGCAGCATCGAATCGCTAGATTTTGCAACCGGCAAAGTTGGAGACGCCGCCCTGATTCACTACGCGATGCTCCCGAGATTAAAAAATTTGAGCCTTTATGGCACATCGATAACCGACGCAGGTCTGAAATCCCTTCACGGCAAGCGAAGTCTCCTATCTCTTAAAGTCGTGAAAACCCAAGTCACCGAAGCCGGCGTGAAGGCCTTCGCTGCTGCGACCCCGTGGTGCCGCGTCGAGTCCGACTTCGGCACGTTCGAGCCGACGATCAAGCTCGACCCCGACCGCGTGGCCGTGGCGTACACCCTCACGCTCGGCGGCGTCGTCCGCGTCAACGGCAGCGACCGCGACCTGCGCACCGCGGCCGAACTGCCCAAGGAACCGTACCGGTTGACCTACGTCGATCTCGACGACAACCCCAAGGTGACCGACGCCGGGCTGCAAAACTTCCGCGACTGCAAGTACCTCACCGACCTCTACCTGTTCAACGCGGCCATCGGCGACGAAGGTCTCGCGAACTTCCAGGACTGCACGACCCTGCGAACGCTCCACCTCGGCGGCACCCGCGTGACGGACCGGGGGCTGGCCGCGTTCAAAAACTGCAAGAACCTCCGCGACCTCCACTTGTACAACACGACCGTCGGCGACGAAGGCCTCGCCCACTTCAACGGGTGCAGCAAGCTCGTTCTCTTGGGCTTGAACGGAACGAAAGTGAGCGACCGCGGCCTCGTGCCTTTCCAGGGTTGCCAAGACCTCGCCAAACTCCTGCTGGAGCACACCGCGGTGACGGACGACGGCGTGCTGCCGTTTCAGGCGTGCAAAAACTTGACCCTGATCAAACTGGCCAAAACGAAGGTGAAGCCGAGCTTGATCGACGAACTTCACAAGGCACTGCCGAAGTGCCGGATCGAATGGGACGGCGAGGCGGTGGGGCCGAAGGAGTAGTCGCCGATTGCGGAACTCTCAGTGGCTCCCCCTTCCAGTGTTCGGCGGGCTTTTTTACACCCGCCAACCCTAGCGTGTGCCATAATCCAACACCCAGCGGTATCCTCGATGCTCCTCGCATCCGTGTTCGATCCGAGGCTGCCCATCGAAGCGAAGGCGAAATGACCGATGCTCGTGCAGAGATCGCGTCGCTCATCGCCCGGCCGGACTTCCGCCGGGCGACCTTTTCGGGACCGCCGCGGAACTCGAACCTCAACAATTGGGTCCGCGTTGCCCTGCGGCCCGTGGTCGTTCGCGGCGAACGGCACGTTCAGTTCTCGTACTTCGACGCCCGTAAAGACGTCTCCAAAAACTTTAAGCTGGACGCTTTGGAGGCGCCGCTCGCGGAGCTATTCGCGGTCGGCTTCGCGAACGTCCACGTCGAAAGCGGGACCGACGAAATCGACGTGCGCATCTCGAAGAAGGGCAAGGTCTTCGTCGGCCGCAAGGCGGGGACCGCTGCTGCACCCGTCGAACTCGATCACAACCGCGTGAAGGACCAACCCCTCGCGGAATCGGACCGCGTGCTGCAAGTGCTGGGCATCGCCACGCCGGATGGGAAAGTCCGCCCCACGATGCGGGCGAAGTTCACGCAGATCAACGAGTTCCTCAAGCACCTCGCCGTCGGGCTCCGCGACGCCCGCCTCCTCGAACTCGATCGACCGCTGAAGATCCTCGATTGCGGCTGCGGGTCGAGTTACCTCACGCTCGCGGCCCACCACTATTTGAATGCAGTTCTCAAAGTCCCCGCCGAACTCCTCGGCGTGGACGTAAACGACGACCTGATCGCCAAGAGCACCGCGAAGGCGGACGCGACCCCCGGCCTGAACTTCGCCTGCGGCACCATCGGCGAACTCACCGCCGAAGCGGACGTGGTCGTCGCCCTGCACGCCTGCGACACCGCGACCGACGACGCCATCGCCCAGGCCGTGCGGTCCGGAGCAAAGCTGTTCCTCGGCGCGCCGTGCTGCCACAAGGAACTGAGCTACGCGCTCAAACCCCCCGCGGAACTCGCCCCGCTGCTCCGCGACGGCCTGCTCCGGCAGCGAACCGCCGACCTGGTGACCGACGCGCTGCGGGCTGCCGCGTTGCGGGCTCTCGGCTTCCGAACGGATGCGGTCGAGTTCGTCAGCCCCGAGCACACGGCTCGCAACTTGTTGCTGCGTGCGGTTCGCACGGGTTCCGCGATCGATGCGAAAGAATTGGAGGAGTATCGAACCCTCGCTCGGTTCTGGGGCGTGCGTCCGAGCGTGGGGCGTTTGCTCCCGGACGGTATGAGAAGTGCCTCTACCGAGCCGCGACCGTGAGGGAGCGGAACGCTGAACCGCTCCCTGACGGTCGCGGCTCCGTTCAGTCGAGGAAATGCAATGCCCCGCTCCCTCGAAGTCGTCGTCAAAACCACGGTCGTTTTGCAAACCACGATCCGCGTCCGCCATTCGCGGGCGAAGGGTCCAGGCATCACCCGCGAGCGGCGAGGCGATGAGTTCCGCTACCGCGATGCGAAGGGCCGGCTCATCCGCGATGCCGAAGTCCTCCGGCGGATTAAAGAACTGGTGATACCGCCCGCGTGGGAGAACGTTTGGATCAGCCCCATCGAGAACGCGCACCTGCAAGCGACCGGGTTCGACGTTCGCGGCCGCAAGCAGTACCGTTACCACCCTGCGTTCCGGGCCAAGCAAGACGATTCGAAGTTCGAGAACCTCGCCGCCTTCGGGCGCATCCTTCCAAAGCTCCGCCGCCGCGTAGCGGCCGATTTGGCGGACCCCAAGCACACTCGAACGAAAGTCCTCGCCACGGTCGTGGCCCTTCTGGACCGCACGCACTTGCGAGTGGGGAATGAAGAGTACGTCCGCGCGAACGAGTCGTTCGGGTTGAGCACGCTGCGAGACGATCACGTCACGTTCAAAGATGGCGCCTTGCGCATCCGCTTCCGCGGCAAGAGCGGCGTGCCGCACGACCATACCGTGGACGATCCCAAGCTCGCGAAGATCGTCCGCGAATGCCGCGACGTGCCGGGCCAGGAACTGTTCCGCTTCGTAGACGACCGCGGCGACTCCCGCCGCATTTTGTCCGGGGACGTAAACGCATACCTGCGCGAGGTCGTCGGCGAACCGGTTACGGCCAAGGAATTCCGGACCTGGGCGGGCACCGTGGCCGCCGCGGAACGGCTCGCAAAAGCCGAGCGAGCCGAATCGAAAGCGGCGCTCGCCCGAGCAGTGGCCGCGGTCGTCAAGGAGGTCGCCGCCGTGCTCGGAAACACCCCCGCGGTCTGCCGCAAGAGCTACATCCACCCCGCAGTGCTCACCGCATTCGAGAAGGGCCGATTCCCCGAGGCCAAGACCGTTCGCGGGCTGTCCCGCCCCGAGTCCCGTTTGCTGCAACTCCTCGCGCCGAACAATTCCGCAAAATAGCCCCTAATAAAACTCCCGCTCGACCGTTGACCTTGCGAACGCGAACGAGGGGCTATGGCGATCGACCGCGACTGGATCCTCTCGACCGTCCAACGGTACGAGCGGCCGCTCTTGGCCTACGTCGGTCGGTTGCTCGGCGACCCGGACCGCAGCCGGGATGTCGTTCAAGACGCCTTCTTGCAACTCTGCAAACAGTCCCGCGAAAAACTGGACATCCGCGTGGCCCCGTGGCTCTACGCGGTCTGCCGCCGTCGCGTGATCGACATTCTGCGAAAGGAAAAGCGCATGACCGCGACCGAAACGATGCCGGAGCCCACGGCCCGAGGGCTGGAACCCTCGCAATCCGCGGAACTGCACGACAGCACCCGGTTGCTCCTGGTCCACCTCGCGGATCTGCCGGCGAACGAAAACGAAGTCGTCCGCCTGCGATTCCACGACCAATTCACCTACCGCGAAATCGCTGAAGTGACGGGATTGAGCGAATCCCACGTCGGCGTGCTTCTGCACCAAGCGTTGAAAAAACTGCGGAAGAACATGCCTCAATTGGCCTGATTTAAAAGTGTTGACAGGCCTCCCGGCCTGTCATTGGAGATCTTCTGACAGGCCGGGAGGCCTGTCACCACTTAACACACCCCACCGGAACTACTCATGAACGCCGAAGATTTCGAAACGAAACTAACCGCCTTCGCCCTGAACGACCCCGGCCTCTCGGAGGCCGACCGCAAGGTGATCGAGAGCCGCATCGCGGTGGACCCCGCCGCTCGCGCTCAGGTCGAAGAGACCCGCTCGCTCGGCCAGTTGCTCACCAAAAGCCTCGCGGCCGAACCGCTGCCGGTTGGTGGCTCGACCACCCCGAAGGTGCTCGCTTCGACATTGGAAAAACGCTCCCCCTTCAAGACGCTCGCGATCTCGCTCGCCTCGCTGGCCGCGGGGATGATGCTCGCGATCTTCGGGCAGCAGATGTATCAGGAGACGCGCGGGTCGAAGGAAGTCGCTTCCGCGCCGCACATTCAACTCGAACGCAAGACTGTCGAACCGACCGATGGCTCTCCGAATGCCGATTCGTCGGCCTCCGGATCGGGTATCGAGGCCGTCGGCGATGTCGCGGAACGCGGCAAATCCGAAGGAGCAAAGAAAGCGATTCCTGACCCGGCAAAGTACCCGGGGGATGCGACGACCGCGTCGCCGACACCGGCACCCACCACGACACCACCCAACGAAGGCTTCCGCGGTCGAAACCCCGCGACTAAATCCACAGCGGTGGCATCCGCAGGCGGGAATGTGCCCGGGCCCATTCCTCCAGCCGGCCCCGGCGGTTCGAGAAGCGGCTTCGGCGGGGGCGGCGGCTTTCCTGCGGGCGATGCCGGCCTCGGCGGATATCCGGGCACGAACACGCCGACACCTGGGATCGGCGGTCCTCAAGCAAAGCAACCGGGTCGGGGATACCCAGTCGCTCCGACCACCTCCCCCATCCCCGGTGCGAAACCGGCCGACGGCAAAGGGGATAAATGGAAAGTCGATTCCAAGATCCACGACCCTTCGGGCGAAGCCAAACCGGACGCCTACGATCGCGATCTCGAGAAGCGCGCCTACGACCAGCGCGGCGGCGACCAGTACCGCCAACTCGTGGAGAACGCCTTCACCCGTCCCGAGGGGATCAACGCCCTCTCCACCTTCGGCGTGGACGTGGATACGGCGAGCTATTCCATCATTCGGAACATGCTCAACCACAACACGCTCCCGCACCCGGACGCTGTGCGGCTCGAAGAAATGGTCAACTACTTCCCCTACCGCGACGCCCCGCCAGAAGGCAAAGAACCCTTCACCGTCCGCGTCGAAATGGCCGAGTGCCCCTGGCAGCCGAAGCACCGGCTCGTCCGCGTGGCGCTGAAGGCAAAGCCGATCGACAACGCCAAGCGGCCGCCGAGCAACCTCGTGTTCCTCCTCGATGTCTCCGGGTCAATGGACCAGCCGAACAAGATGCCGCTCGTGAAAGCCTCGCTGAAACTGCTCCTCGACCAACTCGGCGAGAACGACCGCGTGGCCATCGTCGTCTACGCCGGCGCCAGCGGGGTCGTGCTCGATTCCACCAACGCCACCAAGAAAGACGAGATCGCCAAGGCCCTGGATAACCTCACCCCCGGTGGCTCCACCAACGGCGGCAGCGGCATCCACCTCGCCTACGAACAGGCCGTTAAAAACTTCCGCGAGGGCGGCACCAACCGCGTCATCCTCTGCACCGATGGCGACTTCAACGTCGGCACCACGACCACCAACGACCTCATCAAGCTGATCGAAGAAAAGCGCAAAACGGGCGTCTTTTTGAGCGTCTTCGGCTTCGGCATGGGCAACCTGCGGGACGAAATGATGGTCCAACTCGCCGGCAAGGGCAACGGCAACTACGGCTACATCGACTCGATCCAGGAAGCCAAGAAAGCCCTCGTCGAACAGGTTTCCGGCACGCTCGTTACCGTGGCGAAAGACGTGAAAGTGCAGATCGAGTTCAACCCCGGCAAAGTGGCCGCGTACCGCTTGCTCGGGTATGAGAAGCGCAAGCTCGCCGCGGAAGACTTCCACAACGACAAGAAGGACGCCGGGGAGATGGGCGCCGGCCACGTCGTGACCGCCCTCTACGAACTGATCCCCGTCGGTACTGCCCTGGGCGGCGAAAAGCCGAAGGTCGATGGCCTCCGCTATCAACCGGTCCCGGAACCCATGAAACCCGCCGTGGAAGACAAGACCGCCACCGAGGCGTTCGTGGTCAAGCTCCGCCACAAACTCCCCGATTCGGACACGAGCACGCTCCGCGAGATCCCCGTCTCGGACGGCGCGATCGCATACAACAAAGCGTCCCAAGACTTCCAGTTCGCCTCGTCCGTCGCCGCATTCGCGATGCTGCTCAAGAACTCGCCGTACAAGGGCCAGGCGACGTATGCCCTCGTCGAGGAGTTGGCCGGAGCCTCCCTCACCAACGACCCCGGCGCCTACCGAGCCGAGTTCGTGCAACTGGTGAAAAAGGCGAAGGCGCTGACGGGGCAGCCGTAATCGGGACGCGATTCGCAACAAATCGCTTAGCCCCCGGTGAAGACACCGGGGGCGTTTTCGTTGAGCGAGTTCAACATTCCGTTCGATGCGGGTAAGATATCGGCAAAGGGAGTTGTCCCATGCTTGTCGCTCCGCCCGGTTTTCAATGTGGATGGGACCGTGCCATGGCCGCCGCCGAAGCTGTGAAGGACCGCATGCGCCGAGCGGCCGCCGCCTTGGCCGCTGGCGGCGTACCGTATGCGGTGGTCGGCGGCAATGCCGTCGCGGAATGGGTCGGGTCGGTGGACCCAGCCGCCGTTCGCACCACCCGTGACGTGGACATTTTGCTCCGGCGCTCGGACCTCGAAACAGCCAAACTCGCGATGGCAGCAGCGGGTTTCACGCATCGCCATTCGGCGAGCATCGACATGTTTCTCGATGGGCCCGGGTCCAAGTTTCGCGACGCGGTTCACATATTATTCGCTGCGGAAAAAGTGCGAGCCGAGTATTCTGTTCCTTCTCCGGATGTAACCGAGGGCGAGCCATCACCAGGCGGCTTTCAGGTAATGGGGCTGCAAGCCTTGGTGACCATGAAGCTGAATTCGTATCGCGACAAAGACCGCATGCACCTCCGCGATATGATCGACGTTGAACTGATCGACGAAACCTGGCCCGCCAAGTTCCCGCCGCCGTTGAATGAGCGATTGCAAGCAGTGCTCGACAATCCGGACGGTTGATCGTCACGCGAGGATCTTCTTCACCACGGTCCCGTGCACGTCGGTCAAACGGTAGTCTCGGCCGCCGTGGCGGTACGTGAGCTTTTCGTGGTCGATTCCCAGTAAGTGCAGAATCGTCGCGTGGAAGTCGTGGACGTGGACGCGGTCTTTGGCGACGGTCGCTGCGATGTCGTCGGTCTCGCCGTAGCGGATGCCGCCTTTCACTCCGCCGCCGGCGAGCCAACTGCTGAAGCAGGCGCTGTGGTGGCCGCGGCCGTACTTGCCGTCTTGGCCCGGCGTGCGGCCGAACTCCGTCGTCCAGACCACGAGCGT
>Ga0209591_10005828_pt1 | contig 13743 bp, 12 predicted proteins | sample MAT01_FD_187207 | JGI IMG/M metagenome (GOLD analysis project Ga0209591, IMG submission 187207) | Freshwater microbial communities from Lake Fryxell liftoff mats and glacier meltwater in Antarctica - MAT-01 (SPAdes) (version 2) | ecosystem: Environmental > Aquatic > Freshwater > Ice > Liftoff...
AACTGCAGCTGCAATATCGCCTGCTTCAATAAAATCAATTGGGTTTTGTTTGTTAGCAAACATTTTCATTATTCGGCTGATACGCTCTTTCTTACCACTTCTTACATTCAATACATAAGAACCAGCATCTAAGTGACCAGAATAGCAACGGAAAAAGGCTAAGCGACCAACAAAAGGATCGGTCATAATTTTAAAAGCCAATGCAGCAAATGGTTCTTTAGCATTTGGCTTACGAGTAATGGTAGCACCAGTATCTGGATCTGTACCTACTGTATCTTCCAAATCAATTGGAGAAGGTAAATATCTACAAACCCCATCTAATGCGGTTTGAACTCCTTTGTTTTTAAAAGAAGAACCGCACATCATTGGAACAATACTTAAATCAATACAAGCTTTACGAATTGCTTCGTGTACTTCATCTTCAGAAATTGAATCAGGATTATCGAAGAATTTCTCCATTAATTTATCGTCATATTCTGCAACGGCTTCAATTAAATTCTGTCTCCAAAAATTAACATCTTCCATCATATCTTCTGGAACAGGTATTTCGTCAAAAGTCATGCCCTCAGTTTCCATATGCCAAATGATCCCTTTCATTTTAATCAAATCCACTACACCTATGAAATTTTCTTCAGCACCAATTGGCAGTTGCAAAGGCACTGCTTTTGCACCTAACATTTCTTTCACTTGGGCAACAACCATTAAGAAATCTGCACCAGCACGGTCCATTTTGTTTACAAAACCTATACGAGGTACCTTATAACGATTAGCTTGACGCCAAACTGTTTCTGACTGAGGTTCTACCCCATCAACTGCAGAAAACAAAGCAATCAATCCATCCAATACACGCAGTGAACGTTCTACCTCTACAGTAAAATCAACGTGACCAGGTGTGTCAATAATATTAAAATAGTAGCTTTTTGTGTCTTCGTAATCTTTACCTTTTATTGTGGGAAATTTCCACTGGCAGCTAACTGCAGCAGAAGTAATGGTAATTCCTCTTTCTTTTTCTTGCTCCATCCAGTCGGTGGTAGCAGCACCATCATGCACTTCTCCAATTTTGTGGATCATACCTGTATAGCGTAAAATACGCTCTGTTGTAGTGGTTTTACCGGCATCGATATGGGCCGCAATACCAAAGTTTCTTTGAAATTTCAAATCAGCCATAAAAGTTCTTTTTTTTTCGAGCGGCAAAGGTAAGTATTCTACTGATAGCACAAAGCCTTGTTGAAGAATAAATTCTTATGGGGAAAACTTAAAGGTATTGATGCAATAAAAAAGCCACCCTAATAGAGTGGCTTTAAAAAATATAATATTTTAATTAGATCTTAAAGTGAGAGAAAGCTTTGTTAGCTTCTGCCATACGATGTGTGTCTTCTTTCTTTTTAAAAGCTGCACCTTCACCTTTGGCTGCCGACATAATTTCACTAGATAACTTATCGGCCATTGTTCTTCCGTTTCTTTCGCGACTGTATTTAATCAACCACTTCATACTTAGAGAAATTTTGCGATCAGCACGAACTTCAGCAGGAATTTGAAATGTAGCACCACCAATACGGCGACTTCTAACTTCAACAGCTGGAGTTACATTAATAATAGCTTTTTTCCAGATTTCATATCCGTCTTCGCCAGTTACTTTTGAAACTTTATCAACTGCATCATAAAAAATATTGATTGCAGTACTTTTTTTACCATCCCACATTAAGTTGTTGATAAAACGAGTAACCTGCTTATCGTTAAAACGACCATCTGGTGCTAAGGGTAATTTTTTGGCTTGTGCTTTACGCATTAGATTAATTTTTAGAGTAGCTGAATATCTTCAAGTTTTAAAACTTTACTCAGCCCTTACATTGAATAATTATTTTTTAGCTTTTTCTTTCTTAGTACCATACTTAGAACGGCTCTGCTTACGGTCTTTAACACCAGCAGTGTCCAAACTTCCACGTACAATATGGTAACGTACACCTGGCAAATCTTTTACACGACCACCACGAATCAATACGATTGAGTGCTCTTGTAAATTATGGCCTTCACCTGGAATGTAGGCAATTACCTCGATTTTGTTTGTCAACCTAACTTTAGCCACTTTACGTAGGGCTGAGTTTGGTTTCTTAGGTGTAGTTGTATATACACGTGTACATACACCACGACGCTGAGGACATGCATCCAAAGCCCTTGACTTACTCTTAGCCCTTATTATTTCGCGGCCTTTTCTAACTAATTGCTGTATTGTAGGCATTATAAACCATTTAAAATTTCGGACGGCAAAGGTAGTGGCTGAGAACGAGAAAGCAAAATGTTTTAAAAAAAAAGTACAAATAACCGAATTTAAACCGTTTTTTAACCCAATTTACCCAACTTATTTGGTAAACAAAATTCAATCACTTTATTTTGATATTGTAACCCCGCAGCCCTCTTAAACCCTATGAGACTGCCTATATATTGTTTAATAATTGGCTTAACTGCCAAATGGAATTTGTTAGCTGGTCAAACAATTGTTGGTATAAGTTATACCCAACAAAACATATCAATTAACCAAAATTTTGATGGGTTACCTGCTACAGGAAGCTTTTCTTTAATTGGAAAAGGTCCGCATTTAATTCAAAATGCTCCAATTATTGCCAACAATATCAACGGTTGGCAATTTTTACAAATAAGTGGATCAGGTACCAATGCCAATTTTTTGGTTGGAACAGGTTCTGGAACTGGTAGCGGTACATATAGTTACGGATTATCTAATAATTCGGAAAGAGCAATGGGTTGTTTGGCTTCAAGCACGGGCATTTATTCAATGGGCATTATTCTTACTAATAACTCAGGAACAACATTAAACACAGCAACTATTTCATTTATAGCAGAGCAATGGAGAAAGGGTGGATCGGGCAATAAAAACACTTGGCGTTTTAGATACAAAACTGGCAGTTTTAATGACCTCAATCAATCATCTTTAATTGATGAAGCGCAACTAAATTTTAGTTCTCTACAAACAAGTACTGGAGTAGCAACTTTAAATGGAAATCTTCCAGAAAATCAGCAGGCTGTAAATTATACTATAGAAAATATTCAATGGAATAATGGAGAACAAATTTTACTACGATGGGATGATGCTGATGAAACAGGAAGTGATGATGCAATGGCAATTGATCAGTTTAGTTTTTCTGCAAAAAATAAAACCCTTAACCCTGTTTCAATTAATGATATTCAAAGTATAGCAGATAACCCTACAAATGCTGATACCATTCAATATGCCATAAAGTTTGGAGGAAATATTACTGGTTTAAATATTGCAAATTTTCAATTAAAATCTTTTGGATTAACAAATACCAAATTGATTAAAATTAATGGAACAGGTAGCGATTATACTGCTACTGTTTTTACAGGAAATGGTGAAGGTTTTTTTCAACTAGGAATTGTTAACGACAATAATTTAATTCCAGGAATACAACAACTCCCCTACTATGATATTGACTCGCAATGGGTAGACAAAGTTGGACCTATAATTACTAAAATAAGCATACCCAATTCACTAATGAAAAGTGGTGATACAATTCCAATTACCATCAACATTCAAAAAGAAAAAAATACTTGTTCGCTATTTCAGGGACTTATAAATAATTACCCTTTACTTTCTTTTAAAAAAGTAACCGACACTTCTTATTCTGCTATAATTATAATACCTGGCACAGGAACAGATATTAAAGCATCTGATGATATTCTAGTTGCAGTAATTTTACAAGACAGTTTAGGAAATAAAAGTGAATTATTTAATAAATCTATTCAACAATCCAATGATGCTATTGATTATAATAAACCTATTCAGCTATCCTTTTCAAGCACTTCTGACACTTTACTAAAGTCTGGTGATACCCTTAAATTAATTATTCAATTTAATGAGCAAGTAATATTGGATGCAAATTCACCAACTAATTTCATTCCCATAACTATTGGTAGCCGTGTAAAAAATATTGGTTACTTCTCAGGCAACAATACCGAATCAATCATCTTTCATTATATTATTCAACCTGGAGAAATTGATAAAAATGGCATAAGAGTTGCCTCCTCTTTTGTTGCTAAAAATTTATTAATTAAAGATCTTGCTGGTAATATAGGAACCTTATCCATATCATCTGGTTCAATTCAAAAAATTAAAATTGATGGGATTGCACCTGAATTTACTGTTTCAAAAGACACAACAATACTTTTATGTGAAAGCAATAAAAAATATGTTTTAGATGAGATTTTAAAAGCTAATAATAAAGAACAAGATGAGCTTCTATTTTGGAAAGTTCATCAACCATTCACAAAATTATCAATAACCAAATTATTTCACCAACAAAGCAGTACTTCCTCAACCATTGTACCTAACAACTTTGTAATAGAGAATAATAATTCTCTTACTGGAATTGATTCATGCATCTTTAGTTTATCAGATGGAGCTAATATCGTTTTCAAAAAAATATATTTCAATGTACAATCAGCAACATCAATCAATCAAATTAATTCTTCTCAAGAAATATGCACAGGTTCAATTCCAAGTTTGCTAAATGGTTCTTTAAAATCAATCCAAGATTCAACAGCAGTATACTTATGGGAGTCTAGTATTTTGTCTGATTCAACAGGATTTACAAATGCAATTGGAAAAAATAATGAACTAAATTATCTGGCAGCAGCAATTTCTAGAAACACTTGGTTTAGAAGAAAAATTATTAATGGATCATGTAATAGTATTTCAAATTCAATCAATATTTCAATAACAAATAATATTATTTGGAATGGCAAAACAAATACCGATTGGAATAACCCTGGCAACTGGTGCAATAATAAAATTCCAACCGATTCTGTTGATATCGCCATACCAGCAAATTATATAAATAGTCCAACCATTTTAACATTAGCCTCAGTTAAAAGGTTACAACTAAGTAAAGGGGCTAAATTAACAATTATTGGAAAGCTGTTTATTAATGACCAACTAATTGGAGATAGTGCATCTATCAATGCAATTAATGGTACAGTTGTTTTTAATGGCAAAACACCTCAAACTATCAATTCAAAAATATTTGAAACTAGCACTATTGAACAGTTGTTAATTGACAACAATTCGGGCGTAAGTATTTCTAGTCCTTTAACCATTATTAAAACAGTTGGAATATCAAAAGGGCAATTAATCACCAATAACTTATTAACCCTAAAATATAAATCTCAAATTAGCGCACTTGCAAATGGTACTTCTATTACTGGCAATGTAAATGTTGAAAATAACTTCGCTGCAAATACTAAAGGAAATTACTTAATTGGGCATCCATTCAGTGAACTAATTTCTATCAATCAAATTATACAACTACCAATTGCATTTTATCCAAATGCTTTGGCAAATAAAGATAGTTTTGGCATCTCTAATAACTGGAAGCCATTCAGCTTGAACATTAATGCTGAAGAGAATAAATGGCTAAAATACCAAGGAATAAAAATAAAATTAGAAAGTGTAAATGATAGTAGCATCTCTTCCGCTATTTTTAAAGGGCCACTAAATACTGGATTACAGGAAATCAACCTCTTTAAAAATGCATTTAATGGTTTTAATGTTGTTGCTAATCCATTTGTTAGTCCAATTAATCTTCGTTCAATCACAAAAGGAAGAATGATAGGAAATCATTATTGGATATGGAATCCAAATCTAGGCCTGACTGGTGGTTTTATAACAATTCCTTCAACACAACCCTATATTTTGAACCCTTTTGAAGTAATTATTGCCGAATCTAGGGCAAATAATGACAATGCATTATTAATTCCAGAAGAAAGCAAATCAACAAGTTGGAATACCGAAATGTTTACAACATTTAAAGAAGAGTGGAATTATTTTATTGATATTAGTTTGTATGCTAATAGTATGTATTCCGATCAGTTAATACTTATAGATAATGCTATCTCAAAAAATAGTTTAGACTCAACAGATGCTTATAAATTACAGAATCCAGATATTAATTTGTATAGCATTAGTAGTGATCTACAAAAACTTTCAGTAGATTCAAGAAGATTAAATACCAATACAACCATTCCGATTATAATAGAATCTAAAACGAATGGCACCTATTATTTTAAAATCAACCAAGCAAATTTACCTTCCGATAATGTATTGGTATTGCACGATAGATATACCAATAGTTACTTGCCATTAATAAAAGATAGTATTTATAATTTCAATCTTACATCAGACTCACTAAGTAGATCGTTTAACAGATTTGAAATAAGTAGGTTGATTCCTCAAGGAAATATCAATCAACTCATCAATCTATTAACTATAAAGACCTATCCAAATCCAGTAAACAATGAGTTGACCGTAGGAATAAAATCTTCCACAATAAATAATACGATTATTAATATTATTTCGGCATCAGGCAACTTGGTAAAATCGATTAATGCTGGAGACATTCAACAGAAAACCTTAAAAATTCCAGTAAATGACCTTACAAATGGTGTTTATGTATTACAGGTTATTTCTGGAACAAATCAACGATCAACCCAATTCATTAAACAATAAAATTAAACTTGAATCATCCAACCATGTGAATCCACTTCATTACCAGTTTTAATAGCATCTAGCTTGTTTTTAAGCGCAGGAGCAACTGTCCATGTACTTGTATCAAAATACATGATATAATCCTTATACTTTAATTCTTTGATTAAAGAGATAGTTGCGGCAGTTCCGGCTCCAAAAACCTCACTTACAAGTCCAGCTTTATGTGCATCAATTAATTCATCTATACTAATTTTGCGTTCAGCAACTTCTAGCCCCATTTCTTTCAATAATTGAATGGCGCTTTTTCGTGTAATACCATCTAAAATTGTTCCGTCTTCTAAAGAAGGTGTAACAGCTATATTATTAATAATGAAAAATACATTCATCATCCCTACTTCCTGCAAATACTTGTGCTCAAAAGCATCTGTCCATAAAACCTGATCATATCCAATTTCATGTGCTTTAGCCGTAGGGTACATACTAGCACCATAGTTGCCAGCATTCTTAGAAAAACCAACTCCACCAGTTACAGCACGTGTATATTTTTCCTCAACATAAATACGCATTGGGGTACTATAGTATGGACCAGTAGGACTTAATAAAACAATAAATTTGTAGGTTTCGGATGGCTTTACTCCTAATATTTCATCAGTTGCAAACATAAAAGGACGGATGTACAATGAATGATTTTTAAATGCTGGTACCCAATTCCGGTCTAAGTTGATCAAAGTTTTCATTCCATCTAAAAATATTTCTTCAGGAACCAATGGCATTTGCATTCTTGCAGCAGAAATATTAAAGCGTTTAAAGTTTTCGTTAGGCCTAAAGATGGAAACATTTCCAGCAATATCTTTATAAGCTTTTATACCTTCAAATATAGATTGACCATAATGCAATGCAGCTAATGAAGGCGACAATGCTAATGGCTGATAAGGCATGATTTCAATATTCTTCCACTCTCCATCTGCATAATCTGCTACCAACATATGGTCTGAAAAAATATGTCCAAATGCAATATTCTCTAAACTTTGGTCATTAACTCTACTGTGGGTAATTGGGGTAATATTTATGTCTATCACTGAGTTCATAGTTTTATATTTGATGCAAATAAACAAAAAAAATAAAAACTAACGCTTGTTAATATTTTAAAAGACTTAAAAATGCATGAAAAACTGCCCGATTTTGTACTTGCCGACCTTTATTCGAGCAGCTTAGTGCTAGTCGAGGATGATTTGCATGGTAAAAAGTTACCAAAATCCGTTAAAACTGACTCAGTTCCCAAAAAATGGTTTTTAGGCAATAACAATAAAAAAATCACCATTTTAGTAAATGAACCAGGTGTGGTTTATTTAAATGAGGAAAGCTTAGGATTTCTGACCAAAATTTTGGGAGCTTGCAAATTAAATTTGGCAGACGTGGCTGTTGTAAATATTTTACAAAATGAAATCACTATTAGTAAAATTAATAAAGAATTGATTCCAACAGTATGTTTATTATTTGATGTTCAACCAGATTCAATAGAATTGCCATTTAATGTTCCCAATTATCAAATTCAAAATTATGGTGGCTGCATATTTATGATTGCACCTACAATTGCTGCTTATTATGGAGAAAGTGAAGAAGCCAAACTAGCTAAAACCAAGCTATGGGTGAGTTTAAAAAGTATTTTTAAATTATAATTTGTTATTGAATGCATTTAACTGAACTAATATTTGCTACAAATAATTCGAATAAAGTAAAAGAAATAAAATCGGTAGTTGGAGATAAATTATTGGTCATTTCTTTAGCAGAAGCAGGAATAGATATTGATATTCCAGAACCATACGATTCACTTGAAGAAAACGCTTCTGAAAAATCTTCAGTAATTCATTCATTAACAAAAAAAAATTGCTTTAGTGAGGATACAGGGTTAGAAGTATTTTCTTTAAATGGAGCACCTGGAGTTAAGAGTGCTCGTTATGCTAGTGATGGAAGAGACTTTCAGTTAAATATTAATTTACTACTCGAAAATTTAGTTGGTGAAAAAAATAGAGTAGCTCAATTTAGAACAGTAGTTTCCCTGATATGGAATGAAAAAGAATATCTTTTTGAAGGGATTTGTAAAGGTATTATTATTGAAACTCAACGCGGAACTGAAGGCTTTGGATATGATCCAGTTTTTATTCCTGATGGTTCAAACAAAACATTTGCAGAAATGAATATGGAAGAAAAGAATGAATTCAGTCATCGCAAAAAAGCTATTTCACAATTGATCGAATTTTTGACAACAAAAATATGAACAGAATAAAAATTCAATTGCCAGCAGTTTTTTCTTTTAGCACAACGCTTTCAGTTAGAATAACAGATTTAAATTATGCTGATCATCTTGGCAATGATATTGTGTTATCTATTTTACATGAAGTAAGGCAACAATATTTATTGTCAAAAGGATTTAAAGAATTAAATATTAATGGGTTTGGTTTGATCATGGCAGATGCAGTAGTAGAATATAAAAAAGAAATCAAATATGCCGATAAGTTAATTGTTTCAGTTGTTGCAACAGATTTTGATAAAATAGGATTCGACTTTTATTATAAAATTGAAATTGACAATTCAGCAGAGCTAATTTTAGCGGTAAGAGCAAAAACAGGGATGGTTTTATATGATTACAGTCAAAAAAAGAAAGTCACTTGTTCAGAAGAATTGATGAAAAAATTAAAATAATTCTCAATACTTTTTACTTTTCACTCCAAATTCTCCAACTTTCTTCTGCTTGCAATAACAACATTTCATATCCATTTTGAGTTGAAGCACCCATAGCTTTACCTTTTTGCAAGAAGGAAGTTTCTACTGGATTATATATTAGATCGAATAAATGATGCTTACTAGTAATAAATTGATATGGTATAGATGGGGATTGATCATTTGCAGGAAACTGGCCTACTGGAGAAGTATTAATAATTAAAGTATGATCAGATAATATTGATTCATTAAGTTCTGAATACATTAAATTATCATTACAAGAATTTCTCGATACCAATTGATAATTAATATTTAGTTTTTTAAAAACAAATTCAACTGCTGCTGCTGCTCCACCAGTTCCTAAAATCAATGCTTTATTGTGATGGGGCTTAAGAAAAGGCTTTAATGATAGTTCAAAACCAATAACATCTGTGTTATATCCTATAAGTTGTTCATCTTTTATTATAACACAATTACAAGCGTTCATTGCTTTTACAATATCATCTGCATCATTTAGAAAAGCAAGTATTTGCTTTTTATAAGGAATTGTAATATTAAAACCACAAAGGTTTTGATGAGTTTTAATAATCAAATTCAATTCATCAATTGAAGGAATTGAGAAAGTAAAATACTCGGCATCAATGATACCGAGTTGATGAAATTTATTTATAAAATATTTTTCTGAAAAAGAATGCGTAAGCGGATAGCCAATTAGTCCATATGTCCGCATAATTACTTTTTATCGAGGTATAATTCAAAAGTATCTCCTCTTAAACCTATACGCATTGCTTCTAAAGGTATTACTTCGTTAGGAGCAATATTACCCAAATTTACATTACAGCCTATTAATTCTAAGAAGTATAGCTGCTGAGCTTTTTGAGGAGCTTCCCAAATTATTTTTTCAGCAGGAATTTGTGTAAGAATTTCTTGAACAAGACCTTCTCTCACTTCACCTGATCCTCTATATATACCAACATTACCTGCTTCTCTAGCTTCAGCAATAACATAAGAAGAACCTGCTTCTAATTCAGCTCGCATAAGTTCTATCCATTTATATGGTGGAATAATATGAGCTGCATCTTTGCTACCTACTTCACTTAATACAGTTACGTGCTTGGTTAATTTTTCTATATAACCGCATTTTTCTGCATGCGGAATAGTTATTGACCCATCACTTACTTCGATATATTTTATGCCATAATCTTTACAAACATTTATATACTCTTCAAACTGGTTTCTAATTAAAAAAGCTTCGAACAAGGTACCACCAAAGTAAAGTGGTACATTATATGATTGATAGAGTTCAATTTTTTCACGAAGATTAGGAGTGACAAATGCAGTTCCAAAACCCAATTTTACAATATCAACATGTGGACTAGCAACACTCATGAAATCCTTTACCTGATTCATACTTAGGCCTTTATCCATTACCATGGTTAAACCTGAGCTACGTGGTTGTGCTGTTCTTTCGGGAATTTGACTAAGATTAAAATTCATACACTTCTTTTATTCGTCGGCAAAAGTACAAAAATCAGGTGAAACAGACTTTATTAGTAGACTATTAAACTTTAAATAAATTACTAAATTTTCTTTCCTTTCTTATATCGAGCAATTATATCTACAACTAGATTATTTTGTAATATTGACGGATTTAGTTCTATAAATTTCTTTAAAAGCTTAGGGGCTTTATTCATACCTTCTTCTAATTGCAATAATGCTTCTTTTGATTTACCTAAGACAAATAAAGAAGTACTAGCATAAAAATAAAATAAAGGTTTGCCATCTGTTGCCTTTAATGCGCCTATACTTTGTTCAAGTGCTTCTTCAAATAATTCGGCCTTAAGTAAACAACGAATTAAAGCTTCCCATCCTGCAGCATTTTTGGGTTTATGCCTAACCACAGAACTAAAGAATTGAATAGCCTCTTTAAACTTATTCAAATTCATTTTGCATTCGCCCATTGCGAGGTTATATTCTGGAACACTTCGATGAACTCGCATAGCATTCTCTAGTTGTTTAGAAGCACTTTGCCATTGTTCTTCTAGCATATAAGTGACCGCAATTTTATAATGCAGTTTACTATCATCTGGATTTAAATGAACAGCTTTTTTATAATTGAATCGAGCTTGTGCATATTTACCCATGCGATGATAACAATGACCGATAGCCTCATATATAACATCTTCGGGGCGGGTAAGTTCTAAAACCTTTTCTAAAACTTCTATTGCTTCTTTATACTTTCTTAATCGTAAAAAAGCATCTCCCATATTACGATAAGCATAATCAAATTTCTCATCTATTGCAACTGCATATTGATATGCATCAATAGACTTCTCATATAATTTAATACCTTGAAATGCTGCAGCCAAATTAAACCAGGCTAATTCATTAAATGGAAATTCATCTATGATTTTTTGATGCAAGCGAATACTTTCTTCATTGCGACCAGTGAAATCAGTCCAAAAACAAATTTTATATAATGCCTCTTCATTAGTAGGCTCTTCTTCAAGAATTAATTTTAAACAATCAAACACTTTATCAAACTCTTCATAGTCATCGTAAACATCGGCTAATTCAAATAATAAATCGAGCCGCTCATCTCCTTCAAACAATGATAATGCTGCTTCTAATAACTCAACAGCTTTTGCTTGTTGGTCTAATGCTAAGTATGCATCTGTTTTAAGAATATATAAATTTAGATCACTGCTATCAAATAAACCCGCAGTTTCAAGAATGTCTAGTGCTTCTTGGTATTTTCTTGTTGCCAAAAGAAGATCAGCCTTCTTAATCATCAAATTAGATGAATAAGGAAACTGCTCAAGCGCTATTTCAGCCGCTTCCATTGCTTCAGAAATATTATCTTTTTCATCGTAATAATCGATAATTCTTTCAAATGCTTCTTCTTCTAAAAAACTGTGGGATCTACCGTGTTTTAGATTTTGGTACTGCATTAACAGTTCCTTCATTTCTTCACGGTCTTCGCGGTACGGATTTTCTCGCATATTGATAAAGGTTATACCAATTTAGGTTAAAAATGTCAACTTTTGTAACAATGTTGATGATTTTTTTGGATTTTAAGCCCTTATTAACGATTGTTAATAATAAATTAATTTTATTACAATCAAGGATAACTGTACCTTTACAATGTGAAAAAGCATATAAATCATAAAAAGATCGCCTTAGCTACTATACTTTTATTGAGTATGAAGTTGACTTTTGCTGCTATTTCTTTTACAGGTATTGTAGATGAGAAGACAAAAAATAATAAGTATTCACTGAGGAATTTAAGTAATTACTCTAAAAAGGGTCTTTCTTTAAATGCTATCAAATCTAATTTGCAATTTAAAGGAGTCTATCTTCCAATTACTTCATTGAGTTTAGAAAGTAATGAGGTAAATAGCATGTTACAATTTAATAATGGCAATACAACTTATATATATCCTTATAAGTTTAAAGTAAAGGTTCCTAAGTTTAAGACTCCATCTCCTTCTTCTCAATAATTAAGCAAACGTGTTTCACTCTAATTAAGCAAACGTGTTTCACTCTAATTAAGCAAACGTGTTTCACACTAATTAAGCAAACGTGTTTCTCACTAATTAAGCAATCTATATCCACTCGTAGGCAAATCAAACTTTGAAGCCGGAACTGGATTTAAATTTATTCTTGTTGCTGTATAAGTAATTTTTTGTCCCTTTTCTCCTAAAGTTTCATATTCCAAAACAAATCCGGGAATATCTTTAAATTGGTATTCAAATTCTTTTACAGAAGGTGCAATTGCTAAAGCATAATAAGCTGTAAAAGATGTTCCATCTTGCAATTGTAAAATGGCTTTTTTACATTCATATCCCAAAATTGATTTTGTATCGTTTATATAGGTAATAGTCATCCCAACAAATTTTGCATTTTGAGCTAACCATGCTTTATTATCTAATTTGGTCATGAATTTATTAGCACCAAGTTCTCTCATAATTACAGCATTACCAGTGCTTCTATCATAAATTAATGTTTGTAAAAATGAGGTACTTATTAAATCAACTCTACTATCATTGCCTTTAATATATACTGTTTTACTACTAGATTTTAATAATGCTTCAGTTTCTTTATCATTTGTTTGAGCATCATTTATCTGAATACTATAGTTGACTGTACATTCAGCTACTACACGTGTTTGAGCAACTAATTCGAATGCTGTAAACACTAACACCAAGAGCAGATTTAACTTTTGCATATTTATAAAATTAATCATAAATACCCTTCCAATAATGGAAGGGTATTTATTTGACTACTTACTCTTATTAGTTTTATTCTTCAAGTCTTGCACTTTTTTGTTGCTTTCCATCATTTGCTGATAACGAAGTTGCCATTTACTTTGAGTTTTTGGAGCTTTTCGTTTCAATTCAATATTTGCCAAAATTTTATCATGATCAATGATGTAATTCTGAATAGCAAACTGCAATGCCAAAGTAATAATATTAGATACAGTATAATACCAAGTTAATGCAGAT
>Ga0209591_10005833_pt1 | contig 13740 bp, 11 predicted proteins | sample MAT01_FD_187207 | JGI IMG/M metagenome (GOLD analysis project Ga0209591, IMG submission 187207) | Freshwater microbial communities from Lake Fryxell liftoff mats and glacier meltwater in Antarctica - MAT-01 (SPAdes) (version 2) | ecosystem: Environmental > Aquatic > Freshwater > Ice > Liftoff...
AGCAGGGCTATTTCATTCTCAGGAAAATCAGGATTTTGTAGGGGTCGTGGATGGTGCGGGCCGACCCTTCCCTGTCTAGGAGGGCAACCACGGGGCCAAGAGCCCCTACAAAGAATGAAATAGCCCTGTGTCTAATAGACTTGCGCTGCATAAGTCCTCGATCTATACATCAACCGCAGATGTCAGGCAGATCGACACAGATTAACGCAGATGCTTTTCAGATAATTTGTGAATGAATGCAAGAAATACAATCAATATCTTTCTCATTCAATAGAGCGATTTTGACCCCGAAAATCGGTTTTGTGCCGCGTACTTTTGTCGTACCGGACACTAAATTTTAGCAGAAAATTCAAGCTCTGTTGATACTCCCCAGGGCTGAAGCCACGGGGATTCTTGAATGAATCCAAAAACTCTCAAAGGTGTTATCAAGTCACCTCTAGACGCTCAAAACAACTACCAGTACAAAAGGTATTGCAATTGCGCTTACTTTTAAATTGTGTTTGCTTTCATAGTCCATCACAACGCCAGATAGGTACGCTTCACACTCTGCCATTATTTGTCAGTTATACAGGCTTACTACTCCTTAAGGAGTGTGGTGGCTCACTGTGCCGGGATTTCTCCGATACTAGACAAGCTTCAACACGTAGATGGTTGTTTTACTTGCTAATCTAATTATAACAAAACCTTTCAATGAGTTGCGTAAATAAATGTTGAAGGCGGTTGAAACCGCTACCGAGTTCCTCCCCATGTCGTTAGCCCGGGGCTTCCCTCTCGTTTTTTGGTGATTCACTGCGCTGCAAGTAAATCTTCAAGGCCCCATATTCTATAGGACGATCGACTAAATAAGACTGAATCAACCATCATCTATGCCTCGCAGACGAAAAATAACAGGTTTGCGATCGGCGGGTCTTCTGACTGAGAGACTCTACAATCTCATCACAGTTGCGGGACAGCAGCGGATTTGCACCGAATTTTCCCCGTTTCTTCCAACGCTGGTTTGTTGTTGGAACCGATTTTTGTACATATATGAGGTTATCACAATTTTGGCTTGTTTGCATCAAAAACTGTGAAACCTGTCAGCAATCTAACAAATTGCGGCACCCGAACGCATTACTATGGTTTGGTGGTGGCAGGGGCGATCGACTCACCAATCAAAACCGCCAGATTAATTTAAGCTGATTAAAAATTAGGTTGCGAAAATCCGATGCTCCCCAAGAATAACGGCAAAAAGTTACGATTGTTGACAGGGTTCTTAGTCTCGCGATTTATTCGTTGGTTCGTAAGTGCGATCGGGCTATTTCTCAGTCTCTGGATCATCGTACCAGCACCCACGCTGTTTTTGTACCCTTTGGCGGTGGGTGCACCGGAAATTAGTCCTTGGTTGGTGTGCCTAAATACGATCGCCCTTTTGCTGAATCTGCTCAAACGACATCCAGGCAAAGTCTACATTACTTTACTAATTTGTAACCTGTTCGCCCTAATTCTGAGTCTGCTTCCGCTGATGCAATTAACAGCAACGAATGCAGCGATAGCTACCGAAATGCCAGCAGTTTTAGGCGCAAACTATTTAGCAACCGTTCCTCAAGCCCTGCGCGCGCAGCTACGCCCTCAACCGTTTATCCTAGCAGATGCGTTCCGGGGAATTCCCATGAGTGACGTGAGGAGCGATCGGGATATTGTATTTGCCAACCCTGACGGAGTTTCACTGAAACTCAACCTTTACCGGCCGATGCAAATTGGCAAATATCCCGCGATTATCACGCTTTACGGAGGAGCTTGGCAAAGAGGTAATCCCGATTACAATGAAGAATTTAACCGCTACATGGCCGCGCGAGGTTATTGTGTTGTAGCAATTGATTACCGCCACGCTCCCAAATATCAGTTTCCGGCTCAGCTTGAGGACGTGCAAGCCGCTCTTTCCTACATCAAAACTCATGCCGATGATTGGGAAATCGATCTCGATAAAATTGCTCTGATGGGAAGGTCTGCAGGTGCCCATTTAGCAATGCTAACTGCTTACGGTTCAAGCGCGCTTCCCGTCAGAGCAGTGGTGAATTATTACGGCCCCAATGACCTGATTCGGGGATACAATGACCCACCTTTTCCTGATGCGATCGATGTTCGAGCCGTCTTGCGTGCCTTTCTCGGAGGAACGCCAGAGGAACTCAAGGAGCTTTACCGTCGGGCTTCTCCCATCAATTATATTAAACCGAATCTTCCCCCTTCTCTACTGGTTTATGCAGGTGGCGACCATATCGTGCAGGCTAAGTTTGGGCGATCGCTCTACGAACGATTGCGCGCCACGGGAAATCGTGCTATTTTGCTCGAAATTCCTTGGGCAGAACACGCATTTGATGCAGTTTTTAATGGGCCTAGCAATCAATTAGCTTTGTATTACACAGAACGTTTTTTAGCTTGGGCTTTGAAGTCTTCCGATTACCAATTCATCCCACTTCCCAAAACCAATGCAGCCCTATAAATCAAAACGTTTCATATCCTGTCCCATCGATTTTTCTACAGATATGCTATAGATGAAGTCTGAGCCACCCCGAACTCGCGGGGGGGTTGGGGGGGGGTAAGATCTAGCGCTACTTTATGAAATTGGTATAATACCATTTTTATAAAGATGTGCTGATGAAGTCTGAGCCACCCCGAACTCGCGGGGGGGTTGGGGGGGTAAGATCTAGCGCTACTTCATGAAATTGGTATTAAGTAAACCCTATTGGGATTTATAGGGATTCAAAAGTAGCCGTGAAGCCATCCAAAGTCAAGCATTCTTCCATAAAATCCTCTACATCATTGACATTTTCAAGTTTATATTCCATGATGCGTTCACCGTCGCCTTTCATCTTTTTAGAAGAAAGAGGCGTGGCCGGATATTTTTCAGCGATCGCCTTAAAAGCTTTGGAATGGATCTCCCAGCTTGCTGCAGAACATTTAACAATTAAAAGCCACATTATCGAATTCCTCCTACGGTTTGGTTTACTAATAGTCCCAATTTAAATTGGGTTCACAAAGCAGATAAATCTAGCGATTCTGTAGTTTGGAAAAACGCTAAAAGCCGAGCCACAATGCGAGCGACACCACCATTAACATTAGACTCAACATTCAAAACCATCACCGGATCGTGCAGCGATAAGCGTAACAAAAACCAGCCGGATTCGCTAGCTGACCTGCAAGAAATTCGCACACCTTCGTAGTTATTGGGAACGATTTCCCAGTCGGCTTGCGTCGAGGTAAAATCTTGCAGTTTTTCGATGACAGCCTCTCCCAGAACTTTGAAATCATCCACATTAATTTTAATCCGAAATTCGGCACTTTCTGCGGGTTCTTGTAAATTAGCAATTAAATCTGGTAATGATTGATTGGCTAGCTGAGATTTAGCCAATTCAATCAATAATTTGCTCACCAAGTAAGCGCCATCATCCAGAAAATAATTTTCTTTCAAAGCTCCATGTCCAGAGGTTTCAATCGCCAGCCATGATTCCTGTCCGGCTTGATTCAGGCGAATCGACTCGTCAATCACATTTTTGTAGCCGCGTTTAAAGCGATGGTGAATCCCTTTTAAATCCTGTTCGATGAATTGCGTTAAACCATCAGAGGTGATAGAATCGGTGACAATGGTAGAGCCTGGGTGTTCTTGTAAGATTATCGCAGAAATCAAGGCAATTAAGCGATTGCGATTGAGTTCCTTGCCAACTCCATCGACGGCCGCACTGCGATCGACATCAGTATCAAAAATAATCCCAAAATCAGCATCATGTTCAATTACCGCTTGACAAATTGACTGCATTGCCTGTTTATCTTCGGGATTGGGTACGTGATTGGGGAAAGTACCATCTGGTTCTAAAAATTGGCTGCCGGTAGTGTCTGCGCCTAAAGGTTTTAAGACTTTATCGACATAAAATCCGCCCGCACCATTCCCCGCATCCACAACAATTTTTAACCCTGTTAGCGGTTGCTCGAAGTTATCGGGATGATTGACTGATTCCCTAATTATTTTGACAAATTGGTTGGCATAAACAGAGATAAAATCATGCTTAGTAATGTTACCGGGCGCTGCGGCTAGCTGAAAATGATTGCTTTGGGCTAGTGTTAAAATATCGGTAATATCTTTTTTTTGTAAGCCACCGTTGGCGGTGAAAAACTTTAAGCCGTTGCGATTAAAAGGCAAATGGCTAGCAGTAAGCATAATCGCGCCGTCGCAATCAAAACCGGGGGTTATGGTACTCATAAACATGGCGGGGGTTGAGGCCATTTCAAAGTCGTATACTGTGGCACCAACTGAGGCGATTCCCTCCATGACTGCTTGCATTAAAGTTGGGCCAGATAGGCGGCTGTCGCGCCCGATCGCAATTATCAACGCTGCAGCGGGTTTGTGGACTTTTTTCACCAGCCAACTGACAAAAGATTGACCTAAAATTGTGACAATTTCCGGGGTGAGGTTGACTTTTTCATTGGGAACGCCTTCGAGGGCGATACCGCGAATATCGGAGCCATTTTGAAGTTTTGTCCAGTTGAAATTTTGCATAATTATTGATGGTAATTAGGAGGAAGAAGGAAGAAGGAAGAAGGAAGAAGGAAGAAAGAAGAAGACAGACACATATTCAGAGGGGAGCATCTGGGTTTGGCAAAAAGCATTTTTTTATTATAGTGCTGTCCCCGCTCGCGAGTTGTACAATGCGCGTAGTGCGGACTTTAGTCCGCAATCCAAGAGCGGACTTTAGTCCGTACTACGAACCAATCTTATTGTTGTCAATCGACCGGACACGATATTACAAAAATTGACAACAATCTTGAAATTATCTGAGTAAATCGGCCTTGCATCTGCGGTTGCTCTATCTATCAAAAACTCGTGCAAGAGCTTATTAAGCTCTAATTCTTTAATCGCGCTCAACGCTGTAAATTGCTTGCAAGCAGAACTCACCATGCGCCGGGACTTCCACAATATCTGTAGCCGCATTTGTCGTTTCTACGCAGATTAAGCGCTGATAATCTGCATCGTCGAGGTCGGCCATGTTTGCAGAAATTGTCACCCAGGGATTCCACACAACGGCGGATTTACTGCCAGAGGATTGAATGCGAATTCGACGGTTGAGGGCGCTATCGTCAATTACTATTTGATTGGTGACATCGAGATAAATGCGATCGACCTCACCGACTGCTACAACTGCACCTACTTGAGTTTTTTCTACACCACCATCAACTTTATCAAGATACGGGCTATTTTCTAAACCCAAAACCTGCACGCGGTTGATGTCGCCGACTTGGAAGTAGGTGTGCAAAGCTTGGGTGAGGGGAAATGCTTTGTCGCCCAGATTGCGGGTGATTAATTCTACAGTGAGGCTGGTGCCAACGGTAATGCCGATCGCCAGTTCAAAGGCTTGAGGCCAAATTTCTCTAGTTTCTTCGGTATCCTGAAGTCCTAGAGTGACTTTGGTTGCGCCCTCTGGGGTGGTGGCGGTTTCTACCACATTCCACAGGCGATTCCGCACAAACCCGTGACTGGGGCGGCCCAAGCCTTCGGGATCTGGGCCAAACCAGGGCCAACAAATGGGTATACCGCCTTTGATGGCTTTTCCTTCGGCGTAGTAAGCCTTTTCGCTCAAAAACATCACGTCTGCGGTTTCGGTGGCTGGTTGGAAGGAGAGCACTTGGCCCGCGTACACAGAAATCACGGCTTTGGCTTGGCCGTTGTCGATGTGAATCATCGGGAAACCACCGTTTCCGCTAACGAAGGTGAGGTTGTCTGCAATGCCGTAGTCTGTGTTTAATTGGTCAATACTCATGCTGTTGGCCTGGTTGGTTGCTTCACAATTATCCGATATTATGGTGGCTAGATTTTACGATCTTCTTGAGTCACTATTTTCTGGGTACAATATACAGCACGTCTCAATCAGTTGTGCAAAAGCATTGTATTTTTTTAGTTGGGATTATTGAACAGCTAAAAATCTCCGAAAAAATGAAATAATCGTTTAACTGTCGAGAATTTTGTACAGATGCGATCGCAACGGCGAGTCAATTTTTTGAGTAAGCATCTCATTTTTGCTTTTGTCGTATCAGGAAAAGGACTAAGTAGTTGTGCCCCATTAATTACACTTGCATTACTGCCCCAAGGCTGAACCATCGTCAAGAGTCTTTCTGTAATTAATGGGGCGTGGTTACGAACTTATTGTAGGGTGTGCACTGCGCACCGGCAAGCCCCTGGCGGTGCGCAGTGCACACCCTACGATCAGTAACTACGCCTCATTAATTACACTTGCATTACTGCCCCAGGGCTGAACCATCGTCAAGAGTCTTTCTGTCATTAATGGGGCGTAGTTACTTATAATAAAAAACGCTTTTTTCAAAAATGAAATGCTCCAAGTTCGATCGCGCTTGAGGCAGATTTATGCTAAGAGTCAGGGAGATATTGCAGACTTTCTGCGGAGAGGAATACGAATCACAAACTCCGCCCCCCAGCCCGGATTTGAAACACATATTAGCTCACCGCCATGTTTTTGATTGATGATGTGGTAACTAATCGCCATTCCCATTCCAATTCCCTTACCAACAGGCTTTGTGGTGAAAAATGGATTAAATATTTGTTTTTTGATTGAGTCGGGAATTCCGGTGCCACTGTCGGCGATCGCAATTTCCACCCATTCTAAATCAATCACCGATGTAGAAATAGTAATTTGACTGAGATTTTCTTGCGTTTCTTGTTGAGTTTTTTCAGCATTCACGCGATCGATCGCATCAATAGCGTTTGCCAGAATATTCATAAACACCTGATTTAATTGTCCAGCGTAACACTCCACCAACGGTAACTTGCCATAATTGCGAATCACCTCAATCTCTGAGCCTCCTTCATTATCCTTCAGACGGTGTTGCAAAATCACCAATGTACTATCTATCCCTTCGTGAATATCTACTGACTTGAACTCGGCTTCATCCATGCGCGAAAAATTACGTAACGACAACACAATTTGACTGATACGCTCAGTTCCGATGTTCATAGATTTCAGAATTTGGAGTAAGTCTCTCTGCAAAAAATCCAGATCTATTTCATTTTGTTTTGCTTGAAGTTCAGCGACTGGATTGGAATAGTGCTGCTGGTATAGTTGCACTAATTCCAGCAGTTTTTGCGAATATTCCTGAAGATATTTGAGGTTGCCGTGGATAAAGTTAACGGGGTTATTAATTTCATGGGCTACACCCGCTACAAGCTGTCCTAAGCTAGACATTTTTTCAGCATGAACAAGTTGAGCTTGAGTTTGTTTGAGTTCGCGCAATGTCTCTTCTAACTGACGCTTTTCCTTGACTTCCCTCTGTGAATCTTCTAGTTCATGGATGATTTGTCGGAGCAAAAACTCCTTTTTTTGATTGGTTTGTTCTAGTTCCAAACAGTTTTTTTCCGCTCGCTCTAACTTTTTTCGCAAAATTCGGTTTTCTTTTTCTAGCTGCTGAGTTGTTAAATCATCTGTTTTTTCTAATTCCATAGTCCTATTCTCCTCCCAGTAGCAAAGTAATAAATGTCTCATTATGAAAATAGGAGATTTTCTGATGCTTGAAAGGAGAAATTTCGCCATTGGTGTAAAACCCACAACTCGGCAATGCCTCGGTTAAGCAGGTTTGAGTTAGCGCATATTCTTCTTGAGTCCGACTACCTAAAATTTGTCGCCGACCACAACAGGAAAAATACATAGCAGCCGCAGGTATTTTACCTGGATAAGTTTCTAAGGCTTGCATCATAGATATTCGAGATGCAGTCAGAATGTTATCATGGGTAGTTTCGGTAATTTGAACGATCGCCCCTTGGGGAATGTCCCCAAAAAAGGTTACGCTTCCGAGTACCCCATCGCAAACTCCACTGGGTGCTCGCATATAGTAATGACTTTCGTCTACATCAAACACGGCCAGCGGATATTCTGGGGAAGGCGGCAATTTCCCCAAATAGTGATGATAAAATTCTATAGCGGGTTTGCGATCGATTTCGTACAGAATATTTTGAGAAGCTTTGGTGACTGTACCCTTTTTCCCTACGGGTTTCCAGCCACTAGCCACACCATGAGAAAATAAAATGTCTCCAGAAATTAAGAGAATGGGAATCGCATCGCTACAAACTTCTGTCCCGAAGAATTGATAAGTTTGCTGGAACCGCCACTGATCCGCCGCGAGTCCGCCAAAAATCGGGACTTGCTTGTCTAAAGCTTGATTCAAGCTATCTAAAATCAAGACGGCGCTTGCGGTTAGACTTTCTGGGACGGTAATACAAAGTTTAATCGGTTCTTGATGGCCGGTTTTTGCTTGAACAATAGCAGTTTGAACCGCCGCCTGCAAATCCTGAGAAATCCCTCGTCCAATCCCGGCACGGATAGTAATTCGATCTGAACAAAATAGCATGAGGCTAACTGAATCTTGTTCAAATCCTAAAACAGAAGACATTTCTCCATCCGTTGTGCCGCCAATCAGTTGAATTTCGGGATATGTCTGATTGATTTGCTGCAAAATTAGGAGATGGTCGAAATCAATGGCAGCAAACAAGATGCCTGCTTGAGGAATGTCACCTGATAGGGAATGATGACATTGTTCTAGGACTTCTGTTATTGCCTCTAAAGAGTCAGGATCGTTGCTATGACCTACGACAACTTTTAACATAAATCTGCTTTAGCAAGTAGTTGGGATAATAGATGATTGCGTAATTACACGCATTCATTTGTATTTGCAAACTGTTAAGCTGTGGTGGATTGATTTTGGATTTTGGGGGCGGGCTAAGAGTGGCGGCCACATTCATAGTTTGATGTTTTTTTGACAGACAATTTAAATGCACAACAGTTTAACTATCGACTAAGGGTTGGAGATTGGCAACGGCAGCGAATCATGACAAAATTACCTGGTTGATGCGTAAGTCAGAGCGATATTTAGCTTTGGCGATCGCCCTTTTAGCTACATATTTTGCTAAAATGTAAGATGGCCGTCCAGCAGGAACACAAAAATATTATTGAGAAATGCGCGATCGCACTATCTAGCATAACAGAAGGGTAAAAACATGGGCAGAGTTACTGCAACAATCGCCGTCACCAACGAAGTAGACAAGATGCTGGCAGAAAGAGGGTTTATAGCAACAGACCAAGTACGTTCAATCACTCTCGATAACGTATTGGTCGATACAGGGGCAACTAGACTCTGTTTGCCGGAAGACATTATCGCTCAGCTAGGTTTAACCCTAGTTGGAGAAATTGACGGACATACTGTAATCGGATCTAGAAAATTTCGCCTCTTTAAAAATGTCAGTCTTGCCTTAGCGGGAAGAGAAGGAAGGTATGATTGCGTGGAACTACCCGCAGGACAAGAACCTTTAATAGGCTTAATTCCTTTGGAAGATTTAGGCTTAGAACCTGATTTGAAAAATCAACGGTTGATTGTTTTACCAAACGAAGGCAATCAAAGCTATATTCGGGTGTAGTTTTAACAGTCAGGACTAAGGCTAAAAAGTGATTGAGTTTACGCTCTAATCATAGCGGTAAGGTGTGCTGCGGCGCACCCTACAATAGAATGCGTGGGTTCAAGACTGTTTCAACCCAAAATGTCAATATATATTTGCAATAAATGGCAGTAACTACACACCAACTTATTCAGTGGAAACAGCAAGGACGTGCAATTGTCGCGCTGACAGGTTATGATTGTGCGATCGCCCAACTACTCGACCAAGCCGGCGCAGACATCATCTTAGTCGGCGATTCCCTAGCAATGACAGTCTTAGGCTACGAAACAACACTGCCCCTAACCCTCGATGAAATGCTGCACCACGCTAAAGCAGTGCGTCGCGGAGTCAAACAAGCATTAATTGTGGTCGATTTGCCGTTTTTGACTTACCAGGAAAGTCCGCAGCAAGCGATGCATTCGGCAGGGAGAGTTTTGAAAGAAACTGGCGCTCAAGCTGTAAAATTGGAGGGCGGATATCCAGCCGTGGCTGCTACGGTTTCGCAGCTAACATCCGCCGGAATTCCGGTGATGGGACACGTCGGTTTAACTCCGCAGTCGGTACACCAACTAGGCTACAAAAAACAAGGCAAAACAGCGGAATCTGCCGATCGCATCATAGCAGAGTCGATCGCACTTGAAGAAGCCGGTGTTTTTGCGATCGTCCTAGAACACATTCCCCCAGACTTAGCTGCTCAAATTACTCAAAAATTAACTGTTCCCACCATTGGTATCGGGGCCGGCCCGCACTGCGACGGACAAGTTTTAGTTACTTCCGATTTGTTGGGACTTTCGGAAAAACAACCGCCTTTTGCCAAAGCTTACGCCAATTTGCGAGAAACAATTACTCGGGCTGTCAAAGATTATTGCCTAGAAGTTAGAGAACGAAAATTTCCCGAATAGATTCGCAGTCAGGAATGCAAGTCCTCCTTGGTTTCTTAGTCCGCTTACGGACTTCCTTTGTATAGTCCAATACGGTTCACTTAAGACAGATCCCCCCTAACCCCCCTTTTTAAGGGGGGGACAAGAATTCCCTCAAAGTCCCCCTTCTTAAGGGGGATTTAGGGGGATCTCCGGGGCATAAATATGTTAAGTGAACCGTATTGTTGTATAGTCGCGGTTGAAACCGCCGACGACCATCGGGGATTTCTAGCCCGGATTTGGACTTGCTACAAACCTCATTTAGGGTGCATCTGGTGTTTTGCAATAAGTATTTTTTTTACAGTTATTTTTTTACAGTGCGAGCGTCCCCGCTCGCGTATTGTAGGCAGGAGCGAGCGGGGACGCTCGCACTATAAATTCAAAACACCAGATGCTCCCCTTGGAGCGCCCCAGATGCTCCCCTAACTTATACCTTCGGCCCAGCCTCTTCCTCTTTCTTCTTCTCCTTCTCCTTCTCCTCTATAGCAGATTCGTCATCACCTAGACCGACCCCTTCCTTGAAACTCCGCAGCGTTTTACCCAAAGCATTTCCCAACTCAGGGATTTTCTTGGTGCCAAAAATTAGAATAGCGACTACCGCAATAATGCCCATTTCGGGCAATCCCAGACCAAACATACAGTCATCTCCTCTAAAACTTGCTCGATCGCAAGTCAATCTGCTGGTATCCTTAAAAGTATCTACCTTTTTTCCTGCATCCTGCAACAGTAGAATCAAGTTTTATTAAGCGATCGCCCGATAAATTAGGAATGTTAGAAATCTCCCAGCCTTCCCTGCGCGAGCAACAGCACTACCTCATCCGCGAACTAGCACAACGGATGGAAGCAGTATGGCACCGCTATCTCGACCTCGAACCCTACCACCTCCCCGCTGAGTTGGGATATATAGAAGGGCGCTTGGAGGGAGAAAAACTGATCGTGGAAAACCGCTGCTATCAAACGCCCCAGTTCCGCAAAATACACCTCGAACTCGCTAAAGTCGGGCCGCTGCTGGATATTCTGCACTGCGTGATGTTTCCCAGACCAAATTACGCTTTGCCGATGTTCGGTACCGATATCGTAGCAGGCAAAGGCAAAATTAGCGCCGCGATCGCAGACCTTTCTCCCCTCAATCAGAGCCGCACTTTGTCGAAAAACTACCAAGCCCAACTGCAAACTTTGCCGGTCAACCAATTTTCCTGTCCCCGCCAAATTCCCGACTGGGGAGATATTTTCTCAGAATTTTGCCTGTTTGTGCGGCCAGATTCACCGGAAGAAGAAACCAGATTTCTGGACATAGTTGAATCCTACGTTGAAATTCACTGCCAACTCGCAGTCGCCGCAAAACCAGTCTCTGCGGCCGAAGCATCGAAAATTCTCGACGCTCAAATTTACTACTGCACCCAGCAGCAGCAAAACGACAAAACCCGCCGCGTCCTAGAAAAAGCTTTCGGTCAAGATTGGGCAGAAAATTACATGACTGAGGTGCTTTTTGATTTCCCTAAATAGCTGAAATCAGTTTAAAATACTTAACAATAGGTGTGAAAAAACTTAATCAAGAAATCACCTATTTGATAAGTCATGGGAAAGGAATCACGGGTCAAGGATAAATCATTTTTAAAACCCCCGGGGCGAGGAGTCATCGGTTTAGCGATCGCCGCTACAGTCATTACCACAGGAGTCGGTTTTTGGCAAGTATCTCAAATTAAAAAAGCAGAGGAGTTAAAGGTGGCTGCAGCCGCTGCTGCAACTCCAGCCTCCACCCGCACCAGCGTCACAGCTTTGGGTAGGTTGACTCCCCAGGGGGAAGTCATCAAATTGTCGGCCCCTTCCGCGTCGGAGGGAGCGAGAATTGAAGAGTTGCGGGTGGAAGAGGGCGATCGCGTCAGTCAAGGACAAATCATAGCAGTTCTCGATACGCGCGATCGGCTCCAAGCCATCCTCCAACAAACCGAAAAAGAAGTTCAAGTCAAACAAGCAGAATTAGCCAAAATTCAAGCAGGCGCAAAAACTGGGGAAATCGTCGCCCAAAAAGCCGAAGTTTCCAAGTCAGAAGTTCAACGTCAAAGAGAAACTGAAGGCGAAGCAGCCAATGTCGCCCGCCTAGAAGCTCAATTGCAAAGAGAAACCGAAGCCCAACAAGCAAACGTAGCCAAATTTGAAGCTCAACTGCAAAGAGAAACCGAAGCCGAACAAGCCAATCTTGCCAAATTTGAGGCGCAACTGCAAAGAGAAACTCAAGTGCAGCAAGCCAAACTGGCGAGGCTGGAAGCTCAATTGCGCGGCGAAATTGCCTCTCAAAACGCTACAGTCGATCGACTAAAAGCCGAATTAACCAACGCCGAAGCCGAGGAACAACGCAATAAAGAACTCTCCGAAACAGGCGCAATTTCCGCTTCCAACTACGACACCAAACGCTTAACAGTAGCTACAGCCAAACAAAAAGTTAGAGAAGCACAAGCAATCTTAGAAAAAACCGTCGCAACTGTGCAACAGGAAATAATTGAAACTCAAGCTACCATCCAACAAAAATTAGAAACAGGCCAACAAGAAATCAACCAATCCCGCGCCAATCTCAAACGCAAATTAGAAACAGGGCGGCAGGAAATTAACCAAGCCCGCGCCACTTTAAATCAAAAGATAGAAACTGGCCGAGAACAAATCAATCAAGCCGAAGCAATGCTGAAACAAAAAGCAGAAACCGGCGAAGCACAAATCAATCAAGCCAGAGCAAATCTCGACCAAATAGCCGAAGTCCGTTCCGAAGACGTGCAAGCCGCCCAAGCCGCCGTCGAAAGTGCGATCGCCACCACACAAAAAGCCCAAGTAGACTTAAACTTAAGCTACGTCAAAGCACCCGTATCCGGTTCCATCCTCAAAGTTAACACCAGACAAGGAGAACGCATCAACGCTCAAGACGGCATAGTAGAACTAGGCCGCACCGATCAAATGTACGCCATAGCCGAAGTTTACGAAACCGACATCGCCCAAGTCCGAAACGGCCAGCGCGCTACCATCAGCAGCCCCGTATTTGCAGGCAATTTAGAAGGAACAGTCACTCGAATCGGCAAACAAATCGGCAAAAAAGATGTCCTCAATACTGACCCCGCCGCCGACACCGACGCGAGAGTTATCGAAGTCAGAATTCGCCTCGATCCCGAATCGAGCAAGAAAGTTGCATCGCTCACAAACTTGCAGGTTCAAGTCAAAATAGCTCTCTAAATAATAGTATTTTTAAATCAAAACCCCTTGTTTTTGCTTGTTTGTTTCTTGCTCCTTCTTTCTTCCTTCTTCCTTCTTCCTTCTTCCTTCTTCCTTCTTCCTTCTTCCTTCTTCCTTCTTCCTTCTTCCTTCTTC
>Ga0209591_10005839_pt1 | contig 13723 bp, 11 predicted proteins | sample MAT01_FD_187207 | JGI IMG/M metagenome (GOLD analysis project Ga0209591, IMG submission 187207) | Freshwater microbial communities from Lake Fryxell liftoff mats and glacier meltwater in Antarctica - MAT-01 (SPAdes) (version 2) | ecosystem: Environmental > Aquatic > Freshwater > Ice > Liftoff...
GAGGACCGGAGCCGGAGTGGACCATGACGAGGTGATCCTCGAGGTCGTCGACCTGGTGAAGCACTTCCCGATCCGGGGCGGGGTGCTCCGACGCACCGTCGGTGCGGTCCAGGCCGTGGCCGGGGTCAGCTTCTCGGTACGCCGGGCCGAGACGTTCGGGATCGTGGGCGAGTCGGGGTGCGGGAAGTCGACCACCGGTCGGGTCATCCTGCGCCTGATCCCCGCGACGTCGGGATCGGTCCGGTTCCGGGGCGCAGACGTGCTCACCGCGTCCAAGCGTGAGTTGCACGGGATGCGGCGCAGCATGCAGATCGTGTTCCAGGACCCGTACGCGTCGCTCGATCCCCGGATGACGGTCGCGTCGATCATCGCCGAGCCGATGCGGGTCCACCGGATCCATGGCTCCGACGGCGCGAAGCGGGTCGAGGAGCTGATGGAGCTGGTGGGGCTGAACCCGGAGCACGCGACCCGGTACCCGCACGAGTTCTCGGGCGGCCAGCGTCAACGCATCGGCATCGCGCGGGCGTTGTCACTCAACCCCGACCTCCTCGTGCTCGACGAGCCGGTCTCGGCGCTCGACGTGTCGATCCAGGCGGGGGTGGTCAACCTCCTCGAGGATCTCCAGGCCGAGTTGGGTCTCGCCTACGTGTTCATCGCCCACGATCTCGGCGTCGTCCGCCACATCTGCGACGCGGTCGGGGTGATGTACCTCGGAAAGATCGTCGAGGTCGGCAGTGCCGACGACGTGTACGAGCACCCTGCGCACCCCTACACACAGGCGTTGCTCAGCGCGGTGCCCGTCCCCGATCCCCGCAAGGAACGGCAACGCCACCGGATCGTGCTCGAAGGCGACGTGCCGAGTCCGGCGAATCCGCCGAGCGGCTGTCGGTTCCGCACCCGATGCTGGAAAGCCCAGGACCTTTGTGCCGAGGCCGAGCCCGAGCTGATCGAGCGCGGTCAGGGGCACGCGGTCGCGTGCCACTTCGCCGAAGAGAGAGCAGCCATCTGATGCGACGGGCCCTCCCGAGACGACGAGCCCTGATGCGACCGGTCCTCGTCGCGGTGCTGGCGACGTCGATCGCCGGACTCGCAGCGTGTTCAGGGTCGGGATCCGACGCTGAGGCGCCCCGGCGGGGCGGCACCCTCCGGGTTGCGACCGTCGGGTTGGCGACCCTCGATCCGGCCCAGGCCGACGACCCGACCGAAGCCGCGGTCGCGGAGATGCTGTTCACCCCACTCGTCGACCTCGATCGGCGTTCCCGCGAGCCGCGGCCCGGCCTGGCGGCCCGATGGCACGTGAACGACGACCAGACGATCTTCACGTTCACGTTGCGGAGGGGGATCGAGTTCTCCGACGGCTCGCCGATCACCGCGTCCGACGTGAAGGCCACCTTCGACCGCGTCGCGGCGAAGGGAACCGCTTCTCCGATCGCACCGCTCCTCGAGCGAATCGACGGTTACGCCGCCGCGCATGATGCCGATGGTGTCTCCGAGCTCAGCGGCGTGGTCGCCAAGGGAGCGCGCACCGTCGAGGTGACGCTCACCGAGCCGTTCGCCGCCCTGCCGTCGGTGTTCTCGTACCCCGGGCTCGGGATCGTCGATCCGGAGCAGGTCGCGACGATCGCCGAGGCACCCGTCGGTTCCGGGCCGTTCCGGTACACCGGCCGTTCCGGAACCACGCTCGAGCTCGAGCGGTCGGGCCGGGGTGCCGGCTCGGCCCGCCTCGCGCGGATCGACCTGGTCGGGTACGCGTCGCTCGAGGAGGCGCGGACCGCGTTCGCCGACGACGACGTCGACGTGCTCCGGCTCGGCCGTGACGACGCTGCCCCCACCGGTGGAACCACCGAGCTCCACGCGGCGCCGTACCTCGCCATCGGCTTCTACGCGATCGACGTGTCGAACCCGAAGTTCGCCGACGCCCGGTTCCGTCAGGCGATCGTGCAGGCGGTGAACGCGAACGAGTTGGTCGAGTCGGCGTATCCCGGAGGCATCGTCGCGTCGGGGCTCCTTCCCGACGGGATCCCGGGTGGGGGCGTCGACCAGTGTCGAGAACTCTGCGATTTCGACGTGAAGGCATCGAAGCGACTGCTCGCCGAGACCTTCCCGGACGGGGTGATCCCGGCTGTGAACGTCGACTACGACGACTCGCCCACCCAGAAGGCATTGGCAGACCAGCTGGTCGCCCAGCTCGCGGCCGTCGGCATCCCGGCGACTCCACGCCCCCACCCCGAGGCCGACTACGCCGACTTCCTCGCCAACGGGGATCCCGAGGTGTTCCGTTTCGGGGTGGTCGGCGACTACCCGAGCGAGGACCCGATCCTGTCACCGTGGTTCATCAGCGGGGCGCCCGAGAACGTGGCCCACGTGGCGAGCACGGATGTCGACACCGCGGTGCAGGAGGCCCGGAAGTCGGTGAACCCGACCCGTCGCCAGCGTGCGTACGCCGAAGCGGCCGCAGGCGTGCTCGCGACCTTCGCCGTGGCACCGGTGGTGCAGTTCGAGACCCGCCTCGTCGCCCCCGGCAGTGTGCGCGACCTCGTCATCGACCCGTTCGGCGGCTTCGATGCCCACACCGTGTGGAAGCAGCAGCCGGACGAGAACGAATGACCGGCGACGACCGATCGGCGACGAATGACCGGCGACGAATGACCGGCGACGAATGACCGGCGACGAATGACCGGCGGCGGATGATTTCGAGCGCGTCGATCGTCAGCAGGGCGGTGTGCCGGCCGGGGTGACCTGCACGCCGTACGCCTGACTGCTGACGGATCCGGGTGAGAGCTCCAGCCGGGCGAGGATGGTGGTCGATTCGGTCAACGTGAAGATTCCCAGTGCGCCCACCTGCTGGTTGCTCCAGACGACCAGGTCCGCACCCGTCCCCGTCGCCACGAAGACCGCGGGCACACCCGCGCACACGTAGGCGGGCGCGACGATCGAGAGCGGGACGATCGGTGCAGTCGGCTGCGTCGTGGGCGTCGTGGGCGTCGTGGGCGGCGGGGGATCGGTGGTGGTCGTCGGGGGGTCGGTGGTGGTCGTGGACGGCTTCTTGGTCGTCGACGACGACGGCGCATCAGTGGTACCGGTGGTACCCGCCGGCCCCGAAGGGCCACCCGACGGGGCGTTGTTGTCGCGCGAGGCGCCGCGCGCGGCCAACGCACCGAGGACCTCGGACGCGGCGCGTTGTTTCGTCGTTTCGTCCCGGTCCCGCTTCCTCAACGCGACGGCGAGCTTCTTCAACGCCTCGTTCCGTTCCTGGATGCCGAAGTCGATGAACGCCTGGAAGTCGAGGACGCCGATGGGCGCAGTCGTCGTGGTCGTCGTGGTCGTGGTCACCCGCACCTCCCGTGCGGTGATGTTCACGGGTTCGTACGCGACGCCCACCGAGTTCGACCGGCCGCGCGACGGGAGCGCCACGGGGACGGCGAGCACCGCCACGGCGAGCACCGCCACCCCACCCACGATCCGGCCGCGGCGGCGACGCTGGAGTTGCAGGGTGCGGCGGGCGATCCGGTGGGGGAGGCCGGGCGACGGTTCGTAGGTCGCCGCGGCGCCGGTGACCGACTGCCGGAGCAGATCCGAGAGGTCAGGCATCCGGCCTCGATCCGGACCGGCCGGCCACGAGCAGCTTCGCGATCCGGTCCATGCCGACGTCGATGCGGGTCGCCGTGATCTCGACGGGATCGCCGAGCAGCATGGCCGACTCCTCGAGGCTGATCCCTTCGACGACGTGGAGCACCACGGCGCTGCGCTGTTCGATCGGGAGGTGCTGCAGCGCCTCCCACGGGGTCTCGAACTCCTCGGAGCCGGGATCCTCGGTCGTCCGGCTCCCGGTCCGACGGGTCCGCTCCTTCACCTCGACGATCACGTCGCGGACCAGGTGGGGGAGAGAATTGTGGATCCGACCCCGCCGGAACTTCGGCCACAGACGGGCGTAGGTCTCGGTCACCGAGTCCTCGGCGACCTCTCGGTCCCCGCTGAGCATGAAGGCGAACCGCGCCAACTGCTCGTGGTGGGCGAGGACGGCGTCGCCGAACCGGTCTTCGGGGGGCGCGTCGAGCGAGGCGACCTCGTCGCCGTTGTGGTCCTCGTGCGCCCACTCGTCGAGGGAGACACCGCCGGAACGGCGCCCCAGGTCCCCGTGCGAGTGCGGGCCGAGCGCGACTCCCGAACGCTCATCCGCCACTGCCTGCGAATGTACCGAAGTGGCATGCGTTCCGCCTGTCTCTGGTACCGCGAACAGCCCGGAACTGCGCTTCTTTTCGCGGGAGTGGTCGCCGGCGCGCGTTGCGCGCGCCGGCGACCGTTCACCACGTGTCGCCGATGTGACGACTGAGGTTCCTGACTAGAACCGCAGCCGCCAGATCTGGCCGGACGAATCCGTGTTCGGGATGCCAAGACCGGTGTCGGGCGAGGTCGAGAACGCGGACACGTAGACGTTGTTGAACTTGTCGACGGCCACGCCGGCCGGGAACGGCACGGTCTTCGAGGTCCGGGTGCCGTCGGCGGCGATCTTCACGAGGTTCCCGGGAGTGGGAGCCTCCGGGTCGCCTCCGAAGAGCTCGCTCGCGTAGACGGAACCGTCGCGACCCACCGCGACGCCCGTGACGGTGAAGAGGTCACCCCACGTGGCGAGGACCGCACCAGTCGTGGGATCGAGCTTCACCACACGACCCGCACCGGGGGTCTCGGCGCCGAGACCACCGACGTAGATGGCGCCATCGGGCCCCTCGGCGAGCGACGTCGGCACGAAGTCGCAACCCGTCATGCCGTTGTCGTTCGGCACACCGGCGCAGAGGCCGTCGGTGATGTTCGGAAGGACCGCGAAGGTCGAGATCGTGCCGCCCTCGGTCACCGACACGACGGTGTTCCCCGCGGCGTCGGCCACGAGGGTCCGACCCCGCAGCGCGAGCACGCCGTAGGGGTTCGAGTCGACGCCTTGACCGTCGGGGTCGTTGGCCTCCTCGTAGGCCGCGATGTTGGCCTGCGGGACCGCGCTCCCGAACGAGCGGGCCTTCAGCAGGTTGCCCTCGAAGTCGGAGACGATCTTGATGTCACCGAACGACCGGTTGGACACACCCTGGGAGCCCACCGCGAACGAACCGTCGGGACCGGCGCCCGAGGCGAGCCCGGTCACGAGGTCGACTGCCTGGCGGCCCGAACCGAACTGCGGGACGAACACCGAGCTGATCGAGCCGGTGGCGCCGGTGCAGAACTCCGAGGTCGGGTCCATCGGGTCGGCTTGGCAGTCAGGGCCGCCCTTGCCGGCCTCTGCGATCACGAGCAGACCGTCACCGGCCGTGAGCGCGATCTGGCGCGGGTTGTTCAGTCCGCTCGTGACCACCGTCGGGCCCGAGCGATCCGGGAACCACGGCAGGACGCGGCCGCTGTCGGCCGCCGCCGGTCCGGCGAGCGTCGTCACGAGCAGGGCGCCCGCGCCGATCGCGCCGAACAGTTTCGTGAGCTTTCGCACGTGTTCCTCCTCCGATGAGACGGGTGTCTTCCCGGTCGACCCGATGCGGTTCCGACTCGCCATGAGGGGAAACTTCGCCGATGCCCCGAGCCTCCGCCGCGCACCGTAGCCACCGGGCCGGTCCCGCACAGTGGTGCCTGCACCCGAATCGCGCGAGTGGCTCCACGCCGTTCGGGAACCCGGGATCGGGGGCCTCGTTGACTACACTCTGCCGTCCACGTCGGAGTGGCGGAATCGGCAGACGCGCTAGCTTGAGGGGCTAGTGCCTTCACAGGCGTGGGGGTTCAAGTCCCCCCTCCGACACGACTAAGTACACGGTCGAGATCAGCGGTGGCCACCACCTCATGCTGATCGGGCCGGTATTGAAGGCGGAGGCCGAGGCTGGCGTAGATGGCGGACTTTTCGGCGGGCAGAGCGTCAGCGAGCACGCCCTCCATCCCGCCCAGTTCGTCGAGCAGTGCGGAGATGTCGACGCCGGTGAGTCGATTGGGCCGCTCGATCGCTGCCAGCGCGTCCACGGCTTGGCTTCGCTCTGCTCGCAGTTCGGCGATGCGGGGTTGGACGACGGCTGGGTCGGTGCCTTGCTCGATGGCGGTCACCAGGTTTCGCGTCGCTTGGTCGATCTCACCGAGTCGTCGCTTCAGTAGCGCCTCGTGATCGTCCGCGCCGTCGTCAGGTTCCTGTGAAGCGGCCAGAAACTCGGGGTCAGCGAGGCTCGGAAGCCACCGGTCGATGGCAGCCACGACATCGTCTTCTCGGACGTAGAGCGACTTGGGGTGATCGGCGAGATACGCGGGGAGGGCGCGTGACTGGGCGACTCGACAGCGGTATGCGGCGTTGTGGGCGTCAGCGCCCTTGGCCGTCGGGCGTCACGTCGTCGAGTACGTGTTGGAAGTAGGCGATGCGGTCGGGCGGTCCGGTGATGTCCGGCCAACCAGCCACCTCCCGAGCGGCCCATTCGAACCAGGTATCGATGGCAGTGCACACGTCCTCTTCGAGCTTGACGATCAACGCGAACAGGTGCGCCCGGTCGGCGTAGCGATAGCCGGGTTGCGAGACCTCCTCGAGGCCCTTGATGTCCGCGGCATTTACGGCGCGCAGGGTGGCTGCCGTGTCCTGCAAGGTCGTAAGGAGCTGTTCTTTGGAGCCGTGGTCGGCGAAGAACACGCGCAAGATGGCGTCCCACTCCCAGGCATAGACGCTGGAGGGTTCGTCGAGCCAGCCGCGCAGGGCCTCGCGGCCGGCTGGCGTGATGTCGTACACGGTGCGGGGTCGCCGGCCGACCAGCTCGGTGGTCGCGGTGGCGAGACCGTGCTCCACGAGGATCTTTGGCTGTTCGTAGAGCTGCCGCTCCGTGCGGGGCCACCATGAGCTCAGGCTCTTGCTGACCTGTTGAGCGAGCTCGTAGGTGGACCAAGTCCGGATGGCGAGTAGGCCGAGGACTGCGTATGAGGTCGTGGACAGCTTGCGCATGACCGTTGACAATACTGCTGTCATCAGCATATACATACTGCTATGAGCATGATCCTGATCGGCTCCAGTCCAGTGGACATCACGACCGATCTCGGAGCGATCCTGGACGATGTCGAGGCTCGAGCCCCGTTCGTGGTCGACCTCCTGCGGCGTGGCACCGATCCCTCCACTCCGGTCACTGGTCTGGACTGGACCGTCGGACAGCTCGGTGCGCACGTGGCGTCCACCTCTGACAGGTACAGCCGGATGGCCGAGGGGGAGACCGTCGTCGACACCTCGGTGTCCGAGCGGCGCACGGCGATCGACGACGGGATCGACGAGCACCTTCAGGAGACCGCAGCCGAGCAGGCGGAGGTGGTCGAAGCAGGGCTCATGAGGCTGGTCGCGGCGCTGCGGACCCGCTCGGACGACGAACGGCTGCCCTACTACGGCATCGAAGTCCCTCCGTCGCTCGTTGCCGGGATCTACCTCAACGAGCTCGTCGTCCATGGCGTCGACCTCGCCCGGACGCACGGGCGCCCGCTCGACGTGCCCGACCGCGCTGCCTACAGCGCCCTGTTGGCGAGCTGCACGCTCACGTCGTTCGTGCTCACCCCATGGGGTCGCACCTGTTCCATGGTGCTCGGCTGGGCAGCCCACAGCCATCCGCCCATCGTCATCTCGCTCGACCGCGGCGAGGTGCGGGTCACCCACCACAGCGACCGAAGCGTTGACGCCTGGTTCGGTGGTTCCGCCGCTGACCTCCTCCTGGCGAGCTACGGACGACTCGGCACACTGGCCTCGCTCAGGACACTGCGGCTGCGCGGGCGGCGCCCATACCGCAGCCTCCTGACGGCCCGGGCCTTCGAGTCCGCCTGACACCACCCGACGTATCGACCACCCCAACGCCGTCACCTGCACGTAGCCGCACCAGGTCTCCGGGGCGCACGGGGGCCGCAGGGCCTTCGTAGGTGAAACCGTGAGCCCGGACGCGCACGGCACACGCGCGCACTCGACGTCTCGAACGAGCGTCTGTATTGGGTGCTGCCGCTGACGCCGACGGTCGCGACGAGGGGTGAGTGCCTAGACCGTGGGGCGTCGTCCGGTCGGGTGGTGGCGGAAGCCCGCCTCACCCTCACCGCTCGCAGCGAGATCATCTCCCTCGCCAAGCGCACCGCCGTCGTGCGCATCGACGTCCACAACGGCGGCCGCCTCGCCGGCGCCGCGCAAGGCACCGTCGCGATCACCCAACCCCGATGACCACGACGGACCGCCCCCCACAGGGCGTCGAGCGGGACACTGCGCCGTCGCCGCGGCGGTGACCCGCCTCCGAGCACTGTCGACCGTTCCGACCTGGTCAGGCGGACCGAGCAAGTCGTCCAATAGCGGGTCCAGCTACCCCGGCCGAGCAGATGTCGCTGCTGTCGAGTTCCTGCACGACCGTGGTGCTTCCGGAAGAGGGTCGTACCGGGGCCCATGATCGCCCCGGCTTTGTCAACGGGCTTGTCAACGCTTCACACTCCCACCGACACCTACGGGGGCAGCGAACGGCCGCGTTGGTTGTAAGGAGGAGGCCGTGACCTGGTTCGATGTGCTTCCAGAACCCACCAGTGCGCACGGGTGCAAACCGCGTTCGTCGGTCTCATAACCCGAGGGTCGCGGACCTCCGGAGATCCCGTGTAGGTAGTGGGCGTGTCGGTCCTCCGACACGAACGCGGGAGAGTGGTGAGAACGCCACTCAGAGTAGCAGCGACGATCGGTTGGTCGGCCGCCGACCCCGACGTCCTGTGGGACGTCGAGGTCGGAACGGGCGGCTCGGCCGTTGATCCTGTGTTGGTCTACCCGGTCCCGGCCGCCTCGGCCGGTCGGCGGCGCATCAGACGGAGCTGATGGCGGTGAGGACGTCGAGTCGTGCTGCTCGTCGGGCGGGTAGGAGAGCGGCTGCTACTCCGGCGAGCCCCGCACTGACCACGACTGCGGCGAGCTGGGAGATTGGAATCGACAGGACGTCGAGTCCCTCACCGTTCAGTGCGGTGACGATGGCCCAGGCGAAGGTCAGGCCGAGCCCGAGGCCGAGCGTGGTTCCGAGCAGAGCAATGATCACCGACTCGTATCGGATGGTCGCCCTCAGCTGGCCTCGCGTCATGCCGACCGCTCGAAGCAGTCCCGTCTCCCTGGTTCGTTCGAAGATGGACAGGGCGAGGGTGTTGGCGATCCCCAGCAGTGCGATCAGCACTGCGAGGCTGAGCAGTGCGTAGACGAGGTTGACCAGCATGTCGATCTGTGCGGCTTTGGCCGCCTTGACCTGAGCGAGGTCCTGGACCTCACCCTGGGGGTAATCGTCAGCGATGGCCGTGACCGCAGAGCGACCGCGCTGGGCGTCGACTCCGTCGGCGAACTCGATCAGGACCTTCTGGTCGAACTGGTCGGCCACGTTCTGTTCGTAAGCGTCGAGGCCGACGAAGTAGTCGCCGACGATCTCCGTCTCGGTATAGATGGCGGCAACTCTCAGTTGCTGCACGCCGGTGTCGGCGAAGCGGACCGGAATCGCTTCACCGAGCGTCCAACCTTCTGCATCCGTCACGGTCCGGGAGACGGCGATGCCATCCGCTCCGAGCTGGTCGAGGGATCCCGATGCGACGTGCAGGTCCACGAGCTGCGCCATCGCGCCCACGTCGCCGGCGTACAGCCGGGCGGCGCTGCCGCCGACCTCGGCGGAAGCCATGCGGATCCCGCCCACCGCGCCGACCTCGGGCAGTTCGCTCAAGCGGGTCGCCAGGTCGGTGCTCAGGCCACCCTGTTCGAATGCACCCGAGTCGATGACGATGTCGCCGGGCATGGCCGACTCGACCGAATCATTGATCGATGCCTTCATGGACGATGCCATGACCGCGATCAGGACGACGAGCGACACGCCGATCATCAGCGCCGAGGCAGTTGCAGACGTTCGTTTCGGGTTTCGCATGGCGTTCTCCCGGGCGAGCAGACCTGCGGCTCCCCGCCAACGGGCGAGGGGTGCGCCGAGGAGCCAGCTGATCGGGCGGGCGAGTGCGGGGCCGAGCGCCACAACACCCACGAACACGATCAGCGAGCCCAGCCCGACGAGCCCGATGCCGGCCTCTCCTGCCAGACCCCGTCCGGTCACGGCTGCGCCGACAACAGTGACAGCGATCCCGGCGATCAACCTGCGGCGGCCGTTCTCGGGTGTTGCGGTCTCGTCGCGCATGGCAGCGATCGGCGCGACCCTTGCGGCTCGACGAGCTGGCAGGACGGCGGAGGCGATACTCACTCCCAGTCCTGCGCCGGCCGCGATCAGGATGGTGCGGGTCGACACGACGAGCGGGCCCGCTGGCATGTCGATCCCGATGGCGTCGAGCAGTGCCTTGAGTGCGAGTGCCACACCGATGCCAGCGAGGATGCCGACTGCCGACGCGATCAGACCGACGAACGTCGCCTCGAGCAGCACCGAGCTGAGCACCTGTCGGCGACTGGCGCCGAGGGCTCGCAGCAGTGCCATCTCCTTGGTCCGCTGGGCCACGAGGATCGAGAAGGTGTTGTAGATGATGAACGATCCGACGAACAGGGCGATGAGAGCAAACATGGTGAGGAACACGTAGAAGAAGCCCATTGAGTCCTTCACCGCCGCCTGGTCCTCGGAGGTGAGCTGGTCGCCGGTGATCGCTTCGGTCCCTTGCGGCAGGACACGGTCGATGCGCGTCGCAAGCGTCTCGGCGCTCACGCCGTCGTCGGCTGCGACCTTGACGCCGTCGATCATTCCCGGCGACGTCAGGTACTTCTCCGATCCGGCGAGGGTGAACATCGTGACCTGCGCTCCGCCAGCGCTGTCGGCGCCTGCGAACGTGCTGGTGCCGACAACGGTGACGGTCTGGCGGCCCGACTGTGTGAGCACGCCGGCGGTGTCTCCCGGTCGGTAGCCGGCAGCGGTCGCGGTGGCCTTGTCGATGACGATCTCCGAGTCATCTCGAGGCGGTCGCCCCTGGTCGATGTCGAACGGGTTGAGCCCGTCGTCCGCGATCCAGCTCCATCCGTAGGTCGGGGCACCGTTCTCAGGGTTGCCAAGGGGTGTGCCCTCCTGGTCGAGGAGCTGTGCGTAGGCCTGGACGTGGCCCTCGGCCGCGGCGACTCCATCGATCCCGGCGATGGTCTCGATGATCGAATCGTCCATGCGGCCGCGCTGCGGGCCGGCGTCGGAGTCGTCGAAGGCGGCCTCACGGCGAACCATCACGTCGGTGCCGGCATCGGCGCTGGCGAAAAGGCCGTCGAAGGCCTGGCTGATCGTGTCGGTGAGCACGAGTGTGCCGGCCAAGAAGGCGACGCCGAGCAGGACGGCGAGGCTGGTGGTGAGGAGCCGCAGCTTGCGTGCGGCGAGGTGCTTGAGTGTGGTGCGGAACATGATGTTCAGGCCCCCAGGTTCTTCATGTGGTCGAGCACGAGCTCGGCGCTCGGGTTGCTGATCTCGTCCACGATGCGACCATCGGCGAGGAAGACGACTCGTTGCGCGTAGCTCGCTGCGACGGGATCGTGGGTGACCATCACGATGGTCTGTCCGAGTTCTCGGACTGCTCTGCGCATGAAGTCGAGGATCTCGGCTCCCGTGCGGGAGTCGAGGTTGCCGGTCGGCTCGTCACCGAAGATGATCTCGGGCCTGCTCGCCAGGGCGCGGGCGACAGCGACTCGCTGCTGCTGACCACCAGAGAGCTCGCTCGGCCGGTGCGACAGGCGGTCGCGCAATCCGACCGTCTCGACGATCAGATCGGTCCACTCCGCGTCAGGAGTGCGCCCTGCCAGGATCATCGGCAGCGTGATGTTCTCGTACGCCGTGAGTGTCGGGACCAGGTTGAACGCCTGGAAGATGAAACCGATCTTGTCCCGCCGAAGGGTCGTGAGCCGGCGGTCGTTCAGCGTGGACAGGTCGGTGTCGCCGATGAACACCTGGCCGGTCGTGAGTGAGTCGAGCCCGGCGACGCTGTGCATCAGCGTGCTCTTGCCGGAGCCGCTCGGACCCATGATCGCGGTGAATTGCTGTGCTGCGAACTCGACGTCGACGCCGTCGAGCGCGGTCACGGTCGCGTCGCCCGACCCGTAGACCTTGGTGGCGGCCACCGCTCGTGCAGCTGAGGGACTGTCGGGGCTTCCGGCGGCAGCGCTGCCGGGGTGTTGGTCGATGGTTGCGATGCTCATGGGGACTCCTGGGTTCGGTTGCGGTGGACTGCAATCGAACGTACGGATGAACTGTCGTGTCGCCATCGGGCGACGGAACCATCGACGGTCATCCTCGCGGGCCACGCCGACTCGACGCCGTCCTCCTCGAGGATGTCCGAGTGTCAGCGACCGGCTGTCAGCGACCAGGGCGGACGATGCCCGCTTCATAGGCGAGCACCACGGCCTGGACCCGATCACGCAGGTGCAACTTCATGAACACCCGGCCGACGTGGGTCTTCACCGTCGTCTCGCCGAGGTGCAACGAGTTGGCGATCTCGCCGTTCGAGAGTCCGCGAGCCATGAGTTCGAACACCTCGGACTCACGCTCCGTCAGTGATGACAACGCGCCATGGTCGACGGTTCGCGCTGGTGCTCGGGCGGTGAACTCCTCGATGACACGGCGGGTCACCGATGGCGACAGCAACGCATCGCCAGCCGCGACCAGTTTGACGGCTGCGACCAGATCCTCGGCGGGCGTGTCCTTGAGCAAGAATCCGCTCGCTCCGGCCTGGAGCGCAGCGAAGACGTACTCATCAAGATCGAACGTCGTGAGGATCAGCACCCTCGGCGAATGGCCCGACGCGGTCCCCCCGACGATCCGCTCGGTCGCAGCGACGCCGTCGAGTTTCGGCATCCGAATGTCCATCAGCACCACATCGGGTGAGGCGCGATCGACGAGATCCACTGCCTCGAGGCCGTCGCCGGCCTCGCCGACGACCTGGATGTCGTCCTCGGAGTCGAGGATCATGTGGAATCCGGTACGCACCAATGCCTGGTCGTCGACCACCACCACTCGGATGGGCATCAGCTGACGACCGCGTCGAGCGGCAGGACGGCCCGGACCTCGAAGCCTCCGCCCGGTCTGGCGCCGCTGGTGAGGGCACCCCCGCACATGTCGACCCGCTCCTGCATTCCGATCAGGCCGTGACCCGTGCCCAGGTTCTGGCTCGAAGCTCCACGCCCGTCATCGGTCACTTCGACGTCGACCTCACACGCGTCGTAGTGCACGCGCACGATTGCGGCGGCTCCCGGTCCGGCATGTTTCAGCGAGTTCGTCAGTGCTTCCTGCACGATCCGGTACGCGGTCAGTGCAACTCCGGGCGGGAGTTCCCGTTCGTTCCCGGTCACGGTCACCTCGGTTGCGAGTCCTGCACTGCGGCATTCGTCGACGAGGTCGGCCAGACCGGTCAAGGTCGGTTGCGGTCGCGGCCCGGGTGATTCGCCGTCGGTACGAAGCACCGTGAGCAGCCGTCGCATCTCGTTCATTGCCTCACGACCGGTCGATTCGATCGCTGTCAACGCCCCGGCCGCCATGACTGGATCCTTGTCGATCACGCGACGCGCGGCTCCGGCCTGGACGATCATCACGCTCACGCTGTGCGCAACCACATCGTGGAGCTCACGGGCGATGTGCGTGCGCTCTTCGGCGACAGCTCTCTGGGCCTCGGCGGTCCGGGTCTGTTCCGCACGCTCCGCTCGTTCCTCGAGCGCCGCGAGTCGCTGGCGTCGGGTGCGGACGTTGTCGCCGACCAGCCATGCCGTCAGGAAAACGATGAGATTCAGAGCTATCCCGTTCGG
>Ga0209591_10005840_pt1 | contig 13720 bp, 13 predicted proteins | sample MAT01_FD_187207 | JGI IMG/M metagenome (GOLD analysis project Ga0209591, IMG submission 187207) | Freshwater microbial communities from Lake Fryxell liftoff mats and glacier meltwater in Antarctica - MAT-01 (SPAdes) (version 2) | ecosystem: Environmental > Aquatic > Freshwater > Ice > Liftoff...
GAGTGCCTCGGCGGTCATGTGCCGGTCGATGGGGAAGCCCGTGCCGCAAAGTGCGGCGGCGCCGAGCGGGCATTCGTTCAGCCGCTTGCGCGCATCCGCGAGGCGCCCGCGATCGCGCGACAGCATCTCGACATAGGCGAGCAGATGGTGGCCGAAGGTGGTGGGCTGCGCCGGTTGCAGGTGGGTGAAGCCGGGCATCACCGTGCCGGCATGCTCGGCGGCGCGCGACACCAGCGCGCGCATGACATCGGCGATCTGGCCATCGAGCCCGTCGATCGCGTCGCGCACCCACAGCCGGACGTCGAGCGCCACCTGGTCGTTGCGGCTGCGCGCGGTGTGCAGGCGCTTGCCAGCCTCGCCGATCCGCTCGGTCAGCCGCGCCTCGATGTTCATGTGGATGTCTTCGAGCGCCTCGGAGAAGGGGAAGTCGCCCGCCTCGATCTCCGCCGCGATCTCCTGCAGACCATTGCGGATCGACACTTCATCCGCTTCCGAGATGATCCCGACATGCGACAACATACGCGCGTGGGCGAGACTCCCAAAAATATCCTGGCGCCACATCTTGCGGTCAAAGCCGATGGAGGCGTTGATCTCGCGCATGATGGCGCCGGGGCCTTCGGCGTAGCGGCCGCCCCAGAGATTATTGCTCGCGGTGCTGTCGGTCACGGGTGGAGGTCTTTCGGTGGTGAGGCGAATCTTGCGCCGCAGGGCGGTTGTTCTGGCGGCGGGCGCGACCCTACTCGGGCCGGCGCTGCCACGCAAAGCTTGGGCGGCAGGGCCGGATGGTGGCCTGTCACGGCTGCGCGAGCATGCGGCGCCGCAGCCGCTGCCGGAGGGGCTTTCCTTCACCGACGTGGAGGGCCGCGCCACCGATTTCGCCGCCTTTCGCGGCCGCGGGCTCGTGGTGAATTTCTGGGCCACCTGGTGCCCGCCCTGCGTCGCCGAAATGCCCGCACTCGACCGCCTGCACGCACTCGTGGCGCGCGAGGGGATCGAGGTGCTGGCGCTGTCGAACGACCGCGGCGGCCGCGCCCAGGTGGAGCCCTTCTTCCAGCGCACCGGGCTGCGCCACATGGCCATCTGGCTCGACCCGCGCGGCGCCACCGGCCGCGCGCTCAACATCCGCGTGCTGCCGACCACGCTGATCCTCGACCGTCGCGGCCAGGAAGTGGCGCGGTTGCAGGGCGAGGCCGAATGGGACCGCACCGAGATCATCGCCGCCATCCGCCGCCTGACCCGTACCCCCGCCGCGCCGCCCACCTCCAACACCTGAGAAATATCCGATGACCCAGTCTCTTTTCGACGAACGCCTCGACAAGCTGGCCGCACTTGCCGTGCGTGTCGGGCTCAATCTGCGCCCGGGGCAGGAGGTGGTGATGACGGCCCCGCTGGACTCCATCGCGCTGGTCCGCCGCATCGCCGAACACGCCTACAAGGCCGGTGCCACGCTGGTGACGCCGCTGATCGGCGATGACGAGGTCGCCCTCGCCCGCTACCGCCACGCTGCACCCGAGGCCTTCGATACCGCCTCCGGCTGGCTCTATGAGGGCATGGCGAAGGCCTTCCAGGGCGGCGCGGCGCGCCTCGCCGTGGTGGGGGAGGACCCGACGCTGCTCGGCGCGCAGGACCCGGCCAAGGTGGCGCGGGCCAATCGCGCGCGCTCCATCGCCTATCGCCCGGCGCTGGAGTTGATCACGAGCTTCGCCATCAACTGGAACCTGGTGCCGGCCGCCACGCCGGGTTGGGCGCGGGCAGTTTTTCCCGAGCTCGCGCCGGACGGCGCCCTGGCCGCGCTGTGGGACGCCATCTTCAAGGCCTGCCGCGTCGATGTGGCGGACCCCGTGGCGGAATGGGCGGCCCACAACGCCACGCTGCACGCCCGCACGAGGCATCTCAACACCAAGAATTTTTCCGAATTGCGCTATCGGGGCCCAGGCACCGAGCTGACCATCGGGCTTGCCGATGGGCATCTATGGGCGGGTGGTGCGGAGCCGGCGAAGAACGGCATCGTGTGCAACCCGAACATCCCGACCGAGGAAGTCTTCACCACGCCGCATGCGCAGCGCGTCAACGGCACCGTGCGCTCGACCAAGCCGCTCGCCTACCAGGGCACGCTGATCGAGGACATCGTCGTGCGCTTCGAGGGCGGGCGGATCGTGGAAGCGCATGCGAGTCGTGGCGCTGACGTACTCGGAAAAGTGCTGGAGACGGATGAGGGCGCGGCGCGGCTGGGCGAGGTGGCGCTGGTGCCGCATTCCTCGCCGATCAGCGCCTCGGGCCTGTTGTTCCGCAACACGCTGTTCGACGAGAACGCGGCGAGCCACATCGCGCTCGGTCAGGCCTACACCACGTGTTTGCGCGATTCCGTCGGCAAATCCTTCGAGGAGCTGGGAACGCGCGGCGCCAATGCCTCGCTGATCCATATCGACTGGATGATCGGCTCGGGCGCGCTGGATATCGACGGCGTGACGCAGGATGGCGCGGTGGAGCCCTTGATGCGCGCGGGCGAGTTCGTGGCGGTTTGAGGGGCCGGTCATGACCGCCACGCCGCGAATCTTCCTCGTCACCGGCGCCGCCTCTGGCATCGGCGCCGCTTGCTGCCGGCGTATGGCCGGGCCGGGCACCGCCTTCCTGGTGCACACGCGCCGCAACGCCGAAGGCGCGGAAGGTGTTGCCGCCACCATCCGCGAGTCGGGTGGCATCGCCGAGGTGATGCTGGGCGACATCGCCGAGGCCGCGTTGCCCGAAGTGCTGGTGGCCCGCGCGGTCGAGCGCTTTGGCGGGCTCGACGTGGTGGTGGCGAATGCCGGCTTCGCAGACCGCACGAAGCTCGGGGAGCTGACCGATACGGGCTTCGCACGCTCGCTCGACACCGTGCTCTGGGCCTTCCTGCGCCTGGCGCGTGCCGCGGTGCCGGTGCTGGCGGGACGGGAGGCGCCGCGCATCGTCGCCATCTCGTCGTTCGTTGCGCATGTGTTCCGCACCGATGCCGCGATGTTCCCCGCCACCGCCGCCGCCAAGGCGGGGGTCGAGGCGCTGGTGCGCGCGCTGGCGGTGGAGGCGGCGGCGAGCGGCGTCACCGTCAATGCCGTCGCGCCCGGCTTCACGCGCAAGGATGCCTCCGGGCACAGCGCGCTCGACCCGGCGCAATGGGCCGCGGTGGTCGCGAAGATTCCGCTCGGCAGGCTCGGCACGCCCGAGGATGTGGCGCAGGCGGTGGCGTTCCTCGCCTCGCCCGAGGCCGGCTACATCACCGGCCAGGTGCTGCACGTGAATGGCGGGCTGGTGTAGTGCTTTAGTGCCCTCAAACAGCGGGCCGGCTATCCTTCCCGCCGCAGGAATTCCGCACAACGCTCGCCCACCATCAGCGCCGCGGGCTGGATGTTGGGCGAGGGGATGATCGGAAACACGGACGCATCCGCGACGCGCAACCCTTCCACGCCATTCACGCGCAGTTCGGGATCGAGCACCGCGCGCGCATCGCTGCCCATGCGCGCGGTGCCGCAGGGATGAAACACCGTGCTGGCCGTGGCGCGGATGTGGCGTTCCACCGCTGCCTCGGTGCCATCGTCATGTTCCGGGCGAAGCTGCGCGTCGATCAGCCCGCGCAACGGTCCCACGGCGGCGATGCGCCGGCACAAGGCGGCTGCACCGAGCATCACGCGCATGTCGTTGGGATGGTCGAGGTAGTTGGCGTGGATCACCGGCTTCGCGGCCGGGTCGGGCGAGGCGAGCGTGATCTCGCCCCGACTGTCGGGCCGGCACTGGTTGAAGTTGAGCATCACGCCGGGAAAGCCGTGCAGCCCCTTGCTGTAGTCGAACGTCGAAAAATTCACGAAAAGCAACTGCGCCTCGGCCTCCTCCGCGCCGGGCGTGATGCGCGCGAAGGCCGTGGCCTCGCCGGCGCCGATGGCGAGCGGGCCTGACTTGCGCAACAGCCAGCTGAGCCCCATCGCCGCCTTGCGGAATTGGCTGCCGAGAATTTCGTTCAGCGTGCCGCAGGGTTTCACGCGCCAGACATAGCGCGCGATCAGATGGTCCTGCAGGTTGCGACCCACATCGGGGCTGTGCACTCGCGTCTCAACGCCCAGTGCGTTGAGCTTCTCGCCATCGCCGATGCCCGACAGCATCAGCAGCTTCGGCGTCTCGATCGCGCCGGCGCTGAGCACCACGCAGCGCGCGGCGCGGAACACACCCTGCGCGGTGGCGACACCGACGGCGCGCTGGCCTTCGAAGATCACGCGCTGCACGGCGATGCCCGTGCGCACCGTGAGGTTCGCCCGCGCCATTGCCGGGCGCAGGAAGGTCCGCGCGGAGGAGGACCGCCAGCGCCCATCGACGTTGAGCTGCACCGGCCCCGCGCCCTCGATCGGGCCGCCGCCGTTGACGTCGCGGAAGCGCGGCAGCCCGGCGGCGACGGCGCTGTCCACGAAGGCCTGCGCGGCGGGAGCGAGCTTGCGCGGCTCGCCCACCTGGATCGGCCCCTCGGCGCCGCGCGTGTCGGAAGGTGTGCCGCGCCAGGTCTCGATGCGGCGGAAGGCGGGCAGGCAATCCTCGTAGCTCCAGCCGCGCGCGCCGGCCTGCGCCCAGCGGTCGTAATCGGTCGGCGCGCCGCGCAGGAAGACCAGCCCGTTGACGCTGCCCGAGCCCCCCAGCACGCGCCCGCGCGGCCAGGGGATGGAACGGCTATCCAGGCTCTCCTCCGCCGCGGTGGCGAAGCCGGGGTCGTAGCGACGGCTGCCGAACAGTTTGGCGTAGCCCGCCGGCAGGCGGATCCACAGATCATCATCCGGCGGCCCGGCTTCGAGCAGCAGCACGCGCGTGCCAGAATCCTCCGAAAGCCGCGCCGCCACGATGCAGCCGGCCGAGCCGCCGCCCACGATGATGACGTCGGCGTCGGTGGGCATCTCAGTTTGGAATCAAAACGCTTAGCTTGCGCGCCACCTGCAGGATGCTCTCCCAGGTGTCGGGTTGCAGCGGCACCCCTTTGGCGAGGCGATCCGCACGCATTGCCGCTTCCTTGTCGCCAGGGACCAGCACCGGCTGCGACGCATCGGCCGGCGCGCATGCCATCACCCAATCGACATAGGCGCGGCCCGAAGCCTCGAACGCGGCCTGCGTGCCGAAATGCGCGGGCGAGACGTAGATCGAGAACATGCCGTTCGCGATGCGCCCACGTTCGCCGGTGGGGCCCGAGGTCCCGCCGCCGGTCAGCGCGCCGGCCAGCAACTCGCACATGAAGGCCAGGCCGCTGCCCTTGTGCTCGCCGAAAGCACGGATGGCGCCCGCGCCGATTGCGGGGTTGCGCGGCCCGAACTGATCGTAGGGGCCATAGAGTGTGTGCGGATCGCCCGACAGCGTACCATCGGGCTCGATCAGCGCATCGGTGGGCAGAGGCTTGCCGCCATTGGAGGCGACCAGCACCTTGCCTTCCGCCACCAGCGAGGTCGCGAAATCCAGCACCAGCGGGCGGCCGGGCAGGGGTACGCCGATGCTGAAGGGCGCAGTGGAGAAGCGCCGCTCCGTGCCGCCGAAGGGCGCCACCAGCACGCTGCCTGCGACGTTGACGAAGTGGATCGAGATCAGCCCCGCGCGGATCGCCATCTCGGCATAATCGCCCACGCGCCCGATGTGCCCGGCATTGCGCAGCCCGACCACCGCGATGCCGTGCTGCTGCGCGCGCGCGATGCCCAGCGCCACCGCCTGTGGCGCGACGGTCTGGCCGAAGCCGAACTTGCCATCGAGCAGCGCGAAGCAACCTCCATCTGTGATGATCTCGGCGGTCTGGTCGCGCACCACGAAGCCGGCCTGCAGCCATTCGACATAGCGCGGCACGCGCGCCACGCCGTGGCTGTCATGGCCGGCAAGATTGGCGCCAAGCAGATGGGTGGAAATGCGCGCCGCCTCGGCGGCATCGCAGCCCGCGGCGACGAAAATCCTGGCGACCAGCGCATCGAGCACGGGCGCGTCAACCAGCACGTACTCAGCCATTATGTCAGAGGACCTTGCCGCTTTCAGGATCGATCAGATGCATGTGGTTGAGGTCGGCGGCCATCTGCATCGGACGGCCGGGCTCGGCGAAGGTGGAGGGATCGATTCGGCAGCAGATTTCGGCGCCGTTCATCCACAGATGCAGCAGCGTCTCCATGCCCATCGGCTCGATCACCTCGGGGGTGATCTCGAACTGTGCGATGTTGCCGCGGTCGAGGTTCTTCGGCTCGGTCAGGTGTTCCGGCCGGATACCGAACAGCACCTCCCGCCCCGCATGGGCGGCGTAGCGCGTGGTGCGTTCGGCGGGCACGTTCAGCACGATGCCGTTGGGCAGCATCGCGCGCAGCGCGCCGCTGCCGTTTTCCAGTCGTACTGGCAAAAAATTCATCGCGGGGCTGCCGATGAAGCCGGCGACGAAGCGCGTCTTCGGATGGTGATACAATTCTTGCGGCGGGCCAACCTGCTCGATCACGCCATGGTTCATCACCACCACGCGGTCAGCCAGCGTCATCGCCTCGATCTGGTCGTGCGTGACATAGACGGTGGTGGTGCGCACCTTCTGGTGCACCTTCTTGATCTCGGTGCGCATCTGCACGCGCAGCTTGGCGTCGAGGTTGGACAGCGGTTCGTCGAACAGGAACACCTTCGGGTCGCGCACGATGGCGCGGCCCATGGCGACACGCTGGCGCTGCCCGCCGGACAGCGCCTTGGGCTTGCGCTCCAGCAGCGGTTCGATGTCGAGCATGCGGGCGGCGTTCATCACGCGGCGCTTGATCTCGTCCTTCGGGAATTTCCGCAGCGTCAGGCCGAAGGCCATGTTGTCGTACACTGACATATGCGGATACAGCGCGTAGTTCTGGAACACCATGGCGATGTCGCGGTCGCGCGGCGGAATGTCGTTCACCACCGTGCCGCCGATCGCGATCTCGCCACCGGTGATCTCCTCCAGGCCCGCGATCATGCGCAGCGTGGTGGACTTGCCGCAGCCCGAGGGGCCGACCAGGACCACGAATTCATGGTCGGCGATCTCCAGGTCGATGCCCTTCACCGCCTGCACGCCACCCTCATACGCCTTGACAACCTTACGGATCGAAATCTGCGCCATGGTGGTTCAGCCCTTTGTCGCGCCGGCGGTCAGGCCGGCGATATAGTAATCCATCAGGAAGGCATACACGATGACCGGTGGCAGCGCGGCAAGCAAGGCGCCCGCCATCAACTGCCCCCAGGCGAAGGTGTCGCCGCGGATCAGCTGGCTCACCACGCCGATGGTCAAGGGCATCTCATCGGGCCGCGTGATGAAGGCTGTGGGATAGACGAAGGCCGCCCAGCTGACGGTAAAGGCGAAGATGGTCGCCGCGATGATGCCGGGTAGCGCCACGGGGATGAAGATCCGCGTCAGCATCTGGGTCCAGGAGGCACCATCGATCAGCGCGGCCTCGTCCAGCTCCTTCGGGATGGAGGCGAAGTAGCCGATCATGATCCATGTGCAGAAAGGCACCGTCAGCGTGGGATAGACCAGAACCAAGCTCCAGGTGGAGTCGAGCAGGCCGAGCGAGCCCACGATCTGGTACAGCGGAATGAACAGCAGCGTATCCGGCACCAGATAGGTGAGGAAGACGCCAGTGGCCAGGAACTGGCTGCCCCAGAACCGCATGCGCGCCAGCGCGAAGGCGGCGAGCACCGAGATCACCATCGTGAGCGACACCACCAGCACCGTTACCTTGATGCTGTTCCAGAAGAACCCCATGAACATCGGGCTGGTCAGCAGGGCCCAGTAGTTGTCGAAGGTGGGATTGCGCACGATCCACGGATTGCCGGCCAGGTCGGCCACCTCCGCGCTGGTCTTCAGGCTGGTGATCAGCATGTAGAAGGGCGGCGCGAGCATGATGATCGCGGCGAAGATCAGCGAGACGTAGGCGGTGATCAGCGCCCAGCGGCGTTCCTTCCGCAGGCTGCCGGCGCGGTGGAAGATACCTGGCACGACGAGAGTTGTGGCCATCACGCTTCCTCCCGATTCCGGCGGGTCACGCCACGCAGCACGAAGAAGGCGATGAAGGCCAGGATCGGGAACATGAACAGCGACACCGCGGCACCGCGCGGGATGTTGCCGCTCAAGATGCCGACCTGGAAGGCGTAGCTGGCGAAGACATGCGTCAGGTCGCGCGGGCCACCATTGGTCAGCACGCGCACGATGTCGTAGTTGGCGAAGGTGACGATCAGGCTGAACAGCACGGTGATCGAGATGATGTTGCGCATCATCGGCAGCGTGATGTAGCGCAGCCGCTGCCAACTGGTGGCGCCATCGATGGCCGCCGCCTCATATAGCTGTTCCGGCACCGATTTCAGCGCCGCCAGGTACATGATCATGAAGAACGGCGCGCCGTACCAGACATTAACGATGATGACCGATATCCGCGCCCACCAGGGCTCGCCCAGCCAGGGCACGGAGGGCACGGCGAAGATCGCCAGCACCCAGTTGATCGAGGAATAGGAGGGCTCGAACATCCACCACCAGCCGAGCGTGGAGAGGGCCGGCGGAATCACCCAGGGCACCAGCAGCATGCCGCGCCATTTGCGCTGCCCCTTGGTGGGCAGGTGGTGCAGCATATGGGCCAGCCAGAAGCCGATCAGCGCCTTCAGGATCACTGCCGTGACGGCGAAGAAGCAAGATTGCCAGATCACCAAGCGGAAGGTCTCGGAATCCAGCAGGATCAGAAAATTCTCCAGGCCGATGAAGGTCGTCATCCGCCGGTTCAGCGTGGAGAGGTAGATCGCGTAGGCGGCTGGCCACACCACCAACCCGCCGATCACAGCGATCAGCGGCAGCGTCATCAGGAAGGCGATGGTCGATCGTCGGCGCGCGAAGCGTTGCAGCGTGGTGCTGCCCGGCGCGCGCGCGCTTGCCTGCATGATGGTCGTGCCGTCGGCCATCCGTGTTCCCCCTGATGCGAAGCCGGGGCGCGCCGCAGCACGCCCCGACGAAACGCGGCCCCGTTCAGCCGCCGCGGCGCATGTTGGTGATCTCACGCTCGAGCCAGGCGAGCGCCACCTCCACCGTCTCGCCACCCTGCGCGACGCGCGCGATGACCTTGGTGTTGAGCGCCTGGATGTACATCTGGCTGGCCAGTTCCGGCGGTGCCGGCGAGAAGGCGATCGAGGTCTGCGCTTGATGGTGGGCCTTCGACGGATAGTTGAACAGCGTGCCGACGGGCGGGCCTTCGGTCTCCCACACCTTGAAGTCGCTCATGCTCGCGAAGGGCGGGATGTCGTAGCCAGCGCTGCGGATCGTGGTCGCCTCCGCCGCCTCGCGCGAGGAAATGAACTCGACGAAGGATTTCGCCGCGGCCTTGTTGCGCCCGAAGGCCCAGATGCCGGTGTTGAAGGGCAGGTAGGCGATAAAGCGGCCACGCGGGCCGGAGGGCATCGGGATGGTCCAGCATTGCTCGGCCACCTGCGGCGCGTCGCGCTTGGCCACCGCCCAGGCGGAGGGCGGGTTGAAGATCAGCGCCGACCGACCGGAGATCAGCGACCGATTGTTGCTGCCATCGTCCCAGGCCCAGACGTCATTGGGCAGGAAGCGGCTGATGCGCACCGCCATGTCGATCGCGGTCCGCAATTCGGCATTGCCGCGGATGGTGGGATTGCCACGCTCATCGGTCATGCGCGCGCCATACGACAGGAACAGCGCACCCACCCAATCCACCGCATCGGTGAACTGGCCCATCGGCAGGCCGAAGGGGAAGCCCGCGGCATGGCACCGCTGGGCGGCGGCCAGGAAGGTGTCCCAGGTCCAGTTGTCGGCGCCCGGCCCGCGTTCGTTGCGGGCCGGCCACATCGCACGGACGTCGAGGCCGGCATGCTGCTGCAACAGGTCGAAGCGGCAGAGGGCCGGCTTGTTCTGGGTGCCCGAGGTGGCGGGCACGCCGCGCCAGGCGCCGTTGCGCTTGGCCAGGAATTCGGCAACCGGGTTGATCGGCCCATTGGCGGCGATCAGGCGGCCGATCACGTCATCGACAGGCTCCAGTTGATCGGCATAGGCGCCGACATCCCAGGCGGTGAGCGAGATCCCGTCATGCCCGCTGCGCGCCTGGGCCTGCGCGGCCGCGGTCAATTGCAGCTGGTTGCCGGTGGTGTTGATGAAATCCAGTGTCAGGTTGACGCGATTGCGCTCGGCCCAGGCGGTGCCGAGGGTGCGGAGCGCGTCATTGCCGCCGGGCACCCAATGGTCCCAGAAGGCGAAACGCAGCGAGCCGCCGGTGCCTTGCGCGAAGACCGCCGGCGAGGCGAGTGCGGTCGCGGCGATGCCCGTTGCGGTAAGCAGCGCGTCGCGGCGCGTGATGCCATGGTACGTCATTTCGCTAACCCTCCTGTTTTGTTGGGCCGGCTTTCCGGTCCCGCGCTTTCTTGGCCGAGCAGCCTAGGCAGAAGCAGCTTCCCACCGCAAGCGCGCGTCGGGTGGCAGGTGAGAGCGGCGCGGATTGACCGCGGAGGCCGCGCAGTCGAAGCATGGCCGATGAGCTCCACGGATTTCGACGTTCTTGTGATCGGGGCCGGCATCGCCGGCGCCACCGCCGCCGCCGCGGTTGCTGCCACCGGCCGGCGCGTCGCGCTGATGGAGGCCGAGGAGAGTGCCGGCTACCACAGCACCGGCCGGTCCGCCGCCATCTGGATCCTCAACTACGGTCCGCCCGATGTGCGCATCCTGACGCGCGCCTCCCGCGCCTTTTTCGAAGCACCCGGCGAGGGTTTCGCCCCCGCGCCGCTGCTGGCGCGGCGCCCCGTGGTGACGCTCGCGCCCGAGGCGGATCGCGCACACCTCGGGCAAATGATCGCCGAGGGCGAGGGGATCGAGCCCATTGCGGTCGCCCAGGTCGCCGCGATGGTGCCGCCGCTGCGGCGCGACTACGCCGTGGCCGCCGCGATCGAGCGTGAGGCCTTCGACATCGATGTTGCGGGCCTGCATGCCGGCTTCCTGAAGCAGCTCCGCCAAGCGGGCGGCGTGCTCGCGCTGCGCGCCCGCGCGGGACGGATCTGGCACGCGGCCGGGCTGTGGCAGGCGGAGAGCACCACCGGCGAGGCGTTCCGCGCGAAGGTGATCGTCAACGCCGCCGGCGCCTGGGGCGATGCGGTGGCGACCATCGCAGGGCTCGCGCCGCTCGGCCTGCAACCCAAGCGCCGTACCGCGCTGATCATCGATCCCGGCGCGCATGATTGCGCCGACTGGCCGCTGCTCGGCGATGTCGGCCATACTTGGTACGTGCGGCCTGAGGCGCGGCGGAAGCTGATGGTCTCGCCCGCCGACGAGACCGACATGGACCCGCACGACGTGCAGCCCGATGAGCTCGACGTTGCCATCGCCGTGGACCGTATGCAGCAGGCGCTGGACATCCCGGTGCACCGCGTGGAGCATCGCTGGGCGGGACTGCGCAGCTTCACGCCGGACCGTTCCCTCGCCATCGGTTTCGACCGCCACGCGCCGGGGTTCCTGTGGATGATCGGTCAGGGCGGCTATGGCATCCAGACCTCGCCGGCGGCGGGCCGGCTGGTGGCGGGGCTGATCGCCGGCGCGGTCGATTCCGATCTCGCGCCCGCCGTTCCGCTGCTCGACCCCCACCGATTCATGAGGGCCTGACCATGGCACAACTTCTGCCCACCCATGACGATGTCCGCGCCGCCGCCGCGCGCATCGCGCCCCACATCGTGCGCACGCCGATGCTGCGCCATGCGCTGCTCGACAGCCTCACCGGCGGCACCATCCTGGTCAAACCCGAGCCATTGCAGCGCACCGGAAGCTTCAAGCTGCGCGGCGCCACCAATGCCGCCTTGCGGCTGCCGCAGGCGGCGCGGGCGGGCGGCGTGGTCACGCATTCGTCCGGCAATCACGGCCAGGCGGTGGCCTGCGCCTGCGCGCTGCTCGGCATGAAGGCGCTGATCGCCATGCCGATGGACGCACCCGCCATCAAGGTCGAGAGCACGCGTCGCTGGGGGGCCGAGATCACCTTTTTCGACCGCAAGACGACGGACCGCGAAACGCTGGCCACCAGCCTGGCTGAGGAGCGCGGCGGCACGGTGCTGCCGCCCTTCGACCATGCCGACGTCATCGCCGGCCAGGGCACGCTGGCGCTGGAGCTGATCGAGGATGCGCTCGCGGCGGGCCTCACGCTGGATGAGATGGCGGTGTGCACCGGCGGCGGCGGGCTGATCGCCGGCTGCGCCCTGGCACTGGAGGGTGCCTCGCCGAACACGCGCCTGCATGCGGTGGAGCCCGAGGGCTGGGACGACACGCGCCGTTCGCTCGAAGCCGGCGAGCGCCTCGCCAATGATGGCCAGGGCGAGACCTTGTGCGATGCGCTGCTGTCGATGCGCCCGGGCGCGCTGACCTTCGCGGTCAACCAGCCGCGCCTGACGAGTGGCGTGGTGGTGACGCCGGCCGAGGTGTTCCGCGCGATGCGCTTCGCCTTCGAGCACCTGAAGATCGTTGTGGAGCCCGGCGGCGCCGTGGCGCTCGCCGCTGTACTGGCCGGCAAGATCGAGACACGCGGGCGGGTGGTCGGCGTGGTGGTCAGCGGCGGCAATGTGGACCCGGCGGTGTTTCAGCGGGCGTTTGCGAGCTGAATCACTCCTCCCGTCGGCCGCCGACGGACTCCACCGTCACGGCCAGCGCGCCAGGCGCTGCCGCGCCCTCGCGCTGCCGGCGCTTCAGCACGAGCGGTACGATGAAGACGATCACCGCCAGCAGGATGATGACGATTAAAGGGTAGTTCGGGTTGTCTGGCCGCGCGGACCAGACCGGGATCAACGTCAGCAGGAGCAGGCAGATGCCCGTCGTCACATAGTAGCCGACCATCGCCTTGCCCCCTCAGCCGAGATGCTTCGCCAGGAAGGCGAGGCTGCGTTCTTGGGCCAGCTTCTGGTCCGGCGCGCTGTAACTGTCGCGCTCGTCGCAGCCGAAGCCGTGGCCCGCACCTTTGTACACGAAAATCTCCACCGCCGGTTGAGCTTGTTGTATGGCGTCGATGTCGGTGGACGGAATGGCGTGATCTATCTCGCCGAAATGCAGTTGTACGGGGCAATGCGGCGTCTCAGTGCGGGTGCCGGCGATACCGCCGCCATACCAGCCCACGGCCGCGGCAAAGCTGGTGGCGCGCGTCGCACCCCACCAAGCGACCGTGCCGCCCCAGCAATAGCCGATGATGCCCCGTGTGGCGCCCTTCGGCAGGGCGGCGGCGGCGGCCTCCACATCGAGCATCAAGCCCACTTCCGGCACCTCGCCCTTCAGCGTGCGGCCGCGCTGCACATCGGCGGGGCCGTAGGCGAGCTCGGTGCCGCGCGCCACCCGGTCGAACAGGGCGGGCGCGACCACGGCATAGCCTTCGGCGGCGAAGGCGTCGCAGATCCGGCGCATGTTGTCGTTCACGCCGAAGATCTCCTGCACCACCACCAGCGCGCGCTTCGCGTCGGCTGGGCCGGCGGCATAGGCGGCCAAGCGGTGGCCGTCGGCGGCGGTCAGTTCGATCACCATGTCATTCCCTACGGGCGGTTCGCGCGTTAGTCTCGCGCCATGGGCGATCCCGTCAACCTCAACCAGGCGCGCAAGGCGGCGGCGAAGCGCGCGGCCGAGGCGCAGGCCACCGCCAACCGGGTGAAATTCGGCCGCACCAAGGCGGAGAGGCTTGCCGATCGCGCGGCCGAGGCGCGCCGCGCGGCGCTGCTCGATGGCGTGAAGCGC
>Ga0209591_10005843_pt1 | contig 13716 bp, 17 predicted proteins | sample MAT01_FD_187207 | JGI IMG/M metagenome (GOLD analysis project Ga0209591, IMG submission 187207) | Freshwater microbial communities from Lake Fryxell liftoff mats and glacier meltwater in Antarctica - MAT-01 (SPAdes) (version 2) | ecosystem: Environmental > Aquatic > Freshwater > Ice > Liftoff...
GCTAGTCACTAGCAACTAGCAACTAGCGTTTATCTTACTTCGTACGTAATCGTCACATTTGAAGTAATCTTGTTTTCTCCCGTTGGAAGACTTGGTGCCATTGACGCTTCACCCCCTACTCCAAAAGCCGTCGAGTCCATTTTATACATAATCGGTGTAGGGTACCCACCTTCTGTGAAGCTCACGATACGGACGAGCTTAACATCTAAATCTTTAGCGAGCACTTTTGCTTTTGCTTTTGCTTTTTTGATTGCTTCAGCACGAGCCTCTGTAATGAGCACATCTTGGTCATCAATCGTGAAAGAAAGTGATGAGACTTCAGAAACCCCAGCACTCGTGACTCCATCAATAACTTTTCCTGCGTTATCTACCGCTCGCACTTTGACCGAGATTGTTTGAGTTACTTCGTATCCTACGAGTGTTTGCTTCGACGGAGGACAACTGAAGCTCGTACAGATTACTTGATTATATTCATACTTAGGATTTGCATTGAAGTTAACGGTCTTAATATCTTTATCTTCAATTCCATTTTGCTTCAAACTTTCGATTCCTGCATTTACTTTTGTCGTTGCTTTTGTTTGAGCTTCTTTTACATTTGCCCCAGTTTCCGTAACAGTCCATGTAAAGGTGGCGATGTCAGGGGTGGCAAATACTTCTCCGTCTCCTGTTACAGAAATTGTGTTTTGTACTACCCCGCTTCCAATATAGTCGTATGCCTTGATGCCGTTAATAGTCTGAATAGCCAGAAAAGCGATAAGAACAACAGCCATAGCTGGTATGTATTTTTTGATTGTTTCCATAATAATTGTTATTAGTATATATAATAAGACGTGCAAATCCCTCCTTTCTTACCCTCTCTTTTCAGCTTCCACAGACTGCAATAATGCTATCTTCCAAGAGGCTTTCGAGCTTCATATGCTTCGCACAGATTTTCAAACAAACAATAGACAGTCATGGGTCCAACCCCGCCAGGGACCGGTGTGATAGCGCTGGTGTGGGGCGCTACGTTTTTAAAATCAACATCTCCAACGAGCTTGTTTTCTTCACTATTTTTTGAAATACCAATATCGACTACTACTGCCCCTTCTTTGATGTCTTCAGCTTTTAAGAACTTTTCCTTTCCAATTGCGGTGATAACCATATCTGCTGATCGAGTGAGACTCGGAATGTCGGCGGTGCGTGTGTGGGCAATAGTAACGGTTGCATCGCGAGCGACAAGCGCGAGGGCCAGTGGCTTGCCGACAAGTGATGAGCGTCCAATGACGACAATGTTTTTCCCTTCGATGGGAATCTGATAATGATCAAGAAGCGTGATGACGGCTTTTGCTGTCGCCGACATGATTCCACGCCTCCCTTGCACAAGGAGTCCTTGGTTTACTGGATGAAGACCATCGACATCCATACCAGGATTTATAGCATCGCACAGCGCGTCGGCATCGAGATGTGATGGGACCGGTAGCTGAATAATGATTCCTTGAGATTCGTAATCGTTGTTAGCTCTATGTACGGCGGTTAAGGCCTCGTCCATATTTGTCTCTTGTGGAAGATTCACATGAAAAACCTTTACTCCGATGAGTGCTCCGAATTTTATCTTTTGTTCGACGTAGGCTTGTGAACGCTCATCGGTGCCGAATGAAAAAACAATAAGACCAAGGGGGCTTGTGTACTGGGAAATGCGGACTTTGAGTGACTCAGTTAGTCGTGTGCGGACTTCAAGACCGTTTAGAATTAGTGGTGCCATAATGGTATTGTGATCGATATAGAATAATAAAAGAGAGGGTAATCCAAAACATACCGAGCGCGAACCCTGCTAGGACGTCGCTGAGCCAATGAACTCCTAGATATATTCTACTAAATCCTGTTAGAAGTACGAGGCTCACAGAAATGAAGGCAATGATTGCCTGGTACGTACGGCCATGGATACGTTTTTCAACGACAAACAACATAGTAAGAATAAAAATGGCAACCACCGTGGCGTGTCCGCTCGGAAAGCTCAGGCCAAAGGCGCTGATTTCAGTTACTGGGCGTGCCACATCAAATGCTTTCTTTAAGATGTCGACTGACACAAGCCCACCCGTCATTGCGCCGAGCAGTAACAGTCCTTCTGCTCTTTTTTTGTACATAGTAAGTAAGACATACAAACAAACGGTCGCTACCGAGAGCACCATAGGGCTAAATACTGCACTTATATACAGCATCGACATCTTAATCTCTTGGCTGTAAAACATAATTCTTCCGCTATCGAGCCAGGCATCTAGCATCGGCCTTGCGCCGGATAAAAGAACTGAGGACGCAATTAGAAAAAAAACAATAATTGAAATCGCATTCAAAATAAATAACCTTCTATGAACAATGAGAAAATCCATTGCTTTATCTTATCGTATTACCGCTTGTTCGTGAACATTACTTGTGCAGAAGGGACAAGCTTACTGAAGAAGAGGAGTGCTTGGTTTTAGCGTAGGCTCTGTTTCTTTTTGCGCCGGCTTAGAAGACTGTATTGGTGAAGACGATGCGACTTCCTCTGGGGTGAGCGGGTTTTCAGATTTAGTATTAAGAAAATCCTCTGCACTCTTAATAAGTGCCTTCACCTGTAGTAAGTTCTCTGTTCTTTTTTCTTCTGAAATTTTTGTATCAGAGGCAATGAGGAGTTTCTTTTGAGCGACAAGAAGTTTCGCTTGCATCTTTATCGTTTCTTCTTTCCTAGGTCCGCTTCCTTCTTGTTTGACTAGGGTTGTGCGTAAAGTCTTTATGGTGATGCGGAGCGCTATGATTTCTTCTGTGATATTTCTTTGTCCTACACTTGCAATACCAATACTGTCGCTCTCCGATGAAGAAGCGGCTTCGAGAGGATTGGAGTCCGCAGTACTTATTTTCATCATTACTGGTGCGATTTGGGGATTTATAGAAGCGCTCTCTCTTTCTGCTTTTACCCCCGCTCCTGCTTCTATTTGAGCAATCTCTTCACTGTCCCCTGCAGTGGCAACCACTACTTGGTCAAAGGTGGTTTTCAAATGCTCTTCTTTCACCTGATCAGGAACTGACGGCTCATTAGCAATAAGCTCAGCTTCTTCAAGCCTACGCTCGGCTAATTTGATATTAAGCTCTTCTTTACTTTCTGGGGTTACTGCAAACCACCCAAGAACCTGCTCATTGATATCGGTCTTAAATGGATACAAAAAGCTTCCTGGCAATGATTTGTCAGCAATAGCGCTGACCCCTCCACTGAAAAAGAATACAACTACAAAAGCAAGTGACGCGCCGTGTCTCCACGTAAATGCATATATATTTGAAAACGGCGAAAGAGCAGGTCTTAGGGAAATATGTTTTTGTTCAAGAGAAAACAGACGTGCGCGAATAGCAGTCTTTTCATGGTCTCTCATTGAGACTTTTTGGGATTCGGTATGCAAAATATATTCTAGGTTCTTCATGGTTTTATAATTTCTTTGAGTTTCTGTATGGCGCGATGAAGCCGTACCGATACAACATTTTCTGACTCACGAAGCACATCAGCAATTTCTAATATCGAAAGTCCGTCAACGTGACGAAAGACTATAAGTTTTCGGTCTTCATCAGACAGCCCATCAAGAGAACTTATAACAAGAGATATTTCAGCTTTTCTTTCAATATCCACAGTCTCATCCCTAGGATCGAATCCGTCATCAAGCAAAGCTTCGAGTGATCCGCTTTTTGATTTTCGGTAATAATCAATAATGAGGTTGTTCATAACATGATACAGATAGGCTTTAAGATTTTGAATCTCTTCACCCCGCTCGATGTGTTGCCATGTTTTTATGAAGGTGTCTTGAACCATATCTATGGCAACCTCACGATTGGACACGCGGAAAAAGGAGTGACGAAAGAGTGAGTCTCCTAGCTCGTCGTATGCTGTAATAAAATCCTTGTGTTGTGTATTTCTGTCTCTATTCATATAAGACGGCTCTGTGCCAACTCTCTTACACTTCCCTCTTTTCCACCCTCGCATATATACCTGCCGGTAACAGCCTTTCTGACCCCGATTCCGCTAATGAAAGCTCTCCGTATTGAGTGATGCCTTTCATCTTTTCTTTTACTTGCTCCAAGAGCTGTGCATAGGCTACGGGAGAATACCCCGCTGCATAACCATTTAATATGAAAAACAGCGGGTCTACACTTAGGAGCTTGCTACAGACTTCTATAAGGGTTGGTAAGTCTCTTTCTATTTTCCACTCTTCCCCCTTAGGACCATGACCAAACGCTGGAGGGTCCATAATGATAGCGTCGTAGGTATTACCACGCCTAACTTCCCTCTTAGCAAACTCCAAAGCATCATCGAGAATCCATCTGACAGGCTTGTCAGCTAGTTTTGAAAGCTCTGCGTTGTGTCTTGCAAGTGAAAGAGAGACTTTTGAACCATCGACATGAACCACACTCGCACCAGACGAGAGTGCGGCCATTGTTGCTCCTCCTGTGTACCCAAATAAATTCAGTACAGAAATGGGGCGGTCTGCATTTTTTACTTTTTGTTTTATCCACTGCCAATTGCTGACTTGTTCTGGAAAAATACCTACGTGCTTAAATGAAGAAAGTTTTAAAGAGAACGTCAGGTCTTCAATCGTTACGGTCCAGTTTTCCGCAACGTTCTTTTTACCTTGCCAGCCCGTCACGAATTGTGCGTCTGTGTTTTGCCAGAGTACCCCCTTTTGTTTTTCCCATAGTACTTGAGGGTCAGGGCGAGAGACGGTCACGCTACCAAATCGTTCAAGCTTAAAACCATCTCCACTGTCGAGGAGTTCATAATCTTTTGTTGGTTCTGTTTTTAAGTGTAAGTTCGTATTCATTAATAAAGCATACCAGATAAAGAACAGAGCTCTAGTCGATAACGACTAGAGCTCTGTGAACGCAGGATCTACGCAGTAGAAGCGAGAGCCTTGCTCATCTTCTCAAAAATGAAATGTTTGTTTCCAAGCTCTCCGCGAGCATTTGATTCATGATTAATCAAGTCTGCTGGAGAGCAGTCGAGAAGTTGCGTGAAATACGCAGTTTTTTCTTTTCGAAAGTGGATGCTGCGGGTAACCAGCTCATGGAGCGCATAGAGCGGTGTCGTGTGGCCGACGTCGGTCGTACGCGAGTGCTGGAGCACAAGTAAGTGTGCCTGAATTTTGCACCCGTGACAGAGCTGGAGCGCCACCGTAAAGATGCGCATGAGTTCGCGACTCATCTTGGGTCGCGAACGCTTACTACTGTTTCCCATGTGAAGAAGGGTTGTTGCCTGGGGACGCCGACTATGCGGATGATCCCTGTTCCCGGATTGGGCAACTTGCATGTACATCTCCTCTGCTTTGTGAAAAGAACGTATCCTCGTGCGCCGGATTAGCAACACGAAGGGTTACTATATTGCATTTTACGAATACCTGTCAAGGGGTCATATCACCACCAGTACTGTTCCTGCAATGATAATGAGTGAGGCTACAATTTTTCTCCTAAGATTTCGTTCGTGAAACATCTCTCCACCGATGACTGTCGTAAACAGTGATGAAGTTCTTTTGATTCCAGAGACTAATGCAACCGGCGCAAGGACCAACGCTTGCATTTCAAACAATCTGTACAACACAGTAAAAATTGAAGCAACAACGAGTCTCCATCCACCTTCTCGAAATCCAATAAGTACCCCTTTGAATCCGACACCAAAAATCCCAGAGATAGGAATAAAAACGAGGGCAATAAAAAAGTTTAAGAAAAAAACATAGGCCGGAATGGCGACGCGAAAACCGTGTAACATTGTCCTATCGAAAATAGAAATAATGGCATAACAAAATAGCGCCAAGAAAACGATGTGAACATATCGAGATTGTAAAAATAAATAAAACGGGTCAAGTAGGCTTTTCTTTGGTTCTGTCGTCAGAATATATGAACCGATAATCATGAAAACGATTCCTGATATTTGAAGAGGGCTCACTTTCTCTCCTAAAATTAAAAAAGCTAAGAGCGATGAGCTGACGGGACTGAGCGCTAGAAGCGGGGCGACAGTGCTTACTTCGAGATGTCTGAATCCTTTATTAACTAAGAAAAATGCTGCTGCAGAAATAAGAGCTACTACGGAAATCAAAAGGAGAATGAATCCGTTGAGAGCTTTGAAATCAATGAAAAACAAGAAGGGTAAAGAAAAAATAACATTGAGTAGTGCTACAGATGCAGAAAAATCTATAACGTGCACTTTGCGCAGTACGTGTTTTTCGGCTAAGTTGGCTCCCGAAAGAAGGAGTGCGCACATTCCTGCATAAAAAAACCAGGGCATGGCTCTATTCTACTAGAGATTTGATTGTCTTAGAAACTTTTATGGGATCCTACCGGAGAAGTAGGATTTTATGAATTTCTTCCTGTAGAGCAATACTGGTAGTGTCCACACATATTATTTAGAAAGGTATGACTCAACACTATCCCAGTAGCCGTTTGCATTGGAATCTTTTTTTGTTGGATCGGTCTTTTCACATGCGAAAACCACGTAATTATCTGGAAAGACACACCTTTCAAGCTCATCTGTTTTCCCGTCATTATCTGTGTCCTTTAGCGTCGCTTCGAGCTTGGCTTCGAGGGTAGAGACGGTGGAGGTGCTTGTACGATTGATAACCCAGGTTTCATTTGGCTTGAGTGCCGCAAGTCGCGGATTACCCTTGTCATCTTTTATGAATATGATGGTGGCTTTCGTTGCACCTAGCTCAGAATCAGAATCAATCCGAGTAACGTTGGTGGAAAGGATAGCCTGTTTGCTATCCTCTAAAATATTTACAAAATCGTTTTCCTTGAGCTTTGATCCTATCTCATAAACGGCATCCATTTTTGCGAAACATTCTTTTTCTTGTTTTGGATCAGCGCACGCATCAGAAACTTTGTATGACAGTGTCGCGAGAGACGCTTTGTCATTATTTTTTGCGTACACAAGATACTGCTCGAAGACTGTCCACAAGGTCTTTGAGTTTTTTGGCGCCCTGTTAGAATCTGTGACTTTCGCCACTCCGTTTGTTGGGCTTGTTTCTTTTGCTGTTGAATCAGAAGCGAGCAGGATTGATGGTGCATTCTGAGCAGGCTGTTCGATAGAAGTAGTTGGTTTTGGTTTAAAGAAGAAAAAGAGTCCCACCATGAGGACGAGCGCAATTAATCCATATAGAGGAAAATATTTTTTTTGTTGCATGATTATTGTTTGTTCTTTTTAAGAGCAGTTACATCTTCTTGCAGTTTCAGAAGGGTTTCTTCAATGTGCTCGAGGGTTTTTAATTCTAATACGCTGTGAGTTTCTTCTTCGGTCATCTCAACCACATCCTCTTGAATCTCGTCCACATCAATCTGAATCTCATCGACGTCTTCTTGAATCTCGTCGATATCTTCCTGAATTTCTCCGATATCTTCTTCTACCTCAAGAAGGCTCTCTGTGTTCCGGTTGACGGACATTTGAATAAAGATGGAAAGGTAGATTGCTTCAAGGGAGACGACTGTGGTGAGCACGAGCAAAACCGTATTCCATGCAAATCCAAAAAAACCGGCAAGGAAGAAACTGGCAAAAAGAATGGTGTGAAGTACCAGAGAGGTCGTTGACCCTATCCATTTGGCACTAGCTTGCGCTATTTGTTCTAGGAAATCTTTTTTCATATTCTCCGTGTTCAATTCCCTCAAAAGCGCAAGCAACACTTTTACTATTTATTTTCAGTAAGCACACCGTCTTTGATTGTAAGGGTGATGGTCTTTTCTACGGACGCAGGTATAGCAAATGAATCAGTGGTAGCACGGTCAAGAATATCTATTGAGATTACTCCAGAAAGAACTCTGATAGCCTTGATGCGGACACGGTCTCCAAGAAAAACTGAGTTACTAACTTTAGTAGTTCCATTGTTAGAAAGCACAACAGCAGCGTAATAAAACATTCCACTTCCCCCTCTTTCATCTCTTAGGATTACAACAGCATCACTCTTCCCATCACGATCAATATCAGTAAACGCTGGATTATTGAGAAGTGTCGTTTTGGTACTCACAGTAGTAGTTCCAATTCCCGCTGTCTGATTAACTCCTGAAGTTAAGGCAATACTTCGATCTTCGATGGTGTAGGTTTCTTCCTTAACATCGATTGGATCGACGGTTGAAGATTCGGCTGTTTCAGGCTCAGGGTCGAGATTTACCTCAGTCGAAGATGTAGGAGAAGCGACGGGGGTTTTTGTTTCATCTTTTGATTGCGCTGACCACACAAGAAATCCGATAAGGAGGATGGCGACAACGACACCTATTGTAGTTTGATTTTTGTTCATGATTGATTGCTGTATAGACGCTTATTAATGGTTGTAATTATTATGCGGAAGAGATATACCCCTCCTATAATGCACCAGTATACCAAGAAATTCATAAAGAGGAACTGGGCTCTTTTTTAGCCTTTCTGTCTTCAATCTGCTGATATCATGTGCCTGAGCAATACTATTACTCACAAAGCCCCGATCAAACTATCGAATGCCTGATTCTCAATGAATGCAGGATTTTACACGGCTCTACAGTGCTAGCGTCGACAATTCTGTAATAAAAGGTATTAGGAGGCACGCTTCCCTTAATTTTTAAACCATATTCAGTTTTTCGACGGTCTCAGCTTCCAGTCCACATTCCAAGTTTGTTCCATTCTGATTCGCGGTGTTTAGCAATAATTAATGTTCCGATCTTAGTTATACGGTAATTACGTTTGGAGGAGTTCTGCCTTCCAAAAAACTTATAACATTGTGCGCCGCAATTTTAGCCATTGAGTTTCGCACATTTTCACTCGCTGAGGCGATATGGGGAGTTATGATCACGTTTGGAAGTTTTCTCATCGTAGCACTAATCTTCGGCTCGAATTCAAACACATCGAGCGCCGCTCCTGATATTTCCTTCTTTTTAAGCGCCAGCTCAAGTGCTTTTTCATCAATAACTGGACCTCGAGACGTGTTCACCAAAAATGCAGTTGGCTTCATCAACTTTAATTTGCGCCCATCAATGAGGTGGCGGGTGGATTCCATAAGAGGCACATGCAAACTCACCACATCACTCGCAGGAAGCATACTTTCAATTGATGCATAAAACTGTGCACCTGTTTTGGTTTCTAAATCCTCATTGCGCTTTACATCCGTATAGATAATAGAAAAACCGACCGCAGATGCTAGGCGCGCTAGCTGTAATCCAATCCTCCCTGCCCCCACTAGCCCGAGCGTTTTTCCTGTAATATCTGAACTTATAAAATTAGTTGGTGACCATCCTTTGTATTTTCCTCTCCTAACAAAGTCATCAGCTTCAACGATACGAGTCATCAGCGCCAACATGAGAGCGAGTGAATACTGTGCGACGGCTTCTGTGGAGGTGTCTGTCGGTGCGTTGGTTACGGTTACTCCATACTGCTTTGCATGCGATACATTTATATTGTCGAAACCTGTTGCGTAATTGGCAAACAGCTTTGCTGTTGGAACCGCAGCAAACACATCAGCATCGATAGGGTCAGTCAATAGACTTATCACTGCATCGTAGGGTTTCTTTTTTAAGACTTTAATTATTTGTTTTTTTGAAAGAGGTTCACTGCTGGTGCCGACCTCAACCTCATACCCTTTTTCCGTAAGCATCGTAATGGCGATGTCAGGAATTTTTCGTGTGATATATATTTTTTTACTCATAATGTTTATTATTTGTACCTATAACCAGCTTACTATTTTTAAATCCGTCACGCGCAGAATCTTACCAACTCGCGTCATTTGATTGCACCCCGCTCAGAATCTTGGCTAAAAAAACAGGTTTAAGAAGGTCGTTGTGTGTGTAATGTCAGCTTATTGCGATAGTGAGTGAGAGGTTCATTCATATTAGTTTCATAATTAATGAACCACTAAACAATACTTTCGCGGAACACTGCATATGAACAACCACATAAAAGATATTACGCACTTGGAAACATATTTTCCTCAACGTCGTCTACCGAGTCCGGAAGGTCAATTTCACTAACACCTGGATCATCTTCTCCAATTACTTTGAAACCAGAACCGGTATCGATACTAGATGGAAACGCCTGCTCTTCTATTTTTTCATCTTTTTTAAGATCATCCATAATAGCGTTGATTAACATTGTAAAAGCTACACAGCAGGATCGTAAATATACTTTGGCACTATTCCTTGCTGTATGTAAGCAAGTGTAATCTTTTTTTGAAGCCTTTCAAAGCTTTTAATTATCTTGCGACAATGAGCGCTTCCACAGAAACATCGCATTGTCCAAACGTCAGACGCGTCGAGCGTTGTTGAATAATCAAAAGTTATTTCTTCTCCTATTTCAATATCTTTTATTGCTATTAAAAACAATCCTTTTTTTCTTTTTTGCAAAAAACTCACTGGAGCACACGAATGATTAAGATATGAACCGAGTTCCCCGTTCGTATTGATATAGTATTTTTTATTGTAGCGAATTGCGTTGTTGCGAGTAGTTTCATCGACGCCGTCGTCAATGTAGCACGTGATCTTAGGACCTGTAATTTCGAAAATGGTTTCTTTTGCTATACACTTTTTTACTGCAAATACACCGAGTCCAATCTTAGATTTTTTTACAACAACAGCGCTTTCTTTCATAATTAAAACAGGCTTGTGTTAATGGTGGTGATGCCCGAGATGAGAGTGCCCATGTACGTGATGCTTTCCTGTATACCCCTTTAGCATATATACAGCGAGAAGTGTCGTAATCGGTACGGTGAGAATAAGACCAATGCTTCCCACAACTGTACGGATGATTTCCGTAGCAAAAATTTCCTGATTTATAATACTTGCCATTGAAGAATCTGATGTTGAAAAAAGAAGCAACAAAGGAAGAGCTGCCCCTGTGTATGCAAGAGCGAGTGTGTTTACTAGCGCTCCAACATGTTCTTTTCCTACTCGTAATGCTCTTTTGTAAATTTCTTTTTTCGAAAGATGTGATGCGGAATTGTACAGTTCACTTACAACTGCTGCTTGTGTAATGGCAATATCGTCAAGCACCCCAAGCACTCCGATCATCATTCCTCCAAGCAGAAGTCCTGCAAAATCAAGAGCTCCTCGGGTGTTGAAATTTAAGTAAACTGCTTCATCTGAAGCAAAGCCACTAAGGCGTGCCAGCGTTACGCCGGCGTACGCGAGTATTCCTGTGAGAATAACTGCGAGCACTGTGCCGGTGAAAGCAACTGTTGATTCCCTATTAAAGCCATGGGTAAGAAAAATTGCTAGAAAAAGTATGACCGCAGCAATTGCAATGCTTGTTTGTACGGGAGGATACCCCTTGAGGAGACTTGGAACTAGGATATACAAAATAACAAAAAAGCTACCAGCAAGACTGATGATAGACCGTACTCCCTGTTTACCAGAAAAAAGGATAATAACTAATGCAAACAACGCAATGAACCCGAGAACGACTCCTCGCCTATCTATGTCACGAACTGCGTACGTCTCTCTTTTACTTAAACCGTCTATGGTGTGGCGAAGAAAAAACTTATCTCCCTTTTTTAATACTAAAAAATCATTTTCTATTGTGACCAATGAGCCTTTCTTTTTTCCTTCTAAGATTTCTACGTTAATTGTTTGATAAACAGTTTGAACATCAGTACCAGGGATTTTTCTTTCCTCTTGATTAAGAACTTCTACCACTTTCGCCCTTATGATTTCAACGGTATCTTGAATAAGCTCTTGAGCAAAAAGAGGGCTTGGTGTAGCTAATATTAAAAATAAAAATAGAAATATAACTTTTTTCATAGACAAATAGTAACCTGTTGAGCAAGATTTACATAATCTATCTTGCTTCTAAGAGGAACAGCTCGGTGACAGAATGTGTAGCGACGGCTGTCATTAGTTGCCATCTTAGATTTTTATTGTAACCGTGACCGTGTCACCAATCTTTATTCCTTCAGCTTTCCTTACTTTTTCATTTAGAGCAACAAATAATGTCTCGTCCCCGTAAGGTAAGAGTGATTTTTTCCATGTTGTTTTCCCAATAGTGATAGTGGCCGGCACTAAACCCCATTTAGGTTTTTTAATACCCAGTTCACTGTATGTTTGGTCGATTGAAACATACACCCAGCCGCCTTTCTGAGGAAAACGTTTCACTGCATTAGTAGACAAATATGCTTGCTGTTTTTTCATTTAAAAATTATATCAAATTACCTAAATTCTTAAATTTCATCATAGAGAATTCTTAGCCAGATTTTTTAAATCAACTTAAAAAGGTGCCGAGGTTATTTCAAACTCGGAAACGAGATTTTACTATCGGTTTAATTCAAATTTTTATTTCACAATGCCTTTATCTTTTTGGACCGTAGTATTCAAAAAGGCTTTTGATTCCTGCAAGATTGCGTTCCCACTCGACATCTTCATGAGTTTTCAACTCTACCGTAATCGCTGGTATGCCAATAGACGCAAGCCAGCCTTCTGCGTCTCCGGTAATGGGGTACGCATCGAAGGATTTAACGGCGGAGTACCCTGACGTCTTTGCATAGGCGTTCATGATGTCGAGTGTTTCCGGCAAAATGTCACCATTGCATTTTGATGCATATACAGCATTAGACTGACTATGCCAGAAAATTACTGCTGTTGGATTATTTGAATCAACGAATTTTTTGAGCGCCTTGGCTTCCGGTTCTGAAAAAACTGCGGACCCCGCACTCACAACCTTCGATCGCCAAGTACTTGTTGCTTGCCAATTGCAATCAAAATTACGATTAAGGTCGACATTGTTTGCGTTAAAGCGCCCCGCTGCTAAAATCTTTTGATCTTTAGAAGCGTTTGCGGAAATGAAGCGACCTTCTTTTCCCGTAACACTAAATACTCCGTCGGGGTTCAGCGAAGGAATAATGCTGACAATGAGGTTAGCGGGTAGCTCGCTTGGGTTTGCTTCGAGATAGTCAATAAGCTCGTATGCGAGAAGCACACTGTTCCATTCGTATCCGCCATGCATTCCTCCGACAAAAAGAAGGCGTGTAGACGAGGCGGAAGCCGTCCCAAATGTATATCCTTCTATTGTGCGCCCTTGCACAGACTTACCGATTATTTGGTATTTAGGCTCTAGATCTTGAACCTCTGTTACTACATCAACAGGAATACTTTCTGGCTTCTTATCTCGGATAACAAAAACATACATAGCAACGAAGACCGTAAGGAGTCCTAAAATGACTATCAGCCATTTTATTGAAAGTTTAGAAAACTGCATTACTTTGCGTAATATTTGAGAACTGCATCAATGCCTGCTTTGTTTTTTGCCCACTCAATATCAGTGTGGTTAGTGAGCAAAACACTAATGCCTGGAATATTATTTTTTGCGAACCAATTAACCATATCGCCCGTTACCTCGTACGGCTCGAACGCGTCATATGCAGGATACCCTGAGGCATCAGCATATATGCGAGTAAGATTTGCAGTTTCAGCTGAGACGGGACCTGCGCAACTTGCAGAATACACCCCTCCAGCCGAGCTAAACCATACGACAGCAGCTTTTATATCGCGAGATTCAACATAACTTTTTACAGCCTGACTTTCTGGCTCAGAAAACGGAGCCGAGCCACCACTTACTGCTTTTTTTTGCCATGTACCACTTGCTTGCCACTGACAATCAAAATTGCGATTGATGTCCACATTGTTTGCGTTGAAACGACCCGCCACTAAGGTTGTTTGATTTTTCGTTACTTGCGATGGAGCAAACCGGCCAGTTTCTCCAGTAACTTTTTTCAAACCATCTGGATT
>Ga0209591_10005850_pt1 | contig 13704 bp, 14 predicted proteins | sample MAT01_FD_187207 | JGI IMG/M metagenome (GOLD analysis project Ga0209591, IMG submission 187207) | Freshwater microbial communities from Lake Fryxell liftoff mats and glacier meltwater in Antarctica - MAT-01 (SPAdes) (version 2) | ecosystem: Environmental > Aquatic > Freshwater > Ice > Liftoff...
CTAAAATTAAAATCATCACCAAATAAATTCCCAATTCGCCATAATCGCCAAAGAAAGAACTAATGCGATAATCACGACTCAAACCCAACTTAATATCGTAACCATTAAATAGACGGGGAAGCTGCCAAGTTGGTTGATTAATAAAAACTTGCAAACAGCCAAGCCCACTGAGCGGAATTGAGCCAATGACTAAAATTCCCAGAATATGCTCAAACTGTTGGGGAGTTCTAACGATAAATTGAGCAATCGCAAATAATATAAAAAAAGGTAAAAAGTTAAATAGTCCTGTCCATGCCACTGTTGGATCGAAGGCTGTAAAAGTGGTAATTATTAACCATCCCGATAGAGCTAACCATCCACGATTAATAAAATTATCAAGCGATCGCCCTCTCCCACTGATTAAAAACAGTAAAATTAATAACCCACCTAATAATGAAGTTAAAACACTCTGTAGTGGTAATACCCATGCGATCGCCTGCAATAACACCCAATAGGGATCAGATGGAGCTAAAAAGAAAAATTTCAACAAATACTTCCCAAATTCTTTAATGATACTTAGTTAATATATCTACTAAACCCTGAGCCGCTTTACTAATTTCAAATCTTTCTGCAAAGCACTTTTGGGCTTTTTCACCCATAACTTTCTGCTGCGCTGGAGACAAATCTAACCATTGCCTTAACAAGTCAGTTGTCCCCGCCATATCATCATTAGCAACCAACCCCGCCCCATCAGCTTCAATTTCCCGCCAAATATTAACCTTATTAGAAATCAAGACAGGTACGCTACAGGCTAGAGCTTCAGCAACGGCAATCCCAAAATTTTCTTGATGAGACGGCAAAACAAATACTTCAGCAACCCGAAAAGCTCCCCACTTGTGATCCCCTTCCAGCATTCCTGTCCATGTAATTTGTTGATCTATCCCTAGCTTTTGAGCCATAACTTTTAGTTCAGATTGCCACCCTGTTTGATCTGGACCTGCCATCACCAAATGTAGAGATGGATCAGTCTTTGCTACCTGAGCAAAAGCATTTAATAACAAATCACAACCCTTCTTCTTATGGATTCTGCTTAAAAACAGAAAAATCCGCTTAGACTCTAACTCTGGATATTTAGCCAAGAAGCACTTAGTTTGATGCGTAATATCCTGTGGCGGCTCAGAAGTCCCATAATTAACCACAACTTCATTGCACTTATAGAGCCAAAAAGACTCACGCGCTAGAATTCGTTCTTCCTCACAGGTAAACAACACAGCCTTCGCATCTCGCAAAACCCGATATTCCGCCCAGGGCCAGTACAGCCATTTTTTTAGATGTTTGAGAGGGTAAGTCCGCTTAAACCAAGGATCAAGCATCCCATGGGTAAATACAAAGTATGGTGGAGTTTTATATCCTCGATTTCGTAACCATGTTAAGGCGCACCAAGTCCCAAAGCTAGAATACTGCCATATCCCCTTAACGATAATATAGTCATAAGAAGCGGCATTAGCCTTAAGCCAAGGAATAAGCTGTTTAGAATAGAGATAACCAGTAAATGCGGGACCCAAAGCATAGACCTTAAACGGATAACTGAGTAACCAATCAGAATCTGGTGAATCTAGGCAGACAACTTCCACAGTATGTCCCCAAGACTCTATGATTAATCCGAATTTTTTGAGGCTTTCGCAAGGTCCACCGCCAGTAGGATTAACCGAAGCAATAACGTGGAGTATTTTCATATTTTTGGCAGCTAATTAATATATCCAACAGTCCGAGAAAAATATAAGTATTCCTCAGGTAAGGACTTAATGGCACGGGCAGGAATTCCCGCATATAGTATGTAAGGATCGCAATACTGTTTATTTAAAAGCGATTTTGCCCCTAGAACCGAATAGCTAGGTAATGAAGCCCCCGCCAGAATAATACAATTTGTGCCAACGAAACAATAATCCCCGATCGCCACAGGCGCAGCAGTTTGTTTACATAACTCTATACTAATTGAATGGGTTAAGATCTGAGAGTCAAATCCACCAAAAGTCGAGAAATTCCCAATAATTACCGAGTCTGTACAATCAATTAAATGCCTATTAGTAATTGCCGAGTGATTCCCAACTACTAATTGAGGTTTACGCTCTTTGAAATCAGCAAAAAATTCTTTGGAACTAGAAGGGAATCCCGTAATCCAATTACCATTACAAATGATTGCATTTTCTTTTAAGTGGACTAAATCAAGATTCTTACAGATGGTAAAATTACCAATTCTTGAGTTGGCTTCCATAATCAAATGCTTTGGAAAAACCCAAGAAAGTCCTATTTTTGCAGTTGGATCAATCTGGTAGCCAAAGAAGTTTTCAAATAGCCATCGCTTAATTCCCCAAGGTAATAATAAATTGATTATTAATAAAAATTTCTTAAACATATTAAATAAAGATACTTATCATTTTTCAGATCTACCGTAAATAGCCCCTTTGGAGAGTCTTTCATATAAAGATTGCGGAGAGCACAAATATTTTATAATTCTAAAGAAAACTACAAATGGGATATCAAAAAAATGCTTGCCTCTTTTCATGATTTTATGAAAAATATAGTTAGTATATTCTTTGGTTTTACTATCCATTTTTTTAGACGAGGTAATACTTAAAGCATGGAGCCTATAACAACTCCAATATTTATTAACTAAAGCAAACCTCCCCCCCTTTAAGGCAATATCTACAAATAACTCACCATCCCAATTGGAAGTATTATTTTTATTAAACCCATTAATTTCTCTATAGCACTTAGCTCTAAAGAAAGTTGATGGCTGCATTAATGTATTAGCGCCATAGACACAAGAAATAAGAGAGAAACGATCAGAATAACTATTCCTAATAACTTGATCATCACTATCAATAATTCTTGTATGCCCAGAGACAACATCAATATTTGGATGCTCTTGAAAAAATTTACTCACTTCAGTTAAAGATTCAGGTAGTAACGTATCATCAGAGTTCAAAAAGCCAAATATATCTCCTGTAGCATACTTAAATCCATTATTCAATCCATCTGCAGCTCCAGCATCTGATTCAAAAATTATTCTGCTAAAGTATATTTTAAACTTTTCAATAATATCTCTACTACCATCTGTCGAGCCTGGATCAACAATGATATACTCCAAATCTTTATATCCTTGATCCACCACAGAAAGAATAGCTCTTTCTAAAAAATCTGCCTGATTATAGGAAACTGTAACTATTGTTATCTTCACTTAGTTTGGATTTGCTTTTGTGAGTTTTACAATCTTTGAAATTAAAAGCCTATGTAGCCATCTGAGTAATAAGGAAAGGGAAAAAAGGGACAAAATATAAAAAATCGAAAATCCTTGTCTCAGATAGTCTTAATTCAGCCTTGAGTCCTCCCACTCTTTGATTATAGTTCCGAGGGTTTGCTGAAATTTATTAAAACCAAAGGTCTCAATAACACTCTGACGGAGGGCTTCAGGTTCATACATGAGCTGATTAGGATAAGTGCCTTGTAAAATTTGAATCAGCGTCTGGGCAATTTCATCAGGACTATCTGGATCAACAAGGGCACCGAGCTTTCCGTGGCACAGAGCATCAATGGCACCGTCCTGGTTTCCGCCAAGAGTGGGTTTCCCACAGGCAAGAGCTTCTAAGTAGACAATGCCAAAGCCTTCCCTTTTGCTGGGCATGGCAAATACGTCACACAAGTTATAGAAATCACAAAGCTCTTCATCGGGGATAAATCCAGCTAGGGTCACACATTCTTGCAAATTTAGCTTCTCAATTATACCCTCAATGCGGGGGCGATCGCTGCCTTTGCCCACAATCACATAATGCACATTGGGAATAGCTTGGCGAATAGTAGGAAGAGCAAGAAGCACTTGATCATAGCCCTTAAATCGCTCTACCTCAGCAAGGCGAGCTACGGTTAGAATAATAGGCTGATCTGGAGTTAAGTTATATTTTTGCAGCAAATGGGAAGGCTTGGGGGCGATCTGAAATTTATTGCTATCAAAGGTATTAGGAAGAATTGTAACTTGATCAGGGTTGAGATTTAGCTCTTTGAGCAAGCGATCGCGGGTATAGCCACTGACGGCAATTATCCGATCGGCGTTGTGGATAGCGGCTTTAACGTAGGAGCTTTTAATATTCCAGACTTCTATCCCATGGGCGATCACCAAGTAGGGAATGTTAGTAATCTTTTTTAGGAAGTAAGCAGCAACTGCAAGATTTATATGGGTAGTAATTATTAGTCTCGGGCGATACCATAATCCTAGACTTATAATCTGAATTGCAAAGGCGATCGTTCTGAATTGAGCGGGAACTCTGCCCATTGAGTAAAACCTGTTTTTAGGAAAAACTTCAGAGTTTAAGGCAAGATTTACTTCATGCTTTAAAAAAACATCGTACGCAAATTCTGGATCTAGTCTTTCTAATGCCTCAAGAAGCAAATAGGAGAAGGTTTGAATTCCTCCTTTTGATTCAAATAAGCTTGGAATCCAGATAAAAGTCTTCATAATCAAAACCAACGCCCCATATACTTTCTATTTTTAGAGATGCCCACAAGTAACACCTTTAGCTTAAATAAGTATATCCACTCAAGCTATGCTCATATTTTTGTAGGAGTAATCGTGCCTCTTCAAGGGTGATAGTTTTTGCTTGTAGAGCTTTTTCAGTTTCACGACGCATACTTTCTAAAAGTCCATCGCGACTATACTGCACATATGCTAATACTTCGGTCATAGTATCACCTTTGATGACGTGTTCGACTTGGTAACCATTGGGTGAAACATGAATATGTACAGCATCAGTATCGCCAAAGAGGTTATGAAGATCACCTAAAATTTCTTGATATGCCCCACCCAAAAATAGTCCTAAAAAGTAAGGTTGATGGGGATGAAATGGATGGAGTTCTAAAACGGACTTAACATCTCTTAAATCAATAAATTTATCAATTTTGCCATCACTATCACAGGTGAGATCGGCGATCGTGCCTCGGCAGGTGGGTTCTTCATTCAGGCGGTGAATGGGCATGATAGGAAATAATTGATCGATCGCCCAGCTATCAGGAGCAGACTGAAATACGGAAAAATTACAGTAATAGGTAGTTGCCATAATTTTCTCTAGATCTTCTAGATCATCAGGCACATAGTTTTGTTGGCGCACAATTTTCAAAATGCGATCGCAAGCCTCCCAATATAATCTTTCTACTCTTGCCCGTTGCGCTAAATTCAAATAACCAAAGGAGAATAAACTAACAGCCTCTTCCTTAAACTGGGTGGCATCGTGGTAAGCCTCTTGGTAGTTATCCACGTTAATCTGCTCTAGGGTTTCAAATAGATTCCGAATGATTAAATGTTCACCTTCTTGAAGTGGGGAGATATCATGGCTGGGAATGCCACTAACATTCAAAACATCAAAAATTAGTACCGATTGATGGGAAGCGATCGCTCTGCCACTCTCACTAACTAAGGTTGGAGCGGCAATATTATTTTCAGCACAAGCTTCCTTAATTTCTGCTACGACATCATAGGCGTAGTTTTGCATATTGTAATTTTTAGATGCATAGAAATTAGTTTTAGAACCGTCATAATCGACACCCAAGCCGCCACCCACATCTATATATTTCATGTCGGCACCACTTTTTGCCAACTGCACAAAAATTTGCGAAGCTTCTCTCAGGGCATCTTTAATCACGCCAATAGAACTAATTTGAGAACCAATGTGGAAGTGTAAAAGTTGGAGAGAATCTAATAAATTTGCTGCCTTGAGTTTCTCAATTACCTCTAAAATTTCCCACATATTTAGACCAAACTTAGCGCGATCGCCTGCGGAATCTGCCCAACGACCAATGCCCTTAGAACTAAGTTTTGCCCGCACTCCCAAAATCGGCTGAATATTTAGATTTCTAGAAGCTTGGATTACTAAGTCCACTTCTTCTAACTGCTCTATGACAATAATTGGGGTTTGTCCTAACCTTCTCGCTAGAATTGCTGTTTCCACATACTCTAAATCTTTGTAACCATTACAAATAAGCAATGCCCCAGGGGTTTTTAGAGTTGCAAGGGCAATTAAAAGTTCGGGCTTGGAACCTGCCTCTAGCCCAAACAGGAAGGATTTGCCGTAGTTAACTAATTCTTCGACTAATTGCCGTTGTTGATTGACCTTAACTGGATATACACCTCGGTAGACACCGTTGTAGTTGTAGCGAGCGATCGCCTTAGCAAAACAAGCATTTAATCTTTCAATCCGATCTGCCAAAATATCAGAGAACCTTAACAAAATCGGTAATCTCAGGTTTCGTTGCTTAAGGTCATTTACTAGGTCAAATAAATCTATACAGCCACCGCGATCGCCTTTGGGAGAGACTGTGACATGACCTGCTTCGTTAATACTAAAGTAAGGCTCACCCCAACCATTAATCCGATAGAGCTCCTCACTATCTTGAATTGTCCATGTTTTCAACTCAATCAGATTACTAACCAAAACAGGTAATGTTGTTTCTTGTCCCATTGCGATTTTTTAATATAGCTTTAATTTAGCTCTTAAATCTTAGCCTAATTGCTTGCGCCAGTTACTAAGTTTGGACAGATCTGTGTACCTACCTCAATCGCTGGATCAAGCGATCGCCTACTCGTAGCGCATTAGCAATAATTGTCAGAGCAGGACTCACCGCCGCAATCGCATCACTCATCCAAAAATACAAAGCGATCGCCTAATTAACCATCTAATTTAAACGACTGCGCCACTTCTTAGAATCTTGAGAACAATGAAAGACAGCGTACACCGTTATTTCCCCCTCAAAGTATTCGTAAAAAATAGCATAAGGGAATCGTCGCACTAAAGCTCTGCGATATTTTTCATAAGCAAATACATATATTTCAGGATTCCTTTCAATGGTTTGGATAGAGGCATCGATACATCGCAAGAATTCCTCTCCTAATCCAAGTTCACGCTGCTGATACTAATCATAGGCTTCTGTAATGTCTTGTTCTGCCTGTAAGAGAACAATGAGATTTTTAGACATTTCTTTGGCTACGGATTCTTGCTTTTACGGAATCCCAAGAAGATGCCAGACTAGGATCTTGCGAGTGAGATAGTTTTCTTTTAGCTAGTTCTTCTTTTTGCCAGTCCAACACAGGAATATTGGCTGGTTGAGTTGCGATGTTATCCCATAGATCTTCGAGAAGCTGTAGTTTTTCTGAAAGTCCTAGCTCAAAAATTGGTGCAAACTCTACTGTCATGACTTAATTTTATGTAGAAATAACAATTTTATTTTACTGCAAAAACAGGGAATTTGTATGTCGATGACGCGATCGCCTAACCAATCACCAACATCAATCAAAATGCGATCGCCACAATAGGATTGACCTATATTAATATATCAAATATGATATAGAAGGCAATGGGAAATCAAAGTAAACCTTTAGTTTGGCTGCATGGTGAGGTTAAGACTCCGCCTTTCAGTCAAGAAATACGGGTAGAGACTGGTGTTCTGCTCAGGCAATTGCAGCAAGGTGTATCTATTGGATTGCCTCATTCTCGTCCGATGCCAAGGATAGGAGAGCGCTGTCATGAGTTGCGAATCCGAGATGTGGAGAAAAACTGGAGAATCATTTATCGTATTGATGACGATGCAATTTTGATTGTGAATGTCTTTAATAAATCCACGAGAACGACACCTAAAAATGTAATGGATATATGTAAGAAGCGACTTAGTAAATATGATGCTGATTAAGTAGGAGAATATGATGGATCAAGCTAAAAGAGAGCGTTTAGTGGCTAAAGGTTGGAAAGTCGGTTCGGTTTCAGATTTTTTGGATTTAACGGCTGAGGAGTCTATTTTAGTTGAGATTAAACTGGCTCTTAGTCAAAATTTAAAGGAACGTCGGCAAAAGCTGATGACTCAAACTGAACTTGCTTCTAAAATGAGTTCTAGTCAGCCTCGGATCGCTAAGGCTGAGAATGGTGATACTTCTGTTTCTATTGAGTTATTGATTAGGGCTATGTTGGCGACTGGTGCTACGCCTCAGGATATTGGTCAGGTTATTGCTGGGGTCAGGTAAAGCGATCGCCCAATCAAATATACTAAAATCACCAAGTTAACTGTTACCCCTAAAATGTCAGCAATGATTGTTAAAATAGGGCTAATTACGATTAGACGACTTAAATGCAAGAATCTTTTTACATGTCAGCAGGCAGACATTTATATGATGCTCAAATTCTTTTGATAGAACATCGCTGGGACAATGCAGTTTAAGTACTTAGACAAAATTAATTACACAAGATGAGAAAATATAAGGAAGTAGAAATTCAGGGAAATAAAGAATGAATTTAATCCGAAAGATACATGAAGAAAGAAAGAGAATGCTGCAAAGAATTTATCGTCAAAGTATTCATCATCAAGTAAGACAGAGAGCTCATTGTTTGCTGTTATATCAAGAAGGGTATATCATTACGCATCTACAAAATATATTCCAAGTAAGTCGGAAAACAATTTATAACTGGCTTAACGCTTGGGAAACTAGAGGACTGATTGGGCTATACAACCAAAAAGGGCAAGGAAGAAAACTAACCTTCACGCCAGAGCAACAAGAGCAAATCAAAGTTTGGACAGAGAACCATCGCCAACAACTCAAACAAGTTAGCAGCAAAATTCAGGAACAGTGGGATATTAGTGTTAGTACCAGAACAATTAAACGAGTACTAAAATCCCTGAATATGAGTTGGCATAGGTTGCGTCGAGTGGTGGGAGGACAGCCAAATGCGGCAGAATATATAGACAAACAAGCTCAACTCGAAGAATTAAAACGCTTAGATGAATCAGGAGAGATTGACTTGTATTACTCAGATGAATCAGGATTTAGTTTGATTCCCTCTGTGCCGTATGGATGGCAACCCGTTGGTGAGACGGTAGGCATACCAAGTAAACATAGTCGTCGTCTTAACGTTTGGGGAGTGATGAATCGACACCATCAACTGCAGAGTTATGTATCCCTACAGACTATAACCAGTGATGTGATTATTGCTTGCATTGATAATTTCTTTCCCAGTGTCGATAAACGAACTGTAATTGTTGTTGATCGAGCCCCAATTCATACCAGTGACATTATGCAAGACCAGTTATTAGAATGGAAGCAACGTCAGATCGAGATCTTTTACCTACCCAGTTATTCTCCTCAGTTAAATTTGATTGAAATTCTATGGCGATTTATCAAGTATGAATGGATTCCTATCAGTGCTTACAAATGCTGGCAAAATTTGGTGGATTATGTGGAAAAAGTTCTTAGAGAATTTGGACAAAACTATGTAATTAATTTTGTCTAACTACTTATTTTCAGAAGTTATGGCAAAGGACCAATGCGAGAAAGCAAGGATCTACGATTACGAACTGCACTAAATAGAGCTTCAGCACCCAATCCCCCAGTCAAAAATACAACCACACATTTACCAACTAGGGAAGTGCTGCCCGATGTAAAAATGGTTAGGATTGCTATCCCAATAAAAAATAGTCCAAACCCTGCTGTTACTAGCCTATCAACCTTATTAAGCTTTGAATGATTTTTTGATTGCTTCATTAGTCTAACGTACTGGAGAATTGAGGGAAAGTGCAAAATGATTGGATTGCCTTTATATGTGGTGCAAAAATTAGTTAAAAAGCCACTATTTAGAAAACCACAAATAATAAAGTCTTAAAATATTTTACCGCTAGCGCCATAATTTTTATGGGCTTGATGAGGGAGTGTGACCATAAAATGAATAAACCACCGCCATAATCGAAGCTTCAAAAAAACGATAAAAACTCAGTAAGAACCAAAAAATCAGCTTAACTAAAACATAAGTTAAGCAATGCTCCCTCGTTTACGAGCTTCTTTATGGGATGTACCGACATTTCGTAAACCCGCCCGAATCATTTGCTGTTCTAGCATGGCAAAAAACCGATAGCGATCGCCCCCTGTAACTACCGCTTGATTATGCGCCTCTGCTAAAACTACAGGATAGCCATAACCCTTTTGGACTTGGGCTAGAATAATTTGCAAACATTGCGATCGCAACTTCTCATCCAAAGCTGTCCACTCAGGCATTTCTATCCTTGCCACTTCAGAACCAACATGGAGATAACAGAAATAAATAGTATGCTCTCCATATTCCTGCAAAATTTTGGCATGACTGCGCCACAGAGGACTACATTCCCCAAATTTTAATAATCTCTGCCATAAGGCTCCATCTCTAAGGGGCTGAGTTCTACTACAAGGTACGGAGTCCAAAAGCTGATCCCCGCAGTGACTACTACAGTCAGGTTCTGAAAATGGGCAAGCTTGAAGACGTAAAAAATTGATAGATTCCCCCGCCCGTGGAGAACTGATATACCCCGCCACAGGAATATTAGAAAGCCGAAGCTGATCCCATGAAGCTAGAATATCAGGCAAAATCTGCTGACGGGCTGCCGCAGGTAACATTTCTAAGTTCCAATGAATTAAAGAACCATCGGACAAAGCTAAAATGGGTCGTTCCTTTTGATGCTTACAGGCAAAATCACCAAGGGCGATCGCTTCATCCACATTCCTTCTTAAACTCATCCACTCTTCGGTTTGAATTCCCCACTGGCGAGATTTATATAGATCTTCGGATTTGTAATAGACATTGGGGACATTATCTAAAACTGGGAAAGTCCCATCGCCGTAATGGATTGCCACTCTGCCCACATTAATTAAATAGCAATAGGCAACTTCATGGCGGCTAGGAGATATTTGCGAACCATCAGTGGCAATGACTGAATGTAAGTCCGTTATTGGTATATAGCTAGACCATTGACTTAACTCAGTCACGGGTTCTGCACAACTAAAGGCTAATTTGTCCCGCCATTGCTGATATTGGCTTTTTAACTCTGCTTCATTAGCGATCGCCTGATTAAATAAATTCTCAGCTTGGTTTAATTTTAGAGCTAGTTGCTTTGCCTCTTTTTGCAGTTGCTCTGACATACCCTGCATTTGTCCCGCAATTTTGAGTAGGTCTAGCATTTTAGTTACAGGTACTTAATTTAGACTTTAATTTACTACTATTTTCAATGCAATCTCCAGAATCTCAGATTAATAGTTTCTTTCTAAGTCATTAATCATAAGTACCATCAAGATAATTAGGAGCAATACCTCATAACTGGGTGTAACTGGATAGATTGTAGAACAAGCGTTCTGACATACAATCTAGGTATTTGTGATTAATTTTTCATGCTCAGAGAGGAAAGATTTCCATGCCCGTTACCTTTGATAACATCATCAATACTTCCAGTTCTGAAGAGAGCTTTTTACAAATCTTTCAAAATATTTTTTCCCAACAAGCCCAGCCATTCTTGGAAGCGCACCACACGATTTTAACAGCCTGTTACAGGAATCCGGGACTTTCTCCAACGCTGAAAAGCCACACACCAGAAGTTTTAGCCCAGTCTTGGCTGAGAAGGTACTGTGATAGTTACGAGAACAGAATTTCAAGGCGAATCTCGCAGCCTCTTGGAACAGTTGCTGATCCAGTTGTTACTACAATCATCAATGCCAGATTGACGGGGCTAACAGAAGAGCATCTTGAGCGGATCAAATATGCTCACAGACTATCAATGTCCGCAGAAAATATTCAAGGCTTACTTCTTGAAGAATTTCTAGCTGAACAGTTAGTCGAATATGGTTGGTATTGTTGTTGGGGTGAGTCCATTCGTCATGTCGATTTTTGCAACGTAGATGGGTCTTTATTGCAAGTGAAGAACCGCAGTAATTCAGAAAATAGTTCGTCTTCTAGAGTGAGGAACAACCAACCGATTGAAAAATGGTTCAGAGTTGATGCCAGGACAGGATTATATCGATGGTCATACTTTAATGAGAAATACGACACAGATCGTTTCTCGGAAGAGAATTTTGTTGTATTTGTTCAACGGGTTTTGACTAGCAATCCAGAAGCTTTAGCGGTAGAAATAAAAAATCCTTGGCAATTTTTGTCTGAACCGTCAGACTAAATTCAAAGAAAGTTGTTCTCCCGCTAGCTTTTCGAGATCAACTAACGTTTCAACTGTCCAACTTATATCGTCAGTATTGTGATAGCGTGAATAGGGAAAGTCTGGATAAATGATTGGTGTTTCGCCTTTCAGATGAGTCAATAACATCCTAGCGATCGCTCTCCCCAAAGAGCAGGGTACTGCATTTCCCACTTGCCGATATTGATCTAGTAAGCTGCCCGCAATAATCCAATCATCTGGAAATTCTTGAATGCGCTTGTATTCTTCAATACTGAGTGGTCTATCTTCTTCTGGATGCGCTAGATCGGTTGCAGGCATTGCTGGATGAGTTACTAAAGTTGGAGCAGGTCTATCCCAATCTAGCCTCCGATAAAAACCAGTTTTTCCTCCTCCCGCATGATAGGAAGCCCCTAGTGCTTCTTGGTGCAACTCTTCTGGTAAATCTCTCCAGTATTGTCCAGACTTCAGAAGCCGATAATATTTGAGCCGTTTCTCAGGAAACTTGACAAAATGATGTCCATCTTTGGGAAGATACTCTAGAGCTTCTCGTAATGTTTTCCATGGGGTCAGTCCGTATAAGCCTTTCTGTGCATGAGTTGGTGTGAGATAGGGAAGCTTCTCTCCGTCACGACTACAAGCAATCACAACTCTTTCTCTTTGCTGGGGCGATCCAAAATTAGCAGAATTATATAAGTTAAAGGAAATGCTATACCCTGCCTGTTTAAGCTTTCGGGTGATAAAAAGCAATGCTCCCCCTCTTTGTTCATCTTGAGATAAGGGTAGGAAATTCTTTCCTCTTATTTCATGAGGTCGATGCTTTAATGGAGCAGATAATAATCCTCGAACGTTCTCTATGACTGCAAATCTGGGTTTAAGTTCTGTGATTAAATCGATAAATGTTAAAAAGACATTGCCGCGATCATCATTGAATCCTTGCCGCTTTCCTGCACTGCTAAAGGATTGGCATGGTGGACCGCCAAAGATTACATCAATCTCATCGGTCGAACTCAATCCTGCTTTGTCTCTAATTTCTGTCGCTGAATAATCCCTAATATCCCCAAGCAGTGCCATATCAGGTCGATTCGTCTCTATTGTTTTTCGGGCGGCTGAATCGATTTCACAGGCAAGCAGTACCTTGATTCCTTCCTTTTCTAGCCCTAAGTCTAGACCCATGCAGCCAGAAAAAAAGCTTAAGGCTTTGAGATCTGGCTTACTGAAAGAGCGTCGCCCATGATCAGGAATACCTAGAGTTGCATCATCTCCCTTGCAACGGTACTCGTGAACTGACTCTGATGCTACAATCCATCGACTGCTGATCCTCTCGCCGCTAATTTCACCATATCGGAGTAATTGCCGAACATATTGCTCCGAACAGTTCAGGATTTCAGAGCTTTCTTTCACAGATAGGTATTGGTTGGGCATAATTTCGGGTGCGAAACTAAAATTAGGTACCCTATATTACTGTAAAGGTAATTTTCTCACAAGCTTTGTGAACAAATATTCTGATGTTGCTATTTTGATAAAAGGTAGCGTCAACCGTTGAACATTCCATTGATACGAACGGTATGGATGTTTTCGCCACCGCACAACTTCACTGTTAACTTTACATTTGCAGTATTGATAACAGCAGTTTGATTGCAAATTCAAAACAAACTTAGAAAAGGTTCTAAAGATTAAATTGGCGGTTCGTCCCCATCACGATCTTTAAGAGGTTCAATTTGCTCT
>Ga0209591_10005851_pt1 | contig 13703 bp, 12 predicted proteins | sample MAT01_FD_187207 | JGI IMG/M metagenome (GOLD analysis project Ga0209591, IMG submission 187207) | Freshwater microbial communities from Lake Fryxell liftoff mats and glacier meltwater in Antarctica - MAT-01 (SPAdes) (version 2) | ecosystem: Environmental > Aquatic > Freshwater > Ice > Liftoff...
GGACAAGGTTCATTCTGTGATGGTATGCCTTTGGGTATCTCTGGAACCTTCAACTTCATGATCGTGTTCCAAGCAGAACACAACATCTTGATGCACCCCTTCCACCAATTAGGTGTAGCAGGTGTATTCGGCGGAAGTTTGTTCTCTGCAATGCATGGTTCACTTGTAACTTCTTCCTTGGTTCGTGAAACAACCGAAACCGAGTCACAAAACTACGGTTACAAATTCGGTCAAGAAGAAGAAACCTACAACATCGTTGCAGCCCACGGCTACTTCGGTCGTCTAATCTTCCAATACGCTTCATTCAACAACAGCCGTTCACTGCACTTCTTCTTAGCAGCATGGCCTGTAATCGGCATCTGGTTCACCGCCTTGGGTGTAAGCACAATGGCGTTCAACTTGAACGGTTTCAACTTCAACCAATCAATCATTGATTCAAGCGGTCGCGTCATCAGCACTTGGGCTGATGTAATCAACCGGGCTAACCTGGGTATGGAAGTAATGCACGAGCGTAACGCTCACAACTTCCCCTTAGATTTGGCTGCTGGTGATGTTGCTCCTGTCGCAATGAGCGCTCCTGCTATCAACGGTTAATTCTGAAGTATTGACTAAATAATAAAGCGCTCTCCTAATTTGGGAGGGCGCTTTTAATTTAAGTTAGTAACAGATGAGGTATTTAGTGTTATGGCGTTTCCTAATCACATGATGTAAATCATAGCCCCCTCATCGCTTGCGGGGAGGGGGTTGGGGGTGGGGTTCTTGTACCTCACTCAACTGAGAACCGCTATATGGAGTTGGATAAAAACTCAGAGACACTGTTGATAAATACTAAAAAATAGCGAAAAGTTCTACAAACATAAGAGCAAAAAAACTTTTGTAAGAACTCTAGGTAGAATACATAAGCCTCACCTTTTTCCTCAAAATCATGGGCAATATTTTTGGTCATCTATTTCGCATTAGTACTTTTGGCGAGTCTCACGGCGGCGGTGTGGGAGTTGTGATTGATGGTTGTCCTCCCCAACTAGAAATTTCGGCAGAAGAAATTCAAGTAGAACTAGATAGAAGGCGTCCCGGACAAAGTAAAATTACGACGCCTCGCAAAGAAGCCGATACCTGCGAGATTTTATCAGGGGTATTTGAAGGCAAAACTCTGGGAACGCCTATATCAATTTTGGTGCGGAACAAAGACACTCGTCCCCAAGACTACGACGAGATGTCTGAGAAATACCGGCCTTCTCATGCGGATGCAACTTATGATGCAAAATATGGCATTCGCAATTGGCAAGGTGGGGGTAGATCCTCAGCGCGTGAGACAATCGGAAGAGTAGCAGCAGGTGCGATCGCTAAAAAAATTCTTCGTCAAGTCGCCAATGTCGAAGTTATCGCTTACGTTAAGCGCATCAAAGACTTGGAAGGTGTAGTTGATCCAAATACTGTCACCTTAGAACAAGTGGAAAGCAATATTGTGCGCTGTCCCGATGCGGAATGTGGCGATCGCATGATTGAATTAATTGAGCAAATAGGTAGACAAGGCGATTCTATCGGCGGTGTAGTAGAATGCGTAGCCCGAAATGTGCCGAAAGGTTTGGGCGAACCAGTATTTGATAAATTAGAAGCTGATATCGCTAAGGGTGTCATGTCTCTCCCTGCTAGCAAAGGCTTTGAAATTGGTTCTGGTTTTGGGGGAACGCTACTAACGGGAATTGAGCATAACGACGAATTTTATATTGATCCAAATGGTGAAATCCGCACACTAACAAACCGTTCTGGTGGTATTCAAGGGGGGATTTCCAACGGAGAAAATATCATTTTGCGAGTTGCATTTAAGCCGACAGCAACAATTAGAAAAGAGCAGAAGACTGTAACTCGTGAGGGCGAAGAAACCCTACTAGCAGCGAAAGGACGCCATGATCCTTGTGTGTTACCGCGTGCAGTTCCAATGGTTGAGGCAATGGTGGCGTTGGTGCTGTGTGACCATTTGTTACGGCATCATGGGCAGTGTAAGGTTTTGTAGACTTACATTTGGTAGAGTCTGGCATTTTTAATGGCGATCGCCGCCTGGGATCATAATAGATTCAAGACAAACAGGAGATGCGATCGCTACTATTGATAGTTTATTGGGATAATTTATTCCTTGGAAATCCCTAATTCCAATCCTGTTCATCTTTCTTGCCACGGCTTTTGTAAATACCCCCCAGGTTGTGAATTTGGCGAGTTTTCTCAAAAAGCTCGGCTTCGGTCAAACCCCACTGCTGCAAGGCTTTATCTAGGTCTTTTTGGATGTCTCTTGCCCCTGGAAACCCTTGATAACGCATTCGCAGCCTAGCTAATTCTGCTAAGTTATAGTCTGTCGCCTCTTGAGAGAGTAAAATATCAATAAGGGGGCGATCGCGGTTATAAAGAGGATGTTGTTGGTCTTTACCGACCGTTGGTTCATTCATCATGATTCCTGAGCGTTGTTAGCGGATAGCTATGGTTTAGCCCGTGGTGAGTCCTGAGTTATCAGTTTAGCCGAGAGCAGAGGAGCAGAAAAGGCAAAAGAAAATCATCTTTTGCACTGACAACCTAATTGTAAAATTGAGAACTCCTTACCTACTCTTAACTCCTAACTCATAACTCCTAACTCCTGTTAGACGGCAACTACACCTGAGGTCTTACGGCTCTCACCACTGCCACTCAACTTTAAATAAAGTTACATTAGTCATTAAGAAAATACAAAAAACTTTAGATGAGGGTGAATTTTATCTCACCCAAAGTCCAAGCAGCGAGGGAGCAAGAACCCATTATGTTTGAACACTTCACTTCCGAAGCCATTAGAGTAATTATGTTAGCTCAGGAGGAAGCACGTCGCCTGGGACATAACTTCGTAGGAACTGAGCAAATTCTCCTGGGTTTGATGGGAGAAGGAACTGGGGTTGCTGCTAAAGTGCTGGCCGAATTAGGCGTTACCCTCAAAGATGCCCGCCGCGAGGTAGAAAAAATTATTGGTAGGGGTTCTGGCTTTGTACCACCAGAAATTCCTTTTACTCCTAAGGTAAAAAGCCTCTTTGAGCAATCGTTTAAAGAAGCTCATAGTCTGGGACAGAATTACATTAACACTGAACACCTACTCTTGGGATTGACCGAGGCTGGTGAAGGTGTCGCCGCCAAAGTCCTGCAAAATCTAGGAGTAGACTTCAAGAGTGTCCGCAGTGCCATAGTTCGCCGTTTGGGTGAAAATGCACCAGCTTTCGCTGGTAGTGGTAATCAAAAGCGCACCCAACCACTAACAATGGAAGAGTTTGGCAGGAATTTGACCAAACTAGCACAAGAAGGCAGACTCGACCCTGTAGTTGGTCGTGAGAAGGAAATTGAGCGGGCGATCCAAATCCTCGGTCGCCGCACTAAGAATAACCCAGTGTTAATTGGTGAACCAGGAGTTGGTAAAACTGCGATCGCAGAAGGTCTAGCTCAACGAATTATCAACCAGGATGTTCCCGAAACCTTACAGGGTAAGCAAGTCATCAGCCTCGATATGGGGTCATTGGTGGCTGGAACTCGCTTCCGTGGCGATTTTGAAGAACGCATCAAAAAAGTCGTGGAAGAAGTCCGCACTGTGGGCAATATCATCTTGGTGATTGACGAAATTCACACCTTGGTTGGCGCTGGTGGTACAGAAGGTGGTTTAGATGCAGCCAACATCCTCAAACCTGCCTTAGCACGGGGTGAACTCCAGTGCATCGGCGCAACTACCCTTGATGAGTATCGTAAGCATATCGAGCGCGATGCCGCCCTAGAGCGTCGTTTCCAACCAATTATGGTCGGGGAACCCTCAGTAGAGGAAACCGTACAAATTCTTTACGGCTTGCGCGGCGCTTACGAACAGCACCACAAAGTCACAATTTTGGATGCGGCACTTGTAGCAGCAGCAGAATTATCAGACCGCTATATTAGCGATCGCTTCTTGCCCGACAAGGCAATAGACTTAATTGATGAAGCTGGTTCTCGCGTTCGTCTGCGGAACTCTCAAAGTTCTCCGAATAAAGAACTGAAGCGTGAACTCGCTGGCGTTACCAAAGAAAAGGAAGCAGCAGTAAGAGTCCAAGATTTTGATAAAGCTGTAACCCTGCGCGATCAAGAGTTAAAACTCGCAGAACAACTGCAAGCAACGTTTACACAAAACGATCAACCTCTCAACTCGACTGTAGTTGACGAAGAAGACATCGCCCAAATCGTTGCTTCTTGGACAGGCGTACCAGTCAACAAGCTGACTGAATCTGAGTCAGAATTGCTCCTGCACCTAGAAGACACTCTGCATCAACGGCTCATCGGTCAAGAGCAAGCAGTTTCGGCTGTATCTCGCGGTATCCGTCGCGCCCGCGTTGGCTTGAAAAATCCCAATCGTCCCATTGCTAGCTTTATCTTCTCTGGCCCCACCGGAGTCGGTAAAACAGAATTGGCGAAGGCATTAGCTGCCTACTTCTTCGGTGCGGAAGACTCCATGATTCGGCTAGATATGTCCGAATACATGGAAAGCCACACCGTTTCCAAGCTAATTGGTTCACCTCCTGGTTATGTCGGATACGACGAAGGCGGACAACTTACAGAAGCCGTGCGGCGGAAACCTTACACAGTGCTACTATTCGACGAAATCGAAAAAGCACACCCCGATGTATTCAATATGCTGCTGCAAATCTTGGATGACGGTCATCTTACCGATGCTAAAGGTCGGAAAGTAGACTTCAAGAACACGCTGATCATTTTGACTTCCAACATCGGTTCCAAGGTGATTGAAAAAGGTGGTAGTGGTTTAGGCTTTGACTTCGATACTCAAGCCGACGCTAGTTATAACCGCATCCGCACCTTAGTAAATGAGGAATTGAAAGCTTACTTCCGTCCTGAGTTCCTTAACCGTCTTGATGAAATTATCGTCTTCACCCAGCTTTCTAGGGATGAAGTGAAGCAAATCGCTGAGATTATGCTTCGGGAAGTTTCTAAGCGCTTGACAGAAAAGGGAATTATCTTAGAAGTTAGCGATCGCTTCAAAGAGCTTGTAGTCCAAGAAGGCTACAACCCCAGCTACGGTGCTAGGCCATTACGTCGGGCAATTATGCGCCTGCTAGAAGATTCTCTCGCTGAAGCAATGCTGTCTGGTCAAATTACAGATGGAGACACAGCGCTTATCGATGTTGATGATGACTCTAAGGTGAGAGTACAAAAATCAGAAAAACGAGAATTGCTCTTGGCAAATGTTGGCTAATTTTATACCCGATCACTTTTTGCTGTAATATTTGAGAAATACTCTAGCCTCTCGTCTAAGTAGAGGCATCAAGCAGGGGCATCTCTGACAAACATAAAGTGAAATGGTATTATTTATCACCCCTAGTAGAAATGCTAGGGGTTTTTTATGCAATTCCTTTTGAGTGGGTAATACCCACCTACCCACAGGTGTTTATAATGAGTTTAGGATATAGCAGCAATATGATTGAAAATCAGGACTTCAAAATAGTTAAAGATAGTGTCAAAACTGATGACAAAGGACGATTAACTTTGGGTACTGTCGCCAAAGCAAAGAGCTACCGAGTCCTCATCAATGAGGTAGGACAAATTTTGCTAGACCCAGTTGTAAACATCCCAGAAAGAGAACTTTGGATATGGCAAAATTCTGTAGCTCGTACCTCATTAGAAGTTGGTATCAAACAGGCAAGTTCTAGTGAACTTCATGACTTAGGTTCATTTGCCCAGTATGCGGATCTAGAAATTGATGAATACACCGCATCTTATTTTTATAAATTAACTAAGTAAGTAGGCGAGAATAAATCAAAGTAGATTAAGTAATGTAAAAAATCTTGAGATTAGTTCGTAGTGTACCCCTTCGGGGAAGCAAGCTACGCGTAGCGTCTCGTAGAGAGGACTTTAGTCCTCAAATGAGGGCTGAAGCCCTCACTACAAACCTTGAATTATTCATGCCGCTCTACTTAATTTCTATACTGATTCTTCTGGTAACAATTCTGATGCTACTTCACTCTTAACTACATTCTCAGAATCACCAGATTTAGAAAAACCATCTGCTATATCTTTGATAAAACCAGCTATAGGTACTGCAACTAGCAAACCCAAAACTCCACCAACATTGGTTCCTACAAGCAAAGCAATTAATACCCATATTGGTCGAAGTCCAGTAAATTTACTTAATAATCGTGGTGCGATCGCCTGATCAATTACCTGATCAATGACAACAGCTACTGCAAAAACCTTCACTGCTAGCCAAAAGTCATGTGTGGCTATTATTAAAGTTATTACAACAAGACTAACAACATCGCCAAACGGAATTAAACTCAAAAGCCCAACCCCCAAACCAAAAAGTAAAGCAAACTGGACTTGAAAAGCTAAAAACAATAATGTTAATGAAACTCCCATCAGAAAAGCCAAAGTTACCTGCCCAATCAAGTAGTTTTGAAAGTTTTGTTGAATAGATTGGCTTATCTTCTGAGCAAAACTTCCAGGTAACTTTTTAAATATCCCCTCCCAAATCCTTGGGCCATCTAACAACACATAGAAAGTCAGTACTACTGTGATTAATGCCTCAGAGATACTATCAATCGTATCTATGAGAATACTTAAAAGTTTATCTGAAAGAAACTCTAATTCATTGGGTAATTGGTCAGTTAGTTGGGTTAATAACTGACTTAAATTCACATTCAATTTGTGCCTAAAAAACCAATCATTTAAAATCTGAAGTTTTTCTTCGCTAGAATCAATCCATTGGGGAAAGACTTTCACCATCTCATTAAATTGCTCTACAACAATGGGGACTAAAGTGATACCCAGAGCAACGATAATTATCAATGCTGATATAAAAACTAATCCTACTGCATAGCTACGTTGAACTCCTCGCTTTTGGAGAATGGCAACAGGATAGTTTAAGACGAATGCGAACAAAGTAGCTAATACAAGAATTGTTACGACATGTTGAAAATTTTTAACAAGCAAAAATGCTAGCCAACCATTGAGAAAGACTAGAGGAAATAGCAGCGTAAAAATTAACCATTTAAGTAGTTGATTGAGTGAAAAATTCATAATTAATTTAAAAACCAAAATTATTCTAGTTACTAGATTGAACCTGGGAATTAAATATGCTCAATGACAAGTAGATGAGAAAAATCTTTCCCCATTCCCTATTCCCCATTATTCCGATTACTAACTTTCAGCAAAAGGTAAATTATTCCGATTACTAACTTTGAGCAAAAGCTAAAAATTGCTCCTCATCTATTCGCCCTGCTTGATACAGAGTATTAGTAATTTCCGAAATAGTTAAAACCGCATGACTACGATAACCATTTTGCTGTAACCTATCTTTCACCCCTTGTTCATGATCGATAAATACCACAATATCATTAACATTTAATCCTGCTGATTCCAACTTTCCTGCTCCTTCCATGACACTTTTGCCACTGATGAGAATATCGTCAACTACTACAACCGTTTCACCAGGATGGAAATTACCCTCAATTACTCTCCGAGTTCCGTGGGCTTTCACCTCTTTACGAGGGAAAATCATTGGACAATTAAGGCGCAAAGCTAAACCAGTTGCAGTAGGTAAAGAACCATAAGGAATACCTGCTAATCTATCAAAGCTCAGGTTTTTCAAAATATCCTGATATGCAGTGAGAACTTGATTAAAAACTTGGGGATTGGAAATGATTTTGCGTAAGTCGATGTAATAAGGAAATATAGCTCCTGATGCTTGGACAAAGCTGCCAAACATAATACAGTCAATGTCATAAAGTTGTAAAATCAAATCTTGGTGGGGGTGCTGATTTAGAAAACAAACATCAGGAAACCACACAGAACAAGTAGAATTTTCGTGAATAATTTCAGTTTTTAATTGATTAATTTCTGCACGTAGAGACTTTACTTCCTCAGATAGTTGTGTATTTCCCAACATATCTTGAGGAACAGGAATCAGCAAACCATCACCGTTAGCATTCAAACCTACTTCTAAAATTTGTCTCAGGTTTCCACCCTTCGCCCAGATGCTACGCGCCATAATAATTCGTTCAGGCGCGATCGCTCGAATAAGTGCAAAAACTTCAGGATTTGTAGTTCCCACTTCCAAACCCAATTGTTCTGGAGTTCCCCAGGTTTTTGATTCTTTTACCACCTGTAAATAAAGGGGTGATTCTTTTGTAGGATATTGCTGTAAAGCTTCTGCACCTGGATTAGAAGTACAGCATAAAATAAATACCGCTTTCTCAGGATAGACCAAAAAAGGTGCTACATGATCTTGTCCTGTATAGGGACTGAGAGTGATTGCATCTAAGTGCCATTCTGTAAACACAGTTTGGGCAAAAATGGTACTAGTATTTAAGTCACTGTGTTTGGCATCTAAAATAACTGGGATGTGGGCTGGAATAGCTGCTAAAGTTTTGTACAGCAGTTCTAAACCGGGAATACCTAATGCTTCGTAGAAGCCAAGTGTCGGTTTATAAGCACAAACGAAATCAGAAGTTTCCGCAATAATGAATTGTAACCACTTCCACAAACCAGCGATGAGTTCTTCAGATTCATAACGCACAGGCATCATCTCTGGATTTGGATCAAGTCCTACAAATAGTAAGCTTTGATTTTCCAAGATATTACGATTCAATTTATCAAAAAAGTTCATTTTTTTAGTAAAAAAAGTTCGTTTACCAAAACATTGATTCTGTTAATTCAGTACCACCAGCTTTTCGCCCTAATCGAGAGTGAATTACTACAAATAAGATAACCATCGGCACTGAGGCAAAGTGAACAATTCGCAATGCTTGCCAATCGCCAAATAAATCCACAATCCAGGGAAACTGAGCAGGTTTATACATTCCTATTCCTGTCAATAATGCCAGCAGCAAGATAGGAATAATTGCTGTATAGGCAATCCGATGCCAAGCATAAATTAGGCGCTTAGAATTGTGACTTTTTTGTAATGCTTTGAAGTCATTGGCAGCTACAAACCGATGCCGCCAGCGTCGGGTAATTAAAACGTAAATTCCATACCACAAGAGATTCAGCGAAAATAGCCACATTGCTGCAAAATGCCAGTGTCTACCTCCTGCAAGCCAACCTCCTAACGTAAATATCGGCGGAATGTGCAAACCTCCACGTCCACCAAAAACAGGGTTGGCGTTGTAAATTTGTAGTCCACTGGTGAGCATGATAAATAGACTAATGATGTTACACCAGTGAAAAATTTTGGCTCCTATTGCTTGAGTAGGTAGCTTTCGAGTTTGAGAGGGGGTGAAATTCATAGATTTTGACTGATAAAATTTGTTGTTTATCTATTTTGGGTAAATGGCGTTGCTAAGATGCTGTACCCTGTTCTAGTGCCCACGAGCAAAGATATTCTATCCAGTGTATCCCTAGCGGCGATCGCTATCTCAACCCCGCACCAAAACATCATCATCATACTCACAATGATTCTTCTGATTACCATCATTCTGCCAATTTATCAAACTCAGATATTGTGAATGCGACGGCCGCCTTGTTAAAACAATTCGCAATTACGTTTTGTAACGGGGATTTAACCCCGACGCAAAACGTGCTGCCTATCGCTCTTTTATTACTCTGAAAAAATCAAATATTTGTAGGTTGGGTTGAACAACGTGAAACCCAACAAAAATAAGGATTATTGGCGTTGGGTTTCGTTCCTCAACCCAACCTACCCCTAGATTTATAGAAACTAGTGACAACAAAGGTTTCTGATTTTTATCTTGTGAGAGTCATAGAAGAGCGCTATAGAGGCAGGGGACTTAAACCCCCAAAGTCCCTTAATGCATCGGCTTGCAAAAATTAACACCTCCTGCCAAGGCTAATTACCTAAAAACTGGCATGTTTTCTAATCGCGGTATAGTCTCTTGCTGTTGTATTCATTTCAATAACCAACTCTGTGCCTTGACCTAATTGAGAATTACACTTAAGTTTACCTTGATGTTTTTCAACTATAATTTCTCGACTAATTGATAGCCCTAGTCCTTGACTTTTGCCTACTGGTTTGGTGGTAAAAAACGGTTCAAATATATGTGTTTTGATATGGGGAAGTATGCCTTTGCCATTGTCAGAAATGCGAATTATAACTTTCTGCTTTCTTCCTAGTCGTTTGTCATTTACCCAAGGTTCATTACGATTAACCAATGATAAATGACTTCTGACAAGCTCTGTATTAATAAAAATTTTGGGAGTAAAAGAATAATCATGTTTCATCCTTTCTTCTAAAGCATCAATGGCATTAGTTAAGATGTTCATGAATACCTGATTTAGTTCACCAGGGTAACACTCGACTAAGGGCAATTCCCCAAAGTCTTTAATTACTTCAATCCCTACTCTGTCAGGCTTTTCTTTCAGACGATGCTGCAAAATTCTCAGAACACTATCAAATCCTTCATGGAGGTCAACCTTTTTCATTTGACCTTCGTCAGAGGTTGAAAAATTCCGCAAGGCGAAAACAATATCTTTGACGCGTTCAGATCCGGCTCGCATTGACCACAGCAATTTCAAAAAGTCTTTCTTCACGAAACCAAGGTCGAGGCGTTGCAAATGTAAGGCAATAACTGAGGTAGGCGTGGGATAGTAATTTTGGTAAAGTTCAATGATTCTGATTAAGTCTTCAGCATATTGACTAGCAGGATGGAGATTACCGTAGATGAAGCTAACGGGGTTGTTAATTTCGTTAGCCATATCCGCCACCAGTTGACCGAGATTAGCCATTTTCTGGTTCTGCAATAACTGCTTTTGGGTATATTTAAGTTCTTCGAGGGTACTTTCTAACTGCTGTGATTTTTCCCTAACTTGGTCTTCGGTAGACTGGAGTTGTTCAAATAGTTGGTATTGTTGAGTAGCGTAGGCGCAGCCCGTCGTAGACATCGCTTTATCCTGACTAATATCCTTATGCGTCCCTGCCATCCGTAGTGGTTTACCAAATTCATCCCACTGAAATACTTTGCCACAAGTCAGAATCCATTTCCATTCGCCGGATTTAGTCAACATTCGCAATTCGACTTCAAACACAGGCGTGCATCCTTGGAGATAATCGTGCAACACCTGGTGAATTCTCAGTAAATCCTGTGGATGTACAAGTTGCTCAAAGGATTTATAATCGTTGTCGATTTCGTCTACTTTATATCCCAGAATGCTTTTCCACAGGGGATCATAATAGGTTTTGTCAGTTACCAGATTCCAATCCCACAACCCCAAGCCACTAGCGATTAATGCCATTTGTAAGGCGGCTTGTGAGCATTGGCAAGTATCTAAATTTTCTTGAGATAAGTCAATTGATTCTGGGAAACTCTGAGAATCTTGTACTGATGGAGCTTCCGGTTCATGGGTAGCGGGTTCTTCGATATGCATAGCTGCTGGTACGATGAGGAAGATATCCTGTAGCTCTCTCTACGCTGTCTTAGCACCCTGACGATTCAGTTATGGATAAATCGTCTACTTGGTTGATTGGGCTGTAACTTTAGCCAGAGATATATCAGCCCATATCATTAATTTGGATGGAATTTAGAAACAGGTAAACGGACGAATGTAACCTCTGTTGCGATCGCCGCGGCCATTTTTTATAAAAAATAGCTACATTGTGTGCATCTACATTCTAAGATATGTCTAAAAAAAGTAGTTAGAATCACATAAAATCACCTAAAAAGCATTAAGTCATTAACGCTACAAATTATGTGAAATGAGAGCCAGTATTGGCGTGTAAATTACAAAGTATGGGACTAATTCATTTAGAAGGCGATCGCAGTACTTCTGCGTGTGAATTATATCGGTTATATTTCTGACAATATCTGAAAAAAAGTGAGAGTTTAAATAGTAATCGTGTTGAACAGTTGTTTTAACGTAAAATTAAACTGGTAGCACAACGTGAGATTTCATGGTGATAAGGTTTATTCTGAGCGACTATGTTGACCGAGCGATCGCTCAGGCAATTTATGACAAGCTCGAAGATGGTACATTTGCAGGTAGGATTCCTGTTTGCAAAGGAGTCATCGCCTTTACATCGACTTTGCGCGAGTGTGAGGATGAATTACGCTCAACGCTGGAAGACTGGATTTTGCTTGGGTTAAAGCTGGGACATTCTCTACCAGTAATTGATAATATTGACCTCAACAAGGAACCGACTCTTGAGCCGATGGATACCCTGTAAACGTCGGGATTTTGTGAAAAAATTACGATTGCTTGGCTTTGAGGGGCTTTTTTCTGGAACAAGACATCAATTTATGGTTTACGGGGAATATCGCCTAACTATTCCCTCTAATAATGAGTATTCTGTACCGCAATTGCGGATGATGATTCGGGAAGTTGAGGTTATTCTAGAGCGGGAAATCACGCTAGAAGAATGGAATAGCCGTTAAGATTTGCCGAGAAGCGATCGCACCTCATTTTACACTTCTTTTCTAGAGCGATGTCTAAGGGCGGGCGTAGCTGCACAGCGATCTATAAATTCTTCTCGCTCTTGTTCGCTCATACAATTGGATTGACAAACTCAACATATACTAAATAGCATTAAATGAGATGCTATTCAAATACAAATATCTAAACCTCCCATGAAAATTGATTTTTTTATTGATGAAAAGCTCATAGATGATGCAATTAAAGTAACTGGACTTAAAACTAAACAAGAAGTAATTGAACTTGGACTGAAGACACTAATTAAATTAAAGCAACAAGAAAAAATAAAAGCTTATCGAGGTAATCTCCAATGGGAAGGCAACCTTGATGAGATCAGAACAAATTCATGATTATTGTAGATTCAAGTGTATGGATAGACTATTTTAACGGTAAGGAAACTCCAGAAACAAATAAGCTAGATACACTTTTGGGAGTAGAACCGCTTGCAATTGGTGATCTGATATTGACTGAGGTGCTGCAAGGATTTCGCTCTGATGCCGATTATCAAACAGCAAAGGAACTGCTGACTTCTCTGACAATTTTTGAAATGTTAGGTATTAATCTTGCTTTCAAAAGTGCTGATAATTATAGAAGTCTCCGAAAATGTGGCATTACTATTCGCAAAACTGCTGATGTAATTATCGCTACTTTTTGCATTGAAAGCCAAAACTCACTTTTGTTCAGCGACAAAGATTTCTTGCCATTTGTTCAACATCTTGGGTTGTTTACCGTTTCAACAAAAATATAAAAATTCCAATTTAAGAACATAAAATTTCCAGCTTCAAGGTAGAGCGATGTCTAAGGGCGGGCTATTCGGCGTCGCCTTTACAATACCATCATTGACAACTGGATAAGTGCGATCGCTTCTAAATTTACACTTCTTTTCTAGAGCGATGTTTAAGGGCGGGCTATTCGGCGATCGCCTTTACAACACCATCATTCCACCTCAGAACACGAAACTCCGAGTTCAGTTCAGTATGTAGGGTGTGTTAGAACGAAGTTCGTAACGCACCATTATCAAGGGTTTGGTGCGTTACGCTCTCGCTAACACACCCTACAGCTTTTTTACAACTTTCTCTCAAGAAAAGCGATCGCTCTGAATGTAGTTTAATAAGTTTTAGGGGAGCGATCGCCTTGACAACACCATCATTCCACCTCAGAACACGGAACTACTAGCTCAGAACACGAAAGGCCGAGTTCAGAACATGAAAGGCCGAGCTTAGAACACGAAAGACCGAGCTTAGAACATGAAAGGCCGAGCTTAGAACATGAAAGGCCGAGCTTAGAACACGAAAGGCCGA
>Ga0209591_10005853_pt1 | contig 13702 bp, 3 predicted proteins | sample MAT01_FD_187207 | JGI IMG/M metagenome (GOLD analysis project Ga0209591, IMG submission 187207) | Freshwater microbial communities from Lake Fryxell liftoff mats and glacier meltwater in Antarctica - MAT-01 (SPAdes) (version 2) | ecosystem: Environmental > Aquatic > Freshwater > Ice > Liftoff...
GGGGATGTGGGAATGTGGGAATTAGTGAATTAGTGAATGTGAGAATTAGTGAATGAGGGAATGTGAGAATTAGTGAATTAGTGAATGTGAGAATTTGGGAATTAGTGAATGAGGGAATGTGAGAATTAGTGGATTAGTGAATGTGAGAATTAGTGAATGTGAGAATTTGGGAATGAGTGAATTAGTGAATGTGAGAATTTGGGAATTAGTGAATGAGTGAATGTGAGAATTAGTGAATTAATGAATGTGAGAATTAGTGAATGTGAGAATTTGGGAATGAGTGAATGAGGGAATGTGAGAATTGGTGAATTAGTGAATGTGAGAATTAGTGAATGTGAGGATTAGTGAATTAGTGAATGTGGGAATTGGTGAATGTGAGAATTAGTGAATTAGTGAATGAGGGAATGTGAGAATTAGTGGATTAGTGGATTAGTGAATGTGGGAATGGGCGGAAGAGTGAGAATAGTTCGATGAATTCTATGGGGAATCGGGGCAAATGGTTTGATGTTCATTTTGGAATTGGTTTGTTTTTCGCAATTAACAATTCCAGAATTATTCAGGTCTAGCCCATTTTTATCCCAACTCATAAACGTTTTGGGGAAATGTGAATTGATATTTTTAGGGGTTCCTTTAAACCCAGAATCAGCATTGGAAATCTATTGCAGCGCGAATCCCAAAGCGCATTCTGGGTTCAAATTACATTGTGAAGTTGATGTGGACAAGATTATTCAGAAGATCGAGCTTGGATCGCCCGGCGAACGGTTCCTCCGATTTAAGGATGAGTGCATTTGCCTAATGGGAACCATCTATTGCTTCCAGAATTTTGGTACACCACAGCAAGTTACCGGTATCAGCCGAGCAAGCAGAATCTTATAGCCTGCGTAAAAGAGAAAAGGAAATTCTAGCTCTGTTGGTTGATGGTTTGAGCGACAAGATGATCTCTGATAAACTGAACATCGCATATTTCACGGTGAATAATCACATTCGTAAAATGTATGAAAAGCTTGCGGTACATTCTCAAGCAGAAGCAGTAAGCAAAGCTCTGCGCGAAAAGCTGCTGAACATCACTACTTTGATGGCTTCTTCGTTTTTATTCCACTCCTGAAATCTATACGCCAGGCCTTGCTCCTTTAGGAGGCCCTGGTTTTCTTCCCGAGAATCTTCTGTTGCCACCTGGATGTCCTTGTCCATGAGAACCCCCCGAATGGTTTTTATACTCAGGAGTGGGACCCAATTGTGGTGGCACAGCTATTTTTTCTACAGCATATCCTATCAGTTTTTCTATCCGCATGAATTTGCCAATATCCATAGGCCCAATAAAGGTGAGTGCTTCTCCTTTGCGCTGCGCTCTTGCCGTCCTTCCTATTCTATGCACGTAGTCTTCAGCATCACGGGGTACATCAAAATTTACTACCATGTCAATGCCTTCTACGTCTATTCCACGACTGATAACGTCGGTAGCTACGAGCACTAAAACTTTTCTGTTGCGGAAATCAATCATCACCTTTTCCCTTTCTTTTTGGTCGAGATCGCTACTGATCATGCCAACATTCAACTTTAATCTTTTCAGTTGATTGAACAAAGTGGTTACCATTTGCCGACTAGAGCTAAATACGACAATACTTTGATCTTTGCGCTCTGGATCATTCAGAATGGAAGTAACTAGAGAAAGCTTCTGTTCATTATAAACAACATAAGCTCCCTGTTTTACTCCTTCTGCCGGTTTCGAAATAGCAATATTGATTTCTATGGGGTCTTTTAAGAAAGCCCGTGCAATTCTTTGTATGCCATCAGCCATCGTAGCTGAAAAGAGCAGTGTCTGTCTGTCGGGGTTGAGTGTGCGGACAATTCTTTGTAAATCCGGCTGAAAACCCATGTCTAACATGCGATCTGCTTCATCTAAAACGAGAAAGTCAATTTTTGAGAAGTCTACATATCCCACATTCATATGTGAAATAAGCCTTCCGGGAGTGGCTATAATGATGTCTACCCCGCTTGTGATGGCATTTTTCTCTTGATTAAAGTCGATGCCATCACCTCCTCCGTATATGGCTATTGAAGATGCTCCGGTGAAGTATGAATATGCTTCTACAGCCTGGTCTATTTGCAAGGCTAGTTCGCGTGTAGGCACTATCACTAATGCTTTCGTGCGCTGCTCTCCTTGTCTGTCCATAATCATATTGAGAATGGGCAATACGAAGGCTGCCGTTTTGCCGGTACCTGTTTGGGCAATGCCAATGAGGTCTTTGCCTTGCATGATGAGCGGAATGGCTTGTTCCTGAATGGGAGTGGCCTTTGTGAAATTCATACTGTGAACGCCTTCAAGCAATTCGGAGTGAAGGTTGAGTTCAGCGAATTCCAAGGCGGGAGAGTTTTTTGATTATCATGAGGCAAAGGTAAGCGATTGTGTTTTTGATTGGAATGGGTGCGAGGATACGGCATAGGTTCCATAGCGAGGCGGTGGTTTATATTAATTTAAAAGGACCTCTAAAAGCATCTTTCACGTTTCGAACAAATTATAAAAAAATAAGCATTTACACTGAAAGCACTCGGGCCGATTTTCGACGAATACGGCACTAAATATCAGTCGCAGAGCATCCAGCTTTGTGCCTTTCCTGGTTAAGATCAGGAACTTGTCTTCGACGCAAGTGACACCAAATCAAGTGGTGACCTATACTTCATTCAAAATTGTATGATCAACCACCACTTAGATTTGAACATCACGCAATATAAACCCAGAATCCTCATTGGGATTCGCTATGAAGTAGTAAATCCGGTGAGAGTAGATGTTATACACCAATGGAGTGAAAGGAAATTGGACTATTAGGGATACATAAACCCGAATCACGCGACGGAGATATCGGAATTCATAGGTCGAACTATTAATATGCTCCATCGTGTGGATTCGAGAATCCCGCAGCGCATGAACCTCAAGATGCTTCCAATGAGCAATGCGGGATAAAAGCACTTGTTGTTCCGAAATCCTTCAGGCGGGATTTGTCTCCGCGAATCATAAAACAGGTTTTTAGAGATTCTCTAAAAATCCTACAGAGAAATATCTTCTACCCAACCTGCGCAAAACAGAGAGGCAAATTGAAAAAATGCGAATTGATCTTTATTTGGAAGTATCTTGTTTTCTGAATATGGGTTGGAAGACCGAAAGTATTTCATGATACACTATAATCGTTGAAGTGAAAATAGAACTACCATTCAAAACAGGTCCTATTTCTGTGATTCGTTTACTTTATGTCCTGTCGTTTAAATTTTGCTTTCACTAGGTTACTAAATCTTATCTTTTACTACTTATATCCTTTTTTTGGAGGTTCCAGTATGTGAGTTCCTGCATTTTTTGATTCGTATTATCTCAGGTTAGGATGTTCGGATCAATACCGTAGAACTGTGTTAAGGAAATACTGAAAATACTGATCTAGGGGAATTAAACTTATCTGAAACTCATCAAAAAGTGGAATAAATGAACTTAGGTTAAATTACTGAAAATCATTAATTTAATTCTTTATACGAGCTTCTAGTCTTGTGTTAAAACCATAGTTATTTCTGCATAGAGTTTTGTGCATTTCATACTTTATTAATACGAGGTTGATGCCTGATATTTGTCATTTCGTACGTTAATTTTATGGATTTGTATGAAAGATTGTGGGTTTTGTCAAAATGTGATTTATAATTGCATGCTAGATTTTTTGACTATAATTACCAAAGTCTTAGATTAATTAACCAAAACAGCTCTCTGTTTCTGTATATGATGGACCTATTGAAGAGGCATTGCCTTGCTCTTTTTTGTGCGCCTGATTCCGGAAGTAACTCCTCTATCTGTGTGTTAGGTATTTCTACTATTTGTTTTAGTAGTATCAATTGTTCAGCCTTTTCTTCAAATAATAATATTCTTTCCTACGGATTTTCAATTAAAGGCCTTAGGCCTTTTTTCTTTTCAAATAGAAACCAAACAATTCCAACTAGTTAAACCAAATTCTAATTTTCTATGAAAAACGTCTATCCACCAACAGGTGCGCTCAAGACTAATGTTTCTTGGAGCAATGAAAATCTGACTTTAAAGTCAGGTTTGGCTTCTGCCTTCAGAACCATTTTTATGGCCGTGCTCACCCTTGTACTACTGACATCTTCAAGTCAGTTGTTCGCCGAGGCAAACTTTGTTTACCACGAAAGAACATTCGCCAACCCGGGATGCGGTGCCAACAACTATGTAAGCGTGTTGAACCCTAACTCGGGTAATGCAGTGGCACTTGCATGGAAAGTTGAGTACCAATTTTATACCACCAATACGGTCGTATACTACACTACCGATGGCTCCAATCCAACCGGAGCCTTTGGTGTCGGTGCCGGCACTACTCAGGTAGTTGTGGGCTCATATAGCTGCAATTTTGGTGGCCCAGTGGTGGATGTGGCAACTGCTACTATCCCGGCCCAACCAAATGGCACTGTTGTGAAGTATATAATAAGTTCTTGGCATAGTGGGGGTGGTGCGGAAATTTTCGCCAACGGTCCCGGTAGTCCTTGCGGTGGCTGTGGTCCTTTGACTGATGATGATAGCCTTGCTACTATATTTACTTATTCTGTATTCAACGTATTTAATATAAATACCGCTGAATACTTTACTTCTTTGCAAGCTGCAATCGACGATGCTTCAACAGTAGCTGGACATGAAATCCAAGTGCTTGAAGATATTACCGAAGGATTGGTAACTGTGAACAAAGCGGTGACTATTGATGGTTTGAACAACACCGTAAACTCTATATCTGCTATTTGGGGTATTAATCCAACAGTAGCGGGTGTTACAATTGAAAATCTAATATTGCAAGATGCAGGTACCTTCGGTATTCAAACCGGTTGTGATGCACATAACCTCGCACTTTCTAATGTAACTGTTAACAGCAGCGGTGGTTCGGGTATCTCTATCTACGGTTCTGACAACTGTGTTCTAACCAATGTCATTTCTACTAATAATGGTGGTAATGGATTGAATATATCCAACTGTGACAATACTACTATTAATGGTATCACTACAAGTGGCAACTCTTTTGGTGGTGGATTTAATGCAGGTATCGGAATCTTTACTTCAAATACATTCTGCCTTCCTGCAGGTGTAAATGGGTTAAGCCTTTCCGGCGCTTCCATTGCTGAACAAACGAAAGTATACTCTCAAAAATCTCTCGCTACGGATCCAATTACAGGACTAACTGGCGGAGATCTATCATGGGCAGTTGGTATCGGAGCACTCGATCGCAACTACTGGTCTTCTAAAGCAATAGCTTATAGCGTTGTTGATGCACTGTTCGAAGCACCTTTCAACTATCCAAACACCCTAATTTATGTGGTTGATATTGCTACAGAAGATTTCTATGTGGAAAATGATCCAAACGGAGATGCTTCTCCTGCTATGTTGATCCAAACGGCAATTAATTTACAGGCTGTAGGGAACAAAATTTATGTTGAGGTAGGTAGTTATTTCGAAAGAGTTGAGATCAATAAGTCACTTACTCTTGAAGGGGTGAATGAGGCAAATGTGATCATTTCAGGTACTGGCCAAGTTGGAAACGGAAAAGGAATTCACATTCTCAACGGTGTTACCAATGTTACCATACAATACCTCACGGTAGAAAATTTTGCTGGTGCGAATGGTAACTCTGATGGTGGAATATATGGCACAGGAGGAAATCATAACCTCGACATAAATCATGTTACAATCAGGAATAACGTGGGTGGAAGCGGATTTTATGCAAATGGCCCTGTAAATAATGTTACCCTTGATTTCGTTACTTCACACGGTCATACAGTATCGGCTCGTGGAATTGTAATCTGGAATGGTGCCAAAGACGATATCACTATTACCAATTGCCATGTATATGGAAACAATTGTTGTGGTATTGAACTCCAAGATGGTACTGCCTCTGGTGTTACAATGTCGAACAACAATGTTCACAACAACGGTGACAATGGAATGAGTGCGGTCGGACTCAACGGGAGTGCTGGTCCGAACGTCATTAGCAATAACCAAGTTGTTGAAAATGGCCGATTCGGTATTGAAATTAAACTTCCAAACGGAGACGTTACAATTTCTAATAATACGGTTAGCAGAACATTGGCTACCGATGCTAGAGACGCTGCAGGTATTGCAATTTACCGTCGCGGTTATCAAGTTGGTTTTGGTTACGAAGACATTCCTAATGGAGTTACTGTAACGGGTAATACTGTTACTGGATATGTTCAACCATCAACGAGCGAAGGATTCGGTATCGTTATCGAAGGTCTAAACCATGTTGTAACCGGCAATACTGTTTCCGGTTGCGATGTAGGTATTCAGCAACAAGCTGGACACTTGCCATATACAGCAAATGCTTCTGGCGACGGTGACCAATCAAATTTATCTGATAGTTATTTCGGTCGTGGTAACTCTCCGCTCACATGTGGAAATGTCATCAACGGAAATACATTGTCAAATGCCGTTGACCAGCGTAATGTTGGTACTTCAGGTGGTACTGAAATTGTAACGAACACATCAACTGGGGAGCAGTTCTGTTCGATTCAATCTGCAATCGATGACGCAGAAACGGTAAATGGAAATATAATTGAAGTCAGTGCGGGTTCATTTTCAGAAAACCTAGTATTGAACAAGGAACTTACTATTACTGGTGCAGGTAAAGAAAGTGATCCAACTTCAAACTCAGTCATAAATGCTCCAACTTCTTGTACAGGAACCGGTTTTACTATATCAGCTCCGAACGTCACTGTTCAGGGATTTTATGTAATCGATTTCTTTGATGGTGTATTATTGAATGGTGTGGCTAGTCCAACCTTGAATGACCTTACTTTAATTGATTACTGTCGATATGGAGTGAATTTGGGAGGTAGCAATAGCGATATTGTTATTACTGATACTGATATCGAGCGCACTACTCTATTGGCCGGTACAATCGGTATGAGAGTGGGTACTGCAAACGCTGTCAATGGAATGTTAATTGAAAATAGCTCTATTACAGGTAATGCTCTTCAGGGTATTGTTGTTTTCCAGTCTACAACTCCGGTTGCTTTCAATGACATTACAATACAGAATAGTAATATTAGTAACAACCTTCAGAAAGGTTTGTACTTCGAAAAACTAAGCAATGCTGTCTTGCAGAATCTAACAATGGATAACAATGGTACTGATGCCTCTTATGGTTTCAACAATGGCATTGATATCAATTTGAAATATGGTTCTTATTCTGATATTACTATACAAGATTGTGATATCACAAATTCAGGTGTAAATGGTACCGCTTCAGATCCTGAGAATGCTGCAGTCATTGCAGTGAAAGCTCGTGACGATGCCTCCGGATACCACACAAATCCAGCAACTCTTACTAATCTTACCATTAAGAATAACAGAATAACTGGCCCGCAAAATGGTATCCGTATTGGTGAGTTCGGTAAAGTGAATGCTACTCCAACGAATGTGGTGATTGAAGGCAACGATCTTTCTCACGCATTTGCAAACAAAGCATTAGTGAGTCGAATTAACGGTGATATTACTTTATCGTGCAACTGGCACGGAGCTACAGATTTGGCTTCTGTTGCCTCCACTTATGTTCAATCTGCCGGAACAGGTATAATCACAGTGTCTTCAATTCACGAAACGGGTGTTGACGGTGATCTAGCTGTCGGTTTCCAAGGTTCATCGGGTTGCTCATGTCCTTCTGGTAATTTGGTTACAAACACAAACTCGGCCGAAACCTTCTGTTCAATTCAAGCAGCAATCGATGATGCTGAAACGTTGAATGGTCATACAATTGAAGTAGGTCCTGGTACTTATTCCGAAAATATAATCGTAAACAAGTCTCTTACTATTTTGGGACCAAATGCGGCGGTTAATCCATGTTCAGGTTCAAGAGGTCCGGAGGCTATTGTAACTTCTGCTGTTTCAGGAATTGATTTCGCTGAAATCTTCCATGTAGCTGCTTCTAATGTTACAATCTCTGGTTTCACTATCGATGGTGACAACACTTTAATCACTTCAGGTTTCACCAGTACAAATGGTGCCGACATTGATGCGGCTGAGGGTATCACAGTATATGAAACAGGTGTAAACAACTTGACTGCTAGCAACAACATCATTCAGAATTTGTCATACTTCGGTATTACCTTATATGACTATCCTGCGGGTGTTCCTTCTTCCGGTCACTTGATCTCGAACAACAAAATTCAAGACCTTGGTACTTATGATGCAGGTTCCGGAATCAACCTTTGGGGTGGGGGAGTATTGCTCTACAACAACCAATACGCAACGGTTTCGAACAACTGCATGAGCAATGTGAGATTGGGTGTACAAACGGGAAACTTCTTTGGTGCAAATCCTGGAGCAGCCGTAAGTATCTCTGGCAATACTATTTCTGCTCGCAGAAGAGGTATCTTCCACAACCTTGCTTATTCTAGTGCTAGTTCATACACTTTATCAAACAATACCATAACGGGTCTGGCAAACGTGAACGAAACAGGCACTTGGGATGGTATCTTGTTGTCTTCTTTGGCTGTGCCTTCGACTACATCAAACAATACGATCAGTGCTGCGGGTCTTACAAATACAAGAACAGGTATTGTTGTTTGGAACTGTCAGTCTAGTACTTTGATTTCAGGCGGAGATATCTCTGAGGTGAATCTAGGTATCAATGTAAACAACTACGAAGGATACAATTCAAATGCAAATAATACAACGGCTATCATCGATGGTGTAAATATTGACAACGCTTCTATCGCTGGTATCAAAGTACACGATAACCCTTCTAACTCCAACGGCGCAACAGTAGCTGCCGAAATACGCAACAACACTGAAACACTTGGTGGAAATGCGGGTGTTTGGGTTCTAGGTGCTGATGCTTCTGCCGATATCCACGACAATGCTTCAACCATCACAGGTGCAGTAGTGGGTGTGGATGTAGATGGTGGTAGTGCTGTTATCTATAGAAATACTATTACAGCAAATGGTACAGGTGTTCGCGCTATCAACGGCGGTGAACTAACCTCAACCACTCAAAACTTTATTACCAATAACACAGTCGATGGTATCAAGATTGATGCGACGGCTGGTGCAACTGGTCCAATCAATGAAAATGATATTTCTGGAAATACAACTTTCGCAATCAACAATGCTTCAGCTTCTCTTGTAGATGCAACTTGCAACTGGTACGGTGTTGTTGGTGTTGCAGTTCCACCGCTAATCAATGGCTTGGTTCAGGTAGATCAATTTCTTACATCAGGTACAGATGATGCATTAGTAACACCAGGTTTCCAGCCTGAAGCGAATGCATGTAGTGGTTGCTCTTCCGGAAATGTGATAACCAATACTAACACCAGCGAAACATTCTGCTCTATTCAGGCAGCAATAGATGACGCAGAAACGTTGAATGGTCATACAATTGAAGTAGGTCCTGGTACTTATGCCGAAAACGTAATCGTAGACAAGTCTCTTACTATTTTGGGACCAAATGCGGCGGTTAATCCATGTTCAGGTTCAAGAGGTCCGGAGGCTATTGTAACTTCTGCTGTTTCAGGAATTGATTTCGCTGAAATCTTCCATGTAGCTGCTTCTAATGTTACAATCTCTGGTTTCACTATCGATGGTGACAACACTTTAATCACTTCAGGTTTCACCAGTACAAATGGTGCCGACATTGATGCGGCTGAGGGTATCACAGTATATGAAACAGGTGTAAACAACTTGACTGCTAGCAACAACATCATTCAGAATTTGTCATACTTCGGTATTACCTTATATGACTATCCTGCGGGTGTTCCTTCTTCCGGTCACTTGATCTCGAACAACAAAATTCAAGACCTTGGTACTTATGATGCAGGTTCCGGAATCAACCTTTGGGGTGGGGGAGTATTGCTCTACAACAACCAATACGCAACGGTTTCGAACAACTGCATGAGCAATGTGAGATTGGGTGTACAAACGGGAAACTTCTTTGGTGCAAATCCTGGAGCAGCCGTAAGTATCTCTGGCAATACTATTTCTGCTCGCAGAAGAGGTATCTTCCACAACCTTGCTTATTCTAGTGCTAGTTCATACACTTTATCAAACAATACCATAACGGGTCTGGCAAACGTGAACGAAACAGGCACTTGGGATGGTATCTTGTTGTCTTCTTTGGCTGTGCCTTCGACTACATCAAACAATACGATCAGTGCTGCGGGTCTTACAAATACAAGAACAGGTATTGTTGTTTGGAACTGTCAGTCTAGTACTTTGATTTCAGGCGGAGATATCTCTGAGGTGAATCTAGGTATCAATGTAAACAACTACGAAGGATACAATTCAAATGCAAATAATACAACGGCTATCATCGATGGTGTAAATATTGACAACGCTTCTATCGCTGGTATCAAAGTACACGATAACCCTTCTAACTCCAACGGCGCAACAGTAGCTGCCGAAATACGCAACAACACTGAAACACTTGGTGGAAATGCGGGTGTTTGGGTTCTAGGTGCTGATGCTTCTGCCGATATCCACGACAATGCTTCAACCATCACAGGTGCAGTAGTGGGTGTGGATGTAGATGGTGGTAGTGCTGTTATCTATAGAAATACTATTACAGCAAATGGTACAGGTGTTCGCGCTATCAACGGCGGTGAACTAACCTCAACCACTCAAAACTTTATTACCAATAACACAGTCGATGGTATCAAGATTGATGCGACGGCTGGTGCAACTGGTCCAATCAATGAAAATGATTTGTCGGGCAACAACGCTTTCGCAATCAATGATGCATCAGGTGCCGCTATTGATGCGGAATGCAATTGGTACGGTTATTCTGATGAAGCTTCTGTTACAGCCTCAGTATTAGGTGGCGCTCTTGACATCGTTTCTTGGTTGTCAAACGGAATAGATGATAGCGGAGACAACGGATTCCAGCCTGAAGCAGGTGCTTGTATCGGTATTGAAATTGACCTTACTGAAACTCACATAGATGTTGATTGCAACGGAAACTCAACTGGATCTATAGACCTCACTATTGTGGGTGGTGTAGCTCCATATACTATTCTTTGGAGCAATTCTTCAACTACTGAAGATATCACAGGTTTGTCAGCAGGTACGTATGAAGTAACTGTTACCGACGATCTTGGATCTGAAGCAATTCTAACAATCACCATTGTTGAGCCAAATGTTCTAGTAGCAAGTGCAGTTCAAGATATGACTCTTGAGTGCCCGGAAGGAATGGTAAATGTTACTGTTTCTGCTGTTGGCGGAATTCCTGCTTATACAGGAACAGGTGTATTCAGCGTAGGAGAGGGTATCTACAATTATATTGTATCTGATGCCAATGGTTGCGAAGATGCTGTTTCTATCACTATTGTATCAACGGACACAGAGGATCCTATTGCTCTTTGTCAGAGTTTTACAGTAAGTCTCGACGAATTCGGTGATGCTATTATTACGGGGAATGACGTGAATGGAGGTTCTAGCGATAATTGCGACTTCACAATGTCAGTATCTCCAAGTACATTCGATTGTACTGATGTTGATGGTGACGACGCTGCTGATTTGTTTATATCGCAGTATATTGAAGGAAGTGGTGCTTCAAACAAAGCCCTCGAAATCTTCAATGGTACTGGAAGTTCGGTATCCCTTAACAATTATAGCCTCCGTTTCTTCTACAACGGAGTGGTTATCCCAAGCTTAGTTGTTCCTCTTTCGGGAACTTTGGCTGCTGATGATGTATATGTAATTGCACACAGCGGTGCACTTCCTGCTATTACAGCCCCTGCTGATTTACTTTTAGGTACTTTGGCTTTCAGCGGTAATGATGCGATTCAACTTTACAATTCTACTACAAATCAATCGGTTGATATTTTTGGTAGAATTGGTGAAGATCCTGGTGCTGCATGGACATCAGGTATATTCCAGACTGTGGATAGAACTCTTTATCGCAACCCAAGTGTTAAGCAAGGTGTTTCAACGAACCCTGCAGGCGGATTTCCTACTCTTTCAACTGAGTGGACTCAGTTAAGCGTTAACAGCGCTACGAATTTGGGTATTCATACTATGAATGCCGATAATGACGTAGTTCTTACAGTAACCGATGGTAGTGGAAACTCTTCTACTTGCACGGCTGCTGTGAGTGTGGTAGATGATACTGATCCTACTGCAATTTGTCAGAATATCACAGTTCAACTTGATGCAAATGGAAACGCTTCCATTACGGCTGCTCAAATAGACAATGGCTCATTTGATGCATGTGGAGTGGAAGACGTTGAAATTGATATTACTGATTTTACATGTGATGAAGTAGGTGCCAATCAAGTAATTCTAACGGTTACTGACATTAACGGAAATCAATCTACTTGTAGTGCAGATGTGACCGTCCAGGACTCGGTTCTTCCAGTTGCTATTTGCAAGAACATAGTTGTTCAGCTTGATGCTACCGGCAATGCTACAATCCTTGCTTCTCAAGTTGACAATGGTTCTAACGATGCTTGTGGAATTGCATCATTGGCTGTTTCTCCTAGCGCATTCACTTGCCTTAACGTTGGAAACAACAATGTGACTCTTACAGTTATAGATGAAAACGGAAATTCAAGTCAGTGTGTTGCAGTTGTTACTGTTCAAGACAATGTGGCTCCGGTGGCTTCTTGTTCGAGCATTACAGTTCAACTTGGCATTAATGGTACTGCTACCATAAACGCTTCTGACATAAACAACGGTTCTAGTGATGCTTGTGGAATTCTGAATATTACTGTTTCCCCAAGCTCTTTCAACTGTTCTAATATCGGTGCGAATTCAGTGGTTCTTACGGTTACTGATGTCAACGGAAATAGCTCAACTTGTAACGCTACGGTTACTGTGCAGGACAATGTAGCTCCTGTTGCAATTTGTCAGAATATCGTGGTACAACTGTCTCCGGCAGGAAGTGCAACAATTACTGCCGCTCAAGTGGATAATGGTTCTTCTGATGCATGTGGAATTCAGTCTTTGATTATTTCTCAGACTTCCTTCAACTGCTCTAACGTGGGTCCTAACGTAGTAACTCTTACTGTAACAGATGTGAACGGCAATGTTTCTACTTGCAATGCTACCGTTGCTGTTGAAGACAACATAAACCCAACAGCCGTATGTCAAGACATCACCATTCAGTTGGATGCCTCAGGCAACGCAACAATAGCACCAAGTAATATCAACAATGGTTCAAGCGATGCTTGTGGAATCGATAATTTGAGCTTGTCTCAGACTGCATTCGATTGCTCAGACATTGGTGCAAACATTGTTACTCTAACGGTTGAAGATGTAAATGGAAATACTTCAATTTGTACTGCTACGGTCACTGTTCAGGATAATGTCACTCCTGTAGCTGTTTGTCAGAATATTACAGTTCAATTGGACATCACCGGTAATGCTATTATTACAGCAAATCAAGTGGATGGTGGATCATCTGATGCTTGCGGAATACTATCAACGGGGGTTTCACCAAATGCATTTAACTGTGCAAATGTTGGAGCTAATCCTGTGACTCTTACAGTTACTGATAACAACGGAAACGTAAGTACATGTATAGCAACTGTTACCGTTCAAGACAATCTTGCTCCGGTTGCTGTTTGTCAGGATATCACTGTTGAACTAGGAGTAAGTGGAAGTGTATCTATCACTGCTAATCAGATCGACAATGGTTCAATCGACAATTGCGGTGTTGCA
>Ga0209591_10005857_pt1 | contig 13700 bp, 14 predicted proteins | sample MAT01_FD_187207 | JGI IMG/M metagenome (GOLD analysis project Ga0209591, IMG submission 187207) | Freshwater microbial communities from Lake Fryxell liftoff mats and glacier meltwater in Antarctica - MAT-01 (SPAdes) (version 2) | ecosystem: Environmental > Aquatic > Freshwater > Ice > Liftoff...
AAGGGCCTTGTAGGTGTAAAAAGAGTGGTTAATCCCGTTGCTTTAACGTTAATCAAAGGGCTTTTAAATACAACCATTACATTTGATAATGAAATTACTGGATTCCCAGCAACACCATTACCATTTGATATTGTTACATTATCGCCAGCTGTTAGCGTTCTTCCTGTAAAATCCGATATACCGTCAAAAACAACGAATCCTGAATCTTCGATGTTAAGGTCATTGCTTGTTGCCATATTCTCCCTAAGGTTTTACAGATGTTCAATACGCTATAATAATACTATACAACCGCCCAAGTCCCAAGACTCGAAATTGAATGCCACGTGTCATCGCTGGGTTTGTAGACGAGTTCAAGTATATTACCTTGGGCCGTACTTGTTGCCGTTCCGCCCACTATTGATATATTCTGACTTACTTGAATTCTATCAGATCCAGCAGCTTGAATGATAACTGGTGATACTGTATCAACATAGATAATAACTGTTGATCCAATAGCTAAACCGATGCTGGAAGGTAGGCTGACCGTTAAACCATTATTACAAAAATATCCATGGGTTGGATCAGCTGTGAAACTAATAACTTCTTCTGACCAATCGAAACCAGCTGTTGTTACATTAACTGTAAGGGTGTTATTTACTGGTGTTCCATTGACTTCGACCCCTATCCCGCCAAGAATATTAACATTATATCCTGGGAATGATGGAAATATTGGACCACCTGTATCACCTGTTAACGATACAATAGGAAAACCACCGCCCCCGCCCCCTGATACATTATTCATCCCTGCTTGTGACATTATTAACCTATGCTTGAATTATATATTGAGATACCAAATAAACAAGACCTGTTCCAGCTGCAGCACCTTTGACAAAAATTTGAGTACCAGCTTGTAAGGCGGGATAACATCCAGCAATTCCAACCTTACCCTCATCATAAAGCCAAAAAGAGTTTGCGGGTGATACATCTACATCATTAATGCCGTCTATTGAAATAGTAATAAGTTGTGTTGAATTGTTAACTAATTTCAAAATATAGCTAGGATAAAGTAAAGGGGTAGACAAGGCTTGAAAAGTATTATTAAACGTTGCTGAATTAATACTTCTTAAAGTTTCCCATGCTAGTCTTTGCGTATAGCTCATTATTCAACCTTTGGTTCTTTATCTTGTTTTGCTCTCTCTTACTATGTATCTTTGGCAGCTTCTTCGATCTGTACGATAGCGGATTTATATGATAAAAATTAGCACTTCTTTTTCATCTTATCTATTTTTTTTTCTCTTACTTTATCATCGGATATCAGTTTATCCATCTTCTTATTGTTTTCTTTTTTCACTTTCTTGATTTGTTTATCCATAATATTTTCCATCTCGATTTATGTTAAAATTTAGTTTTATATTACCTGTATTAAGCAACCAAATATCCGCTAAACATTGTTCTTGGACCAGAAGCAGCTCCAAACACGTCAACAGTTTTTGCACCACCACTAACTACATATTGAACTGAACAGGTGTTTCCTGCGGTCATAGGAACTAACATTGTAAAACCAACCATATTATTACCAGCAAATGCGCCTGCGGTATTTCCAAAATTATATGCTCTTGCAGTTGTTACAAGATATAATTCCACAGAACTAGATCCCGCCAATTGTTGACCGAGTACAGAGCAATTAAACTGGTAAATACCAGTAACTGGGGCTGTAAAAGTATTTGCAGCAAAATTGCTTCCTTGATCAAAAAGTTCTGTATCAAAAATAACAGTAAATGCATCACCATTACCCGTTACGTCTAGACGAGGCGAGGAATTAAAGGCAAGGAAAGCTGGTTGAGAACTATTTGTTTGTCTATTAGATGCATCAATCTGAGCTGTTGAACTCGTAACTAATCTTGTACCATCAAATCTAACAATACCAGACGATGTAGACATAGAAGTTGCATTGGTTCCACCAGTTGCAATCGGAGTTACTAAGGCATCCAAGTTATCAACATAAGTTTTAATAGCTAATGAAGTGGGCACTGTCAAATCAGAAGCCCCTGCCATAGTTACACTATCATTGAGTTCAACCACACCAGCTAACGTAGTAGTAGCTAAGTTTGCGCCAGCTATTGCCCAAGCATAACCATTATAGACATATTCAATCGGATTTGTTTGATCTGTTACATCAAAGTAAGCCTGACCGAGTTGACCGCGGAAAGATGCTGGAGGTACTCCTAACCCTTTTACTGGAGCCGTAGGAACATTAATTAAACCACCTATGCCGTATGCAAGTCCTGACATAAATAACTCCTGATAAATAGTTTATGAAATTTTATACTTTATAACCTAACAGTATAAAAAATTTTAATTCTTGTCAAAATAAAATAAAAAAATAATTAGATGTTGACAATTATTCACAAGATATGGTAATGTTTGGCTATGAATGATAATGAACCAGCCTACTACACAATTAAAGAGTTCTCTAAAAAACTTAGAGTGCATGAAAACACAATAAGAAACGCCATTAAAAAAGGTCGATTAAATGCTTTTAGAATTGGGGGGGGTCCAAAATCATCATATAGGATTCCTGCTAGTGAAATAAATCGAATAGCACTTTTTGACATGAAAGATTTTATAGAAAAAATAATAGAGATTAAAAATTTGAAATTAGATAATCAAAACAATTTTGAGTAAATTTTTTAACTAATGGGGGGTTATTATGTTTGAACTTATTGTTTTTTTTTTATTATGTTACGCAATAATGATTGTGATTGCTCTTATTCTATAGATAAAGAGTAAGTTTTTCATAAAAATGGGGGTGATTATGTTTAGTGTATTTTTGGCTGTGAAGTATATTTTTATATATTTTTTAATTCTTTATGTTTTTAATGGGAAAAAAATTAAGCATACAAATTACGATAATTACAATGGTTATGGTGATTATGACGGTTGCGATTCTTACGATATTTATCAGGATGTTGATGATGTTAATAATGATTTTAATTATTAGGTAGTCATCCTAAATAATCATTCAGTGTTTAAATTTTGTAAATCTTCATCAGAAATTCCATCTAATTCTTCTGCAATTTCTGGTGATATTTTTCTTATATTATTACTATAAGATTGTAATAGTTTTTTTGCTACAACAAATTTATTATTATTAATAGATTCTATTAATTTTTGTCCAAGCTGTTGAAGGTGTGGGCGTGTAAGTATTTCTCTGGCTACGCTTCTTCCTGCTTGTGCGCCAACAATACCGATTAGTGGTCCTGGATGTCCCATTAATAAACCACCTAATGCGCCCACACCACCATATACTGCACTTGCACTAACAAATTTCTCAACTACTGTTGGCATTAATACTGTCCTGAGAGGATAAAATGATGTATACATCTTATTCAATGTTAAAAAATCATTAGTTAACTTTGGATTAATAGTTTCCATAGCTTTTGCGAGAGGTCCCTTTAGGGCGTTGAGTTCTGGAAAATCCACTTGGTTTGCATTTATTTTTTTCCAAAGATTCTGCATTGTTCCAAATGTGATTTCTTTCTTTTTAAAATCTGCAATATCTAGATCCATATGCGTTCTAGATGCTCTTGGAAATGAAGAATTTACTTCACTAATCTCCTCATATAATATTCGTTTTTTTGAGTGTTTAAGTAAATCCTGAGCTTCTGGAGAGTTTGACATCTTTCTATACACTCTATCTAAAGCACCCTTAGTTCTCTGTACTATTCCTTGAGTTTTTTGACCTTTATCAGCAACCAATCCAAAAAAATTAGTTTTTTCTAACGAATTTAAAAGCGGTGCTGTTTCTTTTTCAGTCATTCCCCATGATCTACTGAATCGTACGAATTCCGCTTTACTTCCTTTTGCTATAAGATTGCCTGCTAGATCAGGACCTAAATAAGTTGCTAATGAAGCTGCTGTTTGCGCTAATTCGCCTCCACCAAGGGATTTAGTGCCTTCAACCGCAAAACCAGCAGCAAGGGCCCTTATTGCCATTCCTACAGGTGCACCACCAGAAAGTGCAAGTGCTGTTGGAAGTTCTCCTAACCCTCTTCTTCCTGCTCTTTGAAAAAAATCTTCTTCCCCATCATTAGGTAATAATTTGTCTAATTTTTCTGTAAAGGTCTCTTTAGGTTCTTTACTAGGTTCTTCAGGATTATAATGGTTATATAAACTATAAAGAGGACTAAGAGGACTTGCATATTTTCTAACGGTTTTTCCAAATTCTGCAAGATTATTAACACCTTCAGCAGTACCTTTTGCAAATGATTTTCCATATTCTCCAACACCATGTAAAAATGAATTATCCTGTGGCTTAGGTTTTTCTGGATCTTCTTCTAAAGTTCCATCATTTGAACCTGTAAAAAATCCTGCTTGAGTATCTTTTTCTTCAGGAGTAGGTTTTTCTTTGACAGGTTTTTTTTCTACAGAATTAGGTCTTTTTTTTGCTGAAGTTTCATCATTTGAACCTATAAAAAATCCTGCTTGAGTATCTTTTTCTTCTTTATCAGTAATATTATCAAAACCTGTTTTATTCACCTGCTACCCTTTAATTAAATGCTTGTGGTCACCTTTTAAAAGACTGATATTCCCTAGGAGTTGGAACAAAATACCCATTTTTTTTGGCTATTATTTCTGCGTTTTTTAAACCATATTTCTTAAAATATAGTTTAGCCATAACGGGAGTAAGCGGAGTTCCTTTAGTAACCCTTTTACCAACCTTTTCTTCCATTTTATTAAGGCCCATTTCTCGTTCTCTTAATTCTTGTAACTGGTATAATGTACCTTGAAAAATTTGTTGATGTTCTTCTTCTGATGCTTCTATAGCTCTGTTGTTTATACCTTTTTTTTCAAATCCCAATTCGGCGTTTTCTTTTTTGCTTATTATATTAAAATTTTTTGTTAAAACCTCGTTCATATCAGCATTTGATTTCGTCATTACTGTAAGGGCCTCATTAGCAATATCACTTTTTCCTAATTGTGGCATTGTTATATCTGATTGTAAGGAATAAAATTTATTTTTTGAGTTTTTTCCAATAAAGTCTAGAGTGCTTATATAATAGTCTGTTGTAGCAGCTTTTAACTGTGCCCCTGCTAAAGTTTGAAGGCCTGGAAGTCCAGTTTTTTCGGACAAATTTGAGAGTGTAAAAGCTGATGTATCGCCCGATTTAATAGCATCTTCCATATACCTTATTGCTCTTTGCATTGGACCTTTTGACGCAATTCTCCTATCATTTTCTTCAACGTCTGCCCTTGAAAAACTAGTATTATAATCTCTGTCTTCTTTATTTATCTTATCTTTATATTCTCTATCTTTATCTTTATAGTCTCTTTCTTCTTTTGCTTTTTTAGATGCTTGTTCTGCATCAAATCTATTCATCTCATCTACTTGATCATTATGTGTACTCATCTGGTTTGCGACTTGTGGATATTTCATGGCCGTCCGCACTATGTCGTCAGAAGGATACTTTTGTCTATTTGCTAAATTATATTGAGGCTGTTGTTGTTGCGGTTCTTCCTGTTGCTGCTGTGGCGGTTGCTGAAATTGCTGCGGTTGCTGTGGCTGCTGTGGCTGCTGCATATATTGTTGTTGCTGCGGTTGCTGTGGCTGCTGTGGCGGTTGCTGCAGTAGATTAAATTGCGGTTTCTTTTGAGTAGATTGCTCCATTAATTGCTGCATATTAGGCCGCCGCCGCTGTTGCTGCTCTGGCTGTTGCATATATTGTTGTAAATCAAATTCAGGCTGTTGCTGCTGTGGCTGTTGTTGTTGCGGTTCTTCCTGTTGCTGCTGTGGCGGTTGCTGAAATTGCTGCTGCGTTTCGTTTAATTTTGGCATTCTGTCGTAAGCTTCTGTTTCCTTTTTTTCTTTAAATTCTATTAATTCTTTTTCCATACCATGTGCAATCAATTTATGACGAATATCTGGATCATAAATTCCTTCAAGATTTACCCCGTATTTTTCTAAAATAGAAGCATTTTCTGCTTTATAAAATTCTATTTCTTTTGGAGTAGTAGGATATTTATTATTCTTGGATGGTGGATTAGTAAAATAGTTCACAATCTCTTGACGCATCTTTACGTCAAGGATGCCTGTCATGTCATAACCACTTAATTTAAAAATGGCTGCGTTTTCTTTACTCATATTTTCTTTTTCAGTCGGGCTGAGATATCCCCTGTCTTCTTTTGCTCGTTTTTCTTTCCCCACTTCGATGAATTCGTCTATTTTCTTATTACGCGCATCAGGATCATGAATTTGTGTAAGATCAAGCCCTTCTTTCTTCCATTGAGCATCTTCTTCGTTTCTAAGCATTTGCTGATGCTCTGTAAGGGGTGCTTTGTTTTTTGAGCCTATTGGATTAAGGGTGCTTTTGGTAACTTCTTTACGCGCTGCAACATCTCTAATGCCTTTAACATTAATACCTTTTTCACTTAATTCAACATCGTCGTTTGCTTGATTTTCTATCTGATGTTTACTGCGATACCCTTTCAGATCTGCTGTTCGTTGTTCGTCATCTGCTTTTAATTTATTAGCAATAAATTGTTGACGCGTCAATTTATCACGGTAACCACGGAGATTTATACCTAAAAGGTCGCCAGCCACGTTTTCTTCATCGTATTCTCTTATCACCTTTTGTTTTTTCTCAAACTGATCATATAGTTCTAAACCTTTTCCAAAAGCATTTGAAAAACGTTCGCCTATACTTGGACGTCTAGGACCTAAATCAAATCTTGGAATTGTCATGTTTCACCTTTTAAAATTGAGAACCAATACCATAACCTGTAGCAGCACCTTTTAACGCACCAGCTGGACCACCTGCAAAGAAACCTAAAGCCCCACCACCTAAAGCACCTAAAGCCCCGCCCCATCCTGATGAATTCTGCTGTTTCCCGAACACATTTCTTTGAAAAGGTCTTTGTCCCATTAAGTCAGTACTCATACCATGAAGATCTTGCTGTGCCTGACGCATGAGGTTTTGGCGATTAGATTGCAATTGCTGAGCAAAGTTTGATGATGCCGATGTAGCAGAATTTTGGAATCCACTTGATCGTCTTCCTCCCATTCCCATACCGCTAAATCGAGAAGCAAGTCCACCCATTTGACTACTAAATTGCTGCATTGCTGGCGATTCCATTTCGTCAAACGTAGATTGATCACCGCCTGCCAGTCTTGAAAGGTAACTATCAGGCCCTACATTCTGCATCCCCTGACCCATTAACTGCATTTGTTCAGGTGTAAAGTTTTGCATCTGCATCAATTTATGCTTGTTAGGAAGGATGTCCCCTTGCCATCGACCTTTAGACATAGTTACAGGGTTTTTCATACCATAAGCCATAAGTTACCTCATTTTTTCGCATGTTAACATTTTAAAAATTTATTGTCATAACTCATGTTTCTGAAACCCATTCTAATATGATTTTTCCTTCAGAAATAGCTGGCTGAGTCCCATTTTGTACAAACTTAATTAGATCAGTATTGGGAGAGGCGTCAGTATCGATATAGAAAAAAACCTGACCTGCAACTAAAACACTAGTACCGAAATTAATGCCGAACCAAGCTGTTTTACTAGAATTTGTATAGACACCCCAGCATCTAGTAAATTCTGAAATAGTCTTAATTTTAAATCCTATAGGGATATCTGCAAATGAAGTAAATTTATATACTTGTCTTAAGCCCTGCTGTTTCTTATTTTGTTTTAAAAACCACTTTTCCCCATTTATTGAGGGTCTATTTGTTGAAAAAATTCCTATCGTTCTATCATTTACAACAAGAGAAGTGTCAATATAAGACTTGGTTAACTCAACAGTAAGTTGTTTCAAATCCTCTGGAAACTCTCTAGAGGTGCGTAAGAATGGTATTTGGTTAGTTACTTTATTCATATCACACTAAAAGTTGGCTTGGTGATACCTCGAGAACAAACCCGTGTAGCTCGATTTCAGCGTTAGCATTTAAGTTAGCTACTGGAGTTGCATTTCCCCCTGATGTGTAAGCTGTAAACCCTGTGGAATCAACGTTAATTGTCACTGTTGTAAGTGTAGAAGAAATTACCTGCCAAACTTTATTATTCAATTGGAACATTCCAGCTACATCTTTTATAAGAATAAGGGTTTTAGCAGCAAAGCTAGCCGTGGAATTCAAAACACAAGGGTATGATTGTGTTGCACCAGTAATATTTTCTGTAGTTGAAATAGGCTCTAAACTTCTAATTTGTTCATCCGAAAGAGTAAATCCAATCTGAACCGTATCCCCAATCAATGATGTATTCATTCTATGCCATAATTGAGATTGCTGAATAGCTGTGGGGGTTTGTAAATTTGAATTTGCGGGAGTTAAACCCAAATTAGTGCTTTCTGAGCATGTGTAAAGTATATTAGAGTATATTAAACTTCCGTTTGTAGAAAGTAGATCTGGTTCAATAAATCTTTCATTATATGCACTACTAGAATTCTGGCTTAAGAATATCTGTAGAGTGATTTGTGAGTTTTCTGTTTTCGTAAATAAATACTGTTGCGGTCCTATTCTAGTCTTTCTAGACATAGCCCATGATACTGGAAATTGCTTAGTTTGTATTTGAGGGAAATAAATCCTTGTTATCGTCCCTTCACCAAAATAGATTTGCGATGTGATTTCAGGATTTGGATTCAACCTGAATGTGTTTTCTGTGATATTGAACACTGAAAATGTTCGTCCATTTAAAAACTGTCCTACATTTCCTATACAATTATCAATTTTTATATAATCCCCATTCAATAGATTATGAGAGGGTGATGTTATAATATTGCCAGCCCCGTTTATACTCTTAATATAAAGGGATTCACCTTCACCGATCCCAACATCTCTAATGATCAAAAATCCTTGTTGATTTCCAGCCAATACTTGTTGATTAAGTAAAGTCGATTCTGCCGAATCCCACGGATCTGTCCAATCATTCCAAGTAGGATACGTTTTGCCAACTGTCGCCCAAGTAAACCCAGTTTGTTTTCTAAAAGCTCCATATGTCGTATATGTTTCTTTAAAAATGGCCCATGATTCATCTCTGTAATTATACATTAAAGTTTCATTAGGAAACTTTGTTGTACTACTATCTATATCATTTGCATTATACGTAAAATATATCCATTCTTTGATAAAATCCCTAACAGAACATAATCTTTCATTTCCATTGTTTTGCAAATTAATTTGAAATACCTGATCGGGAATATCTAAATCAAATCTCTGTGTATTTGTCTGGTTTGTGATTAAATAACCACGTGAACCTCTAGTTAAAACGCCAGAGTCAGTTGTAATGCTGCTGAATGTAGAAGCGTCGCCGTATTCAGAATTTATCGTGTAGAAGTTTAGAGGTATAATATCGTCACCTGTGTAAACCACTTTTGCTTTCTGAGAGCTAAAACCTACAATTAAAACATCTCCATTTGCTGCAACGGTAGTTAAAGGTTGGGCAATACCTGCTGATATCCATCCCCCAAATCCCGTTTGATCTCCAAACCAAGCCGCGGAAACTGATGTTTGATTTTCAGGCAATAGCATAGGAAAAAACACATTTCCTGAAGATGTAGGCGTATCAATAGTTGCAGTTGGATTATTTACATATGAGGCAGTATAATAAGGCGTGCCATTCTCACTGTAAACAATCGTGTCCTGAAGATAAATAACTTTCCCAGCAGAATTTTGTATTACTGGACCTAGGAAAAGAAGCCTATCCTTGAAAGTAACGATCATTCTAGCGTTTATCAAATAATATTGATCAGCTGGTGCATTAGCTATATTGTAGTCAAATTGACTAAGAGGCGGGCAGAAGTTAACCCATCCTTTTCCTGTAGTTAGTGTAGGTGTTTCATTTCCGTCTGTTGGATCCCCATCATACCATCTCATGCAGTCTTTCGTTTTGTCTGATCTATTTGTCAAGTATTGGACTATACCGCCACTGATCCAAGCTCCTGCAATACTAGAATTTGGAAATATTACTGTAATCTGATTTAAAGCGGGTATTGCGGTGACATAACCCGTTTGAAAATTGATTCCTGATATTCCAATAATTTCATTTATAAATACAAAATCACCTATTACAAGTCCGTGGTTAGTCGATGTAGTAATTGTTACTGTTGTAGGTGGAACAACCGCAGCAATCGTAACTGCTGATATCGTATTGAATTGCATCCCTAAATTTGTAGATGCAAAAGGTATAGGAATCCCGTTAGTGGCAAATAAAGCACCTTCATAGTTCACAGTCCAAAACTGCTGGTAATCTTTACCGTTCCATGTCACTGGTGTAGAGTTTGTTTTAGGAACATATCCTGGTAAAGAAGCGGATACGGCAGCATTCTTGTAAAAACTAACATCGTAATTTGGGTATGGGCTGGATGTAACTACGTTGTAAGAGTATTTAGTATCAAATGCTAATGTTAGAGGAAACTGGTCTGATTCTAATTGTAAATCTTCAACCCCCATAACTGGGAGACTTGGATGATACCTAAACGAAACTAAGGTAACAGCTCCTGCCCCACCACCAACTATTGTAACCGCACCAGTAGCATAATTAATAGTTCCTGAACCAGCGGGATTTCCATTTAAAATTCCAAGTGTTTTAACGCCTAATAACACATCTTTATATTCGTTAGCACCTACTGTAAGCGTAAGACTTCCTGATTCGATGTTTCCATTCGTTTCTAAGGAAAAGCTAGTGAGGATATTTCCACTTCCACCTGCAAGGTTAAAAGTAGTGATAGATCCATAAGAAGGAATAGCAGAATTAAAATACCTTGTTAGTCTTCCAAGTGTCTCAGTACCCCTCTTTCGCTTTACACGCCCCCGCCATTGATACGCATTGAATAATTGGGGGAAAGATCCATTATCAATGTTAAATGGCAACACATCAAGCTTTAAGCCACTTTGAATTGGACCGACTACAATTTTTTCTGCCATCTTAGTTTCCTATCGCCATCCAATAAAAACCACGATACTCAGATGTTACTGCAGTAGATTTCCAATCGAACGATGTTGGACTTAAACTAAATGAACTTCCAGACGTTCTTATGCTTACACTTGCTGAAATAACAGGTACAGTACTTCTATAGAGTAATGTAGTTTGTATAGAAAAACAATTGTTAGGAAACGCTATAGCCCCTGGCTTTCTATCTTTAAAAGTAACTGTACCTGTGGCCCCTGGTGGAAATGGGTTTGGTCCTGGTACAACAGGTGGGGCTACTTTTCCCCATTGTATTAAAATACTGCCAACCCATTGATACCCGTCACTTTGAGCTGGATCAGTTATCAAAGATCCCGTTAATTGAGATACTCCTACCCCACTAGCATTTCCATTGCCATTTGTAGTAAACAATTGTGTTTCTGGAGTTCCTCCCACCGTTGTATCTGGCGTATATAAAGCCGTGAATATTTGATTTATTCCAGGGATTCCTGAAGGAAAGTTAGTAAAAGTAGCTCCAACTCCTGACCTTGCTCTACTTGAAGGTATTTCATGGATTATCTTATGATAACCACCCTCATTTTCATTAAAAGTAACGTGATCGACTTCTATCAAACCATTAACACTATTAGTATTTTCTTGGATTTTCGGTTGATCATTCGTGGGATTATTAGGCCCATTAGGGATATTTTCATTATAATTGAACATTGTCATATTGTGTTTCCTCCTCCAAATCCACTAAATCCTGATTGTCCAGATCTCATGCCTTGGCTGTAGATTGTTTCTGTCCTTGTGCTGGTCCATTGTCTCTGTGATCTTTTCCATACAAGCATTTCTTGCTCTCTAAATAACGGTTCGTAAAACTGTAATTGTTCTATATCGCCCGTGTCACTCAATATCTTTCTTGCAGCTCCTCTGGCTATATACTCAGCCATGTAAGCAAACTTTAGTCCACTAGTTGTGTTTAAGTAGGAGGTAGGACTTAAGTAAGCATCCATTTCCACGAGATATTGCCTAGAAGGAGGTACACGTAAAGTAATTGTATTGTTATAGAATAAAATAGACCTAGGAATTCCAGTTTGAAAGTAATTACACTGACCATTGATATGAGCACCATTAGGAATAGCAGCGGGAAAATACACATTCGTTGCAACTCCAGTGAAATAGTTTATAACGTTTTGCAAACTAGATACTGTTCCCCCCGAAGTGTACGCGGTGAATCCTGTAGAGTCGACGTTTAAGGTTACAGTCGTAGGTGTGACAGATGTCACTGTATAGGTGTTCCCATTGAGTTCTGTCATGCCTGAAACACCAGATATTAGAACAATCTGACCCTCTTCAAAAGAAGTAACAGCTGTTAAAACAACAGAAGACGATTGAGTAGCTCCTGTAATAACAAATGATACTTGATAGCCATTTGGTGATGCTGAATACCCAAATGGAGCCTTACCTGGAACCATTAAAAGTCCGTAATTCTGATTACCCGTTAAGAACTGACCGCTATCTTGTACTATAATATTTGAACCATCGTTACCAGTAGCCGTGAAATAAACAGCTGGTTCAATACTCGTTGATGGGATATTCAAGTTTAATGTAGTACCGAATACGGGGTCTACATTCAATCCAGTTGCAACTATCCCATACATATCGACATGACCGCGAACAATTGCATTGATAGGTGTGTTGTATGGAGGATTAGGCGGGTTGTTATTTGGGCCTATTGGGAATGTTAAAGTATAAGGTCCAGCAGTACCATTGCCAGTTGCCAAAACAATTGAGTTTTGTACAATATTTGGGAATGTACTGTAAAAATGTTGTTTTTGAGTTTGAAAAGCAACTTGAACCCCATTTATATATGCGGGACCTAAAAACCCTTGATAAACGGGATACATATTAATACTTTGAGTAAAATTATCCCCTAACTCTGTTTGGACGTCATACATGGGCATATTATATCGATCGACGCCTGGAGTTGTTTGAAAAGAATATTTTGTCTTCAAATCAAACAACTGAATCCTAGCGTCTACGTCCATAATCCAGAAACGATTAATATAATCTATAAGAAGGTCATTACTAATCGAGGCATTTGAAGGACTCTTAATGATTCTTCTTATATATGTTATAATGTCGCTTACTAGATTCATTAAAAGTTTGCTCCCATGAAGACTGATTTACGGCTACTTACTGGCATTGCGTCAAGTCTTTGGATTATATTATCAGCAATAATAGTGCCATGATACGTTCCCATGCCATCAGAAGAAGTAATTGAATTTTGCTGCATTGATAATCTATGGTAGCGACATTTCTTGATCTGTTCTGCTAGATATCTAGGACCCCATACTGGCTTATTTACTGGCACTTTCCACCACTCTGCTGGCATACCTGCAAAGGGCTTAGACCAAAGATCAATATCTTCGCCAATAATTTCTTTGTTTTCAGCTATGAAATGAACATATTCTTTTGCATATTCATACTCTTTTCTGTAATCTTCATTGAACTTTTCTCTGCTTCCAATAGATCTATGAGGCTTTAAGTAAATTTCTTTTGATTTAGATATTTCTGACTGTGACAATTTCGTTTGCTGCTCGACTTCCAGCTTTGGAGCTTCATTCATTCTGTCGACTGTCAATGATTGAATATTTTCATCATATTTCTTAAATTGCTCTTCAACACTATCTAATTCTCTTTCAGCTAGTGAAGAAGTAACCTTTGGTTTTTTAAAATCTGTCATGTAATACCTCTAAGGGCTAATGTTAGTGAATGAACCTGGTATATATAAATTCAAATTTAATCTAC
>Ga0209591_10005858_pt1 | contig 13698 bp, 11 predicted proteins | sample MAT01_FD_187207 | JGI IMG/M metagenome (GOLD analysis project Ga0209591, IMG submission 187207) | Freshwater microbial communities from Lake Fryxell liftoff mats and glacier meltwater in Antarctica - MAT-01 (SPAdes) (version 2) | ecosystem: Environmental > Aquatic > Freshwater > Ice > Liftoff...
ATTCTTCACGCGGTCGACTTCGACGGCGAGATCTACATGCGCCAGGAACGCAACGGCATGCTGCTGGGAACCTATGAGCGCCACGGTGTGCCATGGAGCCCGAAAGACACACCCTGGGATTTCGGCCCGACCCTGCTGCCGGACGCGTTGGACCGCATCACCGACAACCTGGAAGTGGGTTTCCGCCATTTTCCCCCGTTCCAGAACGTCGGCATCAAGCAGATCGTCAACGGTCCATTCACGTTTTCACCGGACGGAAATCCGCTGGTCGGCCCGATCAACGGCCTGCGCAACTACTGGGTCGCCTGTGGCGTCATGGCCGGCTTCAGCCAGGGCGGTGGCGTCGGCCTGGCGCTGTCCAACTGGATGGTCGACGGCGATCCGGGATTCGACGTCTGGGCGATGGACGTGGCGCGTTATGGCGACTGGGCCACCCGCGCTTACACACGTGCCAAGGTGGTCGAGAACTACGGCCGCCGGTTCCGGGTGCGTTTTCCGAACGAGGAGTTACCGGCCGCCCGGCCGCTGCGCACGGTGCCGATGCACCACAAATGGCTGGAGATGGGCGCGGTGATGGGCGACAACTGGGCGGTCGAGTCGCCGTTGTGGTTTGCGCCCCCCGGTGTCGACGACGCGTTTTCGTTTCACCGCTCGACCGACTTCGCGTATGTGAAAGCCGAATGCCAGGCGGTGCGCAACGGCGTCGGGATCTCGGATACGTCGGGGTTCGCCAAATACGAGGTAACCGGCAGCGGCGCCGAGGCCTGGCTCTACCACATGCTGGCCAACAAGATACCGAAGCTCGGGCGCATGCTGCTGGCGCCAATGCTCAACCCCAACGGAAAACTGATCGGCGACTTCACGTTGGCCAAGGCGGCCGAGGGGCGCTTCTTTGTGTTCGGTTCGGGTGCGGCCGAGAAGTACCACATGCGCTGGTTCTCCCAGCATCTGCCCGCTGACGGCAGCGTCGCCATCCGGCCGTTGGGCTTGGGTCTGGTCGGCCTGTCGATCGCCGGACCGAAGGCGCGCGCGGTGCTGGCCAGGATTACCGACGATGACGTGTCGACGCAGGCATTCCGGTTCATGGACTTCAGGCCGAGCATGGAAGTCGGCATGGTGCACGCGATGGTCGGCCGGATCAGCTTCACCGGCGACCTGGGTTACGAGCTGTGGGTGAAGCCGGAGCAGCAGGTCGCGTTGTTCGACGCGCTCTGGGACGCCGGACAGGAATTTGGCATTCGCGCGTTCGGTAGCCGCGCGCTGCTGTCACTGGCACGCGAGAAGGGCTTCGGCACCTGGGCGCGTGAATTCAGGCCAATTTACGGACCGTTCGAAGCCGGCCTGGGTCGATTTGTCGCGCTGGGGAAGGACGATTTCATCGGCAAGGCTGCGGCCCGGCAGGAACACGCCGAAGGTCCCAAACGCCAACGCGTGACCTTTGTCGTCGATGCAGACGATGCGGACGCCATCGGCGACGAAGCCGTCTGGAAGGACGGCAAGGTCGTGGGCTGGATCACGTCGGGTGGCTATTGCCACCACATCGACTGCTCGTACGCGACCGGATATGTGTCGAGTGAGTCGCTGGCGGACACCAGCGCGGGCCGCTGGCAACTCGAGATTCTGGGAGAGATGCGCGAGGCCCGGCTGCAGCACGCGCCGCTGCTGGACCCAGCGGGAGCCCGCATGCTGGGCTGAGAGGTTGAGAGGCTGAGAGTCGTTCTACTGCGCCGGCCGATCCCGGGCCTGCGGTGCTCACCGTACAGAGTACGGCTCCGATCCTTTACCCGACCTCGGCGGGCTCGCGACGAAATCGTCTCGACCTCAGGGCAGCCCCTGGTCACGATGCGCGCGCTGTGCGCACCGCTTGGGCGCCGACCGAACGCGGCCTTGAACGCACGCGAAAAATGCGAATTGTTGCCGAACACGCACTCCAGCTTGAGCGTGCGGTCAGCCTGCGGCCACACTGCAAGCGCGTTGCCTTTGGCCGCCATCGCGGCCAAGGACCCTTGCAGGCGTGACGCATGAAAGGGGTTATCGGGTTGTTCTACTGAATCCAGGGGCGTCACCGGCGCAGATCAAGTCGGCTGCTTTTCCATTCGGTTGCCGACTCCAGCATCGCTTGATTGCCGATCAAAACGACGGAGTCAACGACGCGCCTGAACGCCTGCATCGCCCGTGCACTCACATGCCTGGCTCGCAGATATCCGTGCACCAGACCCGGCTCGTTAAAGCATACGGCTTTGCCGCCAGCGGCAAGCAGGCGCTCGCAGAATACCTTTCCGTCGGAAGACAGCGGATCGCACTCGGCGGTCGCGATGAAGGTCTCGGGAAGGTCCGTGTAGTCCGTCGCAGCCAAAGGCATGCAGCGAATATCCTGAGAATCGTACGGACCGCCCGTCAGTGAGGCCAGGCAGTCAGCGACATCCTGTGTTGAAAGCAAGGGCGCGTGGGCATGATGCAGATAGCTGCCCTGTGTCCGGTCACCACCCAGAAGCGGATAGACGAGCACCAACCCGGCGGGAGGCTTGGCGTGATGGCGCACATGGAATGCGATGCTTGCTGCCAAGTTGCCTCCTGCGGAATCTCCGGCCAGGACAATGGGTCCGCCAGCCGTGCCTGCAAGCCATTCGAATGCCGCAATGGCGTCGTTGAAGGCCGCTGGGTGGCGGTGCTCTGGCGCCAGTCGGTACGCCACCGACACCACGCTATAGCGAGTCAGCGCACAGAGTTCCGCACAGAAATCGCCGTGGCTGTCGAGATCGCCCAGGGTAAAACCGCCGCCGTGGAAATACAACACGGTTGGCAGAACTGCAGTCGCCGCTGCCTGCCAGTAGGTACGTACCGGCAGCGCGCCATGCGCCGTCGCCAAGCTGAAAGTGCGGACGCGCACTCCAGCAGGGCGGTCGACTTCGAAGGCGCGGCACATGCGTTTGTAAAGTGCCCGCCGCTCCGGCATCGGCAGCCCGGCCGCCTTGTCGGTGTAGAGCGCGTTCATCCTGTCGACGAAGGCCAGGACCTCGGAGTCGAGGAGCGCTTTGTAATTCACCACTCCCACTTGACGAAGTTGGTGGTCACCGCACCCAGCGGCTACAACAAACCTTGCTCCCTCAGGAATTTCGTGGCGACGTCCTTGATCGGTACCTTCTTCACATCGACTTCGCCGTTGAGCCTTTGCATGGTGGCATCGTCCAATTTTGCGGAAAGCGCTTCAAGAGCGCCCCTGATGGTTGGGTTGGCGTCGAGGATTACTTTTCTGACTACGGGCGCGAGCGCGTAATGCGGAAAGGTTTGCTTGTCGTCCCTGAGCAGCCGCAGTTCCATGGCCGCAATGCGCCCATCGGTCGCGGCGACGACAGCAATATCCACATCACCGTTCTGCAATGCCGCATAGACCAGCCCACCGTCCATGGGTCGGACATTGGCCCGGCCGGCCTCGAACCCGTACGTTTTCTCCATTCCCAGCAATCCATCCTCGCGCCTGGGGAACTCAGCCGTCGTTGCCATGACAATGGACTGTCCCCCCTTGTAGGCCGCAGCCAGATCGGAGAGCGTCCTGATCGCGTCTGTCTTGGGATGCTGCTTGCGCACCGCCAGCGCATAGGTGTTGTTGGCCTTTGACGGCGCCAGCCACACCAGGCCTTTGGCAGCATCGAGTTCTTTTACCTTGTTATAGGTCGCTTCAGGGGACATCCGTTCCGTGATCTTGTTGAAATTGATCAAAGAGGTGCCGGTGTATTCCCAGTACATGTCGACCTGGCCGTTCTCCAGCGCAGCGCGGACGATGTTGGTTCCCATGCCATCAGCCTGCTTGACCTTGTGGCCCATTTTCTCAAGTATCTGCGTGGTCATTTGGGCCACCAGCAATTGCTCGGTGAAGTTCTTGCTACCAACGGTGAGGTCGGCCGCGATAGCGGCCTGCGACACCGATAGCGACAGCAGCCCGGCAAGGGCGAGGGATTTGAATCTCGATAGCGTGATCATGGAAATACTCCTGGTTGAAGAAACAAAGGACAGCGATCAAATAGCGGGGCTGATTCCGCGGGGCACGACCCATATCTGCAATCTGGCCACGACGAAATCGGTCAACACAGCCAGAAGGGCTGTTGGTATGGCGCCGGCAAGCAGCATGGGCATATCATTGAGCGCAATGCCCGTGAAGATCAGCTCGCCCAGTCCACCGGCTCCAATCAGGAATGCCAGCGGTGCAGTACCTACGCATATCGCCAAGGCGGTGCGGATGCCACCCATGATCACGTAAAGCGCGTTCGGGAATTCGACGCCAAAGAAGATCTGTGTCGCGGTCATGCCCATCCCGCGCGCCGCGTCGATCAGGTGTGCCGGCGTCTCCTTCAACCCGGTATAGGTATTGCGCACAATGGGCAGCAGCGTGTGCGCCCACAGGCCGAATACGGCTGGCACCATGCCGATGCCCATTAAGGTCATGCTCAAGGCAAGTATCGCCAGGGTGGGAATGGTGGTACCGAGGTTGAACACTTGCAGAATCACTTCCGAAATCCGGCCAAAGATCGGGCGCGACAGCACGGCACCCACCGTGACGCCGACGATGACGGCGAGTCCGCTGGCCCAGGCCACCAATTCCAGGTGTTGCCATGTCAGATAGACGATATCTTTGCGAAAAGCCAGCAGACTCCTGGGCATGTCGCCCAGCAACAACCATGCCACGAGCAACGCGAAGAGCAGCACTTTCAGCATCGGCTTGGGAGTGGCTAATCGCCGCAGCCACGACGCACGTCTTGGCAGACCCGGGTCCGACAGGTTTGACGGGGGGTGTGGCACTGGCAGGTTCACGGCGTCGTGCCCGCTTGTGCGAGGCTCCTGCCGACAGCCTGATGGTTGATCCACCCCTTCATCACGCCGGTGTCGTCGACACACGGCAGCACCGAGACGTCATGCGTGAACATCAGTGCGACGGCGCTGCGCAGGTCGGATGTGGTTGTCACGGTCGCGCGCACGCTCTTTGCATACTCCATTGCAAGACCGCTGCGACCGATGTTATCGCGGGCGTCCAGCACACCGAGTAGTCGACCGTGCTCGTCCACCACGAACACGGAATCAAGCCCCGACTCGCGCGAAACCGCGAGCGCCTTGTGAAGTGGCTCGTGGTTTGCCACGGCCAGCGGCGATGTACGCATGGCCTGGGCGACCTTGATCAGGCGCAGCCGTTTCAGCGCAGTGTCACTGCCCAGGAAGCTCTGAACGAATTCGTTCGCCGGAGTCGCCAGCAACTGGGCCGGCGTTGCGCATTGCTCAAGCTTGCCGTCTCGGAAGATGGCGATCCTGTTGGCCATGCGCATGGCCTCGTCCAGATCGTGCGATACAAAGACGATGGTTTTGCGAATGCTTTGCTGCATCCTGAGAAACTCGTTCTGGATCACCTCCCGGTTAATCGGGTCAATGGCGCCAAATGGCTCATCCATCAACATCACCGGTGGGTCGGCCGCCAGCGCCCGCAGTACCCCGACGCGTTGCTGCTGACCACCCGACAACTCGCGCGGATACCGGTCAAGGAACTCACCCGGCTTCATGCCGACCAGTTCGAGCAGTTCGATCGCGCGCGCTCGCGACTTTTTTCGGTCCCAGCCCAGTAGATCGGGAACGATGCAGATGTTGTCTCGAACCGTCTTGTTCGGAAACAGTCCCACCTGTTGTATCACGTAGCCGATCGAGCGCCTCAGTTCTATCGGATCGACCGTGTCGGTGTCGCGGCCATCCACGTAGACCTTGCCGCTGGTCGGTGCGACCAGGCGGTTGATCATGCGCAGGGTGGTGGTCTTGCCACAGCCCGACGGGCCCAACAATACACAGATCTCCCCTTTGGGAACCTCAAGGCTGATGCCGTCGACCGCAACCACAACGCCTTGTGGGGTATCGAAGGTCTTGGTCAGCTTGTCCAATCGGATCATCGTGCGGCCTTAGTGCGCAATCCGCGTGACGTCAGGCCGTGCTGAGCCGATGCCAGCAGGAGGTCGACGCTGATCGCCAGTACGGACACGGCCAGGGCGCCCGTGACCAGTTGGTTCGTATCGGACAGGCTGATGCCGCGCGCGATGAACCGGCCCAGACCGCCTGCGCCGATATAGGCCGCAATCGCGGTTACGCCGATATTCATTACAACCGCCGTGCGCACGCCGGCCATGATCAATGGCACCGCCAGCGGCAGTTCCACGTGCCACAGCTTCTGCAACGTGGTCATGCCCATGCCATCAGCGGCGTCACGCAGCGCAGGGTCGATGTTGGTGATGGCTGTATAGGTGTTACCGATGATGGGAAGTTGTGAGTACAGGATGACGGCTATCACCGCTGGCACGAAACCGATCCCGTAGCCCCATGGCGAGAGCAGTGGAATCATCAGGCCAAAAAGCGCCGCCGATGGCACGGTGATCATCATCGAAGCCAGGTACAGGACAATTTCGGCGGAGCTTCGCGAGCGCGTAATGGCGATGCCTATGGGGACAGCGGTGATGATGGCAACGAAAACTGCCAGCCCCACGATCTCCATGTGTTCCACCGTCCGCTGCATTAGCAGATCGCGGTTGTCTTGGATGAACTGTAATAACTCCATGAGCGGGTGAGCCTTGCTGGTTCATCGTGGGTCGTTGGCTGCGCTGCAACATGTTGCGTAGTGCAGCCACCCGAACCTCTGCGTCTTGCGCCAATGCGCCACGTGATGCGCCCGTGGTGTCGTCTGTCCCTTCACCATGGACCTGCCTCTTTGTGGCTGTTCCCTTGAAGCCTGAAGCACTTCATGTTCTGTTGCTCTGGTTGCCAGCGCGGGGTAGTTGCACTTGCAGGACCGTCAGTCCAGCAATTCGTCTTCGTATGGAAAACGTGACAGCAGTTCGACACCGGTCTCGGTGACGAGGATCTCCTCTTCGAGCTTGACCCCCTCGCGGCCGCCCTTCTCCCCGATGTAGCTCTCGACGCTCACCACCATGCCGGGCAGAAGTTGGCCTTCACGGCCGTAGGTTTCGTAGTCCATGGCATGCGCGATGAACGGTGTTTCCCCGTGCATGCCGACTCCGTGCATGACCGATGTGTAGCGTTGTTCAACGAAGCGCTCGGGAATCTTCCAGGCTCTGTCCGCGATCTCGCGGAAGGCCATGCCAGGTTTGGCGATGCCGATGTTGTGCTGGATCTGATCGTATGCCATACGGTACAGGGCCTTCTGGTTTGCGGTGGGCCTGCCCGGCCCGCAGCGGAACGTACGGGAGAAGTCGGAGTAGTAGCCATAACATCCGATGGTGTCCGTGTCCAGGGCCACCAACTCGCCGGGTCGCAAGATGCGGCCACTGGCTTCGTTGAACCACGGATTGGTGCGCTGGCCCGAGGTCAGCAGCCGGGTCTCTATGAACTCGCCACCTTGGCGTATCACTTCGTAGTACATCACGGCGAATAACTCGTTCTCGGAGACCCCCGGCTTGATGGCTGCGCGCACGGCCGCGACTGCGGCCTCCGCGCCGGCCATGGAGACCTGGAGGCATTTCACCTCTTCGGGCGTCTTGACTGCGCGCACCGCCAGGATGTCTCCTTGGCAATCCAGCACCTGGCAGCCGCGTTTCTCCAGTGCCTGCGCTTGCATGTGGTTGCAGCGGTCCAGCCCTATCTTCATCGAGCCGCCGCCATGGGACTTGAGCAACTCGACGATCTCGTCCGCAAACGGGCCGACGGTTTCCCCATCGCGGTTGGAAACCGACGACCAGACCAGCCTGGATGGCCGCGCCTCGTCCACCGTGTCGAGCACCGTGGAAACATGGTAGCTTTGCGGATAGTCGAACAGGGTGATCGGGCCTTCCGCCGGAATGAAGAAATAGCGCGTCGAATTGCGCAGGAAGTATCCGAACATGTTGCGCGAGCCGGTCGCGTAGCGTTGGTTGTACGGGTCGAAAAGAACGACTGCGCCGTAACCATCGGCAACCATCCATTTGCGAAGTTTCTGCAGTCGGCCCTTGCGAAGGGCATGCGCATCAACGAACGAGGGTTCGGTGTCCGACAACCACATTCCTCCAGCAGAGTCGGCAACTGCAGGGTGGCGCATCCGCGCTGACGAATCGACGGCTTGAACACCGGTGGACACAATGGCAGGAGTTCTCAAAACAGCACCTCGCAAAGAATAAGGAATCAGATTTAAAAGTTATTGTCTGTTCCATGTGAATCAGGATTACTGCGAAATTCCGAGAATACTGTGCGAATTTCCGCAACCCCTCGAAACCCCAAAATGCCGGTGAGGCCAACGGTTAGCGGCGGGCGGCGCGCGGCGAACGGCCATAAGTCTCCCGGAATGCGCGGCCGAAACTGGACATGCTGGCAAAGCCACAGCACATGGCCACCTCGCGCACCGGGAGGGACGAGTGCGACAGCAGATCGGCCGCACGCCGCAGGCGCAGTTTGCGGTAGTAACTTCCCGGCGAGGCGCCGACCGCGGTTTTGAATACGCGCTCCAGGCGGTCTGCCGATACACCCAGGCGTCTTGCCAATTCGGGCAACCTCAGCCGCTCCTCCACAGTCTCCTCCATGATGGCTACCGCGGACAGTACAAGCTGGTTCAGGATGCCGGTGCGCAGCCGCAGCGGCATCAGTTGACGATCCACACTGGCGCGCAACGGGCTGTGCACAAACCACTCCGCGACGCCAGCCGAAAGCTCACTACCGGCATCCTTGGCAATCAACGCCAGCATCATGTCGAGGCAACCGACACCACCTGCCGATGTGAAGCGATTGCGGTCAATGACGTAGATGTCGCGCCGCAGGTCGACGTGCGGAAATGCTTCCGCGAAGGCCGACTGGCTGGTCCAGTGCAGGGTACAGGCATACCCGTCCAGCAGGCCCGCACGCGCCAAAACGAAGCTCGCGTCCGCCACGGCGCCAATGTGGGTGCCGGATAGAACGCTTCTTCTCATCCATTGCATGGCTTCGTTTGATTCGACGTCGTGGGCGTTGCCACCGGTACATGCCACGATCCGGTCCACTTGTGGCGCGTCGGCTACCGCGACGTCAGGTTTGATCCCCACGCCGTTGGAAGCCCTTACAGCCTTCCCATCGAGTCCGACCACGATCCATCGATAGATATCGCGGCCGGCCAGCGCATTGGCGGCGCGCAATGGTTCGATCACCGAGCTGAACGCCATCATGGGAAAACCTGGAAAAATCAAGACCGCGAAGGTGCATGTCTCGGCAGGACCAGGTCTCAGGTGCATGGCTGAAGGGTTTCTCAAGGGATGTCCATAGCTGGGCTCGCCTGTGCAATTGTTGGGCAAAGACGGTGGCGACCGTGCCGCGCTTGGCTAACACCCGTGTCGTGAAACGAGTGGGCGCTTTTGGTTGGCCCGTGTTGGCCCGGCTCCGCCGGGTTTTCGCCCGCGCTCCAGCGCGTGGCCGCTGCTGGTACATTGAGGCACCCACAATATGCGACAAGTGCGCGCCGAGCGTGTGTGCGCCGCCCAAGAGTGCACCAGTAGGCCAGCGGAGAGCCGATCTGCGGGCCGGGAAGCACCTCCACTAACGAGTGTTCCGGAATTCACGACAAGGAATCTCAGTTGCCAGCGGTGACGTAAAGTTGCCTTGCTTGCTCTGCTTGCGCTCTTCCCGCTGTGGGTGATGACCTGGTTGCCCCGTCGTATCGCCAATTTTTCATTGCCAAGGCGCCTGCAGATAGCATTGCAGGTACAACGCGCGGTCGACGCGCGATGAGCACGCCGAACTCCATACCTGCGCCAATAGCCACCATCTTCGCGACTCCGACGATGGGCAAGTGCTCCAACGTATGGGCGCCGATGGCAGGCAGGTTCTCGGCTACGTAGGCCAGTGACTCCATGGACTGTCCCCATCTTGTTGTTGAGGCGCCATATCCAACGCCATGGGCCAATGCTAGAGGAACGCGAAAATACGCAACGCTCGCAAGCCGACAAAAGATGTGCGCGATACGACACCTCGGGCGTCAGGACCCGCCCTGGAGGACGCGCTTGGCCTGGCGCCGCACATCACTGGGCCGCTGGCCAAATGCCGCCTGGAAGGCACGCGCGAAATGGGACGGGTTGCCGAACCCGCACTGCAACGCGACATCCCCCACCGGATCATCGGTGTGGGCCAGAAGGTCCTTCGCGGCGCGCAGGCGCATGTCGATGAAGAACTGTTCCGGCGACTGTTCAAGTTCGGACAGGAAGAGCCGCTGCAGCTGTCGCGTCGATAGCCCAGCGAGGTCCGCGATCTTGACCAACGGCAAGGGCTCTTCGATCGATTGCTCCATAAATCCAATGGCCTTGGCGATTCGCCTGTCCTTCACGCCGTAGCGCCAGCGTACCTCCATGGGCTGCATCTCGCCGGGCAGGCGCATGCGGCCATGAATGAAGTTGTTGGCCACGTCCATCGCCAGCACCTGCCCATGCTGCGCGCGGATCAAGGCCAGCATCATGTCCATCGCGGCCGTGCCGCCGCTGCAGGTCCACCGGTCACGGTCGATGCAATACACCTCACGCGTGGTCTGCACCATTGGATGGCGCTCCTGGAGTTCCCGCAGCCGTCCCCAATGGCCTGTGCAGCGGTAGCCGTCGAGCAGCCCAGCGCGTGCCAGCACTTGACTGCCATCGCTGACCGCGCCTACCGCCTTGCTGCGGCGGGCAGCGCGCGCGAGGCGGTCCAGCAGATGCGCGTGCAGCAGATGATCGAAGTCCAGGCTGGCAATCACGAGGAGCAGGTCTGATGCGACCACCTCCAGGTCTTGTTGGTCCGCGGCGATGCGAAAGCCGCTGCTCGACACGAGTTGGCCGCCTTCCAGTGAAATTAGTGGCCATTGGTACAGGCTCTTGCCGGAAAGCAGGTTGGCGGCACGCAATGGTTCGGTGGTAGACGCCAGCGCCATCATCGAGAAGCTCGGGAACAGGACCACGCTGACCACGGTCGGGTGACCGAAGGCGCTGGTGGCTGGCGCGGATGGCCCACCAGCTTGAAAACCCGCGGAATTGATCGTGCCAGGATTGCGATGTCGCATGGCGCACAGCCTTCGTCCGTTTGTGCGCGCCCGGCGAGCGCAACTTTGCCTAGTATGCCTTACAGGCGTTGCGGCGCTGCCGGAGCATGGTTCGCGGACACGCATCCATCCGACTTGCCGGGGCCTTCCAGACATTGCGCAAAACGAGGACACCACAATGGAACAAACGCGAAGGAGAGAGGGCGGTCGTGCCCGGCGCACGGCCGACACCGGCCTGCCCCAACTGCCCTGGCAATCCGTCACGAACCCCTACCCCCCGATGGACATCCTGTCCGGCGATCAGGTGGAGGCGATTCACCTCACTTCCCTGCGTATTCTGGAAGAACTCGGCGTCGAGGTGATGTCGGTTCGCGCACTCGAAATCTTCAAGGCCGCCGGTGCCGCCGTGGACACCGCCACGATGACGGTGCGCCTGGACCGCGGACTGCTGGAACAGTGCCTGGCGACTGCGCCGTCGTCTTTCACGCTGACGTCGCGCAATCCGGCGCGCAGGCTGACGTTTGGCGGCAATCACCTCAATTTCGGCCTCGTGGCCGGCCCGCCCAACGTTCACGACCGGGTGCGCGGGCGTCGGTCGGGAAACCATGCCGACTACTGCGATTTCATCCGGCTGGCGCACCATTTCAACGTGATACACCTGATCGGCAACCAGGTGTGCGCACCCGTTGAACTGCCGGCGAATTCGCGCCACCTCGACACCTACCTCGCCAACCTGACCTATTCGGACCGCGCCTATCACTGCACCGCGATCGGCGCTGGCCGGGCCCTGGATGGCATCCGCATGATGGCCATCGCACGCGGAATCACGTTAGAGGCCATGGCCCAGGACCCGGGCGTGATCACCATCATTTCGGTCAACAGCCCGCGGCGTTTGGACTACAGTATGTGTGAGGGCCTCATGGCCATGGCAGACCATGGCCAGCCGGTGGTGATCACGCCCTTCACGCTGATGGGCGCGATGGCGCCGGTCACACTGGCCGCGGCACTCGCGCAACAGAATGCCGAAGCCTTGCTCGGCGTGGCGCTGGCGCAGTTGGTCCGACCGGGCACGCCAGTGATGTACGGCTCGTTCACCTCAAACGTCGATATGCGCTCCGGAGCGCCCGCTTTCGGCACGCCGGAAAATGCCAAGGCAAATATCGCCAGCGGGCAACTCGCACGGCGCTACGGCCTGCCTTACCGCACGTCCAACGCCAACGCCTCCAATGCAGCCGACGCCCAGGCCGTGTACGAGACGCAGATGTCCTTGTGGGGCGCCGTGCTGGGCCACGGGAACCTGGTCTACCACGCGGCGGGTTGGCTCGAAGGGGGCCTGACCGCGTCGCTGGAGAAGCTGGTGCTGGATGTTGAAATGCTGCAGCACATGGTCGAGTTCCTAAAGCCCATCGAGGTCAACGAGGCAACGCTCGGTTTCGACGCCATCTCCGGGGTGGCGACGGGGGGACATTTCTTCGGGTCTGCCCATACCCTGGCCAGATACGAGACCGCTTTCTATCAGCCGCTGATCTCGAACTGGCAGAACTATGAAAGCTGGCAGGCCTCGGGAGCCAAGGATGCGACCGAAAGGGCTACCGCGGTCTGGCAACGCGCATTGGCGGAGTATGTGCAACCGCCGATGGACCCTGCCATCCAGGAAGCACTGGCTGCCTACGTGCTCGAACGCCGAAAAGCCATAGGCACAGACGACCCCTGATACTTCCGGCAAGGTCGGCCCGAACGGTGGCCGCGACGGCGCGCTGAAAATTCAGTAACCCGCTGCGGCGGTGGCACCTGTGTACCAACTGCTGCTGTCAGGCAGCCGCGCTTGCGGCCGGGTTTTGCGGCTTGTCGTCAGCGGTCGCTGCCTTCAGTCCGCTTGCCAGATCGGGAAACAGGTTCTCTGGCGGCACCAGTTGCAGCAGGCCACTGCGCCGTGCAATATCCAGCGGTTGGTGGTTCAACCCGCACAGGATCAGTCGCAACTGACGCTGGCGGCAACCGCGCAGCAGGTCGGCCAGGCTGTCGGCCCCGGAAGAGTCGATGTAGATGACGTTCTTCAAGTCCACCACCAGCGCCCGCTGTGGGCGTTGCCGCTCGAGTTCTTCCACCAGCTTGACAGCGCCAAAAAAAATCGCGCCATAGAGCCGGAATGCCAGCACCTTGCCAGCCTGCCCCGCCAGCAGGGGCTGGTCGACCGGGTCGACCGCTTCGATACGTGACAGGCTGGATATGCGATAGATGAAGGTGATACATGCCGCAATCAGGCCGACCTCGACGGCCACCGTCAAATCCAGCACCACGGTCAACAGGAATACGGCCAGCAGCGTAATGCGGTAAGGCAGGCGGAACTGGCGCAGATCCGCGAACGCGCGCCATTGGCCCATGTTCCACGCGACAAACAGCAGGATTGCCGCCAACGCGGCCAAGGGGACGTTGCGCGCCAGCGGCGCCGCCAGCAGTATTACCAGCACCACGGCCACTGCGTGCACCATGCCAGCGACCGGGGTGCTGCCGCCACTCTTGACATTGGTGACGGTGCGCGCGATCGTGCCGGTAGCGGGCATGCCGCCAAAAAACGGCGTAATGAAATTGGCGATTCCCTGGGCCATCAGCTCCTGGTTCGGGTTGTGGCGGTCGTTGATCATGCCGTCGGCCACGCGTGCGCACAACAGCGACTCCAGCGCCCCGAGAAACGCCAGCGTCAGCGCGGGTAC
>Ga0209591_10005861_pt1 | contig 13694 bp, 13 predicted proteins | sample MAT01_FD_187207 | JGI IMG/M metagenome (GOLD analysis project Ga0209591, IMG submission 187207) | Freshwater microbial communities from Lake Fryxell liftoff mats and glacier meltwater in Antarctica - MAT-01 (SPAdes) (version 2) | ecosystem: Environmental > Aquatic > Freshwater > Ice > Liftoff...
TCGAACATCCCGTCGATCCGCGCCGCGATGCGGTGAACCCCGCCGATGAACGCCCCCTGACCGCCGCCGACCATGCCAAGCCGGATCGGCCCGCTCCGCTTTTCCACTGTGCCTTCAATCGCCATGTGATCCTCCTGAAGTGTCGTGCTGCTGTGCCCTGCAGGTTTCTTGTTGGCTCAAATATCCCCGCGCGGCGCGCACCCGGCCTTGCCGCAAGAGCCTCCGGCGGGGATATTTTCACCAACAAGAAGCCTATGAGATCCCAAGCATCCGGTTGTTGGCGGCCTGATCGGTGCCGGCACCGGCGAAATCATCGAACGCACGTTCCGTAACGCGGATGATGTGGGCGGCCACGAATTCGGCCCCTTCGCGGGCGCCGTCTTCGGGGTGCTTCAGGCAGCATTCCCATTCGACCACCGCCCAGCCGCTGAAATCATATTGGGTCAGCTTGGAAAAAATGCCGCCGAAATCGACCTGACCGTCGCCAAGGCTGCGGAAGCGGCCGGCCCGGTTGACCCAGGACTGGAAGCCACCATAAACCCCCTGCCGCCCGGTCGGGTTCAGTTCGGCATCCTTGACGTGGAACATCCGGATCCGCTCGTGGTAGATGTCGATATGGTCGAGATAATCGAGGTGTTGCAGCACATAATGCGACGGATCGTACAGCATGTTGGCGCGGGGGTGGTTGCCGGTACGCTCCAGAAACATCTCATAGCTGATGCCGTCATGCAGGTCTTCGCCAGGGTGGATTTCATAGCACAGATCGACCCCCATCGCGTCGGCGTGATCCAGCAGCGGTTTCCAGCGCCGCGCCAGTTCATCAAACGCGGTTTCCACCAGCCCGGCGGGGCGCTGCGGCCATGGATAGATGAACGGCCAGGCCAGCGCGCCGGAAAAGGTCGCCTGTGCGGTCAGCCCCAGATTGCGGCTGGCGGTCAGCGCCAGTTTCACCTGATCCGCGGCCCATTCCGTCCGGGCCTTGGGGTTGCCGCGCACGGCGGGGGGGCAAAAACCGTCAAACGCTTCGTCATAGGCCGGGTGCACCGCCACCAGTTGCCCCTGCAGGTGGGTGGACAATTCGGTGATCGCAATCCCGTTTTCCGCCGCTTCGCCCTTCAGCGTGTCACAATAGTCTTTTGACGAGGCCGCCTTGGCCAGATCGATCAGGCGGGCGTCCCAGCTTGGCACCTGTACGCCCACATAGCCGCAATCGGCGGCCCAGCGGGTGATGTTTTTCCAGGTGTCGAACGGGGCAGCGTCGCCTGCGAACTGCGCCAGAAACAGCGCCGGGCCTTTGATCGTTTTCATTCAGTCCTCCCTTTTTGGCCCATTCAGAGGCATCGCCGCGCCGATGCCGCCACCAAGGCTTCGAGCTACAACTTGCATCGCAGTGGGGCCAAGGTCAATCGTTGCGACGATCTGGCCAGACCAGTTATGCCGAGCGCAGCAGCACGATGCCCGAACCGACCGCAGTGGCGATTTCCTGATAGGCCACGCGCCGTTCGTCCGACAGCGAGGAAGAGCGCAGCAGCAGGGTTTCCGCCTCTGCCAATATGGCCGTTGCCTGGGCGTTGACATCCGCCAATGCCTCTTGCGCCACCGGGGTCAGCGGGCGGGTGGTGGCAATCGCGCTGCTTTGGCTGGTGGCTGGGCGGCTGGCGGTGACGCGGGGCAGGTCGGCGGCAGGATTGGCCCGGGCCAGTGCCGCCAACCGTGCCGCGGTCTGTTCCAGCACCGCTTGCGCTTCAGCATAGTCGCCTTGCGCCGGCATCGCAGCGGCCACCGCCGCCAGCCGTTCGCTGAGGCAATCGACCCGGTATGCCTGTTGCGGCAGGCTGCCGCAAAAGCGGGCACCATCCTGCAGGCTCTGAACGATCGACCGGGTTGCATTTTCAGACGCCGCTTCTGCTCCGGCCAGTTTTGCCGCTGACCCCACCCCTTGCTGGTCATCGATGGCGGCGGTTCCACCCGCCGCCCCTGCCCCGGCAACGCCACCTGCCGAGGACGCGGGGGGGAACAGCAGCGGCGGGATGAACACCGGCATGCCGCTATCCACCGACATGGCACCGGCCAGCCCCGCCAGCGGCGCGGCCAGCGCCAGAACCAAGGCAAGCCACAGGGCGAAAAGCACTTTCATCGGCTGGCTCCGAACAGTTGGGGGATCGCATAGCTGACTGAAACGGTCACGCGGCGGTGGTCATGCTGGTCAAAGGCATCCGACAGCGCCGCCGCCACGGCGAAATTGCGCGACCCCGGCGGTCGCCATGCTGCACCCAGTTCCACCTCATCGCCATACAGCGCGATGCTGGCACCCAGCGACGGCGTCAAACCGACGCCCAATCCGGCAAAGATCCCCGGTTCGGTCTGGATTTGCCGCAGTTTGTTGCCAACCCCAAACGACAGGATCAGCGGATAGCTCTGGCCGTTCGCCGCCGTGAGGCTGGCAAACGAGGTCAGCGCCACCGCCACCCCGGCATCCGCCAGCGTGGCATCGCCCCATCGCGCCAGATGGTCGATGGTGACGCCGACATAGGTCGGCACTGCCCCCCCGTCGAGGCGGCGCGACAGCTTGACGGCCAGATAGCCGGAATCGCCAAAGGCATCGGTGAGCGAGGTGATATGCGCCGAAAGCTGCACCCCGACGCCGGTCTCGGCAGAGCCAAGGCCAAACCCCAACGCCGCCGATCCGTCAAGATCGCTGCTGCCCGGATTGCGCCGGGTGGTGCCCGACAATGACACGAAACCTACGCCGTTCGGGGCACCGACTGCCAGCGGCACGCCGATCAGCGTGGCATAGCGCGCCACCCCGTCCTGTGCCAGGGCGGCAGGTGCGGACAGGACCAGCACACCAAAGGCAGCGATGGCAGCGATGGCAGCGATGGCAGCGACGGCAGCGACGGCAGATCGAACGGCTGCCTTTGGCTTCACCACAATCATCATCGCCACCCTTTGAACCCATTGGTTGATGTGAGCGTAACACGCACCACACTCCGGCGGCAACTGCCGCCTCGTCAACCCCTTGCAGACAGCGCAGCCGCAAAGAACGGCTCGGGGCTGTCCACCTCGATCAGCCGCTTGCCGGTGATCTGCCAGAACCGGTTGGCGGCGGCGCGCACAAAGCTGCGGTCGTGCGACACCAAAAGGCAGGCGGCATCATGCGCCAGCAATTCGCCCTCCAGCGCCTCTTGTCCTTCGATATCCAGATGGTTGGTCGGCTCATCCAGCAGGTAGAAATTGGGGGCGGAAAGCCGCAGCACCAGCATTGCCAGCCGGGCTTTCTGGCCGCCTGACAGGGTGTCAACCGGGCCCAACTGGCGGTCGATGCGGATGCCCGCACCTGCCAGCAGGGTCCGCGCCACCTGATCGCCGACATCAAAGCTCCCGGCGATGAGGGCCATCGGGCTGGGGTGCCGGTCCAGCGCCGTCAGCCCCTGATCGGCATAGCCGGGTTTCAGGGTCGCGGCGCATTTCACGGCAGCCGAACTGGCCGCGAAGGCGCTGTGGATCATCGTCACCATCCGGCTTTTGCCGGCACCATTGCCGCCCAGCAACGCCACCCGGTCACCGGGGCCGATCCAGAGCTTGCCGGTGCGAAACAGCAGCTTGCCGTCCGGTGTGGTCACCGTTGCATCATCCAGCGCCACCAGCGCCTTGGCATGGCTGCCACTGTTGCCCAGCCTTATCGCCCCGGCAGAACGGTCTTGCCACGCCGGTCGTGCCGCCGCTTCGATCCTTTCCGCCCGTTCCGACAATTGCCGGGTTTTCACCACCAACAGGTCGCTGCCGGAATTGATGCCGATATTCTTCAGCTTGGCCGCCTGCTTGCGCAATTGCGCGGCCTGTTTCAGGTCGTTCGCGTGGCGGCGCGCCATGGCCGCATCGGCCTCTGCCAATGCCGCTTTCGCGCGGGAATAGGGCAAGGCAAAGGCGGCGCTGGCTTCGGCGCGCAGGAACAGGGTGCGGTTGGTCACGCCGTCCAGAAAGGCGCGGTCGTGGCTGGCGATCAGCAGCGGCAGATCGCGCGGCAGCGCCTTGATCCAGCGCTGCAACTGGCCGATCCGCTCCAGATCCAGATGGTTGGTCGGTTCATCCATCAGCACAGCGTCGGGTTCGGTGATCCAGACCCGCGCCAGCATCGCCATGCGTTGCCAACCGCCGCTAAGGCCCGCCAGCGGGCGGTCGCGCAGGTCTTCGGGGATTTGAAATTCATCCAGCACGACATCAACGCGCCAGCTTTCGCTGTCACGCTGCATCGGGTCCAGCGCCGATTCAATCGCATCGCGCAGAGGCAGAGTGGCTATAGCGGGTGGCACCTCCTGTTCCACCAGCCCGATCCGCATCCCGCGTGACCGGCTGACCTCACCTTTGGTCGGCTCTACCAGCCCGGCGATACAGCGCAGCAGCGTGGATTTGCCGCGCCCGTTGGCGGCCACCAGCCCGACCCGGTCACCGCCGCGCAATTCCAGCGTCAGGTTTGCGAACAGCGGTTCGCCAAGGGTGACGGACAGGTCCTTTAGGTTGATCTGTGCCATTCCGGCCCCGTTTCCTGCACCGCTTCATTGGCGCGGGTATTCCCGTTGTGGTGGCTGAAAAGCGCACCGCGAAGGGGTGAACCGGGATAGGCAAACCGTGGGTGGTCTGGGGCCTGTCCGGGGTCAGCCCTGCAACGTCTGATGCAGGGCTGTGACGGGGCCAGACTGTCGATGGTGACGATCTCTCGCTTTCACGCAGCCCTCCCTTGTCGTTCGTTGTCGGGGCGACGCTACTGCGCCGCCACCGTTTCGGCAAGCATTTCGCGCACCAGCGGGATCACGCGGGTGCCGTAAAGCTCGATACAGGTCATCAGGCTTTTCTGATCGACCGGACCCGCCGAATATTTCAGATCGAACCGGGCGACACCAAGTGCCCGAACGGTATTTGCGATTTTCCGAGCGACAGTTTCGGGGGAACCGAGATAGAGCGAGCCATGGTTGATTTCGCGTTCAAACTCATCGGGTTGCATCGGTGGCCAGCCCCGCTCTGCCCCGATCTTGTCGCGCATCTTCTTGTAGCCGGGCCAGAAAGCGGTACGGGCTTCCTGATCGGTTCTGGCGACATGGCCGGGGGAATGGATGCCAACCGGCAATGCGGGCTTGCCGACCTGCACCCATGACCGCCGATAAAGATCGACATAGGGCACGAACCGGCGCGGGTCGCCGCCGATGATCGCCAGCATCATCGGCAATTCATGGCTGACGGCGCGCACCACCGATTCCGGGCTGCCGCCAACGCCGATCCAGGCGGTCAGCGCCTTGGATTCCGGGCGGGGATAGATCACGGCATTGCGCAGGGGCGCGCGCAAAGCGCCTTTCCAACTGACCCGCTCTTGCCGCAGAAGCTGCACGAACAGATCCAGCTTTTCCTCGAACAGCGCCTCGTAGTCTTTCAGTTCATAGCCGAACAGCGGAAAGGATTCGATGAAGGAACCACGGCCAAGGATCAGTTCCGCCCTGCCATTGGAAATGGCGTCCAGCGTGGCAAAGCGCTGGAAAAGCCGCACCGGATCGTCGGACGACAGCACGGTGACGGCGGTGCCGATGCGGATGCGGTTGGTGCGGGCGGCGATGGCGGCCATCACGATCTCGGGTGCCGAAATGGCGAAATCGGCGCGGTGATGTTCACCGATGCCGATGAAATCGACCCCGGTCTGGTCAGCCAGCACCGCCTCATCCAGCAGATCGCGGATCACCTGTGCATGGCTGTTCAGGCCGCCACCGGGGCGGGCAGTGACATCGCCAAAGGTATCAAGTCCAAGCTCAAGGGTCATGGTAAAGGTCCGGTTATGACGGCTGTTCCAACCTAGGGGCCTGCGCGCGTCCCGGCAATGGGTCGGGCTGTGCGTATTCGGGCAGGCCCTGTGCGTGAGGCTCACCTCTCAATGCCTGGATCAAACGGGGGCAGGGCCCCCAGCTGTTGGTGCAACAAATTGGGCACGGAGAAAGGGAAATTCCAGATGTTTGTTCCCAATCGACCGGCGAAATGTCAGACTTAGGTCTGAAGTTTCAACGTACCGTAGTCGGTATTTCCAGCGCAGGGCGATAAGATGGCACGAGATTTTACGATTGGGTCTGTCGCGGCAGCGGAGGCCCTGTTTGTGGCGGCCCTGTTTGTGGCGGCAACGGTTGGCCCGGCGGTGGCCGACGAGCAAAAGCGCACCTATTACATCGCCGCCGAGGAGGTGGAGTGGGACTATGCCCCCGAAGGCCGCGACCTGATGATGGGAGAGGCGTTTAGCGAGGATGATCTGGTCTTTGTCGGCGAAGGGCCGGGCCGGATCGGGCATATTTACCACAAGGCGCGCTATATCGGCTACACCGACGACAGCTTTACCACGCCGCTGCCGGTCGAGGACCCCTCACGCGGCATTCTCGGGCCGATCATCCATGCCGAGGTTGGCGATACCATCGATGTCGTTTATCAGAACCGCACCTCTGTGCCGACATCGGTGCATCCGCATGGCGTGTTCTATGACAAGGGGTCCGAAGGCTCGATGACCTTTGACGGCACCAGCATGGACCAGATGGCCGATGATTTCGTGCCCCCCGGCGGGACCTATACCTATCACTGGTCGGTGCCCGAACGCGCCGGGCCGGGGCCGAACGACCCGTCGAGCATCGTCTGGCTGTACCACAGCCATGTCGATGAAGTGCGCGACACCAACACCGGCCTGATCGGCGCGATTGTGGTGACCGCAAAGGGCATGGCGGAACCCGATGGTACCCCCACCGATGTTGACCGCGAATTCTTCACGCTTTTCAGCGTTCTGAACGAAAACCAAAGCCTGTTTCTGCCGCAGATGATGGAAAAGGTGAGTGCGATGTCGCGAGGCACCGAGGGCACGGCCGAGGCGTTGAGCGAAGAGGATTTTGAGGAATCCAACCTGATGCATGCGATCAACGGCTATGTGTTCTCCAACCTGCCGATGCCGGCGATGAAGGTCGGCGAACGGGTCCGCTGGCATGTGCTGGCCTTGGGAACCGAGGTTGACCTGCACACGCCGCATTGGCATGGCAACACCGTGCTGGTCGGCGGCCACCGCAAGGATGTGGTGGACCTGCTGCCCGCCACCACGCTGGTGGCCGACATGGTGCCCGACAATCCGGGGATCTGGATGTTCCATTGCCATGTGAACGACCATATCGCAGCGGGCATGACCTCTCGCTACGAAGTCACCCAGTGAATTATACCGGCGGGGTCGGGGGCGCGAAACCCCGACCCCGCCGCGTTACGAATGCCAGTTGCGATAGCGATGGATCAGTTCGACCTCGCAAAGCTTGAAGCCGAAATAGCACAGCAGCCCCACTGTGCCCTTGGCCGTCAGCTCGGCCAGTTGCAGCAACCCGCCATCCACCAGCCCCATCACCCCGGAGCGGCGCAGGAAATCCAGATTGGCGAGTGTCATCCCGACCAGATCAACCGTCAGCAAAGTCAGTGCCATTACCACCAGTCCGGACAATACCAGCAGCAGTGGCAACGGGTAGCGGCGCAGATCAGCCAGGCGTTTCATTCTGCTACCATCCGGGTGCGGGTCACGCGACCAGAATAGCGCAGCGGCGCGGTTGGCCAAGCCCCTTTTCAGGCTCAGTGGTTTTCGCGCAGCACCGAGCCTGCCAGGTACAGCGAGCCACATATCAGGATACGGGCCCCGGGCGCAGCGGCGGCGATGATGGTGATGGCGTCGGCGACCGAAGCGGCGATGTCTGCCTTGATCCCGGCTGCGCGGGCGGCGTCGCGGGTGGTTTCGGCGGGCAGGGTGTTTTTCTCGCCGGGGATCGAGACGGCGTAAAGCCGGGTGGTCTGGGCGGCAAGCGTGTCCATGTAGCCGCGCACGTCCTTGGTGTTCAGCATGCCGCAGATCAGATAGGTGGGGCGGCGGGGCATGGCGGCCAGCGTGGCGGCGACGGCGGCACCACCGGCAGGGTTGTGGCCGCCATCGAGCCACAGCTCGGCCTTTGGCGCGCTGTCAACCAAGGGGCCAACGCGCAGGCGCTGCATCCGGGCGGGCCAGAAAGCGCGGGTGACGGCAGCCTCGCAGGCTGTCTCGGAATACCCGAGATGGCGCAGGGCCATGATGGCGGCACCGGCATTTTCGATCTGGTGGGGCCCGGGCAGGTTGGGCAGCGGCAAATCCATCAGGCCGGTTTCATCCTGAAAGATCAGGCGGCCCCGCTCGGCCTGCGCGTGCCAGTGCTGGCCATGGACCAGCAGGGGGGCATGGTGGCGGGCGGCCTCTGCCTCGATCACCGCCAGCACGTCATCGGGCTGGGGGCCGACGATGCAGGGGATGCGGCGTTTGATGATGCCGGCCTTGGCGCTGGCTATTTCGGGCAAGCTATTGCCCAGATATTGCTGATGGTCAAAGCTGATCGGGGTGATGATGGTCAGAAGTGGATTTTCAAACACGTTGGTGGCGTCGAACCGGCCGCCCATGCCCACTTCCAGCAGGGTAAAATCCGCCGGGGTTCGGGCAAAGGCTGCGAAAGCGGCGGCGGTCGTCACCTCGAAAAAGGTGATGCTGCGGCCCTGGCAGGCGCGTTCGCATTCATCGAGGATCGCCGTCAGGTCGGATTCGGAAATGATCTGCCCGGCAACCCGGATGCGTTCGTGAAACCGCGCGAGGTGGGGGGAGGTGTAGGCATGCACGACCTTGCCCGCCGCTTCCAGCCCGGCGCGGATCATGGCTTGCGTCGAGCCTTTGCCATTGGTGCCCGCCACATGGATGATCGGAGGCACATGCGCCTGCGGGTTCCCGAGGGCGGGCAGAAGGTCGTGCATACGGTCGAGCGTCAGGTCGATCACCTTGGGGTGCATCGCCATCATCCGTTGCAGAATCAGGTCGGAACCGCCGGTCATGCCTTGGCGGGTTCGGCAACATCAGGCGCGGGCAGTTCGCCCTTTACCGCCGGGGTCTGGCCGGTCAGCATCCGCACCAGCGTCACCAGTTCGTCGCGCAGGTCCTTGCGGTGGGTCACCCGGTCCAGCATGCCGTGATCCAGCAGATATTCGGCGCGCTGAAACCCCTCGGGCAGTTTCTCGCGGATGGTCTGTTCGATCACGCGCGGCCCGGCAAAGCAGATCAGCGCATTGGGTTCGGCAATCTGCACATCGCCCAGCATCGCATAGCTGGCGGTGACGCCGCCGGTGGTCGGGTGGGTCAGCACGACGATATAAGGCAGCATCGCCTCTTTCAGCATCTGCACCGCCACCGTGGTGCGCGGCATCTGCATCAGGCTGAGGATCCCCTCCTGCATCCGCGCGCCACCGGCGGCGGAAAACAGCACCAGCGGCAGCTTGCGCGCCACCGCCCGTTCGGCGGCGGCCACGATGGCATTGCCGACATACATCCCCATCGACCCGGCCATGAAGCTGAAATCCTGCCCCGCGGCGATGATCGGGGTATGGCCGATCTCGCCCTCGGCAACCAGCATCGCCTCTTTCTCGCCGGTGGCCTTTTGCGCCGCCTTCAGGCGGTCGGGATAGCGTTTCTGGTCACGGAACTGCAAGGGATCGACCAGCGGCTCGGGTACCTTTATCTCGGTGAAAATCCCGCCGTCGAACAGCGCCTTGAAGCGGTCACGCGGGGCGATCGCCATATGGTGGTTGCAGTTGGTGCAGACATTCAGGTTGTCGGACAATTCGCGGTGAAACAGCATGGTTCCGCATTCGGTGCATTTGGTCCACAGATTTTCCGGCACCTCGCGCCGCGAAAACAGCGAGTTGATCGTGGGGCGGACGTAGTTGGAAATCCAGTTCATGCCGACAGGCCCTTCGGTCGCGGTGATTGATCCTCAGATAGGGCGCGGGGCGGAAAAAGGCAATCAGCGTCGGACACGCGCGACTCGGCGACAAGGGCGACCGCCCCACCAGCCAGTCACCGTTTTGCAATGCCTGCTTCAACGTCCATGGGATTGATCGCCGACGACGCATGCCCCCATGTCGGGCCTTGCCGGCATCCGCCCCACAGCCCAGACAGAGATCGGGCTCTCCGGTGCCAGCGGGCGTTGCCGGATCAGGCGCGGCGTTCTATGACCATGGCGACGATTGCAGCCGTTGCGGTCTCCAAACTCTTTTCCGTCGGTTCGTCGACAAAACCGAAATCGGTGATCAGGTCCGTCGCGGAATTTTCGCGCGAAATGGAAAAGCTGGTGGCACCCGCAAAGGCGAAGCTGTGGGTCTTGTCGTCGGTCAGGGTGAACAGTTTCAGCAACGGCTTCAGAAAGCCATGCTCCTTGAAAGTCGCAGTGATGCCAAAACTTCGGTCGGGTGTGGTAAACCGCAATGCGCCGCCGTTGACCGGGCAAAGCAGTACAACGGCCGCCAGACGGAACGCCGGGCCAGAAATGCGAGCATGCATCATGCCGGTACCGGGGTCCGGGGCAAAGGTTTCCACAGTCAAGACGCTGTTGGCAAAGGTCGCTCGGTCGCAACCGTCAAACCCGGTAAAGATCTCCACCTGGGCCCCTGCCGTGGCAAAGAGCGGGGCAACCGCTTTGGGCCGCTGGTATTGTGCCATCATCGTGCGGGCGCGCTTGGCGATGAATTTCGTGATGAAGGTTTGCGGTTTGTAATGCAGGTCGTTCTGGTACAGGTATTCCGGTACGCGTTTCCGGTCGAGCTTCGCCGGCACTTCGTCGCTGACATCAAGATACAACAGACCATAATGCTCGAACAGCCGGTGCAGACCGGTGCGATATGCCGACTTTGGCTCCCAGGCTTTGGTCATGGCGGTGAATATCAGCGGAATGAACCGGATGTTGCGTTCCTGACAGTAGCGCAGCGTCATCTCGCAATAGCCGAGCAGCAATTCCGGCGTCTGTTTGCCGCGATCAACGAAACTCTGATCGTTGACAGCATATTCCCAGATCAAGACATCGCCTTTGCCAAGGCCGCTTTCAGTGACAGCCCGGTAATAGCCCATGATCGAGGGCGCAGCACCGACCGAGCGGTTGACCACTTCGCCCAGATCGCCGATCACTTCGGCAAAGGCCCCAACCCAACCGGTGGCATTGATCGAGTTGGATCCACCGATGATGGCGATCTTCATGGCCATGCCCGATTTACCCGAGGAGTGGGTGCCGGACGTGGCCGAGCTTGGCTCGGAGCGCAGACAGACACGGGAAATAGATCGGGCAAGCGGTGGGTCCATTCAACAAGCAAAGGCCGTCCGGCGGGCCGGTCCATGGCGCAGCAGATAGGTTGTAGACCGAAGTATCCGGCCCTTGCAAGATCGGGCTGGCCAACGGGCGGCCATGCGGCTTGGTTCCGCCGCTCGGGATTCTGGCATCCTGCGGACCCGCCTGATGAGGTTGCTTGAATGCAGGGCCAGCCTCGCCTATTGCGGACCGGGCAGGGATCGCGGGGGCAAGAGTGCGAAACGTCAGAAAAGCGGCTGTCGGGCTGCGGATGCCGGTTTTGGGCAGAATCTCGGTTCTGCTGGTGGCCGGGCTTTTGGCGGGCTGCGATGAAATGGCCCTGCCGCCGGGTGGCGCCATCGAAGCCGTTGCGGCACCTGCCCCGCGCCGCATCGGCGTGTCGGCCCGCGAAGTGGTGATTTCCGGCCCCGAAGGTTATTGCATCGACAAGGCTGCAGCGCGCGATGGTGCCGCCGGGGCCTTTGTGCTGTTGGGCAGTTGTGCGGCGCTGGCGCAGTCACCCGGTGCAGGGCAACCGGCGGCTCCGGCGGTGCTGACAGCCTCGGTTTCACCGGCGGGGGCGGCACCCATTGCCAGGCAAATGCCCGAACTGAACCGGTTTTTCCTGTCGGACAGCGGGCGCGCCGCCCTCAGCCGCTCGGGCCGGGCGCAATCGGTGAGCGTGCTGCAGGCCTGGGGCAGCGGCGGCGTGTTCTTTCTGGTGGCGCAGGATGTCAGCCCTTCGGGCGGGCAGAAGCTGCAACCGACCTTTTGGCGGGCAGTGCTGGATGTAAAGAGGCGGATCGTCACGCTGAACGTTGCCGGCCTGAAAGCCCAGCCGCTGAGCCCTGCCGCCGGGCGTGCCACGCTGGAGGCCTTTGTGCGGCAGGTTCAGAAAGAAAATCGTGCGGGGATCGGCGGCTGAAGCCCCGGCGCCTTGCCCGCCCGGCCACAACTGTGGCACGGCTGCTGCCCCGCGCCGCCTGCTTTCATGTATTAGAAACAATCTTGTCATTTTATCATTGATTGTGCGTCGTTGGACCGCCAAACCCGGCAATAGTCCCGCCAACCAACCGCAAGATTTCCGTCCCGGAGCGCCATGCCCAGCAAGTTCCGCACCCTGTTAGACACCATCCTGCATCGCCGCGTCCTGCGGCGGTGGGAAAGGATGGCCCTTTCCGTTGACGGGCTTGATGCCGAAAAGCTGCGCGGCCTGCGGTTTCAGGGCCGCCAGATCCGCCGCCAGGTCGACCGGGTGCTGCATGTCGCCGAAGGCAGGCTGGCATTGCCGCTGATCGGATCGAACGCGATCCGCAAACCGCCCAATTCCGACTGGAGCTACCGGCCCGAGATCTGGCGCGGCCCGCTGTCGCCACCGGGGATGGCGGCGGTGGAAAACAAGGCACGGATCGGCGAGGAAGCCACCATCTTTCACGATTGCCGGGTGTCGGAGCTGACGCTGCGCCAGATCCGCAATACCCGCGAGATTGACCTCGCCCCCTTTGGCCTGCGGCTGGATGTGTTCCGGTTCGATGGCAGCTTTCTGTCGCTGGCGATCAACCTGCCCACCGATGCCGCCCAAAGCCTGCGGCTCAAGCATCTGGTGCGGATGGCGGTGGTGGTGGATGTCGAAAAACCGCTGGAACTGTTTGCCCGCCTGAACGTGAAACACGGCCCCAATATGGAACAGATCGTGCGCGAACTGCCGCTGGGGCAGGAAGAGGTGACGGTGGAATTCGACCTTGCCTATACCAAGCTGAACGAAAAGCGGGTGGAGCGGATGTGGGTTGACCTGATCTTTGAAGGGCCGGAAATGAACCAGATCGTGCTGCGCGACGTGACATTCAGCCGCCGCCCCCGGGCGGAACTGTAGGAGGTGCCGATGGATCTGACGCTGACCAAAACCCGCATCCGCGCCGGCATCTGGGAAGGGCTGCTGACCGTCGGAACCGAACGGGCTTTGCCGCCGGAAATCGAGGTGCGGCATCTGGAACTGCCGCTTGACGGCGTAACGGTGGCACTGGCCGAGGGGATGAAGAAAACCTGGGCCGTCCGGGTGCCGATCCCCGCCGACCTGCTCAGCGACGGGGTGCAGACCTTTCTGATCCACGCCAGGCCGGGTGGCGAAAAGCTGACCAGTTTCACCATCATCACCGGTGCCGCGCTGGAAGAGGATATCCGGGCCGAGGTCGATCTGCTGCGCGCTGAACTGGACATGCTCAAACGCGCCTTTCGCCGCCATTGTCTGGAAACTGCGGTCTGATCGCAGGCGCAAGCCGGGGGTTTCACACCCCCGGACCCACGGCACAAGCAGGGGGTTTCACACCCCCGGACCCACGGCGCAAGCAGGGGGTTTCACACCCCCGGACCCCTGTGGGATATTTGTGAACAGAAAAAGTGCAGGTGGGGATTCGAAGAACGGGGGGCGCTTTGCACAGAGGTGCCGCATTGGCTGGGAATTGGAGAGTTGCGATGAAAATCCTGAGTGAAAGCAAGTGTTTCGGCGGGGTTCAGGGGGTCTAC
>Ga0209591_10005863_pt1 | contig 13692 bp, 10 predicted proteins | sample MAT01_FD_187207 | JGI IMG/M metagenome (GOLD analysis project Ga0209591, IMG submission 187207) | Freshwater microbial communities from Lake Fryxell liftoff mats and glacier meltwater in Antarctica - MAT-01 (SPAdes) (version 2) | ecosystem: Environmental > Aquatic > Freshwater > Ice > Liftoff...
GTGATCGAGTCGTCGTGCTTCCGCCAGATCGAGTTCGCCGGTGTGCTGCAGAACGCGGCGAACCCGACCGGCGCGGCGCAGCTCGTCGACTTCCTGCTCTCGACCACCTTCCAGACCGACATCGCCGAGCAGATGTACGTGTACCCGGTGGTCGAGGGCATCGACCTTCCCGCCTCCTTCACCGAGTACGCATCCGTCCCGTCCGACTCGCTGTCGATGCCGGCTGACGTGATCAGCGCCAACCGGGAGCGCTGGGTGCAGGCGTGGACCACGACCGTGCTGCGGTGATCCGCTCCGCCGAGCGCCACGTGGCCGCGACCGGACCGGAGGGCCGGTCGTGAAGCCGGCGACGCGGATCGGGCTCGCCGCGCTCCCGCTGGCGTTCCTGGCCGTGCTCTTCGTGTGGCCGGTCGCCAACATCGTCCTCACCGGGTTGGCGCCCGACGGCGTCGTGGACCTGGGCGCGGTCGGCGACGTGCTGGGCGATCCGGTGCTGCGCGAGGTCGCCTGGTTCACGCTCTGGCAGGCGCTCGCATCGACCGCTCTGACCCTCCTGCTCGCGCTCCCCGCGGCGCACCTCTTCGCCCGCTTCCGGTTCGCGGGCAAGGGGTTCCTCTGGGCCGCGCTCATCGTCCCCTTCGTGATGCCGACACTCGTCGTCGGCACCGCGTTCCTCCAGCTCCTCGGACCGACCGGGCCGCTGCCCGTCGACCTGCGCTACACCGTCTGGGCGATCCTGCTCGCTCACGCGTTCTTCAACTACGCGATCGTCGTCCGCACGGTGGGCGGCCTGTGGTCGCACCTCGATCCGGCCCTGGAGGAGTCGGCCCGGATGCTCGGGGCCTCGCGCTGGCAGGCGTTCCGGCAGGTCACCCTGCCCCTCCTCACCCCGTCGATCGCCGCCGCCGCGGTCATCGTCTTCATCTTCACGTTCACCTCGTTCGGCGTCGTGCTCGTTCTCGGCGGACCGGCGCTGCACACCCTGGAGGTCGAGATCTACACGCAGACCTTCTCCTACCTGAACCTCGACACCGCCGCGGTGCTCGCGATCGTCCAGCTCGTGGCGGTCGTCGTGGCCCTCATCGCCTACGACCGGGTGCAGGAGCGTCGCGTGCGGACCCTTCACCTCGTGGCGTCGGCCGACTCCGCCCGTCGGCCCGTCGGGGTGGGGGAGTGGTTGCTGGTGCTCGCCAACTTCGCGGTCATGGCGGTCCTGCTCGCTGCGCCACTGGCGGTCCTGGTCGCACGCTCGTTCGCGACAGCCGACGGCTGGGGGTTCGCGTTCTACCAGGCGCTCGACGAGGCCGGTCGTGGATCGAACGCCTTCGTGCCGCCGGTCGAGGCGATCCGCAACTCGGTGGTCTTCGCGATTGCGGCCACCGTGGTCGCCGTCGTCCTCGGCGGCCTGGCCTCGATCGCCGTCGCCGGCCGGTCGGGGGCCGGCGTCAGCGGCGGCTCCGCCCGCCGGGGCCGCACGGTCCGGTGGTTCGACACCGCGCTGATGATCCCGCTCGGCACCTCGGCGGTCACCATCGGGTTCGGGTTCCTCATCACGCTCGACCAGCCGCCGCTGGCCCTGCGCAACTCCGCGCTCCTCGTACCGCTGGCCCAGGCGCTCGTCGCCCTGCCCCTCGTCGTGCGGTCGATCGTGCCTGCACTGCGCTCCGTCGACCCCCGCCTGCGCGATGCAGCGGCGATGCTCGGTGCGACGCCGTGGCAGGCGTGGCGGGCCGTCGACCTGCCGATCGTGGCGCGATCGGTCGCGGTCGCCGCCGGCTTCGCGTTCGCGATCTCGCTGGGCGAGTTCGGGGCCACGGTGTTCCTGGCCCGGCCGGACCTGCCGACCGTCCCCGTGGCGATCAACCGGCTCCTCGGCCAGCCCGGCGCGCTCAACGTCGGTCAGGCCATGGCGCTCTCCACCGTGCTCATGGTCATCACGGCGACGGCGATGGTCGTGATCGAGCGCCTCCGCGTGCGCGGGGTGGGCGAGTTCTGATGGCCGCCACCCCACCGGTGCTCGCGATCGAGTCCGTCTCCGTGCGGTTCGGCGAGCAGCTCGCGCTCGCCTCGATCGATCTGCAGGTCGGCCCGGGGGAGGTGTTGGCGCTCCTGGGTCCGAGCGGGTGCGGCAAGACCACGCTGCTGCGCGTCATCGCCGGGCTCCAGGCGCCGACCAGCGGGCGGGTCCTGCTCGACGGTGTCGACCTCGCGGGGGTCCCGCCGCACCGACGCGGCATCGGCCTGATGTTCCAGGAGTACGCGCTCTTCCCGCACCGGGACGTCGCGGCCAACGTCGGCTTCGGGCTCCAGGTGCGGGGTGACCGCAAGGGTGCCGTCGCGGCGCGGGTCGACGAGGTGCTCGAGCTGGTGGGTCTTCCCGGTTGCGGCGCCCGACCGGTCGGCCGGCTCTCCGGCGGCGAGCAGCAACGCGTCGCGCTGGCCCGGTCGCTGGCACCCGCCCCGCGGGTCCTCATGCTCGACGAGCCGCTCGGCGCGCTCGACCGCTCGCTCCGGGATCGCCTCGTGCTCGACCTGCAGCGCCTGTTCGCCGAGCTGGGCATCACGGTGATCTACGTGACCCACGATCAGGGCGAGGCCTTGGCGCTCGCCGACCAGGTCGCCGTGCTCCACGCCGGTGCGGTGGCCCAGGTGGGACCCCCTGATCAGCTGTGGCGCCACCCGGCCGACGAGCTCGTCGCATCGTTCCTCGGACTCACGAACCTCATCGACGTCGAAGCCCTCGACGGACGGGTCAGCTCACCCTGGGGAGCCATCGAGCACGTACCCGGCCTCGCCGATGGCGACCACCGCGTCGTGGTGCGACCCGATGCGGTCGAGGTCGTGCCCGTCGCCGCCGATGGTGGCGGTGCCGACCTCTCGGCCGCGGGCACCGCAGCCCGGGTGACCGGTCGCCTGTTCCGGGGCGACGCGGTCCAGATCCAGGTCACGGCCGGGTCCGGTCACCGACTCGAGGCATCGGTGGCGCCCGGCGGCGCCCCCGACCTCGGTGACGAGGTGCGGGTGGTCGTGCACGGTCGGGGGGTGGTCGCCCTCGGCGACCCCGAGCCCAGCGGTGGGTGACCGGCGCGAGACGCGGCAGACTGGGGCGGTGGACCTGACGAGCACGCTGGTGGCGCCGTGCCCCCCCGAGGAGCTGTTCCGAGCCGTGGACGACCTCGCCGCGTACCCGGGTTGGCTCTCGATCGTGCCGCACGCGGAGGCCGTCGCCGCCGCGCCCGACGACATCGGCCCGGCGTGGTCGGTCGACCTCCGGGGCCGGCTCGGTCCGCTGGCCCGCTCCAAGCGGCTCCGCATGGTTCGGACCGTCCACGAGTCGCCCCGCCACGTCCGCTTCGAACGCTCCGAGCTCGACGGCCGCTCCCACTCGGCCTGGGTGCTCGACGCCCAGGTGGAGGCCGATCCCGGCGGGAGCCGGCTGATCATGGCCCTCCACTACGGCGGATCCTTCGGCGGCGCCGTCCTCGAGCGGATGCTGGCCGACGAGATCGAGCGCTCCCGCCCTCGCCTGCTCGCCCTCGTCCAACCCGCCTGAGTCGACGGGCGGGACCCCCAGGCCACGCCACTAGAGTCCCAGTCGGGCGACGGTCGGCGTGACCGGTGCGCCCTCGATCCCGATGTCGGCCAGAGGAGGCGAAGATGGATCGGACCGGACCGGGAACCCGACCGATCGCGCCTGCGCCGACCCCTGGAGGGTGTCGGTGAGCCCCGAGGTCTCGGTGCTGGTCACGTCCTACGCCACGCCGACCCGCCTGCTGGCGATCAGCCTCACGAGTGCGCTCGCGCAGTCGATCACCGACATCGAGACCGTCCTCGTCATCGACGGGGACCTCTCGGCCGAGAACCGCGAGCTGATCAGCGACATCGAGCGGACCGACGACCGGCTGGTCGTCGTGACCCCCGGGCGCGTGGGCCGGGCGAAGGCGCTCAACCTCGGGCTCGATGTGGCGCGGGCCCCGCTGGTGGCCATCCAGGACGCGGACGACGCCTCGCACCCGCGCCGCCTCGAGATCCAGACCGACCTGCTCCGTAGGACCCCCAAGCTGACCGTCCTCGGTGCGGCGTCGACGATCAGCTCCAGCGTCACCGCCACCGCCGACTGGACCCTCCCCAAGGGCGACCCCAAGGTGCTCGTCGTCGGGCGGTCGCTGCTGCGGTCGAACCCGGTCGTGCACTCCTCCGTGCTGGTCCGCCGCGATGCGCTCCTGGGGGTCGGCGGCTACGACGAGCGCCGCCGGGCGCAGTTCGACTACGACCTGCTCCTGCGGCTCAAGGCCCAGGGCCTCGCCATCGGCCACTGCGACCTGCCCCTCGTGCTCCAGCGTCGCCACCCGGGCCAGTTCTTCGAGGGTCTGGCCCCGGCCAGCCGCGCGTGGGGTTCGGTCCGGCTGCAGCTCGCCCACATCGGCCAGCTCGACGGGCCGGTGAAGTACGCCTACTACGGGGTCGGTGGGGGCCGGTTCGCCTATCAGGTGGCGCGGGGCATGGCCTGGCACCGGGCCAGTCGCCGCCGGGTGGCCTGACCCCCGAACCGCCCGAAGGTGGCATCGCGCCGTGCCGGGGTGGCACACTCGGTCCACGCGCCGGCGGGTCGACCGACCCGTGTGACCGCAGTCGCGGCGTGGGGCGAACTACTCTCGCGGATGCACTTCCGGCACCACCATCGTGCGTCGGCGAACGGTCCGTCCGCGGCGATGGCTCCCCGTCGTTGTCGAACACCTCTGGAGCACCTGACTTGAGCGCTGAGTCCCACCCCCAACTCGACCTCCGTCGTGTCGCTGGAGCGCTTCGACGCTGGGCGTGGCTCGTCGCCGCCATCGTTGCCGGCGCCTTCGTGCTCATCTACGCCACCTCATCGGTGCGCACGGCGATGTACACCTCGGTCTCGGAGGTCCGCATCACGCCACCCGAGGGTACGAGCACCACCCAGGACCCCCGGTTCCTGGGCAACGAGATCTACAACGTCCGCAGCGCGGGGGTCCGCCAGGGCGTCAACGCCCAGCTCGGTCCCGATTCCCTGCTCGTCGAAGGGGTCGAGGTCGAGGAGGTCGTCGACACCGACGTCATCGCCATCAAGGTCACGAGCAGCTCGCCCGAGGTCGCCAAGGCCGCCGCCGACGCCTTCGCGGAGAACTACGAGCTCATCCGAAAGGCGCAGCTGATCGGGAGCTACAACGACCAGGCCGCCGAGCTCGAGAACCAGGCGAGCGCCCTCGGGCAGGAAGTCGTCCGCATCAACGAAGAGATCGTCGCCGACCCGAACAACCCCGACACCGTGGTTCGGCGTCAGCAGATCGCCGGCCTCCAGGAGCGCCAGGCCGAGTTGGCGATCGAGGCCTCGAACCTCAAGCTCGAGTCCCGGCTCCAGGGCGACCGCGTCCGCATCGAGAAGACCGCCAACACCCCCGCCTTCGCCGATTCGCCGACCCCGCTGCGTGACGCCGGCGTGGCTGCGGCCGTCGGGCTGATCTTCGCTCTCGGCCTCGTCTTCCTCCTCGAGCAGATGGACAACCGGATCAAGTCGCCCGACCAGGTGCTCAAGGTCACCGGCGGTGTGCCGCTCCTCGGCTCGATCTCCACCTACAGCGCGAGCAAGCGGGCGACGCGCAAGTTCCACGCATCCCAGCGGACCCTCGTCCCACCCACCTCGCCGGCGGCCGAGTCGTACCGGACCCTCGCCACCAGCCTGCGCTTCTCCAACCTGGGCAAGGAGAAGACCACGATCCTCATCACCAGTTCGTCGGGCGGCGAGGGCAAGACCACGGTGACCGCCAACCTGGCGGCCGTCCTCGCCGAGAGCGGGCTGCGGGTCGTGGTGGTGTCCGCCGACCTGCGTCGCCCGATGCTGGGTGACCTCCTCGGCATCCCCGAGACCACCAAGGGCCTCACCTCGGCCATGCTCGGCGACCGTGACCTGTCCTCGTGCTTCGAGTCGGTGGCCCTCCCGAGCGGTCGCAGCATGTTCGTGCTCCCGACCGGGCCGTTGCCGCACGAGCCCGCGGTGCTCCTGGGCTCGGACATGTTCGGCACCGTGCTCGAGCAGATCAAGAAGGCGGGGGCCGACTTCATCCTGGTCGACTGCGCGCCGGTCCTCCCCGTGAGCGACCCCCTGGCGGCCTCCCGCCACGTCGACGGCGTCATCGTGGTGACCCTCCACGGCAAGACCAAGGAGGCCAACCTGGCCGAGACCGTCGATCGGCTCCGCCAGCTCGACGCCGACATCATCGGCATCGTCCTCAACGGCGTGCCCACCGCCGGCCAGTACGCCTACTCGAACTTCTACGGGTACTCCACCTACGAGCCGCTCGCCACCAAGCCGGCGCCGCCGGGTTCTGAGAAGGGCGCCGGTGGCACCGATCCGGTGTCGGGCAACGGTGCCGCCACCAACGGCGCGGCCGAGGCGTCCGCCCGGGGTGCCGGACCGTCGGGCTCGGCCTCGGGTCGTTCGAGTTGACCGTCGCCCTCGACCGCGCCGAGCCCACGCCTGGCGGATTCCGAGGCCGACGGCTCCACGTGGCCGAGGACCTCGAGGATCGGCGACCGCCCGTCATCCTGTCTGTCGCCATTTTCGTGGTCTTCGCGGGCACCGTGTACACGTCGATCAACCTGCCCCAGGGCCTCGCGCCCGTCGATCCCGTCATCCTCGGGGTCTGCCTGTACTCGCTGCTGGCGATGACCCACCGCGGCTCGCCGGCCACCAGTGGCTTCGTGCGGTTGCTGCCGTGGTTCTGGTGCATCCTGCTCGGGTCGTTCCTGGGCATGGCCGGTGTCGGCATCCCCGCCTGGGCCACCAGCAACCTCGTCCGCACCGTCTTCGCTCTCCTCACCTTCGTCTGCCTGTGGCACATCCTGATCGCCGCGCGCCTCCAGTGGTACGCACTGGCCGGCACCGTCGCCGGGTTCACCTTCACCTGTGGGATGCTCATCGCGCAGTCGGGCGGAGCCCGGGGTCAGGCGTACTTCCCACACGCCAACTACGCAGGTCACTACTGCGCCATGGCCGCGGTGGTCCTCATCGCTGCGGCTCGACGGTGGTACCTGAAGCTGCTCGCGCTCGCCGGCCTGCTCATCGCGCTCCAGACCACGAGCTCGTTCGGCGCCATGGCCATGTCCGTCGCGATGCTGACGGTCTACGTCGTGCGGGCCCTCACCCGCAACACGGCGATCCTGGCGACGGGCCTGGCGATCCTGGCCATCGGCGGACTCTTCCTGGCGACGCCACAGGCCGCGGACCTGGTGCCCGAGGACGGCACCTCGTGGACCATCAGCGAGACCATCAGCGAACAGCGCTTCGACCGCAGCCAGTCGGGCCGGCTCAAGATCTGGGGTGATGCGCTGGAGGCCTTCCGGGAGTCGCCGCTCGGTGTCGGACCTGACGGCGTGCGCCAGCGCGAGGTCGCGGTGCTCAACGGCTTCTACCTCGAGATCCACTCCGACCCGCTGGGCTACCTCGTCGAGCGCGGTGTGATCGGCCTCATCGGGTTCATCGGCCTGTGGGCGACCCTCTTCGCCGTCGCGCGCAAGAACGGGGTCGCGCGCGTCCTGATCGTCGGTCTGCTCGTCTCGGGGCTGTTCCGCGAGACGATGCACTACCGGCACATGTGGTCCCTCCTCGCGCTCGGGTTCGCCGTGGACCACCTCCGTTCCCGCCGTGAGGAAGCAGCGGAGGACGCAGACGAGCCCGACGAGCCCGACCCCGTTCCGGCGCCGCTCGCGCCGGAGGACCGCTACTTCCCGGGCGTCGCTCGCTGATCCGAGCCGGGAGATCCTCTTTGGTGGCGCGCCGCCGGTGGATCGTCGCGCGCCCCCTCGTCCGGTAGGGTGCGGGTCATGCGCGTCCGTTCCCTCTTGCGGCGATCCGTGCGGCGCGGCGCGGTCGAACCGGCGGCGGCGCCGGCGACCGGACCCGCTCGCCCGTCCGACCCCGCCCCGGCGTCGGAGCCCCTGGACACCCCGGTAGCTACCGCACGACCGCCTGACCCCGCCGCCGCGGTGGCCGACCGCATCCGGGGCGCTCGGGACCGGGCGAAGAGCGGTGACATCACCATCACCACCGCCGTCGCCGAACTGAGCGCCGCCAACCGGGACGAACCCGACCCGCGGCTGGCGGCCGAGATCCTCGCGCTGCGCCACGCGGCGGTGGCGACCCTGGATCGGGGCACCGGCCCGGAGCAGTGGCCACCCCTCGTCGAGGACCTCTTCCCCACAACGACGGGGTGTCCGGAGGTCACCGGTGGCGAGCTGACCGCGGAGCTCCTCACCAGCGCCGTCCTGCACCACGGATGCCTCCTGGTCCGGGGCCTGGTCGATCCCGCCGCAGCGCAACTGATGGTCGAGACCATCGATCGTGCCTTCGACGCATGCGACAACCCGCGCAACGCGCCCGATGGCACCCGCGACCGCTCGTGGTACCGGCCCTTCGAGCCCATGAAGCCCTACCCGGCACCGGCGAAGGGCCATCGGGGTTGGGTGCGATCCGCCGGCGGCGTGCTCGCCGCCGACTCGCCGCCCGCCTTCGTCACGATGGTGGAGATGTTCGAGAAGGCCGGGCTCCGTGAGGTGATCAGCGGCTACCTGGGCGAGCAGCCGGTCCTCTCGGTCGACAAGTGCACCCTGCGGCGGGTGCCCCTCGATCTCGGCGGCGCCGAGTGGCACCAGGACGGCTCCTTCCTGGGGGAGGGGATCCGCACGTTGAACGTCTGGCTGGCGCTCTCGCCGTGCGGCGGCGACGAGCCCTCGCCCGGACTCGACCTCGTGCCCCGTCGCTTCGAGGAGGTCCTCGCCACGGGCACCGACGGGGCCTACTTCGACTGGTCGGTCGGCCCGGAACTGGTGGCCCGCACCGCCGTCGAGACACCGGTCATCCGGCCGCACTTCGAGGCGGGTGACGCACTGCTCTTCGACCACCTCTTCCTGCACAAGACCGCGCTCGAGCCCACCATGGACACGGAGCGCTACGCCATCGAGTCCTGGTTCTTCGCGTCGTCCCGGTATCCCGGCACCTCGGTCCCCATCTTGTTCTGACCGGACCGCCCTCGATTGTTCGATCCTGTGCGCACTTCGATGTCGCAATGGACGTGGAATCGCCTACCCTCTGCGCTTGATGCTCGCGTGCGGGCGTCGCTAGTTGAACATCCTGTGGGGAAGGGGCCGCCGGGCCCCGAGGAGGCGCCAAGGTGCAGAACGTCGACGATGTCAGCGCAAGGGCCGATGGTGTGGAGGTTCCTCGTGGAGAAGTGACACTCATCGTGCTGCTCGACCGAGAGGGACCGTTCCTGCCCCCCCGGACCGGCCGACCCCTCGTGCGGCTCGGGCTCGCGGAGCTGCGCCGGTTGCAGGACCGACTCGGTGACCAGCCGACCGTCGTGCTCGACGGGCCCGGCGACGAACGGTTCGCTGATCTCGAGGCGCACGCCCGCCACCACCTCGGACGCACCGCACCGGTCGGTCTCGCTCCCGATCCGGGACCCTCGGCTCCCATCGACGCCACCGGCCCCCATCGGATCGTCACACCGGTCGCTATCCGCGCCACCGGCGCCGGGTACGACTTCGTCGACCACGATGGCGCGATCCGCGCCCGCCTCGACCCGCGCGCCGTGGCGGCGCTGGTCAGCTTCGTGGAACCTCGCGAACCGGCCGCCGCGTTCGAGGACCAACGCGAGCGACTCGGCGACGACGCCATGGACGCCGAGGCGTTCGGCGCGCTGCTCGGGTCCCTTCTCGACGCCGGGATCGTGCGCCCGCTCGCGGGCGACGTGTTCCACGACGCCGAGGGCCGAGCCGAGCGAGAGATGCGAGCCGGCATCCAAGAGGTCATGGTCCGTTCCAAAGACGTGGAGAAGGGGCTCGACGCGCGCCGCATCGAGGAGGCGCTGCGGGTCGAGCGCACGGGGCGGGTGCGGACCAAGGTCGTGCCGGTCAACAACGAGGGCCACCCGATCCTCTCGCTCGGTCTGGCGATGGCGCATGCCGAGGCGTACGACAGCGGTCGTCTCACCGAGGAGTACGAGTTCGTCCCCGACTGGGCGGACAAGACGGTCCCCCGTCTGACCGAGGCCGACCCGCCGGCGATCTACCTCTTCTCGAACTACATCTGGTCCCACGCGTGGAACGTCGTGCGTTCGGGCGAGGTCAAGGAGCGGAGCCCGCACAGCCTCACCATCCACGGCGGCCCGAACACTCCCAAGTACGCCGATGATGTCCAGGCCTTCTTCCGCATGAATCCCCACGTCGACATCTCGGTCCACGGCGAGGGCGAAGCGACCTTCGTGCACCTGCTCGAGGCGCTCAGCGGGTGCTTCGAAGGCGGTCGCGCCCCCGATCTCGAACCGCTGCGGGAGGTCCCCGGCATCACCTTCCGCATGGGTGACGAGATCGTCCAGACCGCCAAGCGCGATCGCATCGCCGACCTCGACACCATCCCGTCGCCATACCTCTCCGGGTTGTTCGACGACATCGGCGAATCGGGGATCTTCCTCATGACCGTCGAAACCAACCGCGGCTGCCCGTACGGGTGCACCTTCTGCGATTGGGGTTCGGCGACCCTCTCGCGCATCCGGAAGTTCGATCTGCAACGGGTCTACGACGAGCTCGAGTGGTGCGCGAGGCACAAGGTCAGGATGATCTTCTGCGCCGATGCCAACTTCGGCATCTTCGCCCGCGACGTCGACATCGCCCGCAAGGTCGTCGAGCTCAAGCAGCAGTACGGCTACCCCACCGCATGGGAGTCCAGCTACGCGAAGAACACGGTGAAGCACCTCCGTGAGATCATCGAGATCTTGTCCGAAGGAGGCGTGCTCTCAAGCGGCACCCTCTCGCTGCAGTCGCTCGACCAGCCCACGCTGGACACGATCCGACGTTCGAACATCCGCGTAGACAAGTACGAGGAGCTCGCGGTCGAGTTCGGCAACAACGAGCTGCCGCTGGTCATGGAGCTCATGATGGGCCTCCCGGGTTCGACGGTGACATCGATGGTCGGAGACCTGCAGCAGATCATCGATCGGGAGGTCCGTGCCCGGGTGAACCCGACCGAGGTGCTCATGAACAGCCCGATGAACGACCCCGAGTACCGCGACGAGCACAAGATCGAGACGCTCCGCCCGGTCAACCACGACTGGCGCGAGGACTTCATCACGCGGAAGAAGTCGCTCATCGTGTCGACGGAGACGTTCACGCGCGACGACTACGCGCTGATGGAGCGATACCGGCTTGTGTTCCTGCTCTGCGAGAACTTCGGGGCCCTCCGCCAGGTTGCCCGCTTCGTGCGTCAGGCGACGTCGCTCACGGAGTCCGAGTTCTACGTCCAACTGGCCAACGACGTGTACGACACCGACGATTGGCCGCTGCTGCGGTTCACCCTCGAGGTGGTCACCGAGTACATGATCCCGCCGGCGAGTTGGCGCCTCGTCCTGGACGAGCTCCATCGCTATTTGGTCGATCGACTCGACATCGAGGATGACTCGGCGCTCGCAACCGTGCTGCGTGTCCAGCATGCGCTCCTGCCATCCCGTGACCGCTCGTTCCCGGTGGAGATCGAACTGGCCCACGACTACGCCGGGTGGCACAAGGCGATGCTCACCGCCAAGCGCAGCGGTTCGGCGCTCGATTGGCCGGGACAGGTTCCGCGCCTCGAGGAGTTCGGCCCCGCTCGCTTCGAGGTCGACGACCCACAGCAGGTAACCGTGTTCGGCATGGGGATGTCGCTGTTCTACGACGGCGAGAGCGACTGGGAGCTGGCGTCACCGGTGGCTCGTCCCATCCGGTTCCGCCACACCATCCACGTCTGACGGCTCACCCGCCGTCGCTCGGTGCGGCCCTCGTGCCATCGGCGCAGGCCGCGTTCGGTCCCGTGCCGGCGCTCGCTCCCACAGCTCCCAGATCCACGGGTAGCCCCACGTCTCGGTGTGGGTGCGGGCGAAGGCGCGGCGGACCTTTCGCCGCCGCCGGTGCGCGTTCGGGATCCACTCGTGGAACTGCACCGAGATCACCCCGATCCGTTCGAGCCAGCCGGCCTCGCCGAGGCGGTCGAACAGGTCGTACTCCGCGCCCTCGATGTTGACCTTGAGCAGGTCGACGTGGTCGAGGCCGAGCTCGTCGAGCACGGTGACGACGTCGCGGACCTCGACCTCGGTGCCGATGGCGGTTCCTGAGTGGATGATCGACGACCCGGGCCCGGCGTCGTCCAGCATCGCAATCTCGTCGGTGCCTCCGAGGCCGTAGGGATGCACGTGGACGTCGGGCTCATCCACCATCCTGGCCCTGAGCTGGTCGAGCGCACCCGGCGACGGCTCGAAGGCATGGATCACCGGTGTCGTCCGGCGCAGCAGGTTCTCGGCCCACTCACCCACATAGGCCCCGGCGTCGATCACGACCGCGCCCGGCTCGAGGGCCACATCGACCAGGAGGTCCCGGTTGGCGACCGTGGCCTTCATGAAGCCCTCGATGGCCCGGCTGTAGGAGTGCAGTTCGAGCACGGCGGTGCCGTAGGGATCGGCATCGGCGGGGAGGCGCCGGCGGTAGTAGGCCGCGCGCGGCGCCCGGGCGAGGCGCCGGATGCGGTACGACCGGGCGGTCAAGGCGCGCGGTCGACGATGCCAGCGTCGGCGAGTCGCTCCATCCGCTTGTTGTGGCGTGCCTCCTGGCGCAGCAGGTGCCGCCAGAGCTCGTCTCGGGGCATCTCCGGCGGGGGCCCGTCCACGAGCGGAAACTCCTCGAAAGGGACGACCTCGAAGTCGAGGTCCCGCCAGTAGTACTTGAGCTCGCTGTGCTCCCACCCTTCGTAGACCTGGTCCCACGTCTGGCGCTGGAAGTGAGGTTCGAGGACGATGGGAGTGAGGGGCTCGCCCTCCATCTGGTAGCGGTAGTCGACCGAAAGGCGCATCGAGTCGGTGTCGTTGTTGAGCGAGGCGTGGACCGCGGTGGATGGGAACAGGAGGATGTCGCCGGCGCGGAAGTCGGTGGTGACCCAGTGGAGCTCGGCCAGCATCTCGGTCGGGATGACGGCCTGGCGGTTGCCCGGGCCAGGGTGGTGGGCGAGACCCAGCACGCCGTGACGGTGCGAGCCGCGGAGCACGGCCAGGCCCGCCTGGTTCGCGGGGCAGTCGCCGAGCGGGATCCACGACGCGGTCAGCGATGGCGTGCCCTGGTTGTTCGGGAAGTCCTGGTGCGGCGGGGTGGAGACCTCGTGGTTGGCCGGGAACGACAGCCGGGCGATCTTGAGCGGGTGGGGGAACGCGGAAGCCCCGACGACCTGGCGCATGACCTCGACGAGGGTCGGGTCGTGGGCCAGCGTGTGAAACGCCTCCAGGCGCTGGATCTCCTGGTAGGCGTCCTGGAAGGCCTCGTCGAACTCGCTGAGCGGGGAGATGCACGAGATCGCGTCTGCGAGGTAGCGCCCGCCGAGGATCCAGCCCGTGCGACAGAGGATGTCGAGGACATCGTCGCGGATCGCCTGGATCCGGGCAGGGTCGATGACCTGGCGCAGGAGGATGTAGCTGTCCTCGTCGAGCCGCTCGCGAAGCGCCGCGGGGTCACCGAGCAGGTCGTTCGACTCCCGCATCGGAAGGAAGGCCCAGAGGTTGTTCATCGTCGGACCGCCCGGGGTCCGTCCACGGTGACGCGCATGCGGCGAGACTATCGGGCCCGGCCCAACTGGCGGGGTCCTGCCACGTCCGC
>Ga0209591_10005865_pt1 | contig 13685 bp, 9 predicted proteins | sample MAT01_FD_187207 | JGI IMG/M metagenome (GOLD analysis project Ga0209591, IMG submission 187207) | Freshwater microbial communities from Lake Fryxell liftoff mats and glacier meltwater in Antarctica - MAT-01 (SPAdes) (version 2) | ecosystem: Environmental > Aquatic > Freshwater > Ice > Liftoff...
GAAAGAACCTATAGCAACCCAAAATTGGCAATGCTTTTCCGCCCCCTTGTTCGGGCGATTGTCCCCTTAGATCCCGGGTTGATGTTTCGCGATGCTCTGCCCTCGGTATAGTAGCGCCATGCTCGCCAGCAGCAGCGCTGCGCCGAGCAGCCCGAGCGCCGTGAGCCGCTCGCCGAGCAGCAGCACCGCCAGCACGGTGGAGCCAAGCGGCTCCAGCAGGGTGATGATCGCGCTCACCGTGGCAGGCACGCTGCGCAGCCCACGCAGGTAGAGCGCGTAGGCCAGCGCGGTGGGCACCAGCCCCAGGTAGAGGATCAGCAGCCAGCCCACGGGCGGGTAGCTGAGCACGAGCCCCTCGGCCAGGGCTGGCGGCAGCAGTAGCAGCGCCCCCAGGCTGAAGGCAATCGTGATCGGCTGGAGCGGGTGGTAGTGCGGCGCCACCACCTTGCCGCCAAGCGCCACCAGGCTGTAGCAGACGCCCGCGCCAAGCGCCAGGGCCGAGCCAGTCCAGAGCGCCGGGCCGCTGGCCTTGGGCGCACCACCAACCAGCAGCGCTGTGCCCGCAAGGGCGCCCACCAGGGCAAGGATCGTGGCCAGGCCGAGCCGCTCGCGCAAAAAGATACCGGCCAGGATGGCCGTAAACACGGGCGCGCTACAGATGTTGATCATCACGGCGGCGGCCACGCCGAGGCGCGGGATGGCCGCGAAGTAGCAGAGTTGGTAGCCCGCGAAGGCCGCGCCGATCAGCGCCATGCTGCCCAGGTGCCGCCGCTGCACGCGCCAGAAGCCCGGCCCAAGCCACACGCGGCTGAGTAGCAGCAGCGCAGGCGCCGCCACCAGCAGGCGCAGCAGGCCCACCGAGGACGGATTCGTGGCGGCCACGCTGTAGAGCAGGCTCACCGCCACCCCGATCGTCCCCCACGTGAGCGCCGCCAGCGTGATTAGCAGCAGCCCCTCGCGCCGCCCCCCTCGTTCCCCGAGCATAACATCCCTCTCGCCACACGCCTCGCCACCGCAGCAGTGTAGCAGGCCGATGCCGCCCCCCATCTGCCTGATCGCGACGGGAAGCTGCCCGAATCTAGCGTGGACGGTGGACGGTGGACGGTGGACGGTAGCTGAGCCCTCAGCCCTCAGCACTCCCATTGCCGCCGGTAGCGCGCCGGGCTGGCGCCCACCAGGCGCGTGAAGAGCCGCGTGAAGTAGCTGTGGCTGGCGAAGCCCACCGCGGCGGCCACCGCCTCCACCGGCATGCCGCCCTCGCGCAGCAGCGCCTGGGCGCGGCGCACCCGCAGCGCCTGGAGCTGCTCGATCACGGTGAGGCCGTAGGCGGCGCGGAAGCTGCGCTGTAGGTGGGCCACGCTGGTGCCGGCCGCCGCCGCAACCTCGGCCAGGCTCACCGGGCCAAGCGCGTGGGCCTCCAGGTAGTCGCGGGCGCGTACGGCGGGCGCAGTGGCGGGGGGCGGGGTGGGCGCGGCGCCGGGGCGCAGGGCCACGCGCACCGCCGCGCTCAGGTAGCCAGCGAGCGCCTCCGCCAGCAGTGGCTCGGCGCAGCCGCCCGCCCGCAGCTCGCTCTGGAGCAGGGCGGCGACAGCCATCAGGCGAGCGTCGAGCGGGTGCATCACGCCATCGGCGGGCGGCGCCTCCCCGTGCAGCAGCATCGCGGGCGCGGCCACATCCACTACCAGGCAACTGGTTGGCACCTCGCACCAGAAGACATGCTCGGTGCCTGGCGGCAGCAGCGCCCAGCTACCCAGGCCAACGCTGAGCCTGGCGTCGGCCACGTGCAGCCGCAGCGCGCCGCGCTGGGTAAAGAAGAGCTGGTAGTAGCTGTGCCGGTGCAGCAGCGGGCTCGGGGCATAGCTGCGCTCGCTTAGGGCGAGCGCAGCGGGCGCCGGGTCGCTTGCAGGGATCGGCGTGATCGGCATAGCGTAAGGGCGCCCTTGTGGGCGCCCCAGTAGCGCATCAGAATGCGTTTCGGCGCCCCTCTCCCCTTGAGGGAGAGGGGCTGGGGGTGAGGGCTCGCCGCTAATCGCCGTTCAGCACGCCCACCGGGGTGGTCGCAGGCGCGACGTTCCTGATCAGCGGCAGGTTCACCCTGGTGGTCTGGATCACCTTGATGCGGTCAGCGATCAAGGGGTTGATCGTGCTGTCGGGCTGGGCCTTGATGTAGTCCTGCACCGCGTCAGCATCGATCAGGCCGCTGTCGATCTGGCCCGTGCCGCCGCCCACCGCTGGGTCGGCCAGGTCGCCGCTGGTGCGAAACACGCTGTAGCCGTCGCCGCCGTTGATCACAAAGCTGAGCGAGGCAACGCGGTAGAGTCTGGTGGGGATAAGATTCACATAGGTGCTGCCCTCCAGCACCTGCACATTCGAGATGCGCTGGCCGGGGCGGGCGGGCAGGGCGGGCAGCGTGGAGGTTGCAGCCAGGGCAGGCTGGGCGGATGGCTTGCTGATGTCTGCGGTGTACTTGAGGCCGGAGACGTTGGGGAAGCGACCGCTGCCCACTGCGTTGCGGCTGGCGTCTACGGCGGCGCCGGGCTGCAACGCGCTCACGCCGTTCTCCAGGGCGGCCTTGAGCTGCGCGCCGGTAACGGTGACGCGCCCCACGGTGTTGCCAAATGGCATGATCTGGAGCACCTCGCCCACCGTGATCGGGCCGGCGTCCAGGCTGGTGCGGATGCCGCCGCCGTTGAGGATGCACACCAGCGGGGTGCTCGGCGTGTTGTCGGCGAACTTCGAGACCTTGTCGCGGATGGCGTCGGCCAGGAAGTTGCCGAGCGCCGTCTCACGGGCGCGCACGTTGGTGTTGCTCAGCGCGGCGGTGTTGGTGCCCACCACCGTGCTGCCAAGGGCGTCGATGGCGGGGCGAAATGTGTTGGTGATGTCGGCCTGGAAGGTGGCGTCAGGCGTGATCTCGGCCTCCTCGCCGGGGATCAGGGCGCGCGGCGGCACGTTGTTCGGGTTCGGCGTGGGCACCAGGCCGTCGGCCCAGACCGGCTTGATCACACCACTCGCCACGGTGGTCACCTCGCCATTGGCGTCGAAGCCGATCACCAGGTCGCCGATCCACTTGGCCCACTCCCAGTCCTGCACCACCACAACGCTCTTCGCATCGGCGCCTGCGATTACCCTGGGGTACACCGCCACACGCGTGGCGCCAAAGGGCTGCGGTGCGCCGACAGGATCAGGGTCCGGCAGCAGCGGCGTGTGCGAGTGTCCACCCACGATGATGTTCACGCCTGTGAGCAGCGGGGCGAGCAGGAGGTCGGCCGCGTAGCCGATGTGCGTGAGCGCGATCACCGTCTTGCAGTTGTTTGGCGCATTGCGCAGGATAGCGGCCTGCGCGTTGACCACATCGGCGTAGTTGGGGTCAAACGTGATGGCGGCGCTGGGGCTGGCAATGTTGGTCGTCTCGACGGTGGTGAGGCCGACGATGCCGATCTTCTCGCCGCTGGGCATAATGACGATCACGCGCTTGCACCACTTGCCGATCGGCGCGCCGGCGGCCAGGGCGCTGGCCGTGATGGTGATCTCTTCCTCGTAGAGCGGCAGGAGCGGCGATGGGGCTACCGCCGTCATGTTGGAGGCGACGAGCGGGAAGGCGGTTGGCTCGAGCGGATCGCCGCTGACGATCGGCACGCCGGAGATGTAGTCGGCCAGCACCTGGTCGCCCTTGTCGAACTCGTGGTTGCCGATGGCATTGGTGGCGTAGCCGAGCCGATTGTAGAAGAAGCGATCCGCCTTGCCGTTGTACTGGTTGAAGTAGAGCGTGCCCTGGAATACATCGCCCGCGTCGAGGAACAGCTTATCCTGCGTGCCGGTGGCGTCAGCGCGAACGGCGTCGAACAGCGTCTTGCGGCGGGCTACGCCGCCGAGGTTGCGGGTGACGTTGACGTTGTTCACCCGACCAATCGTGACGTTGGGCGCGGGCTCGATGCGCGAGTGATGGTCGTTGGTGTGGACGAGGCGCAGCTGGCGCGTCTCGGCGCCGGGCGCAGCAGTGACGATCTTCCAGCCACCACCGGCGTAGCGATACAGGACGGCTCCGGCTCCCAGGGCGACAGCGCCCTTGAGGAACCCACGGCGTGACAGCGTGGTCATGTTCTCTCCCTAGTTACTTGCGGGCGACACCCCAGGCATGCTATAACGGCGCACGGCGGAACCGGCACCGAAACGCGTACCCCCCAGAGGGCTTGACACTGGCCTGACGGAGCCACATCGTACGCGGCTATTATAAACGCTCTTTTATGCTTTGGTTAAGCCTGTGTGATGTGCAGATGAAGGAGCCGCCATGTCCGCCCATCCCCCGTCGATCATCGCGGCTTTTGCAGCCCACGCCGCCGCCGACCCAGACCGCGCCTGCCTGGTCTGGGAGGGCCAGCCCCTTAGCTACGGCCAGCTTGCGGGCCTCGCGAGCGGCTACGCCACCCGCTACCGCGAGCTGGGCGTTACCCCCGGCGCGCGCGTGGCGCTCTTTTTGCCAAGCAGCCCCAGCTTTGTGGCGGCCTACCTCGGCGCCCACGCCGCCGGCGCCGCCGCCGTGCTCGTCAACACCCAGTATCGCCAGGTGGAGCTGCGCCACATCCTCGGCGATAGCGCCCCGCAGCTGGTGGTGACCGACGCGGCCGGTGCCGCTGAGCTTGGCGGCCTGCTCGACGAGCTGCCGGAGCCAGCGCGCCTGCTGGTTCTCGAGCCGTATCGGCACGAGCCATGGGCGATTGGCGCGCTGGCTGGGCCATTCCCTGCGCCGCACGAGCTGGCGGTGCTCGCCTACACCTCGGGCACCACTGGCCGCGCAAAGGGCGCCATGCTCACCCACGGCAGCCTGGCCGCCAACAGCGCGGCGGTGGCGCAGGCCTGGCGCTGGACAACCGCCGATCACCTGCTGCTCACCCTGCCGCTCTTCCACATCCACGGCCTGGGCGTAGGCCTCCACGGCACCCTGCTGGCCGGCGCCAGCCTGGAGCTGCGCACCCGCTTCGATGCCGCCGAAGTTCTAGACGCCCTCGCCTCCAACACCCACACGCTCTTCTTCGGCGTCCCCACGCTCTACACGCGCCTGATCGCCGAAGCCCAGAGCAGGCTATCCGATAATCAAGCATCGCCCTCCGGCTATCGGCTATCGGCTATCGGCTATCGGCTATTCGTCTGTGGCTCGGCGCCGCTCAGCGCCCAGACCTTCGCCGCCTTCGAGGAGCTGTTCGGCCAGCGTATCCTCGAACGCTACGGCATGACCGAGACCGGCATGAATCTTACCAACCCCTACGACGGCGAGCGTCGGCCCGGCAGCGTTGGTGCGCCCTTCCCCGGACAGGCGGCGCGCGTGGTGGAGCCGCGCACGCGGGCGGAGCTGCCCGACGGCGAGGTGGGCGAGATCGAGGTGCGCGGGCCGCACGTCTGCGCGGGCTACTGGCGCAACCCCGAGGCCACGGCGGAGGTGTTCCACGCCGATGGCTGGTTCAGCACGGGCGACTTGGGGTGGCGCAGCGCCGACGGCTACTACACGCTGACGGGGCGCGCCAAGGAGCTGATCATCAGCGGCGGCTACAACATCTACCCGCGTGAGCTGGAGGAGCTGCTGCTGGAGCACCCGGAGGTGCAGGAGTGCGCCGTGATCGGCATGCCCGACGCCGATTTTGGCGAGCAGGTGGTAGCCGTGATCGTCCCCGCCAACCCGGCCCACCCGCCCACGCCCGAGGAGCTGGACACGTTCTGCCGCGAGCGCCTCGCCGCCTACAAGCGCCCCCGCACAATCCGTTATGTCGACTCGCTGCCACGTAATGCCCTCGGCAAAGTCGAGAAGCGCCGGCTTAAAGCACGCCTGTAGTACCAATGGAGGCGCTATGTTGAAGCCGCTTCCTCGTCGGGGTCGATGCCGAGGGCGCGCAGGTGCGCGGCGAGGCGCTCGGCCCGCTCACGCTCGCGGGTGATCGTGTTGCGGGCCTGCTGAACCTCCGCCTGGGCCTGCTGGGCCTCGGCCTGAGCCTGTTGGGCGTCGGCCTGAGCCTGCTGGGCGTCGGCCTGAGCCTGTTGGGCGTCGGCCTGGGCCTGCTGGGCCTCGGCGCGCACCGCCTCGCGCTGCATGTACATGCCTTCGTAGTCCACGAAGAGCTCGCCGTTGGGGTAGCGCAGCTCCAGTTCGTCGGGGCCAAAGCCGAAGCTGATCCCGAGGCGCGGGCTTACCCAGCCTTCCATCGGCTGGATCGCCTCGAATAGACCGCCTCGGCGGAGCCAGCCCTCCAGGCGGTTGCTTTCCGGGTCGTAGACGTAGTACTCCTCCACGCTGTAGCGCTGGTAGAACTGGCGCTTGCGCTCCAGCTCGGCCCGTGTGTTGGTGTGCGAGAGCACCTCGAAGACGACGTGCGGCGGCAGCCCGTCTTCCTTCCACTGGAGGTAGGAGCCCCGATCACCCCGCGGGCGACCGAACGTCACCATGCCGTCGGGCGCGGTGCTGATGTCGGGGCGCCCCTCCACCGGGTACCAGAGCAGATCGCCAGCTACGAAGACGTCGGGGCGGTTGATGAAGAGCGAGCGTAGCCCGCCGACGATGATCACGATCCAGCGCCACTGCTTGGTGTTCTCGGCCATGGGCTTGCCGTCGCTCTCCGGGTAGATGATCGGGGTGTTGGCTCGGGCGATGCTCATGGCGATCCTCCTCGTCGGCTGCTCCGGCGCGCGCTGCTTAAGCGTATTGTAGCTGCTGGACGATCAGCGTACCACACGAGAGAGTGTAGCACGATGGTGCAGCTTTGTCAAACGCTTGTGCTATTTCTGCGCGCCGGGCATGTTGTCCACAGATGACACAGATTTCCGGTCTAATTTCCGCTCCAGCTCGATCAGGTAGTGGTCGGCGAGCCAGGGCAGCGGCGGCATGGCCTCGAAGCGGCGCTCGATGCGGTGCAGCGCCCAGAGCAGCCGGGGCCGCGCGCGCGCCCACAGCTCGGCGTAGCTCGGTGGTAGCAAGGCGCCCACGGCGCTTACGCGGCGGCAGCGGAACCAGGGCGCGTAGGCGCTGCGCAGCGCGCCGATGGACGGGTAGCTGATGTGTAGCCCCCGCCACGCCACGCCGCCGGGCCGCAGCCGACGCACGGCCCGCCCAAGCTCGCCCCGCCCCCCATACCAGGCCCACTCCCACGGCACCAGCGGCCCCATCACGCAGAGCAGCGCCCGCGCCCCCGGCCGCAACAGCTGCGCTAACCCCGCCGCCACGCCCGCCTGGTCGGCTACGCAGTTGAGGCCGCCAAAGTTGGAGAATGCGCCGTCGAAGGGGGCAGAGGCGGAGACAGGGAGACAGGGAGACAGGGAGACAGGGAGACAGGGAGACAGGGAGACAGGGAGACAGGGAGACAGGGAGGTGATGTCCAGCGGGTGGAGTTGCACCATGTGGCTCAGGCCTGCGCGTGTGATCTTTGCTCGTGCTACGGCGAGCATGCCCGCTGATACGTCGGTGGCGAGCACGCGCACGCCGCGCCGCGCCAGGTGGATGGCGTCCTCGCCGGTGCCGCAGCTCAGCTCCAGCACCCGCTCGCCCGGCGCGAACGCGGCGTCAAGGCGCGCCCAGACGGCCTCGCGCATCAGCTGGCCGAGCACGCTGTGGGTGAAACCCGCGTCGTAGCCCTCGGCCATGCCATCGAAGGGCGACGACAGAGGGGGCGCTGCCGCTAGAGGCGCCAGGCTCAAGCCTCCACCTCATCGGCGCTCGCCAGCAGCCCGGCCCGCGCCTCGGCGGCGGCAGCGTATTTCGTGGCGGCGGCGACAGGGTCGTTCGGCTCCAGCCGAAAGCCGGCCACCTCGTTGCGCAGCCAGGCGTCGGCGAAGCGGTAGTAGCTACGCGAGTGGCGGCCCTTGATCACGTAGTCGCGGTCGGTGGCGCTCACCCAGTCTTTGCCCAGCTCCAGCTGCGCCTCGACCTTGTGGTAGTAGGGCGTGTTCTTGATCGGGTAGGCCACCGTGGTGAAGAAGATATTCGGGTTGGCCTGTTTGACATGCTCGATCGTGGCCTCGATGTCGCTCAGCTCCTCGCCGTCGTAGCCCCACATCAGGAACATGCCCACCTCGATGCCGTGCTTCTGGGCCATGCTGGTGGCCCACTGCACCTGCTCTACCTTCACGCCGCGCTGCATGGCGTCCAGGATGCGCTGGCTGCCGCTCTCGGAGCCGATCCAGACGCGGTAGCAGCCCATCTCGGCCAGGGTGACGATCACCTCCTCCTTCATCATGCGGTCGGCGCGTGAGATCGTCTCGAAGGGCAGCTTCAGGTTGCGGCGCTTCAGCTCGCCCGCGTACTCGTGGAGCCACTTGTGGCTGATTGTGAAGACATCGTCGGCGTACCAGACCTGCTCTGGCCCGTAACGCTCAACGATCTGCTGCACCTCGGCGGCGCAATCTGCGGCGCTGCGGCGGCGGTGCGAGTAGCCGAAGACGGCGTGGGAGCACCATTTGCACTTGTAGGGGCAGCCGCGCGCGGTGATCAGGTTGACACTGCCCATGCCGTGGTGCGTGCGCCAGGTCTCCACATACTGCGGGATGTCGATCTGCTCGCGGTCGGGCCAGGGCAGGCTGTCGATGTCGGCGATCTGCTCGCGCTCAGGGTTATGCTGCACCAGGCCGAGCTCGTCGCGGAAGACGGTGCCATGCACGCCGTGGAGCCGGTGGGGGCCGCGCTGGGCAAGGGCGGGCAGCAACTCGGCCATGGTCGCCTCGCCCTCGCCCACCACCACCACATCGGCCCCGTGGGCCAGGTACTGCTCGGGGTAGTTGGCGCTCTCCGGCCCGCCGACGACGACCGTCCAGCCGCGCTGTTTGGCCTCGCCCATAATCCAGACGATGGTGGCGCGCGTAATCAGGTTGGTGTAGAGGCCGAGCACGCCCCGGCCCTGGTCGAGCCGCGCCAGCAGCGCAGGGCGGCTGCTAAAGGTGGTGTCGAAGATCTCGACGCCGAAGCCGGCGCGGCGCAGGTAGCTGGAGATGTAGAGCAGCCCCAGGGTAGGGTAGGGCTTCATGATCTGCTGCTCTTTCTCGTCTTCCCAGAGAAAGTAGCCGTGGGCGAGCAGGATGTCGGTCATGGCTGGGGCTCCTTACGGATGGGGCGCCCACGAGGGGCGCCCTTACGGATGGGGCGCCCACGCGGGGCGCCCTTACGGATGGGGCGCCCACGCGGGGCGCCCTTACGGGTGGGGCGCCCACGAGGGGCGCCCTTACTAGTTATACTCCTTACTTAGGTCGGGGGCGGCGAGGCGCATGTAGTTTTTGCTAATGACGGTGGGCGTGGCGCTGCGCTCGGTGGCCTCGAGCTGGCCGAGCTTCAGCCAGTCGGCGGTGAGCAAGGCGAGCTCGTTGGCGAGGCCAGTGGTGTTGCCTGCCGCAAGCTGCTGGCACACCTCTAGCTCGCGGTGGAGCAGGCGGTGCAGGTGGCGGTAGAAGGGCGAGCCGTAGGTGCCCTGGAAGATCATCGCCAGGTCGCCGCTGTCGGTCCAGTTGGTTTTTTGGCCCAGCTGCTCGCGCACCAGCTCGTGGAACTTGGTGCCTGGCAGCGGGTAACTCACGCTTACGCCGATGTTGTCGGGCAGGGCTGTGCGCACCAGCTCTACGGTGGCGAGGATGTCGTCGAAGCTTTCGCCTGGGTAGCCGAACTGGATGAAGAAGCAGGCGCGGATGCCGGCCTGGCGCAGCCGCTCGCGGGCGGCGAGGATCTCCGCCACCGTGATGCCCTTGTCCATCGCGTCGAGCACCCGCTGGCTGCCGCTCTCGGCGCCCATCCAGACCTCCACGCAGCCGGCCTGGCGCAGCCCCTCAACCGCCTCATCACTCATCAGGTCGGCGCGAGACTGGATCATAAAGGGCACGGCGGCATCGCGTGCGGCCACCTCGCGCCCGAAGGCGGCCACCCACTGCGGGCGCAGCCCGAAGATGTCGTCGGTAAACCAGATGTGGTCGGGGCTGTAGGCGTGCTTGAGCATGGCCAGCTCCTCGGCCACGCTGGCGGGCGAGCGCATGGCGTAGCGCTGGCCCCAGATCGGCTTGGCGCACCAGTTGCAGTGGAAGGGGCAGCCGCGTGTGCTCACCATATTCAGGCTGAAGTAGCCGTGGGCGCCCTGCCAGGCGGCGCGGTAGCGCTCGATCTCAACCAGATCCCAGGCCGGCGTCGGGAACATGTCGGGCTGCCGCTCCACGGGGCGCCGCGCGGTGTAGCGCAGGCCGTCGGGGGCGCTGGGGTCGAGTAGGACCAGACCGGGAATCTGAGACAAGGAGACCGGGAGACCGGGAGACCGGGAGACCGGGAGGCACGGAGCGCCTGACGGCAGCGACGGGCTGTCTCCTTGTCTCCTTGTCTCCTTGTCTCCTTGTCTCCTTGTCTCCTTGTCTCCTTGTCTCCTTGTCTCCTTGCAGATAGCGTCTACCACCTCCCTGAGCGTATGATCGGGCTCGCCGACGAGGGCGGCGTGGGCGCCACGGCGCAGGTAGAGCTCGGGGCGGTCGCTGACATCGGCGCCGCTCACCGCAACGATGGCGCCGTGCTCGCGGGCCATGCCGACCATGGTGCAGGCGGCCTCACGCATGCGGGTGAGGCACATCTTGCTCAGGAAGTTGAAGTTATCCTCGTAGAGCGCCACAAGGCGCGGCCGGTGCTGCTCCAGGGCTGTGGCGAACTCATGCTCGCCCGTGGCCAGCATGGCGTCGAAGAGGGCTACCTCGTAGCCTGCCACGCGCAGCTGGCTCGCCGCGTAGAGCGTGGCCAGGGGCGGGTAGGGGCGCATCTTCTGGGTCTGCTTGGGGTCGAAGGCTAGAAAGTAAGAGTGAGCCAGGAGCACGTCGATCATTTGGGCCTCCTCTAGGATTTGTAGGGCGACTAAAGCGCATAGCGCTGCGCAAGCAGCAGCAGCGCCGCCGCTGCGAGGGCGAGCCAGAAGCTGAGCCAGAGCAGGAGCCAGGGCGTGTGCCAGCGGGCCGGCACGAGCGTCGCCTGCCCAAGCGCTATGAGCAGCGCGACGGCGGGCAGGACGGGAAAGAGGTAGCGACCCTGCTGGATGGGGTAGAAGTCGATCAGGGCGTTGAGCAGCAGGGGGATGAGGGCAAGGCCGACGAGCACGAGCAGGGCGGCGATCTGCGCCCGCCGTGCGCCCCGCGCGCGCACGAGGGCCACGAGGGCGCCGACGAGGCCGGCCGCGCACTGGGCGCCGATCAGCCAGGCCCAGGGCGAGCCGCGCACGAGGGCGATGCTGAACCAGCCGAACTGGCCCCAGAAGCTGGCGAAGAGCCAGCCCAGCCAGTCGCCCATGGGCAGGCCCCACTGGAGCCGGTCGCTCGCGATCACCCAGAGCAGATCGTCAACCCGCAGGTAGGGCACAAGCGGCTGGAGCGGCGAGTCGGGGCGCAGCGCGGGGCGGGCCAGGTTGCCGTTGGCCACCAGGTTGCCGGCGAGGCCCACGCCGCGCGCCCAGATCTCGCCCACATAGAGCTGGCCGCTGTCTGCGATGATGCCGAGGCGCACGCCCTGGGCGTAGGCCGGCACCGCAGCGCCAAGCTCGGGCGCCGCCTCGCCGCTCAGGCTGAACGCCTGCTCCTGGCGCCGGTCGCCCGTATAGAGCACCAGGCGGCCGGTGGCGGGGCCGTCGCTCCAGATGCGGGCGCCCGCCCGCAGCGTGTTGTTGCGCAGATGGACCGTGGCCACGTCGGGGAGCGCCTGCACGCGCTCCTCGCCGGCGGCGAGCACGAGCGCGAAGCCGCTGGCGGTGGCGACGCGCGGCGCTGGGGCGAAGCTGGCAGCGTCGTACCAGCGCGCCGCCTGGCCCCAGGCGTGCTGCCCGGCCAGCCAGCCTGCGCTGAGGGCGGGCAGCCCTACGGCGAGCACTAGGGCGATAGCCCGGCGACGCGCTGCGCCAGGGCCGCCGCGCAGGGCCACGCGGATCACCCAGAGCAGCACCAGCAGCCCGGCCAGCAGCAGGAACGGCAGCGCGGTGCGCTTGACGGCCAGGCCGATCAGGGCGAGTGCGGCGAAAAGGACGAGCTCGCGGCCGGGCAGGCCCTGGCCAACCATGCGCACCAGCAGCAGGCAGAGCAGCGCACCGATGGCGCTGGCCAGGCCGTCGTTGTTCATGGCCGCGCCGATGTAGGTGAACATCGGCTGGAGCGCCACGAGGCTGGCGGCGGCCACGGGGAAGAGGGGGATCGCATAGCTTTGTGGGGCTCCATAGCTTGTTTTTGACGACGGACGACGGACGACCGACGACTGGAGGACGGGGGTGTGGCGGTCATCGGTCGTCGGTCGTCGGTCGTCGTAGACGCCGCCAATGCTCTGTGCTACCCAGTAGACGCACGCCACCACGAGCGGCAGGAGCAGGGCGTTGAGCAGGCGCAGCGCGGTGAACTGGGCCTCGATGCTCCAGCCAGGTGTGAGGCGCAGCGGAATGGCGGCGAGGGCGAAGTAGAGCGGCGGGTCGCCGCCAACCTGGCGCGGCATCGAGAAGATGGCGCGGGCCTCGTCGAGCGTGGCCGGCGCGATGGCCGGCGTGGCCCCCGTGGTGCGCTGGTAGAACTGCGCGCGGCTGAGCGACTCGGTGATGCGCCGCTCCAGCGCGGGGCTGCGATCCACAGCCGTGGGGATGCGCCCGAGCTCGGCGGTGAGCCCCGCGTACTCGAAGAGCATGGGCTCGTCCGGCGCCTGCCAGAGCGGCACGCCGAGGGCGTAGATCAGCCCGTGGGCGAGGGCGATGAGCATGAGGAGGAGGACGACCGACGACCGACGACGGACGACCGGCGGGGGAGGATGGGCAGGGGGCAGGTTGTGGGTTGCAGTTCTCAGGATTAGTTCTCAGGAGTCAGTTTGCAGGAGTCAGTTGGCGATTCGGGGGTTACCCCTGTCCCCTGTCCCCTGTCCCCTGTTCCCTCTATTCTGTGAGGTGCGCCAGGAGCGCCGCCGCGCTTGCGGGGTTGGAGCCGACGCTAAGCCGGTAGGCGCCTTCGGCGGTGAGCGCGGCGGCCACGGCGGGCGCACGCTCGCGCAGCAGGGTGAAGCCTGGCTCCTGGGGATCTGCGATCAGCGCGGCCGCTGTGGCGGCGGGCAGCGGCTCGAGCTGGCTCGCCTGCCCCGGCGCGCGCACGATCAGGCAGACGATGGCGCGCTCGGCGTGCGTGGCCAGCCGCTCGGCGCCGAGTGCGCCTATGTCTACGCTGAGCTTGCGCTTGCCGTTGGGGCGCAGCTGCGGCTCCAGGCCGGCGAGCTCCGGGAAGAGCCGTGGCGCGTCCGGCAGCAGCTGGATGGGGCCGGGGTGACCCCAGACCCGTAGGCCGTGGGCCAGACTCACGCAGACTGTGTCCTCCGAGAGCAGCCCAAAGCCCGCACGCACGCAGGCGTAGCAGAGCGTAGATTTGCCCGCCTTGCTGGCGCCGAGCAGCAGGACGGCCCGGCCATTGCGCACGACGCCCGCCGCGTGGATCGGCGTGCGGTCGCGGTAGTTTACGAGCAGCAGGCCAAGGCACTCGATCACGCTCTGGCGCAGGAGCGGCTCGTCGGCAGCTAGCTCTGGCGTGATGAAGCCGAGCGCGCTGCCCTGAGCCAGCTGGGCCGTGAGCAGGTTGCCGCCCACGGCAGCGACGAGCGTATCGCCGTGGGCGCGGAACAGAAAGCGCTCCATCTGGCTGGGCGCGGGGTCGCCTGGGCCAACAGGGTGGACGACCAGATCGAC